>Ga0306920_100006072_pt1 | contig 15687 bp, 9 predicted proteins | sample flu12Cox44000170_FD_204666 | JGI IMG/M metagenome (GOLD analysis project Ga0306920, IMG submission 204666) | Lab enrichment of tropical soil microbial communities from Luquillo Experimental Forest, Puerto Rico - flux4day.12C.oxic.44.000.170 (v2)... | ecosystem: Environmental > Terrestrial >... | reverse complement strand
CAAGAACACGGGAATTTACGCAGCGGTCGTCGGAGGTGACAAGTCGCTGCAACTTACCAGCGACCCTGGCGATGTTTGCCCAACCTGGTCACCGGATGGCCGTCAAATTGCTTTTATGCGCTATTCCGATAAGGTTGTGTCCATTTATATTGTTCCAGCCCTGGGCGGCACGGAACATCGCGTTTACACCGGGCCCGCCTTCATGAAAGAAGGACTCTCCTGGTCACCGGATGGCCGTTTTCTCGCATTTCCCGAGAGCAACGCCGCAAATCCCACTCGCTCTTCGATCTCCCTGCTGTCACTAGCCGACTCCAGCACGAAGGCCCTTACATTTCCACCAGCGGGGTGGTTCGATCATGAGGTTGCGTTTTCGCCTGATGGTACCCAGGTCGCCTTTGTCCGTTCTACCGTGGCCGGCGTCAGTAATGATGTCTTTGTTATGCCTGCCAGTGGTGGCGACGCAAAGCGTCTGACTTTTGATAATCGTCCCATCATGGGCCCGCCTGCCTGGACAGCCGACAGCCGCGAAATCGTATTCTCTTCAAACCGGGCCGCCGCCACCGGCCTATGGCGGGTTTCTGCGGCAGGCAGCACACCGCGGCCAGTGGCCGGCCCGATGGGCGAAGCAAGGTGGCCCTCCATCTCCGCAAGAGGTAACACTCTGGTTTACGAGCAGGGACTCTCGAAGTTCGATATCTGGCGACTCGACCTAAAAGATACAAAACACCACGAGGGACCACCATCAGCGTTGGTTACGGAAAAGGGGAACAAGATGCGCCCCGAACTGTCTCCTGATGGGAAGAAGATTGCGTTCGAGTCGAACCGCCTGGGGTTTTGGGATATCTGGACATGTAATGTTGATGGAGCGAATTGCGACCGCATTACCTCGTTGGATGGAGTAGCCGGACGGGCCCGTTGGTCTCCCAATGGACGGTACATCGCGTTCGAATTTCATCCCAAGGAGCGCGGGGAAATCTACATGGTGGAGTTGCCGGGCGGAATCCCGCACCTGGTGCCGACGATTCCGGGTGCCGACAATCTTTCCCCGAGCTGGTCGCGAGATGGCAACTGGCTGTACTTTGCTTCCAAGCGCGGCAATGAACCCTTCCAGCTCTGGAGAATGCCTGCTCAAGGCGGTTTGCCGTCGCAGCTCACGCATAACGGTGGTATCTCTCCAGTCGAATCGCCCGACGGTCGCTTCCTTTATTACAGCAAGTACGAACAGGGAGGCGTGTGGCGAATGCCGCTCGAGGGAGGCGAAGAAAGCCAAGTCTTGAGCGATGCCGGAGGCTACGATTGGCCCAACTGGGCTGTAACCCCGAACGGGATCTATTTCCTCAGATTCGACAAGTTCCCTCGTGTAAGTATCGCATTCTTCGAATTTGCCACCGGTAGGACCACCTCCCTTTGGGCCCTCGACAAAGAGCCTGGCTGGGGAGTGAGCGTCTCGCCAGACGGCAAGTCCCTCATCTACGTGCAGGATGAATTCGCCGAATCCAACATCATGCTGGTGAAGAATTTCCGATAATGACCTTCCGATAGCACGTTGATTTGAAACGCGGATGGGAAGCGATGGCGCACCCGTAGATTCGAACTTGACGCAGCGTGGCGTCGTCGGTGTCAGCAACTGGAATCCCGTGCGTGTTGAGGAATGTTGCACCGCGAGAACCGGTTTACCCGGGATCTGCAGCGAAGCGTTCATTTGCGATCTTGCGATCCACACGTTGACGGTGAGCAACGACCGCACGTCGCTGGCCAGCTATCGTTGGTTTGTCCTGACATGACATGGCTAAGCGAGGCGAAAGTGGCTTAGCTTTGACAGGTCAAGGACGTGCGTCACTTCAAAGCGCGGCCCGGGAACCCAGCCTGGGCCGTCGCTGCCCGGGACGTGAGCTCGCTTTCGGTTAGGCTGGTTGATCTCGAGCGTGTGTGGCGCTATGCAGTTTTGCCGCCGGAGAATTGGCAATGGAATCTACTGGGCCGCGCCTGCGTCACGCCGAAGGGCCACGCCAGTCCGCCAGCTTTTTTCTTTTGATCGCGTCGTTCTTATTGGGCTGCCGAACGTGAAGTACGACTCGGCAACATACTCGAAGTGGGCCTGGTTTCCGTGTAGCTCGTGCCATTCACCCCAAACCGGGTTAAAGACTGTAGACTCGACGGGACGAAGTTGGACGTTGTTCGTCCCAGGCGTCATGCGCCTGGGGCCCACCACGTGGCATGAAAATCGGCAAGCGACACGGGGATGCTTCGCCGACAGACGCTCGCGGCCAGGCCAACTCGTTAGCTTTTATTGACCTGCCAGTCGGCACCCACGTAAGATTCTGGCCGTTGCAACTAACTGACTCACCATGCCCAAGTGCGAGACTCCCTATGAGGTGAAGGCGTTGCCTCATCGCCCGCCGTTGTTGTCCTTATGCACAATCAATTTCCTGACAGCGTTATTCATAATCGCGGTTGGTTTGGCATACCCCGTGAAAGCGCAACCAGCGCAATTCCCAGCGGCGTTTAGTGAATTCGTGCACTCGGATGGAACGGTCGGGGCGTCATACCTCGTTCTTGATCAAGGACGTACCGCTAGTGCGGGAGCCTGGGGTATGGCGGACTTGAGCCTGAAACAGCCGGTAGACAGGAACACCATCTTCCACTGGGGGTCCATCACCAAGACACTGACTGCAGTCGCCATTATGCAGTTGCGGGACCGGGGCAAGGTCTCACTCGACGATCCGATTTTGAAGTATGTGCCCGAGCTGATTCGGGTTCACAGCCAGGATAATGCCATTTCCCGCGTCACCCTGCGTCAGCTTCTCTCGCATACTGCGGGGTTTCAGACACCTACGTGGCCTTATACCCAGGGCAAGCCATGGCAGCCCTTTGAGCCTACCGAATGGTCACAGCTCGTGGCGATGATGCCGTACCAGGAGCTGGCGTTCACGCCGGGCAACAAGTTCCAGTATTCGAATCCAGGCTTTATATACCTGGCCAAAGTAATTGAAGCGGTCACTGGCGACCCCTACCAGGTCTACATTCAGAAAAACATTTTGACTCCATTGGGAATGACTCAAACGTTTTTCAATATTAGTCCGTACCACCTTGCCGCGGAGCGTTCCAACAGCTACGAGATTATTGTGGATGAGCAGGGTCACGCGACGGTCCACTCGTTTGGTCGCGAATTCGACACGGGCATCACAACGCCGAACGGCGGACTGAATGCGCCATTGGAAGATTTGGCAAAATGGATCAACTTTCTTGTCGGCACCAGTCCAGTATCCGCCCCCAACCTCGTTCTTAGTCGCAAGTCGCTGGAAGAGATGTGGCAGCCGGTAACACCAATCGCGGATGACGAAGCCTATGCGCCGCCTGCCTTGATGGGCCTGTCCTTTTTCCTGTTTCCGCGGGGGTCCGGAAATAACCCCGTTACAATCGTTGGCCACACCGGGCATCAGGCAGGCTTCGCAGCTTTTTTTGTTTTGAATCCGCGCAATAGCCGGGCGGTCATTGCCGCTTTCAACACGGTTCACCCTTGGGGAGAGTCGCCGGCTGCAAGCAATGGCTACCGCGAGTCGTACCGGCGTTTCAGCTCTCTGATGGAGCAGGCCATCGATGCCGTGCGTTAGCGATGCTCCTCGTAACCCCTCAAAAATTCCGGCGTCTTTCACAGGACAATCCTGGCTCCGCAGATTGTCATTGCGATCTCGCCGCAGAGCTGGTTTTGCAAACGTCCACGCCCCAGTCAGAACAACCGGAATCCTCAGAAGCAGGTCGTGAGGGACAAGCTGATGCACAAGGATCGCTGCATCGGAGATGGATGAAGCAGGGCAAGAGAGGCAAGGCGATTCGCTTTATGCCCTAAGGTCGGCGGGGCTCCATTCGTTGACGGTTAAAATAGAAGAACTATTGAGTTCATCGCCTCGGAGCAGAACATGAGCCGAGTCCTAGTTATTGGAAGTGATACCCAAGTGAGCAGGGACGTTGGTGGTGCACTCTCTGCCGCCGATTTCCCAATGGAGTGTTCGGCCGGCCACGCCGACACCCTGCAGCGGCTGCGTAAGCGGTCATTCGGGGTCGTAGTCACCCATCCCGACAGCACTGTCGAGGAAGACTTGGCGTTGCTTGAAGAGATCCGCGAGATCAGGCCTGGAGTAAAGTGCATCGTGTTGGCTCGTCACAGCACTGCGGAAGAAGTTATTGCTGCCTTGCGTGCCCGAGTGTTTGCCTGCTTTACACCTCCATTTGATCCGGCTGAGATCGCAAACCTGGCACGTAGCGCGGCGTCCGACAGCCAATGGCGGGACGACATACAAGTTCTATCAGCCAGGCCCGGCTGGGTGTCAGTCCGAGTAAATTGCCGCCTCCTCACAGCGGAACGCCTCATGACCTTTGCAAAGGAGTTGAGTGTTCAATTGCCGGATGACACGCGGCAAGGAATGTTGCAGGCGTTTCGAGAAATCTTGCTGAACGCAATGGAGCACGGAGCCGCTTTTAATCCCGAGCAAGTGGTTGAGGTCACCGGAGTTCGGACCGGAAGAGCAATGGTGTTTTATGTTCGTGACCCAGGGGCCGGCTTTCGCCGCGAATCGCTTACCCATGCTGCTATTGCAAATCCGGCAGACGATCCCACGGCGCATATCATGCAGCGGGAAGCAGAAGGATTGCGCCCCGGGGGATACGGCCTCCTCCTGGCTGGCGGCACTGTGGATGAGTTGATCTACAGCGAGATAGGTAACGAGGTGCTGCTCATCAAGTACGTCGATTCGACTGCAGAGATAAACAACGGCCCAAGGTCTTGACAGTTTCAGCATGCTGTTGAATTTCAGAAACCATCGACCATCGCGGGACTGTATGTCAGGCTTCCCTTCTGCCGAGCCCTTGGCCGTTTGGTGACTGCCAAGTCTATTCACGGCTTGAGGTGGCCTCCGACTTTATGAAATCAGCTTAGACACCTCCATACCTTCCCTCCTCCGGCCAGCGAGTCTATGGGGCCTGATCTTGGATATCGCTGGCCCTCACTTGAGGCCCAGAGGGACTTCAGCCTTCCTTCTCCGATTGCTGCTCAGCACACTTTTTCCAATTGGGTGGCCCGTGCCTAGAATCGAGTACCCTGCTTGACTTTGCATTATTCAACATGATTTCCCCCTTTGCATGGCTCCGCTGCCTCCGTGACACGCGCTGCCGAGCTGGACAAATTAGGCAGCTGCGATCTCAGCGGTTGCCTCGAAGAGAGACAAAGCTCCGCAGTCAGTTGGTCCCTAAAAGTCGAGCATTACTGCGGCCGTTCCGGCATCACGGTCCAATTCTTGCACCTGACAGGCGTTTTGCTATCGTTAAGGGAGTTCTGCACAACCTCGCCGAAGTAGCAAGGAGCGCTCGATGCCACACGATCTCTACGAACACTCCGGAGAAATGCACGCCCGCCGCCCCTGCGGTAGCCTGTTTGGATGCGGCGATGAAATCGGCATGGGCGTTTTCCGTGAAGACCTCAAGGATATCGCCGTCACCAGACGGGCCGAAGACCGACTGCAGCACATGGACGAACTCAACCAGGAGCGTCTCGATGGCTATGTGGCCGCGCGCGGTCTCTCCCGTCGTCACCTGCTGTGCGCCAGCAGTTTCATGGGTATGCTCGGGGCCATCGGGCCATGGTTCACGCAGCTGGCGAACGCGGCAAACTCGCTGGACTCGCTCGGCGCTGGAGAGGGAGGCGGCATTCCTGGCGCACCTGGTGGAGCAGCAAAGAAGACAAGTCAGGGCGGTCCTGTGCACGTGATCGAGTCCAATGACAAAACCGTGCATCTGGGGGTCTACGATACGACGCTGCAGCCGATTCTCAAGATTGATTCCGGAGACACCATAAGCTATGTCAACACCTGGTCGCACTTCTTGAACCAACTGCAGCCCGGCGTACCCGTCGAGACTCTGGCAAAATTGCGCGTCAGCAACCCGGGAAGGGGGCCCCACTCGATCATCGGTCCCGTCTACGTCAACAATGCTGAGCCGGGCGACGTACTGGAGATCCGCTACAAGCGGATTCGGCCTTTCAACTGGGGAGCAGTTTTCAACAACCCCGGCTCGATCGGGACTGGCCTGCTGGCCAAGGACTTTCCCGAAGGACAGGTCAAGTATCTCAACCTTGACACGACAAGAATGACCGCTGAGTTCCTTCCTGACATTCATGTTCCCCTCAAGCCCTTCCAGGGGACGCTGGGGGTCGCCCCACCCGACGGGTTCTATCCTCCCTTGAGCGCGGGAATCACCAGTTCGGTTCCGCCCGGGCCTCACGCGGGCAATGTGGACCTGAGCGAGATGGCCGAAGGTTCAATCATGTTCATCCCGGTGTGGAAGCCGGGAGCGCTGATTTACACCGGCGACTCCCACGCCGCACAGGGAGATGGTGAAATCAATCTCAGCGCACTGGAGACCCGCATGCAAGAACTACGCATCCAGGTTGTTCTTCACAAACACAAGAACTTCGCCTGGCCAGTGGCGGAAACTGAGACGCACTGGATCACCCTGGGCCTGGACAAGGACCTTAATGTTGCCATGACGCTCGCCGCCCAGAACGCCATCGACTTCCTAGCCAGCCGCGCCCGTATGACGAAACTCGACGCCTATGCATTGTGCAGCATCGCTGTCAGCTTCCGGGTGACGCAGGTGGTGGACATCGTGCGCGGCGTGCATGCGCTGATTCCCAAGAGTCTTTTCGCGCCCGCTCTGCGAAACCAAATCGCCGTCGTCTAGGTTTCAGAGTTCGCGGAATGGATGGCCGCCGTGCTTGGGTGCCTGGCCAGGCGGCGCAGAAACGAGAGGCGCACGAGGACACAGTGGCAACGAGGCCTAGTAGGTCGTGCTACCGCGAAGAGGCTTCGTGTCCGGCGTTACGTCCTGGTCACTTGGTGATCGTGGACAACCCGGCGGCTCCCGAGCAGAGGCAACGTGCACCCCATCGACAGCCAGAAAGCGCATCGGCTGTACTTGGGTCCTACTCGGCACCCTTCCATCCGCGTTGAGCAAGCCTGATCAGGAGCAAACGACAGCCTGCACAGCGAGATCCGCGCTTGGACGTGGAAATTGCCATGCTGAGGTCGTGACGGACATCGACGACAACCTTTTTGCGTGGTTCGCCCGCTGAGGCCATGGTCTACGGGACCCATAAGAGCGGTCTATCGATGGAAACAGTCTTCCATGGTGTCCACATCGCGGCCATTTTAGAGTGAGCGCAGGAAATCGATGATTTCCTGCTGCTCCCGAGTACTCAGCTGATCGAAATGTTGGATCACCTTATTCGCCTCGCTACCGCGGCTTCTATGGGCCCTAACAGCATCAACCAGGTTGGAGGTACGTCCGTCATGGAGAAAGAAGAGGCGTTGTCCGACTCCCCAGAGAGGAGCCGTTCGGAACTCGTCCGGACCAGCGCCACCTTGCGTAATGCCGTCGGCAAGCCCTTTACCCATGTGGTGAACGAGAAGGTCCGAAAAAAGATTCACCGTCTGATTGGAAAGCGCAGCGCTCGGACGGGTCGATGAACCGCTCGCAATCATTGTGCCCGTGGTAAGCGAGGGTGTGTGACAGTGGATGCAACCGATTGTTGCAAAGGTGGCGCGTCCCTGTTCACTAGACGGCGTGGGGGCCGCGGGAGCAGGCGGGGCCAGCATTCGCACAAAGTTAGCGAACGCCTCGATGTCCGAGATCACGGCCGGGTTCGAGGTACCGGAGGTCGTGGTCGTAAAGTTGAGTGTGTCATTGGGAGTGGGGACGAACAGACAGCCGGGCGTTTCATCACGCTCTTGCGGGAAGAGCTGGTTGGAAATGCCCATCTCGACGTTGTATGCCTCGCCCGCAAACATGAGAAGAGATTTGTTCTGCGCCTTCCACCCAAAACGAGTAATGGTCCCATCGTTCGCACTGCGGTTCGCGTTTCCGCTCAGAATTGCGTTCGGATGCCCGGAAATACCCAGCGCCGACTTCAGGGTTGTGTTGGATTGCTTGTTGGCAAGGATGGTCGAGTCGGGGATCGCTTCAATAAGCCCTGCGCCAAAGAGAGGAGTCGGAATCCTGAAGCTGATGTTCCGGTTCCCGCCTTGGCCCGTGAGCGGATCTCCCGCGGGCGAAAAGTTGAATTGAGCGATGTTGCAACCAGGGGCGTCGCTTCGCCCGGTGATCACGAAGAGAGCGTGTACATTGCCGTCTGTCACTCCGTTCGTTTTCTTGAAGCGCGCTTCTCGAACCGGCCCATTTTGCACGATGAACCATGGCACCATGTTCTTTGCTCCATTCACGCCGGCAACTTCGGGAAGGGGATTTTTGGCAGGGCTCGATCCGCCCGCACTCGGCTGAGAATGGCAGGAGAAGCACTGATTTGAATTGAAGCGCGGACCGAGGCCGTTGTTCGCACCGTTGGCCACGACCTCGATTTCGGCAAACCTGGCTTGCCCATCCAGAAAAAACGCTGTTTCATCCGCGGTAAGCCCCGTCAATGGACCGCCGGCACTAGGTGATCCACCGCGCACACCTGGGTCTACGGGACCGGACCGGGTTTGGGCCGGGCTATAGACGGATGTGATCAAGGCCACCGTCAGTATTCCGCTGAACCTTCTGAACACAACTCTCCCCAGCATCATCACAGGCTCCGCTGACCGATAAATGGGGGTATTGTACATTGGGCCTACTTGCCTTCGACTTGTGGCGTGCCGCTGATCGTAGAGACTTGGCTCTTCCAGCCAAGCCATGTGCGTGACAACAATTGTCAGAGACGCCCGATACCAGGGCTGTTCCGTATTGGCGACGACTCCGAAAGATGCAGAGAATGCATCTCTTCGGTTCCTGCAGCTAAGCGGCAAGCCCGTGCTACTCTACCGACGTGCTCCGACGGCTTGTAAACACCCTACTTCTCATTGTGTCGGTCGCTGCTTTGTTGAATGCGAAGGTCATTCGCGTCGAAGTCGTCTCACAAAACGACGTACTGGGTGGCAAGGCTTTCGGTGCCACTGGCGCCTATCAGCGCATCACCGGGCGTATCTATTTTTCAGTTCCCGTGGCCAATCACCACAACCAACGTGTCGTCGACCTCGCCAATTCGGTGAACCTGAAGAAGGGAGAGGTCGAGTTCTCGGCGGACTTCGTCGCTATTCGGCCTAAGGATGCGCAGAAGGGCAACGGTTCGATGATTCTGGAGATCCCCAATCGGGGCTACGGACGAATCACGGGTCTCGTGGACGGGGGTGATTGGAATGTCGCTAACGACGCGGGAGATGCGTGGTTGTTGCGCAACGGCTTCACCATCGTGACCCTGGGATGGCAGTGGGATGCTACTGGTGAAAACGTTCTGCGCCTTAACGCACCGATCGCCAGGGAAAACGGCAGACCATCACAGGCTTGTTACGAGGCGACTACACCCCTTGGAAACTCATGCCCGAGATTCCGCTGGGCCACTTCTTTATCCGAAACGCGATTGGCGGGAGTGAATACCCGGTTGCAGAACCTGATGATCCCCGGAATGTTCTCACGTTTCGCGACTCGCGGAATGCGGCGCGCACTTTGATTCCGAGGTCCGAGTGGCAGTTCGCGCACACAGTGGACGGAAAGCTTGTGCCGAGCGATCGATACATCCATCTGAACGGTAGTTTTCAGCCGGGAAAAATCTATGAGTATATTTATGTCGTGGCCGACCCGGTGATCGCCGGCCTTGGGTTTTGTGCTGTCCGCGATTATGCGGCCTATGCCAAGCATTCCGCGGATGCGGTAACTCCGGCTGTGCGCGTCTATGGCGAAGGCATTTCACAGAACGGACGATTCCTGCGTGATCTTCTTTACCAAGGGTTTAATGCCGACGAAGAAGGACGGTTGGCCCTCGACGGGGTACTCGCCCACGTTGCCGGGGCCGGCCGAGACAACTTCAATTACCGGTTTGCACAGCCCTCACGCGATGGGCAGCCAACTTCATCTGTGCATTTTGCGACCGACATCTTTCCTTTTACAGACCAACCGGAGATGGACCCCGTCACGGGAGGGAAAGGAGGCCTGCTCGACCAAGCCGTGGCCGACAACGTCGTGCCGAAGATCTTCTTCTCGAATACGTCTTACGAATACTGGGGTCGCGTTGCTGCGCTGATCCATGTTAGTGCTGATGGAGCACAGGACGTATCGTTCTCCGATAACGTTCGCGTCTATTTCTTCACCGGGCTGCAGCACTTCTCCGGGCCGTTTCCACCCGAAAAGGGTACAAACGATCTGTTGGGACAGGAACTGCAATCTCCGCTGCCGGTCAAGTACTTTTGGCGTTCCATGATCGCCAACATGGATGCGTGGGTTCGCAACAACATTCTTCCGCCAGCAAGCAGCTACCCCAAGATTGCTGATGGAACATTAGTACCGTTCAAGGAGTACACGTTCCCCGATATACCGGGGGTCAATAGGCCGCATGAAGCGAGTGAGGCTTATCGCCTCGACTTCGGCCCGAACTGGCAGAAGGGAATTCTAACTATCCAACCGCCAAAGCTGGGAGCGGCATTTCCGGTGCTGGTTCCGCAGGTCGATAAGGATGGCAACGAACGTGCCGGTGTCCGCCTGCCCGACCTTACGGTTCCACTGGCTACCTATACTGGGTGGAACCTGCGTGATCCTTCGATCGGTGCGCCGGATCAGCGGATCGCATTAGAGGGTTCTTACCTGTCGTTTCCAAAGACCGTTGCCGAACGAGAAAAAACCGGCGACCCGCGCAAGTCAGTGGCGGAGCGATACTCAGGCGCTGACGACTACATGGCACAGTACACGAAGGCGTTAGATGAACTGGTCAAACAGCGGTGGATCTTGCCGGAAGACCGCGCGACCATGGTGCAGCGAGCCAAGCAAGAATGGGCAGAAGCGACAAAGTAGGCGGCATAGCAATCCGATGATATGCGGGATCCCCGGATTGTCTACGCTACTCGATACATAGCAAGCAATCTGGAGCGAACACAAGACAGATCGAGGGCGACAACACGGCAGGAAGAGGACCTTGCCTTCAGGCAACTACAAGAATCCATGCAGCGTTTCCCACCGTTACGAGACCAGCTTGGCGTTGGACGCGGCAAGACAGCTATTCGTAGCGCAGCGCTTCTACTGGGTTCAACTGCGAGGCCTTTCGTGAGGGATAGTAACCAAAGAAAATGCCGATACCGGCTGCAAACAGGCCGGAGAAAAGCAGCAGATGTGGCGTTAGCCTTATCTCCCATTGCAGACTGGTCTGGAACAGTGACGAGGCGCCGACACCAGCTATTACGCCCAGGAATCCACCCAGGACACTGATTGCAACCGCTTCGCTCAGGAATTGAAACTGGATATCAGTTTCCGTCGCGCCGATGGCGAGCCTGATTCCGATCTCACGTGTTCGCTCCGTCACCGAAACCAGCATGATGTTCATGATTCCGATGCCGCCGACGAGCAGGGCCAGCGATGCCGTCGTACCCAGCAGCCACGTGAAGAGCTCGCGGGCCTGCAGCTGAGCCCGGATAACGTCTTCGGGGCTGCGAATGTTGAAGTCGTCGGGTTCGTCGGGATGCAGATGATGACGCTCGCGAAGGATCCCAACCGCTTGGCTGGTGGCAATTGGGATGGCGGAGCGCGAAGCCGCCGAGAAGAAGATGTCATCCAGCCAATTTGTCCCGCCAATGCGCTTCATCGCCGTGGTATACGGCATGGCGACGAAGTCGTCCTGGTCCCAGCCGCTCGCGGAAGCTCCCTTTGGCTGAAAAACGCCGATCACCCGACACGGCATGGCCTGTACGCGGATGCTCTTGCCAACCGGATTCTCGTTGGGGAAAAGATTCTCAACCACGGTCTGACCGAGAAGACAAACCGGAACATCCCTATCCACGTCGTCATGGGTGAAAATGGTTCCGCTCTGAAGTTCCCATCTTCGTATGTCGAAGTATTCCGGAGCGACGCCGCGATAGGTGGTGTTCCAGTTCTGTGATCCGTAGATCACCTGGACGCGACCATCTACATTCGGGCTCATGCGCTTGAGGCCAGGAACTTCTGCAAAGATGGCAGTCGCGTCCTCGACCTTGAGGCTATCGGTCTCGCGGGTGCCAAACCGAACTCCGTTCGTGGCACGGCTACCGGCTTCGATCCAGATCATGTTGTCGCCCAGCTTCTGAAGCTGCTCCTCCACCTTCGCCGAGCCGGCCCTGCCCACGCCGACCACACAGATAAAGGCGGCAATGCCGACAACCAATCCCAGGATCGTGAGCACCGTCCTGATCAGGTTGCGTCGCAAGGACTTTCCTGCCTCGCTCAAGATGGAATGGGCATAGGTCAACATTGCTGGTCGCGCAAGTCCTTCTGCATCGAGAGTTGCAACTTCACGGGTTGAGCACCTGCTCACTCATAACGGAGCGCCTCAATCGGATTGAGTTGTGATGCTTTCCTTGCCGGGTAAAAACCGAAGAAGAGCGCGATGGCAGCCGCGAAGACAGTTGACGCCACAACTGCGTAGGGTGGAATCAGGATCGGCCACTCCAATAAATGGGAAACTGCGAAGGAGCTTGCCACACCAAACAGAATGCCAGCTACTCCTCCGATTAGACCTAAGATGATCGCTTCCATCAGGAACTGCCGTCGTACATCGTCTTCGGTTGCGCCGATTGCCATTCGAACACCGATCTCGCGGGTTCTTTCGGTTACCGAAACCAGCATGATATTCATGATGCCGATACCACCAACGAGCAGGGCGACACTAGCCACGATGGTAAGCAGAATTGTCATAACCCTTCCCTGCTCAGCCGCCGCATCTGCCACGTCGGCCAGATTACGCACGACGAAATCGTTGGGGTCGCCGGGCCGAATTTTGTGCCGGTCCCGCAGAAGACCTTCAATCTGGCGCTGTGCGACATAACTCGCCTGCCGCGAGGCGGCCGAAACCATGATCCACCGCAGCCATTCCTGGCCCAGCAATTTCTTCTGTACTGTAGTTAGGGGAGCGAAGATCACATCGTCCTGGTCCTGCCCAGTGCCGGCACTGATTCCCTTTGGCGCGAGCACCCCAACAACTTTGAACGGCAAGGTGCCAATCCGGATTGTCTCTCCGACCGGATTACTTGAACCGAAAAGATACTTACGCACTGTGTCACCCAGCACCGCGACGGTGGCGGACTGCGTTACGTCCTCCTCGTTGAAGGAAGTACCGCTGGCGAATGGCCAGTTCCGCACTTCGAAGTATTGCGGCTCGGTGCCATTGATCTGGGTGGCCCAATTCTGGTTGCCGTAGACCACCTGCTGGCCTGTGCCGGTACCCGGGGCGGCTGCGGAAACGGAGGGGCATTCGCGGGCGATCGCCCTGGAGTCAGCAAGTACAAGCGTTTTGGTTTGGCCGGTGCCGACCTGAAGACCGTAGCGGTTTACCGAGCCCGATCCGACAAAAAGCATATTCGAGCCGAGAGCAGCTAACTGCTCTTGCGCTTTGGCCGCTGCCCCCTGACCAATCCCAATGACAGCGATGACGGCCCCAACCCCAATAATCATGCCGAGCATGGTCAAGCCGGAGCGCATTTTATTGCGTCCCAAAGCACGAACAGCAACCAGAATTGCGTCAGCAAACTCCATAACGACAACGTCAATCCTCGATAGTGGGCACGGTCTTCAGCACCTCGCTCGCGACCTGCGGAGAAACAACCACTTCATCACGCTTGATTTGGCCGTCACGAAATACGATTTCACGGCGAGAAAAGCGAGCGATGTCAGGCTCGTGAGTGACCAGAACGATCGTCAGGCCGTCACTGTTTAACCTTTGAAATATCTCCATGACTTCGACCGACGTACGGCTGTCAAGATTGCCAGTCGGCTCATCCGCGAGCAGTATCAAAGGCTTATTGACCAAGGCGCGGGCTATCGCGACCCGTTGCTGCTGGCCACCCGACAGCTGCGAAGGGAAATGGTCCTGCCGGTCGCCCAAACCTACTAATGCCAACGCCTCACGCGCGCGACTTTCGCGCTCCTGCTTGTTGACACGCGAGTAAAGCATGGGAAGTTCCGTATTCTCCAGGGCTGTTGTCCGTCCTAAAAGGTTGAAGCCCTGGAACACGAAGCCAATTTTCTGGTTCCGGATTCGAGCCAACTCTCTTTTTGTCAGCTGCGATACGTCCGAACCTTCGAGAAAGTACTGGCCCGATGTCGGGCGGTCGAGGCACCCAAGGATATTCATGAACGTGGACTTGCCACTGCCACTGGCACCCATGATTGCCACAAAGTCGCCCACCTCGATTTCCATGGAAACACCGCGCAGCGCATGCACCTCGGTCTCGCCGAGTGGATAGTTCTTCCGAAGGTTCCGAACGCTTACCACAGGTACGCCAGGGCGAGCATTGGCAACGGGCGTAACGCTAGTGGAATTCAGGGTCGCCATGTAAACTCATCGTCCCGGAGCAGCCAGCCCTGGACCTGATGAACCGGCCTTTATGGTCGTTGCCCCGGTGACCAGCTCTTCTCCGGGCGTAACCCCGCCGCTTAACAAGGCTGTGTAGGTATGGTCCGTTAATCCGATGTGAACCTGCACCGGTTGCAGCGTTTTGTCGGGAAGGAGCTTCCAGACGATTGCCGTGTCGGAGCCTCCGTTGGCAACGGAAGTCGCAACTGCGCGGTCGCGACTTCCCTTTCCAGCCTGCTCTGGATGGCCTCCCGGTACGCGGGGCATCTGCGATGATTGGGGAGCAACGATTCCGTACTTGTTGTACAGCTCCTGGACCTTGTTCGCCGGCAAATCGGGCTTGTAGCGGAGGGCTGCATTGGGGATCTTGGTAACGCCTGTCGCCGCAGCCACCGGAATAGAGACGTAAGCAGTCATCCCCGGAAACAGCTTCAGGTCGGGATTGTCGAAGTCAACAATGGTGTCGTAAGTAACGACGTTCTGCACGGTTGTTGCGTTCATCCGTACCTGACGCACGACGCCGTGAAATACCTCTTTGGGAAATGCGTCCACTTGAAAATCAGCACTGTGGCCCGGCCGGATCTGGCCCACGTCCCCTTCGTCTGTCTTGGCATAGACCTGCATCTTGGTCAGGTCCAGCGCGATGGTGAACAGCGTCGGTGCCTGTAGGGACGCAGCCACGGTCTGCCCGATATCGATACTGCGGTTCACCACGGTGCCGTTGATCGGCGCGCGAATGATCGTGTAATCAAGGTTGGTTTGCGCTACCTTCAGGCTGGCGGTCTTCTGGGCCACTTGTGCCTCGGCCTGCTGGATGGCCGCGCGGTCCGATCCGACTTGCGCTGATATGGCGTCGTACGTTGCTCTGGCCTGATCGAGCTGTTGCTGGCTCATAACGCCTTCAGGCACAAGGTTGGCGGCACGTTCGTAATCTAGCTTGTTTTGCGTGAGCGTCGCCTCGTCCTTTGCCAAATTAGCCTTTGCCGCCACCAGCATTGCCTGGGCATTCTGCACATCCGCTTGCGCCTGAAGAACCGCCCCTTGGAACAGTTTCGGATCAATCTCCGCGATTACCTCACCCTGCGTGACCTTGGAGTTGAAATCGACATACAGCTTGGAAATCATCCCGGACACTTGCGAACCGACCTGGACTAAGGTGACGGGGTTAATGGTTCCGGTGGCCTCTATTACCTGTCGTATGTCTCCCTGTTCGACCTTGGCCGTAAAGTATTCCGCTCCAGTCTTCCGTGTCAGGCGGAAGGAGGCAAAAACGCCAACACCTGCCAGGATCG
>Ga0306920_100006071_pt1 | contig 15688 bp, 15 predicted proteins | sample flu12Cox44000170_FD_204666 | JGI IMG/M metagenome (GOLD analysis project Ga0306920, IMG submission 204666) | Lab enrichment of tropical soil microbial communities from Luquillo Experimental Forest, Puerto Rico - flux4day.12C.oxic.44.000.170 (v2)... | ecosystem: Environmental > Terrestrial >... | reverse complement strand
GAACGCGCGCCGACCCGCCGATATGGACGGCGATAACGGGGATGGCGGCGCTGAAGTCGGTCGCTCATATCTGGTTGATCGGGTCGCCTGCCGGCGCTGGCAGGGCAAAAGAGGCCAGCCAGGGCCGCTGCAAGCGGGAGGCAACCGGACAGCTCTCCGGCAGAACTCGTTGCCTTCGGGGTCAGTCAGCACGATCCAGCCGACGCAGAGCAGCTGTCCCCGGGCACGAGGGCGTCCAAGCTGCTCAGCCAGGCCAGCTTGGCCCGCTGATCGCCGGGCGCGACCAGGTCCAGGTGAAGCTCTGCTGTTGGCCTGGTTGGGCTTTGGGACGGTAGTGAAGTACAGCCGCGGCAGGCCCGTAACGGCCGGCCCGGTCCTTGACCCGGGCACCGGCTGGCACGGAACCGGCAGCTACGCAGGGAAAGGAGGGCACCAGGCCAGCCGCCACGCCCAAAACGTCATCCGGACGCGAAACCCCACCCATGCTTTCATGCTGGCACGCTTCTTCAGGGATGACTGCTCACGCTGGCCGCATGCCCGTCAAAGGGAACGGTCTAGCCGGGAAGCGGATCTCGACGATGAGTCCGCCCCCCTCACCGGCGTTGACGAGGAGTCGCGCCCCGTGGGCTTGGGTGATCGCCTGGACGATGGATAGCCCGAGGCCGAGACCGTCGTGCTGGCCGGTGCGGCTTGGGGCGATGCGCTGGAAAGGCTCCAGCAGCCGGGCGATTTGGTCTTCGGGCACGACTGGCCCGGTGTTGGTCACGGTGAGTCGGCCGCCGCCCGCTTGGTCATCGGTGGCCATGTGCACGCTGCCGCCGACGTGGTTGTAGTGGAGAGCATTGTCGAGCAGGTTGGCCACGAGTCGCTCGATGAGCTGCGGGTCGCCGCAGACCGGCGCCGGCCCGAGCGCCAGGCCGAGGTACAACCCGGCGGCGGCGGCCTTCTGTTTGCGGGAACTGGCGATGTCAGCGGCGATCACGGCGAGATCGAGGGGCTGTTGGCGGTCCAGGCCGCGCTCGCTGCGCGCGAGGGTGAGCAGCGCCTCGATGAGCTGTTCCTGCTGCCGCCCGTTGTCGATGACCTCTTCGCAGGCCGCGCGCAGCGTGCCGAGGGTGAGCCCTGGATCGGCGAGGGTGACCTGGAGCGTGGCCCGCTCCAAGGTCAGCGGCGCCCGCAGTTCGTGCGCGGCGTTCGCGACGAAGTGGCGCTGCGCTTCGAAGGCGGTCTGCAGCCGCTCGAGCAAGCCGTCGATGACCTCTCCGAGGTCGTTCAGCTCATCCCGCGGGCCCTGGAGGGCGAGCCGCTGGTCGAGGCTGTCCTGGGAGATGTGCCGCGCCGTGTTGGTGATCGTGCGGAGCGGCCGCAGGATCCGCCCGGCGACCAGCCAGCCCAGCAGCACCGAGGCGACGGTCATCACGCCCAGGGCGATGCTCGATCCCAGCAGCAGCGAGTGCAGATCCACGGTGCGTTGCGCCGCGAGCAGGCGGCTCACGGCCGCCGGCACGCGCACGGTGGCCGCTTTCATGTGATGCGGGAGCAAGGAGCCCGGCATGCGGCCGGCCGGAACGGGGACGCCGGCGATCCGCCCGATAGCGCCGTCGACCAGGACGTAGGTGATCGCCAGCAGCGCGATGCCGGAGGCGAGGAAGACGGACCCGTATAGCAGTGCTAGGCGGCCGCGCACGGTGATGCGGGGATGGCGCATCCGCCGCAGCGCTCCGGTCACCATCGCAACAAGCGGCACGGGCGGCCTCACGTGATCCGGTAGCCGGACCTGGTGACCGTCTCGATGACCGGGGGGTCGCCGAGCTTGGCCCGCAGTCGGCTCATCGTCGTCTTCACCGCCTGGCTGAACGGGTCGGCCTCCTCGTCCCAGACCCGCTCCAGGAGCTCCTCGCTGGAGACGACGGCGCCGCCGGCGGCGAGCAGGACCTCCAACACGGCGAACTCCTTCGGGTTGAGCGCGAGTTCCTTGCCCGCCCGGGTGACCTGCCGGCGGGCGGAGTCCAGCCGCAGGTCTCCGTGGCACAGCGCCGGGGGAAGCGCGGCGCCGGGGCGCCGCATCAGCGCGCGGATCCGGGCCACGAGCTCGCCGAAGTCGAACGGCTTGGGCAGGTAGTCGTCGGCGCCCAGGCCGAGGCCCTCGATGCGGTCGCCGACGGTGCGGGCCCCCGTCAGCATGAGGATCCGGGTCGGCGATCCCCCGGCGACCAGCGTCCGGCAGACCTCATCGCCGGCCACGCCGGGCAGGTCCCGGTCGAGCACGACGACGTCGTAGGGCGTGCTGGCCGTGTGCTCCAGCGCGTCGGCGCCGTCGAAGACGACGTCGACGGCCATGCCCGCCCGGCGAAGACCGGTCGCGACGATCGTGGCCAGCTTCGCCTGGTCCTCGACCACCAGCACCCGCACCGCGCACCCCACTTCCTTGTCGCCGCCGGTCATCCCGGCCCGCAAGCCTGTCCGGCGCCCGGTGTCCAGGATGCCTCAGCCGCGGTTGCAAAACGGTAACTGCGTTACGGGGATGCAACCGTGACCGGCGTACAAACGGGACGCATGAGCTGCCCCCAGCGCAACGGTGAGCAGCACAAGACCTGGCACGCTGCTGGCCGGCCAGGGATCACCGGTGAATCGGGCAGGACTGCCGGCCTGATTGGGACGAAGGGACGAACACGCGATGAACGACGGTAGTGGCGGGTGCGGCGGGCTGGTGTGGTGGTGGCGGCGGCGTGCGGGGGTGCTGGCCATCGTGGCCGGCCTGGCCGTGCTGATGGCGGCATGCAGCAGCCCATCCCCCCGTCCCAGTCCCGGTGCCTACATGGCGTGCATGCGCAAGCACGGCGTGACCGGCGCCTTCGCATCCCCGCCGGGCATGTCCATGCCCACGTCCTTGCCCGCGCCCGGCAGCGGGACAACAGTCAAGATTCCGGCCAAGGAGTCGGCGGCGCTGCAAGCATGCCAGTCGCTGGCCCCGCGGCCGGGCCGGGGTCCTGGGCCCGGCCGACCTGCTCACCGGTGACGGCGGTGGTCCCGGGCCGTTGCCGTTGGCCGCCAGGCGGCCTGGGCCACGCCGCCCCGGATAGTTTCCCTAGCCGATAGGAGCGCTGGATGTTCTTTGTTACCTATGTGCGGCGCGAGTTGCGCCGCCGCATGCGCCAGGCCATCTGCATCGCGCTGGGCCTGGCCCTGGGGGTGGGGCTGGTGGTCACCGTGGCCGCCGCCTCGGCGGGGGTGACCAAGGCGCAGCTCAGGGTGCTCCGCACGCTGTATGGGGAGGCCACCACCGTGACCGTGACCGGCCCGAAGTGGCAGGGACCCAGCAGGCCGCCGAAGGGCACACCCGCCCCCCAGATGGGCCCGCACGGTCCGGAGATCTGCGTCGCCGGCGGCACGTGCACCAGCGCGGCCGGGAAGACGCTGAGCGCGAATGACACCCTGACCGAGGGGATCAGCGTGGCGAAGGTGGCCGCCGCGGCCAGGCTGCCCGGCGTGGCGGCCGCGGCCGGCGGGATCTTCCTGAGCGAATCCACGCTCTCGTGGCCCAAGAATGGCGCCAGCACCGCGCGGAGGGGCGGCAACGCCCTGGGCGCGCGGATGGGCGGTTACTCCCTGGAAGGCGTGGACACCAGGCACCCCACGCTGGGCCCGCTGGGCGGCGCGTCGCTGATCTCCGGCCGGTTGTTCACCGCGGCCGACGCTAATGCCCACGTCGCGGTGGTGGACGCCGGGTATGCGCGCTCGCACCGCCTGCGGACCGGCGCGGTCCTGCCGATCGTGGGCCCTGCGGATGCGAATGGCCATACCCCGGCCATCAGGTTCACCGTCATCGGGATCGTCCGCCAGGCGGCGGGCACCAACCCGCCCCGCGTGTACGTCCCGCTGAAAGCGGCCCAGGACCTGATGTGGATAAAGACGGGTCCGGCCAGCCTGCAGGGCAAGGTGACCACGATCTACCTGGCCGCGGCCAGCGCCGCCGACGTCCCCGCGGTCACCCGCGAGGTCGCCCGGCTGCTGCCGGGCACCAAGGTGACCAGCGCCAGCGGCCTGGCCAGCGAGGTGGCCGGGTCGGTGACCAGCGCCGCCAAGCTGGCCAACGACCTGGGCCGGTGGCTGGCGGTGCTGGTGCTGATCGCCGCGTTCGCCGTGGCCAGCCTGCTGACCATGGCCGCCGTCGCCCGCCGGGCCGCCGAGTTCGGCACACTCAAGGCGCTCGGCTGGCGCACCCGCCGCATCATCGCCCAGGTGCTCGGCGAGTCGGCGGCCGTCGGGCTGGCCGGCGCCGCCGCCGGGATCGCCCTGGGCTACATCGGCGCGGCGATCATCGCCGCGGTGACCCCCAGCGTGTCGGCCACCGTCGGCTCGGACTTCGACAGCGGCGGCACCCGCCTCATCGGCGGCAGCCCGGTCCAGACCGTCGCCGTGCCGCTGCACCCCTCGGTCAGCGCCGGCATGATCGGCCTGGCCGTGCTCCTCGCGGTGGCCGGCGCCCTGCTGGCCGGCGCGTTCGGCAGCTGGCGGATCGCCCGGCTGCGCCCCGCCGACGCGCTGTCCCGGGTCGCCTGACCCCGGCCCCCGGCCACGGCCCTTATCACGAACAGGAGAAACCCGTGTACCAGCTGACCAGGGTGGCCAAGCGCTACCACAAAGGCCGCCGCACCGTCGCGGCAGTGCAGGACCTGGACCTCACCATCGACGACGGCGAATGGCTGGCCGTGCAGGGCCGCACCGGCCACGGCAAATCCACCTTGCTGAACCTGCTCGGCGGCCTGGACCGCCCCACCCACGGCACCGTCGAACTGGACGGCACCAGCCTCGGCGCGCTGCCCGAAACCCGGCTCACCCGGGTCCGCGCCGAGAAGATCGGGTTCATCTTCCAGACCTTCAACCTGATCCCCACCCTGTCAGCCGCCGAGAACGTCGAGACCGCGCTGATCCCGCTCGGCACCCGCTCGGCCGCGCGCCGCCGCCGGGTGGCCGCCGCGCTGGAATCGGTGGGCCTGGCCGACCGGGCCGGCCACCTGCCCGCCGAACTGTCCGGCGGCCAGCAGCAGCGCGTCGCGATCGCCCGCGCCCTGGTCAAAGACCCCACGGTGGTGCTCGCCGACGAGCCCACCGGCAACCTGGATGAAGACACCCGCGACGACATCATCACCCTGCTGGAAAGGTTGTGGCGAGACCGCGGCCTGACCCTGATCCTGGTCACCCACGACACCACCATCGCCCGCCGGGCCCAGCGCGTCGGCGTCATGCACAACGGTCACCTCACGATCAGGCAGGATTCCCCGAACCGTTAACGCTTCCGCCCCACGTCGGCCAGCTTTCCTGGCTTGACTCGGCGCCGGTTACCGCCACGGTTCCCATCCCGCCAGGCGCCGGGCAGCCTATTCGCCACTGCCACGCTGCCGATCCGGCCCGCCGTGTATTTCGGTCACCAGCGCCTTGCCCGGAAGCCAGATCAAGGCGATATGCGTCGCCACCACATGAACTCAAACAGGCCATTGACAAGCGCAGAGTCGGCAATCGGCGGCTATGAGCCACCATTTCCCCGTCACACGCCGTAATTTGCACTGTGTGGCGCTTGACGTGCGATATCCGCAGGCGCGCCTGGTTCTCGGCGTCGTCGCCGAGGTCGGGGTTGGTGATCACGTGCTCGGGCAGGCCCTCGCGCTCCAGCAGCGCCCGGAGGTCGTCCGGGTGGCGGGCGGCGGGCAGTTCGGTGCGCAGGAACAGGGCGACCATCTGCGCCTCGCTGCTTGGCCGCAGCCGCCGCATACCGTGCACCTCGCGCCAGCGTCCGTCGTGGTCACTGTCATCCTGCCAGCAGTGGGCATAACTCAGGCTGTACTGATCACTCGTCACCCCAGATAGCGTCCCTCAGATTAAGGTCGGCCCGGACATCGGAAACAAGGGTGCTGAGATGCTGGTCAGGTTGCCCGAGCAGGCCTTGAACGCCGCCCAGCCCGGCACGTTCGACAAGCCGCTTTTCGTTGAGCACCCATTCGCCACGGGCGGCCAGGCGGCCTTGGGCCGCGGCCAGCCCGGCCTGGCAGAGGTTGGCCAGGCAGGCGACCCTGTCCTGGCGCCGGGCGTGGACCTCGGCGAAGTGCAGGGCGCCTGCTGCGAGCCGGGACCAGGCAACGGGCGCGGTGTGGCGCAGCTTCGGCGGGAAACCCGGGCGGGGCAGGTCACCGGACAGCACCCTGCCAAGAGCCAGTTCCCCGGCCAGAACGTAGGTGGCGATCCCGGCCACGTAGCCAACCTCGCGGTGAATCTCGAACTGCCCGTCCCCGGCGGCGGCCGTCCAGTGCATGACCTCGTCAAGGTCCCGGTAGATGAGGTCGACCTTGGTGCCGTCGACCGTCAGCCAGGCTCCGCCGTTGACGATGCGGCCCCACTCGCCCGGGGCGAAGACCCGGCCCGGCCAGCCGAGCGCCTCTATGTCGGCCGGGTCGAGCCTGCCCCGGTAGTACAGGCCGAAGTCCCAGTCAGATCCCTCGACAGCGGTATTCGCCGCCCTCGATCCCCCGAGGGTGACAGCCACCACCCCGGGGACCGCGGCCAACCGGGCAGCGAGGTGCTCCACGGCACAAGTATTTCTCCAGCCGCTACCGGTCGGTCCTCAACCGGCACCGGTTCTGGGGAGTACGACGAACCGGCGAACGTTTGAAGACGATCCTGCTGATGGCGGTGATGCTGCGGGGTGACGGCCGAGGGCCGGTCAGGGGGCCGCTGCTGCGGCGCCGTGTGACAGCCAGCTCACCGGATCGTCGTTCTGCAGGCAGTGCCGGGCGGCTGCGTAGACGCCGGTGAGGTTCACTTCGGGGCCAGCGCCCATGCTGAGGTCCAGCCCGGCCCACCACAAGATGCCGTGGGCGCACCACAGGCGCAGGTCCTCGAGCCGGCTCTGGTCCAGGCCGGCCGGGACCCAGCCGGCCAAGAACCGCTCCACGAGGGGCGCCGGGTCCGCGGCCCCGAACCGAAGCAGGATCTCCAGTCCAGCTGCGGCCAGCGACCCGCGTGGCGCCGCGCCGAGGCCGGGCCAGTCGATCAGGACGAACCGCCCGTCTGGGGCCTGGAGCAGCTCGCCTCCCCACCCGCCGAAGCCGTCGAACGCTTCGGGGCGGCGCAACGTGGCGCTCACCTGTCCGATGAACTCACGTGCCCAGGCGGGGCAATCGGCCCGGGCCAGGACCTGCCCGTACTGCGGCTCGCGCCACTGCGCGCCGATCCCGGCGGACTGGTGCGGGCTATTGGCTCGCGGCACCCGGCGCCAGTCGAGGCAATCGATCCTGCGCGTGCAGTCGCCCAGCCAGTGCGCCACTTCGAGGGCACGGACCCGGTCGCTGACCCACAGTTCCGCCATCGCCCCGTTTGCCTGCTGCGGGTGGGCCAGCTCCCGCGTGACGTGGAACTCAATGCCCAGATCCGGCAGGTCGTCCGACGTATGCTCGAACTCCAGCACCTCGGGGATCCCCAGGCGCCGCATCGCCGGAAAGGCGCCAATCTCCCGCCACACGGCCCGGATGCCATGGGTCGCCATCTTCACAATCCGGGGCGCCCGGCCCGAGGTGAAACTCACGCGGAACACGTCAGCGTCGTCGGAGGGGATCCATTCCACGCCGCCCACGTCCGGGTACAGGGCCCTGGCAATATCCCGCGCACCAGGCTCGTTGGGAGTTCGCGACCGTGGAGCGCCCATTACCCCCACCATAGGGCCCGACCCGGCACCCCCACCGATCCTGTCTTTGCCCGGCTGAAGAAGATGACGCCCCATGAGGAGCGGCCCATTAATCGATTGCGGCGCCGTGCAGCGGCAGCGAAGAATCTCGGTCGTGAGCCGCCGGGCCGGACTGCTCACCGCCGGGCAGCGAGAGTCCCTGGAGCGTGACGGCTACCTGCTGGTGCCATCGCTACTGGATGAGATCGTTCTTGCGCCGATGCGCGCCCGGCTTGATGAGCTGGTCCATCAGACGCTGGTGGCCTGGGATGCCAACCCCGGCCAGGACGTCGAAGAGCGCGGTGTCGTGAACGCGGCGCTGAGGCCGTCGGACCCCGATTTCGCGCCGTGCCGTGAGCATCCACTACTGGCGCAGGCTGCGGCTGCGGTGCTTGGCCCCGACTGGCACCTGGGCGGGCTGGGGCTGCGCGCGCCACTGCCGGGCTGCGGCCACCAGGGCCTGCATCCCGACTACTACCCAGGCCAGCGGACGCACGGGCCGTGGCGGAGCCTATCGGCCATGTGGTGCATCAGCGCATTCACCGCCGAGAACGGGCCGCTGCGGGTCATCCCGGGCTCGCACCGGGTCGACCGGAACCCAGCCGACGCGCTGCCCCTGGGCTGCGAGATGGGCCCGCACCCGGCCGAGGTCAAGCTCGTCGCGCCCGCAGGGTCGGTCATCTTGTTCAACGGCGCCGACCTGTGGCATTCCGGCACGTTCAACTACAGCCCAGCCCCGCGCCTGGCGGTCACCGCGGCTCTCCTCCGCGGCCGCGCACCGACCGGTGGATGATGTGCCCGCCAGACCGTAGCCAGCTCGCCTGCCGCACCAGACGAAGTCCCACCATCCGGCAGGCGACCAAGGCGCCCGGACCCCGAGCCCGGCAACCAGCTGTCGGGCAAAACAGGTGCACGCCAGGCATCGGCCACATCCCGATTGGCCCGGCCAATCAGTGGCGGGACCGGGCCAGCGGCGCGGCAGGCGCCGTCTTGACATACAACGACAGCCGGCCTCGGCAATGCAGCGCCCACGTCGCCCGGCCGCGCCGCCGCGCCCGGTCGGCTCCACGCAGGCAAACTCCGCACGCTCTGGCAGTCATTGCCACTCCGGCCCAGCGCGCCGAGTCGGCGATCCCGTAACCGCGAAACCCGAAATCGGACTACGCACTGTGACCGGTCCCTGCAAGCCTGAGTACGCACCTACCCGCCGTTATGCTCAAGGGCTGGCCACAGGCGTGGCTGCCTCAACTGGGCCCAGAACGTGGCATCCCGCACGGCGAAAGCATGGGCGCTGGGGCGAGCTGCTGGCCGTGCCTGTGGCGCGAAGGGTGGCTGGCTGGTCTTCGCGGGGGCACTGTGTTCCTGGGGCGGACCGGTGCCTGCTCTGGCCCGCGCCGTCAGGTTATCCGGGGGCCTGGTCCGGGCCGGTCCCGGTCCGGACGCCGGTGGCGGGTCGCACCTGGTGATCAACCCGGCGATTTCGTGGTGGCGGTGGCGGTGTTGCTGCCGGCACGAGGTCCTGGGGGTGATGCTGGTGCTGCCGACGGGCCCTGGCCGGTGATCGTGATCGTGCAGGTGAGCGCCGAGCGGGGCCGGGCTGTGGCGGCGGTGACCTTCACGGCCAAGTCCCCGCGTCAGGGGTGACCGCCACGCCGAGTGAGCCGTGGGACGGCGCGGTGACGGTGGCCGGTGACAAGGGGGTGATCTTGCCGGTCACCGGGCTGATCGCGAACTGCGACAGGGCGCCTTCGCCCTCGCTGGTCACGTAGGCGTTCTTGCCGTCGGGGCTCAGCGCGATCGCCTCGGGGACCGGCACGGTGCGGGCGGTGGACACCGGCCTGGCGCTCAGCGCGCCGGTGGCCGGGCTGATGGCGTACTGGGCGATGGTGTCGTCGCCGACGGTGATGACGTAGAGATTCTTGCCGTCCGGCGCGACCGCGAGGTCGTGCGGGCTTTTTCCGGTGGCCACCGTGGCGGGCGACATGGGGGTGAGCTTTCCGGTCGCGGAGCTGATTCTGTACTGCCAGATCGTGTCGCCGTCGGTGACGTACGCGCTTGTGCCATCGGGAGCGATTGTGATCATCTGCGGGTTCTGCCCGGTCGCCACGGTCTGCACGGGCGCTGAGCTCAGCGCGCCGGTGGCCGGGCTGATACCGAACACCGAGACGGTGTTTGCCTTGGCGCTGGCGCTGGCGCAGGCGGCGTGCGTGCCCTTGGGGGCCAGACACTGCGTGCCGGTGGTGACGTAGAGGTAACGGCCGTCGGGGGCGACCTTGATGCCGATCGGGCTTCCTGCGGCGGCCACTGTCCTGGGCGGCATGGGGGTCAGCTTCCCGGTGACCGGGCTGATGCGGTACTGGGAGATCGCCCTAGCGGTGGGGACGTAGGCGTTCTTGCCATCGGGACTGACCGCGATGATGCCGCTAGGGACGCCTGCGGTCGCCACCATCTTGGGCGACTTAGGGGTCAGCTTCCCGGTGGCCGGGTTGAGGGTGTACTGCGAGACCGCACCGGCGGTGTCAGACAGGTTATCGACGGCGTAGGCGCTGGTGCCCTGCGGGCTGACCGCCACATCATAGGGGAACTCCCCGCTGGCCACGTTCGGGGGCGTGAGCGGCCGCAGCGCGCCCGAGCCCAGCGAGGCGAACTGGGAGATCTCGTTCGTTCCGCCCTTACCAGTGACATACACAAACGGCGCCCCCGCCGGCGACCCGGCCGCCGCCGGGTGCCCGGCCACCGTGCACCCGGCAGCCAGCCCGCAGGCCAGCCCCGCAACGGCCGCGGCCCGCCCGATCCGCCATTCCCGCCTCGGCCGGCCGTGGCCCGGGGCCGCGCCGGACATCACACGCGCGGGCATGACCGCCACCCTGATCGCCCTCCAACTCACCCCTGCATCCTGCCGACCAACCGTCCGGGCACAGCGTGAATGCCATGCGAACTCGATGTGAGCTGGCCCCGGAAAGCCCTCGGACCTGCTGCCCATGCTCACTCGACACCTTGTCAACCAGGCCTCGGACTTGCGCGGATAACGCAGCAGCTCGCTCATGGTCTGCCGCTCGCGAGCCGGCGGACCGCACCATAACCGCATGATCTGCGCGGCGGGCCAGGACGAATACACGGACAGACCACAAGCGCATAGTCAGCGATCTGAATCTGCAGGTCGCCGAACTGGGCATCACGGAATGTGATCAGCCTAGGATTTCGTCAGCGCGCGCACTCCCGCTGTTCGGCTCGCCACTCGGCCCGTGAACGATGACTGCTCGGGCTCGCCATATCGGGTTATCTGCGTGCCGAAGGCGGAGCCGACAGCCCGTCGGCAGTTGCCCGGGTCCCGGCGAGCCAGCCACCTGCTCGGCGCTGCCGCGTTCATGGGCTTGGCCTGGCACGGCCTGTACGCCATCAGCATCAAGACGGTGACAGCAATGGCCTGACCCGCCCAGATCACCGGCCAGGAAGTACCCGCCTTTCCACATCACCCTCGTGACCGGGGCCGCCTCGACCATGACGATCCCGGCCCGCCGTTCGGTGCGGGCAACAAGCATCAGGGGGAGGCTTGCGATGCGGGGGGAGGGGTGAGCTGCACGTGATGGGGCGGCGCTGGCCGCCCGGCCGGCCGGGGACGGTCTGTTTACCGGGCGGCGGTACCGATGAGCCCGTTCCTGGTGACGAGGGAGGGCAGCTCAGTTTCGTCCATCTCCCCGGCGCCTTCCGGGCGCAGCGGCAGGACCAGGTAGCGGCTTCGGAATTGGCGTCCCAGACCCGGATCTCGGTGCTCTCGGGCAACTCGAGTCCGAACTCGGCCAGCACAGCGCGCGGCTCGCGCACCGCCCGCGACCGGTAGGCGAAGCTCTTGTACCAGCTCGGCGATGGCCCCAGCAGCGCCGTCGGGTAGCACGAGCAGAGCGGGCAGACGATCATGTTGTGCACGGCCGGCGTGTTCTCGACCGCCTTCAGCAGGTACCCCTGGGCGCCGGCGCCGAGGCCGAGTTCGGCGGCCGCCGCGTTGCCGTCGGCCAGCAGCCGATCACGGTAGGCCGGATCCTTCCAGGCCCTGGCGACCATCCGCGCGCCGTTGACCGGTGAGGCGAAAGCAAAAACCTGCTCGAGGATCTCGTCGAGCTCGGTGTCGGTGGCCAGCCCGGCGGCGATCATGCGCTCTTCGAGCCTGCGGACCCTGGCCGCCACGGGAAGCTCGCCGTGCTCGCCGCTCACGGCGCCTCCTCCAGGTAGGACTCCCACATATCGATGATCACCGAGTGCAAACCCCGAATCCCACAGCGCGGCCGCGGGGAAGCGCACCGCATAGACCGGCTCAGCGCGAAAACGCCGCGCACCGCATCGTCGGGCAGCGGCCAGGCCGCCCGGACCTCGACGACCTCGCCAATGTGACCTCGGGCGTACCGCGGCAGCCTGGTGTGACCGTCAGGATCTGCCGCCCGGGCCCGGACCCGGGCTCCCGCGGTGAACCTAGTCATCGCCCCAGCAGTCCCCTCTCGGCAAGCAGCATCTCGGCCGCCCGCAGCCAGCGCTCGTAATACGACATGGTCAAGTACTCGGCAGGCGGGATGCGCTCGATAGCATCGCGGAGATCATCGAACGCGGCGTTGATCACTCCACGCCGCTGCAGCACCCGGACGATCGCATACACCCGGGCTTCCCAGTCGGCGTGGAAAAACTGCCCATTATCCCCGGTGGGGACCGGCCCGAACCCGGTCTGCCCGCCCATATCGTGCACCTGCTCACCCGGCCTACGTTATCGCGGCGGCACCCTGGCCAGAGTTCACTAACTCCCGCACGTGATCAACCTCAACGCGGCCCGCACGGCCTCCACCCAGCCGATCGTGCCCGCCAGCTTGTGCATCCCGGCCAGCACCCGTGACGACCGCAACACGCTGCTCATCGTCGCTGTCTCGATGGCAGGCGGCCCGCGGTAATGGGTGTTATGGCGCGGGTGGCCTTGGGGGGTCAGGTCCTGGCATGCCTGCCGCCCGGGGACGCCTGCTTGGCTAGCGGCGGCGCGGATATAGGCCGCCGCGGCGTAGAGGGCGTACTCCCAGAAGTCATCGCTCTGCCACCAGGCAACCTCCTCCAGCAGGTCCGGCTCGGTTCCCCCATGCAGCGCCGCCGCGGCCAGGACCGCGTACTGGAACTTCTTGTTCTGTCGGCCGCGGAACGAGACTTCGGGCAGGAACCGCTCCCGCAGGCCTTCGAGCTGCAGGGGGTTGGTGCGGCTGGCCCGGCACCAGTCCAGCGCATCGGCGGCCAGGCGCAGGAAGACCTCGCCGGGGAAGGTGTCGTTGCGCGGATGCAGCAGCTCAAGCTCACCCAGCAGCTCGAACACCTGGGCGTCGCGGGCCAGCCCGTCGAGCAGGACCCGCCGCGCGGCGGCCGCATCCTCAGATGTGGGCTGTTTGCGAGCCATACCCGGACGGTAGGGCAGAATCGCTCCGCGCGCCTTGAGGCCGCGGGCCGGCGCCCGGCACCGACCCTGGTCCGCCAGAAGTGTCAACGCGATGACGCCAGCCAAACTCATCCTGATCGGCCTGCCGATCTGCTCGCCAGGACCGCGTCGCGGCCGGGGCCGGCCCGCCGCCGGGGCGGCTGCCCGGCCCGCGTAGCTCTGCGCGATGAGGCGGCGGGTGCCTGCCTCGGCCGCGGCCACGAGCAGGTTGTCGATGCACTGCCACATGTCATCGGGGCGGTGGCGCGGCTCGGTAGTTCACCCGATGTAGGCACAGGGAGGAACGCAACGGCGGGGCAAACCCGGGAAATTGCCGGTAGTTCACCCGATAGCACCCGAAGCCTGGCCGCTCGTAGCGTCAAGGCATGTCCCACGTCGGCGCATCCTGCGGCGGCTGGCGCACCCGCCGCTGGCCATCGCCCGGGGCCGGGTTCTCAGCACCCAGCCTGTCCTGGGTGCTGAATGCCCAGACACTGACGTCCGGTGACTGGCCCCGTGACTCGAGTCACCCGGTCCCAGCCGCCGAATCCCGCCATCCAGAACAGGACGAAGACATTGATGCCCTACGACACCTATCGGCTCCATCAGATCGAGCGCGCGAAAAGCCCTGCCGAGGTCCAGCGCGCCGACGAGCAAGCGGCCCGGCTCATTTCCGCGGTCTCATCGCTGCTGCGCGGCCTCACCCGGCCGGTGCGAGCCATCCGGCGGCCATACCCCCGGCCGCTGCGCCCGTCCTACCCCGCCCAGTGCGGCGCGCGTCCCGCCCAGCAAGACACCGGGGACCCGTTTGCGCGACGGTCCCTGTGGCCCAGTGAACCCCTCCCACAGCCTGCGTCACCACGATGCTTGCCTCGCCAGGACCTGATGAATACAGCCGGCTAAAGCCACACAGAACCGGCTGACCGGCGCCGTGACACGCCTCAAACAGGCCCGGGCATCGAGCAGGACATCGATTCGGCGATCGGATTCTACAGCTCGGCGAACCGGGTGTCACAGAGTGTGATCGCCCGGGAATTGGTAAGCGCGCGCACTCCCGCCGCTCTGCGCGGCGGCCTGGGTTATCTTCTCGCCCATCCAGGCCGCCCGCGAACGGGTGATCTGGGCGCGGCTGCCGACTTCCTCACTGCCGATGACCCCTGAGCCGGGCATCTCGCGATGCGGCAAGGCCGATGAGGCAACTCTGCCGGTGCTGGTCGGAGACATGGCCACGACGAGGGCTCCCGGCGAGTTCTCCCTGGCGTATCTGGTGTGGATCAGTGTCAGCAACCTGCGCACCCAGCCCGAGCAGGTCGAGTGCTTCTCAACGCTGCCCGGCGCCTGTGCCCCGGCGGACGGTTTGTCAGTCCCGGCTGTTGAAGGCGGCGTTAGAGTCGCCGCAGCAGGTCCGCTGTCTCGTTCACGACAGGCTCGCGATGATGTCGGCGACGGTCTGCGGCTGCGACAGGAACGGGTGGTGGCCCGCCTTCACCTCGATGACCGTGTCCGCGCGGCGGGAGAATTCGCGTTGCGCCGCCGCCGGGGTGCCCCGGTCCTCGGCGCACACCACGTACGTCGTGGGCAGGTCGTGCCACGCCGCCGCCCGTACGGGCTGCTGGGTCACGGCCAGCGTCTGCGGGACCAGCAGGGCCGCCGCGTCGCGGGCGATGTCTGGCGGGCAGTCCTGGGCGAACGTCTCGGCGAACAGCTCGGGCCTGGCGCCGAACGTGCCGCCGCCGGGGTCGAAGTCCAGGAACGGTGGCGGCGCGCCGGCGCCGAACGTCGACAGCGACTCGCCGGGCTCGGGCAGGTAGCTCGACACGAACACCAGGTGACGCACCGTCTGGACGCCCACCGCCGCCTCGGCGGCGACGATGCCGCCGTAGCTGTGCGCCACGACCACGGTCGGCTCATCCCCCTCGGTCAGGGCAGCGCGCACCGCGGCGACGTCCTCGGGCAGCCCGGGACCCTGCGGTCCGGCCGGCCGGTCGCCCTCGCCGCAACTCGGCAGCGCCGGGGCAACGCTGCTGATGCCGCGCTCTTGCAGGGCCGCGGCGGCCGGGTGCCACCACCACGATCCGTCACGAACGCACGCCCCGTGCACAAAGACAACACGCATCTCTTCCTCCTTGATCCGGTGTCCCGGCCACTTGGATCAATGGTAGACGTACCGCCAGTTACGTGAAAAAGTGTGGTGATGGGACGGCACAAACAGCCCGAGATCCGCGACCGGATCCTCGACGCCTGCGTCGATCACGCGCTCGCGCACGGGCTGCCCGACCGCCTCGAGCCGCTCGCGGCGGCGTCCGGCACCTCGACCCGGATGCTGATCTACCACTTCGGGACCCGGGACGCGCTGCTGCGGGAAACCCTGGGACGGGCGCGGCGGCGCCAGCGCGACTTCTTCGGTGAACTGGTGTCCCCGCGACCGGACGAGCCCTATCTGAGCACGCTGCGACGGGCCTGGCGGGTCATGACCGGCCCGGCCGGCCGCCCGTACCTCAGCATGTTCGGCAAGCTCCGCGAGAATGCCG
>Ga0306920_100006069_pt1 | contig 15691 bp, 15 predicted proteins | sample flu12Cox44000170_FD_204666 | JGI IMG/M metagenome (GOLD analysis project Ga0306920, IMG submission 204666) | Lab enrichment of tropical soil microbial communities from Luquillo Experimental Forest, Puerto Rico - flux4day.12C.oxic.44.000.170 (v2)... | ecosystem: Environmental > Terrestrial >... | reverse complement strand
CGCCTGTTCGACCGGCCGTTCCTGCTCCTGCTGGCGGGGCTGGCCGTGATGTTCGGGTTCTACACGCTCTGGGGGCTCTACGAGATCTGGAGCCTGCCGACGGCGACCCTCCCCTGAGCCGGGGAAGGAAAAGGAGCGTCGGGTATGGAGCACACCGAAGCCCACTCAGCCCTGATCGCGCCCAAGGGCAGCTGGTGGCGACCGGCCGGCCCGCAGGAGAAGCTGTGGGTGACCCTCGCCTTCATCTGGTGCTTGGTGCTGTTCGCGATGATGCCGTTCTGGCACTTCAAGGGTGGCCAGAACCCGTCGGGGGTCCGCGCGCGGGTCGATCCCAAGGACTTCGCCGCCAGGGTGGAGAAGTTCGTCACCGACTACAAGGTCGGCGAGGACAAGGGGGTGCCCGTGGTCGCCCCGCCGCCCGGCGCGGATATCTACATGCTGGCCCAGATGTGGCGCTGGTATCCGGTCCTCCGGCTCAAGCCGGGAGTCCGGTACACGCTGCACCTCTCCTCGATGGACCTCAACCACGGCTTCAACCTGTACCCGGTCAACCTGAACTTCCAGATCGTGCCCGGCTACGACTACGGGCTCCAGATCGTGCCCAACAAGGCGGGGGACTTCCGCGTCGTCTGTAACGAGTTCTGCGGGATCGGGCACCACCTGATGGTCGGCAAGGTCGTGGTGGAGTGACCGGAACAGGAGGCCCGCCATGTCCATGATGGTCGACGCCCTGGCGCACCGCTTCCGCACCTGCGAGGTCACCGGTCTCCGGGTCGACTGGCACGCCGAGGCGCTCATCAAGGTGAACGCCGTCGTGGCTATCGTGAACTTCCTCGTCGGGATCATCGCCGCCTTCGGCGTCGTGATGACGCGATGGCAGGCCGTCCACCTCTTGCCCGTGCACCTCTTCTACCGGTTCCTGACGCTGCACGGCCTGAACATGCTGATCTTCTTCATCATCTTCTTCGAGATGGCGGTGCTCTACTTTGCCGGGCCCGTGCTCCTGAACTCGCGCTTGCCCGCGTTCCGGGCCGGCTGGCTGGCCTTCGGCCTGATGGTGGCCGGGATGCTGCTGGCCAACGCGATGGTGCTCCAGGGGAAGGCGGACGTGCTCTTCACGTCGTATCCGCCGCTGCAGGCGCACCCGCTCTACTACCTGGGCATCATCCTCTTCGCGGTCGGCGCGCTGGTGGTGACGGCGCTGTTCTTCGCCACCCTCGTCGTCGCCAAGCGAGAGCGGACCTACGAGGGTTCCATCCCCCTCGTGAGCTTCGGGGCGCTGACGGCGGCCATCATCGCGGTGATCACGCTCGTGCACGGGGCTGTCATCTACGTGCCCACGCTCCTCTGGTCGCTGGGGTGGATGAGCGTGGATCCCGAGGTCTACCGCATGGTCTGGTGGGGGCTCGGGCACTCGTCCCAGCAGGTCAACGTCGCCGCCCACGTCTCCGTCTGGTACCTCATGGCCGCCCTCACCGTCGGTGGCGTGGTGATCAACGAGAAGATCAGCCGGACGGCCTTCGTCCTCTACATCCTGTTCATCTCGATGGCCTCCGCCCACCATCTGCTCGTCGACCCCGGGATGGGCCCGGTCTGGAAGGTCTGGAACACCAGCTACGCCATGTACCTGGCCGTGCTGGCCAGCATGGTCCACGGCTTCACAGTGCCGGCCGGGATTGAGATGGGCCAGCGGCTGCGAGGTTACACGCGCGGTACCTTCGAGTGGCTCAAGAAGGCCCCGTGGAGCGATCCGGGGTTCTCGGGCGCGGCGCTCTCGGTGGTGATCTTCGGGTTTTTGGGCGGCACCACTGGCGTGACCATCGGCACCGAGCAGATCAACATCATCGCCCACAACACGCTGCGGGTCCCCGGCCACTTCCACACGACGGTGGTGGGCGGCACGGCGCTCGCCTTCATGGCGGTCACGTACTACGTGCTGCCGCTGATCTTCCGGAAGCGGGTGGCGTTCTGGCCGCTGGCCAAGGTCCAGCCCTACCTCTTCGCCGCGGGCGTCGTCGTCCTCGCCATGTCGATGATCTTCCAGGGCATCTTCGGCGTCCCGCGACGACACTGGGACGTCTCCTTCGCCAATGCCCCGTTTCCGGTGGAGTACCATCCGGTGGTCCAGCTCTTCCAGGCCACCATGGGCCTGGGCGGGCTCCTGGCCATCGTCGGCGGCCTGGCCTACATCCTGATCGCGGTGACGAGCGTCTTCTTCGGCCGGCCCTTCCGGCTGTCCGAGGCCGGCGACGCCTCGGGGGTCCCGCAGGGCGTCTGGCGGCTGCCGCGCCAGGTTCACGAGGGGCCGTCGGTGGCCGAGGTGCACCGCCTGGGGACGCCCGGGACCCTGGTCCTGGTGTTCATCTTCTTCGGGTGCTTCGTCCTCTACTACTTCGCGAACTGGAAGATCCTGTCGTTCGTCTGGAAGGTGGGGTAGACCATCCATCCCTCGCGGCTCCCCGGCGCGGTTCTCCTCCTGTGGGCGGCGGCCACCCTCCAGTGGTGGGCGTTCGCCTTCGTGCCCCTGCCACGGGATCCGCCCGTCTGGCTGACGGCGGGCCGCTACGCGTGCTTCGGTCCCATGGAGGCGGGATGGCCGGCGGCCGACGGGTGGATTCTGCTGATCCTGGCGCCGGCGAGCTTCCTGGTGGCACTTGGCGTCCTATGGGGCCGGGAGCTGATGCGTTCTCTCCGGCAGTTCGGCGGAACCTGGGTGGGGCGGGCCCTCATGGGGGCGGTGCTCCTGGCGTGCCTCGTCGAGGCGAGCTGGGTGGTGGCGACCCTCCGGACGGCCAGGGCCGTGGCGACCTGGGAGGCGAGGAGTCCGGCGGCCCCGCCGCTTCCGCTCGACTACCCGCGACTGACGGCAGCGGCGCCCGCCTTCGTCCTCGTCGATCAGCACGGGGGCCGGGTCTCGCTGGCGCCGCTCCAGGGTCGTCCGGTCGTTCTGACGTTCGTCTTCGCGCACTGCCGAGCCATGTGTCCCCTGATCGTCGCCAGCCTCAAGCGCGCGGCCCTGGATATCACTCCCGGTCGGGTCCTGATGATCACGCTCGACCCCTGGCGCGACACCCCGAGCGTCCTGCCCGCCCTGGCTCGCCAGTGGGAGCTGCCGGCGAACGTCCACGTGCTGTCCTCGCGGTCGACGGCCGAGGTGCTCAGCGTCGTGCGCGCGTACGGCGTCCCCTTCGAGCGGAGTGAGACCTCGGGCGACATCGTGCACCCCGGGCTCGTGTACTTGATCGACGCCCAGGGACGGCTCGCCTACGCGTTCAACAACCCGTCGCCGGAGTGGATCAGCGAAGGGGTTCGCCGGCTGGGGGGGACGGATGGCGCGAACGGCTGAGCCGTACCGCTTCTTCGCCTTCTGGCGCCCGAGCGGAGCCCGACCGCTGGAACGGCTGGTCCGGTGCGTCGATGGCCTGTTCGACCGAGTCTACTCCTCCGCCTACAACCCGCTCTATCGCACGGGGACGCTCGCCGCCCTCTGTCTGGCGGTGACGCTGGTCACCGGGGTCTACCTCCTCTTCGTCTACGAGGTCGGACGTCCCTACGAGTCGATCCGCGCGATCCAGGGAGACGTGGCCCTGGGACGCTGGATCCGCGCGCTCCATCGCTACGCGTCGGACGCCGCCGTGCTGGCCGTCGCCCTCCACGTGCTGCGCGTCTTCCTCCAGGGCAAGACGTGGGGGCCGAGGACCCTGGCGTGGGTCACGGGGCTTGTGCTCACCGGCATGCTGTTCCTGTCCGCGCTCACCGGATTCGTGCTGGTCTGGGACGCGTTCGGGCAGAAGGTGGCGGTCGCCGGGGCCCGGATGCTGCGGCTCCTACCGCTCTTCCCGGAGCCGCCGGACCGCTCCTTTGTCGGGGACCGACCCGTTCCCTCGCAGTTCTTCTTCATGAACCTGTTCCTGCACGTGGCCGTGCCCCTCGGGATCATCGGCGTCCTCTGGCTCCACACGGCGAGGCTCGCCCGGGCGGCCTGGTTCCCGGAGCGCAAGGTCGTGTGGGGCACGCTGGCCGGCCTGATTGCGCTGGCGCTCCTGTGGCCCGCGCCCTTGCCGTCGGCGGCCGACCTGCTGACGATCCCAGGCCGGGTGGCGACGGACTGGTTCTACGCGTTCTGGGTGCCGATCGCCGCGGCCCCGGCCTTCGCGCTGTCGGGGGGCACCGTCCTCGGCCTGCTCTTCCTGGCCGCTCCGTGGTGGCTCCGCCCTGGGGCAGCGGGCAGGCCGGCTCCGGCGTGGGCGGACCCCGACGTGTGCGAGGGATGCCAGCAGTGCTCGTTGGACTGTCCGTACGACGCCATCGAGATGGTGCCGGGCCAGCACCCGGAGAAGTACCCGCTGCGGGCCAGCATCCTGGACGACCGCTGCGTGAGCTGCGGGATCTGTGCCGGCTCCTGCGCATCGCTGGCGATCGGACCGCCGGCTCGGACCGCCCGCCACCAGCTGGCGTCGGCCCGGCAGCTCCTGGCGGAACGCCCCGAGAGCCCGAAGCGGACCCTCATCATCCCGTGCCGCAACAACGGCGAGGTCGCGGGGGCGGCCGAGAGTCGCTACGGGACGGATGGCCGGGCCGATCTCCTGGCGGTCGAGTGCGCGGGGACGCTCCATCCCGCCACGGTCGCCTACCTGGCCGCGCACTTCGGGGCCACTGTCGTCCTGGCGTGCCCGCCGCAGGCCTGTCTCCACCGAGAGGGGGCGACGCTGGCGGACGCCCGCATCCTCGGGGATCGGAAGCCGGCGATCCCCGGCCGGATCGCGCGCCAGTCGGTGAGGGTTCTCCACCACTCGATGGGCGAGTGGCCACTGATCGAGGCGGCCGTGGACGGCATCGGGGGCTCGATCCCGCCCTCTCCGAGGCCAGCGCGTGGCATTCGGCGCGGACAGGCACTCGGGCTGAGCGCGGTCCTGCTCGGCTTCCTGGCCCTGGGCAGCCGCTGGCCGCAGGGGGCTGACGCGGACCACGCCCTCCTCAGGCTGGGCTGGCGGCTCGCGGGCCAGGTCGAAGAGCGCTGCCGGGATCTCACGCCGGAAGAGTTGGCGAGGCGCCCGGTCCACATGCGCCTGCCGCGGGAATGCGTGAGCTCGGCGTTACCCTATCGTCTGCTGGCGACCGTCGACGGCCGCGTCGTGGCCGAGAAGACCGTGAAGGCCCCCGGGCTCCGCGCGGATCGCCCGCTGACCGTCGAGGAGGAGGTGGAAGTCCAGCCTGGCGACCACGAGGTCCGCGTGGTGTTCCGGCCGGAGACGAGCGGGGGCGAGGGTCGAACGCTGTCGTTCCAGGGCCGGGTCCAATTCGATCGCCAACGGGTCGTGCTGGTGACGCTCGAGGACGATCAGCTGATGCGGAAGTAACCTCGGCCCGTGTGAAGGTTGGCTCGCGAACCCGCCAGGCCGGGATCGGCGCTAGGCGGGACATGATGATCGGGATGACCCGCCCGGGCTACGACTTTCAGCTGACTCGCCGCGGCGACACGGGTGGTGTGGGACTTCTTCCTAGCGAGCCACCAGCACTCCATCATCGTCGGGGCTGCCTCGAAGTGCAGCACAATGTCCAGCTGACGCCGTGTGGCGACGCGGGCCGGCGGGCGACCTTCGACCCGACCGGCCGGGAGCCCTCCATCGTCGCCGGCAGGGCCTGGGAGCCGGATGCCCCGATGCGCGGTCTAGCCGGCGGCCTGGCGGGACGCTGCACACCCACGGGCGCTCATGGAGTGGTGAAACCCGGACGGCTTGGAGAGGTGCCCCCGGTGTGACGTGGGGAGGCGACCAATTGCGAGCTTCGCAAACCAGGGAGTGCTTGACTGGGCGGCGGCCCTCGCCGAGCCCGCACCCTTCGGGCTGAAGACCACGAAGGCGCCCCAGCATCTCCGGGTCGTGGAGTGGCCATGACGGCACTGGTTCGGCTGTACATCAAGACGAGTTTCGTCTTTCTGGTGCTCGGGTTGGCCTTGGGCGTTTACATCACGGTGCAGGTCAATGTCGTGGGCCGCGGGGTGCCCTGGCCGCTCATCACGGCCCACGTCCATCTCGTGCTCGTCGGGTTCATGCTCATGCTGGTGTTCGGGGTGGCGACCTGGATGTTTCCCCGCGCGCCCCGGGATGCTGGACACTATCGGCCGGAGCTCGCGCGGCTCGTCTACTGGCTGCTGACCGCGTCCACGATCGTGCGGGTGCTGGCGGAGCTCCTCGCCGCCGCCACGTGGACCCGTGGCTCGCTCCTGGCCGCGGTGGGCGGGGTCGGCCAGTTAGCCGCCGCGGTCGTCTTCGTGATCAACATGTGGACCCGCGTGCGCATGCCAGGAGGGCCGGCGCCTCCATCGTTGTGACCGGCCCTCGGCTTCACCGCCCTCGCTCGATCGCGTCGTGCAGGAGCGCCGCAACGCAAAACGCGGCGTGCGCGAACTTGCCGTACGGAAGCGTCACCAAGAGGCTCGCCACCAGCGCCAGGTGGACAGCGAAGAGCACGCTCATGGCCGGGGTCTCCCGCAACGCCAAGAGCAACCCATCTTGCTGCGGCTCGTCAGGAAGAGCAAGGCCAGGGAGCTCACGGCCATGCCGCGTATGGCCCGATCTTCGAGAAGTCGAGGCGCCGGCGAGGACGGCCAGCGTCAAGGTCGTGGTAGCGTCCATGGGAGCCTTCCGGACGCGGACCGCTTCGGCCCGACGCGCCATCTCCCGCGGGAGCAATGCGTCGGGGCGAGAATCAGCCCTCGCTGCCTCGGCGGGCAGGTCCCTCCCCGGATGGTCCCGATAAGCGCTTGAATGGTTGGAAGCTAGGGGAAGACCCCGCTGCCGTATTCGGATCCGCGTAGCGTCTGGCTCACGGATGGGAGATCACAGGGTCCAGCTGGAGAATTGTCGGCGACTGCCGCGCCGACGATGCGGTGCAGGCGTCGATCTTGAGTGGATACGCCGACCAACCGTGGCCCTTCGACCAGCTCTTCGCCGACAACGGCTGCTCCCGGCTCGCACCCCATCGGCACGGCTCGGACATCGATGGCCTCGGCCTGCGCCAGATGGCCGCCGGGCATCAGAAGCGACGCTGGACCCCTCCGGACACCATCATCTTCGCCAAGCCTGCCGCGCGCTGAATCGGTGAGCTTCGAGCGCCCAGACGACGGGTATTGGATTGATTGTCCGGACGCGAAGGATCATTTGCTTGGACCCATCGTCGCCAACCAGAGTCATGATGCTTGAGATGTCTGCGCCAGCGGCGTCGATGGCCTGGACGGCCTCGGCGAGCGCGTGGGGTCGGTTGTCGAGCGTGACGTCGAGCCGGCTGGATGGTTCACCGGCCCCCATGGCTCGAACGAAGAGCCGCAGCACGTCCGTCTCGGTCACAAGCCCGATGAGGCGTCCCTCGTCCGTGACCGGGAGGGCCCCGATCTTCTCCTGGACCATCAGACAGGCCGCCTCCTCGAGGGGCGCTAACCGACTGACCGTGATGACGGTCCGGGTCATGATCTCCTCGACACGGAGGCGGTCGAGGAGGTAGTTGAGTTCGTGCGCCTCGAGGCTCGTGGCCGGTGACGCCATCGCTCGCTTCAGGTCACGATCCGAGAGGATGCCTACCAGGCGGTCCCCGTCGAGCACTGGTAGGTGGCGGATTCCTCGCTGAGTGGTCAGGCGAAGCGCTTCGGGAAGCGTCGTGTTCGGAGTGACCGTATAGAGCTTTATCTGCATGACGTCCTGGACCAACATTTCCTACACTCCTTTCGGCAGTGTGGCCGCTGGATCATCCCCCGAAGGCGTGTCGCAGCAACCGTGGTGCCAGGGCGGGTCCGTTGTAAATCCTGGATCCACAAGCCGATGGCCCTCTGGATGGTGGGGCACGGCTGTCTGGGTGGGGCAATGACGCCACAGGACGCGCTGGCCACCAGTCCCGCGAAGACTCTCGTACGCCGCGGGCGGAGAGGGGTGAAACTCTCGCCGGGCGCCAACGCCCGGCTTGCGAGCTGCGTGACGTCCTCATGACCCCCATCGCTGTCGGTGAATACCACGAGATCCACAGCGTGGCCACGGACGCCGTCTCGAAGGCATCCTCGGGCGCGATCGGGATGGCGCGGTCCGGCCAGCTCAGCTGGGGTGACGACGCTCTGCGATGCCGGAAACCTGCACGGCGGTGAAGGTAACGACCGCCAACGCGGATCATCCCGGTAGACGACGTTGTCATAGGGGACGTCTCGCCCCGCGGCCGCGAGGATCAGCACGCGGGCAGGAGCGAGCGCGGATACAGCCGTTAGAGGGCGAATCGGAGGCGAGCCGCGATGCCGCCCGCCGCGCTGAGCGCCGCGTGAGCGTTGAGCATCGTCACGGCTCCGCCCGCCGCGATCGTGCGAGTCACCATAGCCTCACCGAGTTCGATGCCCATTGTCGCGTGGCGGCAGAGTCGACACGTGGCCGCGTCCCCGGGCTGGAGCGCCGCGCACCCTTGGCAGGCCCGTCCGCGCTCCTCGAAACCCCGCAACATGTAGAGGTGGTCGACCGCGCCGCGGTGCATGGCCTCCAGAGCGCCCTCGAGACTGGCCACGGCCCGACCGCCCTTGGCCGCCTCGGTCAGGATGGCGTCGACGGCCGCGTCGGTCTCCAGGGTGGTGGCCTGGCCGATCAGGTCGACGGCACGCGCCGCGAGCTCGCTCGCCGGCTCGTGCCGGCGCCCTGGGATGACCCCTGCCACCCGCGCGGCCACCATCGGGGGAAGAGCCCGCCGAAAGGCGGCCGTGACATCGCTGTTCCCCGCGACGACGATCCGCTCGATATCATGCTCTCTGACCATTCGGCCGAGCGCTTCCGCGACCGCTTCGAGATGGCGACCGCGGCGTTCCGCGATGTGGCGCTGATAGTGGCCGAGGGCGAGCTGAGCCCAGCCGCCTCGGCGGTGATGGCCGGGGACGTCACTTTCGAGCCGGAGCTCCTCCCCCGCGGCGCCAGCGAGGACGGGGATCAGCCGCGCACTCTCCGTATCGACGAACACCACGAGGGTGGCGGGCGTCTGGCTTTCGACCGTGGTGAGCGGACGCAGGTACGGCCGGTCCGCCAGGACGAACATGTTCTCCAGAGGGGCCCGAAGGGCGATGACCTCGCGGAGACCGAGCGCCGGACACGCAAAGAGGGCCACGCCGTCGGCCTCGACGGGGCTCACCTGGTCAATCAGGGCCGCTCCCTCGGTCTCAATCCAGTCGAAGGCATCGCCCAACCCTTCCGCGAGCCGAGTCTGTCGGGCGCGCTGGAGTTCGGACTTCAGAAAGAGCCGGGTCCGCTCACGCTGGTGCTCGTCGGTCCATCGGGTATTGAGATAGACGCTGATCACCGGTCCGGTGGACTCGTTCAGCTTGGAGAGGTGGGCGATCTGCTCGGCGAGAGTCATGGTCGAGAGTGTCCTCAGCTTTCTGTTGCTCTTGATCGTTGGTGCCGACGGCATGGCCTGCCCCTGACCGCTTGAGACCGGCCGAGCCTGACGATGAAGGGCCGCTCAACCCGGTCGCTCGTGCCCACCGCCGTGCCGTCGGCACCGTCGTGGTCAACAGCCTACTCGGCTTTGATCGGAATGGTCGTTCCCTTCGCGATGGCGGACTTCGGCAGCGTCACCGTGAAGAGCCCGCCCGTTTCTTGAACGTGGCCGTGACCTGTGAGCCGTCGACCGTGGCCGGGAACTGCACCGTCCGCCCGAAGGCTCCATAGGACCGCTCGGCCCGACAAGGAGTGCTCGTCCATCCCTCCTTCGCCTGGTTCTTCTCGCCCTTGAGCGTGAGGAGCTGATCCTGGAGGGAAAGCTGAAGCTCCTTCGGTTCCATCCCCGGCACCTCGGCCCTCACCATCACCGCGTCCTTCGTCTCGGACACGTCCATGGCGTGCGCCCGGTCGCCCATCGAGGGAAGGTGAGGGACGTCTCCCTCCCAGAACCCGTGGAACAGGCGGTCCATCTCCTTCTTCAGTGTCGAGAGCCCCGTCCAAGGTGTCAATGCCCGCATGGTTGGCTCCTCCTCGTCTGGTGTTCTCAGCGGTCGCCCAGGGTGCGGAGCCACTGGAATGCCAGAGGGAAAAGGCCTGCCCGATCGCGGGTTATGGGCTGGGGCCGGCGCCGGGGGTGGAACCATCAGCGGCTCGCTGGGGCGCCATCGCCCCATGAAACCCGTGACGCTGACAGAGGACACCCACATCATTCTGCGCCCCATCGGGCCCCGGGGGGGACTCCGCCCTGACGGCGCTCGGCGAGCGAGCCGCCGGTGGCTCGTCAGATGCGAGTCCGGCCCAGCTCGCTCGCCAGGGTCGAGGCGATGTGGCCCAGCTCGCTGCCGAGGAGCATCAACAGATCGTCCAGCGCGATGATGCCGACCAGCTTGCCTGTCTTGCTCACGACCGGGAGCCGCCGGATCCCGCGGCGGCTCAACAACTTCGTGGCGTCGAGAATCCCAGCGTCTTCCCGAATTACCGTGGGCTTGCGAGTAATGAGCGTTCCCACCCGGGTCGCTGCGGGGTCGGCTCCCTGAGCGACGACCTTCACCGCAATGTCGCGGTCGGTCAAGATCCCCACGGGGGTGCCGGTTCCATTGACCACCACCAGGGCTCCGACCTTTCGCGACCGCATCCGATGGGCGGCCTCCTGGACTGTGGTGTCAGGCGAGGCGGTGATCGCAGGTTTGGTACAGATCTCTCCAATCATCGTGAGCCTCCTCTCGGCATGCGTCGATGTCCATGCCCCGTTTCCCTCTGTGCAAGAGGCATGCAACGGAGACAGTGAGCGGACGTGTCCAACCCGGGCATTTCAGGCGTCGCGCCCGGCGTGGACGTCCCGACGTCGCCCCAAGTGGGGCATCAGATCCCCACCGACCGGCAGGGAGGTATCACGCACCGGTCCCGGAGCGACTCGCCACCAGCTCGGCAAGCCTGGGCTGCAGATCTCGGATCTCGCCGCGGATCCGCCCGCCCCTCGAGTTTACGAATCTGATGGCCCAGCCTGCGGTCGGAGAAGACATCGAGTAACCAGCGCAAGAAATCACCGCGACCGGCATGATGCGCGAGCACCGCCTCGGGTGCCGACCCTCCGGCAGCGGGAAATCCAGTCAGGCTGTTGGCCACCCCCACGATGTGGCCATCCGGACCCCGGAAAAAGAAGGGCTTGTCGTCCGCCACCTGAGAGTCGGCATACTTGCGCAGGTGCCGCACGTGCGGCGTCCGGCGAAGGGACCGCGCGAACGTCAGCGCGCCGGTCGTCGGGCCACGCTGGACCAAGACGAACTCGTCGTGGGGCGAGAGACCCAGCTCGTGGATCATCTGACGGACGCCGCTGCCCTGGCTCACGCCGTGAGGCACCAGCATGAGAGCGGTGCGATGGTAGACTGGCTCCAAGGCCGCCCGGTCGCGGCGAGCGTCGCGCGCACGCCCGCCTCGGCAGCCCGCGCGGTGGCGACGACCACTCGACCGACCTGGTAGAGGAGTCCGCGATGGTCGAGCTCAGCCAACAGGCGCGGAGGCGGTGGAGGCGCCTGGTCGCGGATGGTCCCCTGCCGCGGGAAGTACACGACGGCCCCGTTGTCGGCGACGACACCATCGAACCGGTCCAGTCGTTCGCAGACCCGCGTGAGATCGAAGAAGGTACGTCCGGTCCCCAGGACCAGCCGGAGTCCCGCTTGGTGCGCGGATTCCAGCGCGGCGAGGGCCTCGTCGCCGATGTGGTCCTGAGAGGGGAGAGTCCCGTCGTAGTCGCAGGCCGGGGCGACGAATCGCACGCGTGTGCTCGGTGGGGGCGTGTCGCTAGACGCGACTCAGCACCGTGTCAAGCCGGGCCTCCAGAGCGGCCCGAGGGTGCACGCCGACGACGCGGTCCCGGAGCTGGCCAGCGTCAAAGATCAGCAGGGTCGGGATGCTCTGGACGGCGTAGCGCGCCGCCACCTCGAGGTTGTCGTCGACGTTGAGCTTCGCCACGTGCACACGTCCGGCGTAGGCACGGGCGAGCGCATCGATCACCGGCGCCAGCACCTGGCAGGGTCTGCACCAGGGCGCCCAGCAGTCGAGGAGGACGGGGAGGGGGGATCGGAGCACGTCCTGTTCGAACGAGGTGTCGGTGACGACCCGCGGAGCCGCTGGCTCAGGAGTGAGGGAAAGGGGAATGTGGCACCTTCCGCAGCGAGCGACGCGATGCGCCTTGTCGGCCGGGATCCGGTTCCTCGCCCCGCAGGCGCGGCACTGCACCTCCTTCATGAGACCAAGTCCCGTCTCTTGGTTTCGAACTCGTCCCGATTGATTTCGCCTCGGGCGTAGCGCTGGCGGAGGATGTCGAGCGCGGGGTCGGTGTGGCTGCCCTGACCCTGGCGGACGAGCCACCGAATTCCCGCGACGATGCTCACCAGGACGACGGCCCAGAAGACGAGCATCATCAGCATCAGGGTCAGGCCCCAGGGGCCCCAGAAAACCCACATCGGATGCCATCCCCAGGCCCGCTCTTGGGCGAACGGGATGGCCGAGGACACCGACCGTCCCAGGGTCTCGATCACCAGCCCCAGTTGGGTCATCGGATTCTCCGTGCGCGCGCCCGATCAGGCGCGCGCAGTCCTCTGCTGGGTCACAGTGTTCGTCCGACATACCGAGCCAGGTCAGAGACCCGGCATGCGTAGCCCCACTCGTTGTCGTACCAAGCCAGGACTTTCACCAGATTCCCCTGCACGACCGCCGTCGACGGGAGATCGACAATGGCGGAGTGCGCGTTGCCGTTGAAGTCGACGGACACCAACTCTTGCTCCGTCACGGCGAGGATGCCCTTGAGTGAGCCCGCGGCCGCCTTCTGGAACACCGCGTTGACGGCGTCCGGCGTGACGAGGCACTCGAGTTCGGTCACGAGGTCCACGAGCGACACGTTGGCGGTCGGGACCCGGATCGCGAGGCCGTCGAGCTTTCCCCTGAGCTCCGGCAGAACGAGCCCGACGGCCGTGGCAGCGCCGGTGGTAGTGGGAATCATGCTGAGCGCGCCGGCGCGTGCGCGCCGGAGATCCTTGTGGGGAAAGTCGTGAATCGGCTGGTCGTTCGTATAGGCGTGGACCGTCGAGGCGAAGCCGCGCTTGATGCCGAATTCGTCCAGCAGCACCTTGGCCACCGGGGCCAGACAGTTCGTCGTGCAGGACGCGTTGGAGATAACGTGATGGCGCGCGGGGTCGTACATCCGTTCGTTCACGCCCAACACGACCGTGATGTCGGGATCCTTCGCCGGGGCGGTGATGATGACCTTCCGCGCGCCGGCGTCCAGGTGCCGGGTCGTGCCGGCTCGGTCACGGAAGATGCCGGTGGACTCGACGACCACATCCACCTCCAACTCCTTCCAGGGGAGTCGGGCGGGATCCTTCGTCGCGAGCGCCCGAATCGTCTGGCCGTCGACAGTGATCTCGTCGCCCTTCACGACGACCTCGGCCGGGAACGTGCCGTGGACCGAATCGTATTTTAGGAGGTGTCCCAGCGTCTTCGCATCCGCGAGGTCGTTCACGGCGACGATCTGGATGTCGTTCGCGGTCCGAGCTGCCCGGCACACCAGCCGACCGATTCGTCCGAACCCGTTGATGGCGATTCGAAGGGTCATGTTCCTTCCCTCCACTGTGCGGGTGTCTGGTGGCGGAGAAGCTCAGGTCGGCCTGTGGGGCCCCGCGGTGAACTCCGACACCGGCAGGGTGGCCGCGATCCGCGGGGCGGGAGGGGCAGCCGCCGTCTCGGCTGCGGCAATCGCCTCGAGACTGCGGATCAGGGCGTCCGGGTTCAGGGAGATGCTGGTGATGCCCCGCTCGACCAGGAAGCGCGTGAACTCCGGATAGTCGCTTGGCGCTTGCCCGCAGATGCCGATCTTCCGGCCGGCCGCCCGCGCGGCCTCGATCACGGAGGCCACCATCGTCAGCACGGCGGGATTGCGCTCGTCGAAGATCGGCGCGACGAGCTCCGAGTCCCGGTCGACACCGAGGACGAGCTGGGTGAGGTCGTTGGACCCGATGGAGAAGCCGTCGAAAATCCGGGCAAACTCCCGCGCCTGGAGGACATTCGAGGGGATCTCGCACATGACGTAGATCTCGAGGCCTCCCTCGCCTCGCCGAAGCCCCTGCTCCGCCATCAGGGCCACGACGCGCTCGCCCTCCTGGGGGGTTCGGCAGAACGGGATCATCAGCTTGACGTTGTCCAACCCCATCTCCTCCCGCACGCGTCGCAGGGCTCGGCATTCGAGGGCGAACCCCTCCCGGTAATGCGGATGCGTGTAGCGGTACGCGCCGCGGAAGCCGAGCATCGGATTGGCTTCCGTGGGTTCGAAAGCCCTGCCGCCGACCAACCCCGCATACTCGTTCGACTTGAAGTCCGAGAGGCGGACGATCACATCCCGAGGATAGAAGGCGGCGGCGATGATGCCCACCCCTTCGGCCAGGCGATCCACGAAGTATGCCGCGGGGTCGGCGTAGCTGCGTGTGAGGGCGTTGATCGTGGCGCGGGCCACCGGATCGGAGACCCGGTCCGGGTGCAGGAGGGCGAGCGGGTGTACCCGGACGACGCTGGCGATGATGAACTCGATCCGGGCGAGGCCGACTCCGTCGGCTGGCAGCTGGCCGAGACGGAACGCTTCGCTCGGATTCCCGACGTTGAGCATGACCTTCGTGGCTCGAGCCGGGAGGCTCGTGAGGTCGACGGTTCGTCGCTCGAAGGGTACGGCCCCCCGGTAGACGGAGGCGAACTCGCCTTCGGCGCAACTGACGGTGACGGTCTCGCCCTCCGGGATGAGCTGGGTGCCCCGTTCCGTGCCGACGACGCACGGGACGCCGAGTTCCCGGCTGACGATGGCGGCGTGGCACGTGCGACCGCCCCGGTCCGTGACGATGGCCGCCGCCTGCTTCATGACCGGCTCCCAATCGGGATCGGTCATGGGCGCGACGAGCACCTCGCCAGGAACCAGCCGGGCGAGATCCCGGGGATCCTGGAGGGGCCGGGCGCGACCCACGCCGATACGCTGGCCGATCGCCTTACCGGAGACAAGTCGTTCGAAGCCCGCCGTCGGCCCGAGCGTGAACACCTGGACCTGGGGCCGGCGCTCCGCGCGGTGGATCGTTTCCGGGCGGGCCTGGAGCACGTAGAGCCGCCCGTCTGCGCCGTCGCGCGCCCACTCGATGTCCATTGGTGTCGGCTGGCCGGCCCTTGCCGAGTAGTGGGCCTCGATCACGATGCCGAGACGCGCGAGCTCGAGTACCTCGGCGTCGCCCAGGCTGAGACGCGCGCGCGCCTCGGCAGGGACCTCGACTCGTGCCGGCAGACCGTCCCCGCCGAGTCCGAGCTTCCAGTCTTTCCGGCCAAGGCCGCGCTTGAGGATCGCCTGCCTCCCCGTGCGTAACGTGGGCTTGAAGACCCAGAACTCATCGGGGTCGAGCTGCCCCTGGACGACGGCCTCGCCCAGCCCGTAGGCGCCGTTGATCACCACCACGTTCGCAGAGCCGCTCTCCGGGTCGAGCGTGAACATGACCCCGGCCGCTCCGAGATCGGCCCGGACCATTCGCTGGACGCCGATGGACAGCCGCACCGCGAGGTGCGCGAACCCATGTTGAATGCGGTAGACGATGGCCCGGTCGGTGAAGAGCGACGCGAAGCAGCGGCGGCAGGCGGTGACGAGCGCGTCGGCGCCGCGAACGCCGAGGTACGTCTCCTGCTGTCCCGCAAAGCTCGCATCCGGA
>Ga0306920_100006068_pt1 | contig 15691 bp, 12 predicted proteins | sample flu12Cox44000170_FD_204666 | JGI IMG/M metagenome (GOLD analysis project Ga0306920, IMG submission 204666) | Lab enrichment of tropical soil microbial communities from Luquillo Experimental Forest, Puerto Rico - flux4day.12C.oxic.44.000.170 (v2)... | ecosystem: Environmental > Terrestrial >... | reverse complement strand
TTGTCGACGTTATGGATGCCGCCATCGGCACGGATCTCGGCAAACACCTGCCGCATTGCGGTGACCGCAGCGCGCACCGCGTGATTGCCGTAGATCACCATACCGATATTGCCGAGCTCACGGATCCGGGCCTCGGTCAGATCGGGATACGCCGTGGGAACCACCACCAGCCGAGTCTCGCCCCGCCAGCGCCGGGCAAAGGCGACGATCTCATCCGGGGTCTTTTGCTTGGAGTGAACGAGGATCATGTCGGCTCCGGCCTCGCCGTAGGCGTGCGCCCGCCTTAGCGCCTCGTCGAGACCGAGATCGGCAATTAACGCCTCGGTGCGGGCGACCAGCAACAGGTCGCGTTCGCTGCCGGCGGCTCGCGCAGCGGCGATCTTGCCTTGGAATTCCTCAATCCGGACAAGGTCCTGCCGGCCGCCGGCGAGCAGGCTCGTATCCTTCGGGAACGTCTTGTCCTCGACGACCACCGCGGCGACCCCGGCGCGGGCATAAGCGCCGACGACATGCATGACATTGACCGCGTTGCCATAGCCGGTATCGAGATCGGCGATGACCGGCACCGATACGCGCTCGACGATGGCCCGCGTCATGTCGAGATGCTGGGTGAAAGACAGGAGGCTCGCATCGGGGACTCCGTAGGCGGCAGACAATTCGAACCCGCTCGCCCAGATCCCGCCAAACCCGGCCAGCTCGGCGAGCCGCGCCGATAGCGGATTGTGCGCCGACATCACGCTCGCCAGCCTGCCGGGGCCAACCAAATCGCGCAGCTTGTTCGTCATTTCGTGACCTCCAATCTCGTCGCGTCGATGCTTGCGGCGGGCTTTAATTCCGCGCTTAATAGCATCTTGGATGTCGATCGGGAGTTACGTCATGACCATCGAGGCGACGACACTTAAGGATAAGGCGGTCGGCACGCAGCCGCCGATGAAGGTTGCGGTGACCAGCGCCAAAACGCCCGACTATGTCGAGGGCCGGCGGAATTTCTTCAAATATCGCGACCTTGGCGTGAAGGCGGCGAGCAACGGCTGGATGCGGGCGCAGCTGACCACGGCGATCACCGGCATGACCAAGCCGACCGGTTGGCACTACCATGTCTGCGAGGGCCAGTTCGTCTATACGCTAAAGGGCTGGGTCGAGCTCGAATTCGAGGACGGCAGCAAGTGCCGGCTCGAGGCCGGCGACTCGTGCTTTATCCCGGGCGGCCTTAAGCACAATGAGATTGGCACCTCGGACGACCTCGAGATCCTCGAAGTCTCTCTGCCGGGGGAAATTGGCACGGTCCCAGTCGACCCGCCGGCAGGCCGCCCCAACGGCTCCTGAGCCTGTCCCAGCGGTCGCGATGCGCTTGCAGGAGGCCGCGGATTGCTTATGATCTGCGGGACGCGGGTGTAGCTCAATGGCAGAGCAGAAGCTTCCCAAGCTTACGACGAGGGTTCGATTCCCTTCACCCGCTCCATGATTTCAAAGGTTTAGTTGGTTAAGCGGTCACTTTTGACAACCGCGACTTCTGCTCTGGTCGGGACTTCTGCTCTGGTCGGATTCCTGCGCGTTTGAGTGATGTGCCGCATAATGTGGCCGCGCGGGCTGGACAGATCGTGGACACTAGCGGTGGGGCTGGCGGAAGCTGCCCTCGCTTATTTGTGTCCGCTCTCCGGACCGAACAAACGATCTCGTTTCAGGTTGAGGTGGCCGTCAGCCGTGGGATTGGATGGTATGGTTTGCATTTCTGTGAGCCATTTGCGGAGGGTGGCTCGGTTGTAGGTCTTGAAACGTACAGCCTGATGCGAGCGGCGGCAGCTCAAGATTAGAGGAGGTATATCCTCGCCTAGCCATTTAAGGACGTCGGCAAGAGTAACTCCTACGCGCTCCCACGCTCGTGAGCACAGGTCGATTAGTTCTTCGTCAAAGTCCGGTAGCCTCCATTCTCGCTCGACGCACGGCAATGAGTCTTCGTCAGGCATTAGGATGTCGAAGAAATCGCCTGCCGCGAGGTAGCAGTGCATTCCGTGATCGCTGTCCTGCAAGGGATTTATGTTCATCCCGAACCCGAGTTTCATGCCGCGCCCCTCTGTTATGCCAACTGCGGCTCGGCTCTTGGGGATGAGCATCTTCTTGTGGACGACGCGGTCGCGCCCTTTGGAGAGGGCGTGAATTAGGGGGTCTGAACCTAGCCGTTGGCGGTGATGTCGGAACCACTTTGGAAAACCGGGATGGTTTTGCAACTCCATGGCAATCAAATTTGGAACTTCGTTGAGGGCCTTGAGGAATACGTTCAAATACCAGCGGAATGGATCGGCGTTGTGATATTCGATCTCCATCATGTGGAGCCAAAGGTGCGCTTCTTGGTATCGGTCTAGGGTCGAATTCAGCTTTAGACAAGGGTGGTCCACGAACCCCTCTTGCGTCGGATCGCTCGCGCCGATTCATGGTGAGTTTGGTAAAGGATTGACGAATAGGGCTGCGAGAACGCAACAGAATTGCGCCGAAGTCTTCTTATTAATCACAGTAATTTATCGTATATATAGTTCTGGCCTAGCATTGACCAACGATCTGTTCTTTTTGATAAAGGGTCTTTCCTCGGGGCGTTGGTCGAACTCGGATATGGGTTCGCCTATCGAGGGCTTGACGCTCAATACTTCGGAGTGGCCCAAAGACGCCGCCGTGTGTTCGTTGTCGGAAATCTTGGAGACTGGTGACCTGCCGGAGCGGTTCTTTTTGAGCGCGAAAGCATGTGCGGGAATCCTGCGCCGCGCCGAGAAAGCGAATGTGCCGCTGATGAAACGTTACAAGGGCCTCTTGCGAACGGGATTGATGTGTTCCCATGAATCCTCAGGAACGTTCATTCAAGCCGATGGCTCGGGAACCAATAGGTGTTCAAGGGGGCGTGTTTCATCAATGATAAGGGATGCTTGCGATATATAACGGCGCTGGAAGCCGAAAGACTATTCGGCTTTCCCGACGGTTACACATCTATTGAAAATGCCGATGATTGGAAACGCATTGGTGCATTAGGCAACTCGATGGCTGTCTCAGTCATGTGCTGGATCGGCGAGCGCATAAACAGAATGGAAGGCCCTATGCGAATAGGATCACAGGTGCAAGCAGCGGAGTGAAAATTTACGGGCTGGGCGTCCGCTTGGCCGATGGTCGGGACTTACTCTCTTGCCGTTTCGCAAACTCTTCAAGAATTTTGCCGACATCAACCCCCATCCCCATAAAGGCAGGTCTCAAAATAAGGTAGGTGCCTGCGAATCGGGCGAGCTTCCCAAACAGCGCTCGGGTTTTTGCAATCAGGGAAAGTGATGTTCCTAGCGTAATAGCTTCTTGAACGTTTAAAAGGAGGACGTTTCGCTGATCACGAAATAAGGGATCGCGAATTTGCAGGGTTTTAAGCAACGCGGCGGCATCCTGAAGACGTTTACGGTCACCTGTCTCAATAGCGACCGCCGCCAGCGCAAAAGCATAGTCCACGCGCTCAATATCAGACAATTCCTGCGATGTTACCTCATCGAGGGTTTTAATCGCTTCTCCGGTCTGGTTGAGTTGAAGCAGGCACAACGAAAGAAACACCTTGAGAATCGGTGATGGATTTACATTCCACGCTTCCAAATAAGCTTGACTAGCCTTTTCCCATTCTGATTTTCTGCGATATGTATCACCCACATGTCTGAACAGATTAGCGCGACCAGAGGGCGTCCAGAGGTTTTCTTTCAGCAACAGGTCGTACAATTGTATCGCCTCGCTCAGCGATTCATTATCAGCCCGAAGCGTTCCTAATAACTCGACGGTTTCAGCAAGCCGATACCGCTCGAATTCCTTTAAGGTGTTTCTTTCCCGTGCCTCGCTTATCGCTTCTGCCCATTCGGAGTCAGCCTTTCGCTCATCGCCTATCGCAAAAATAAGAGACCCTTTACGCCCCTGTAATGAAGACGCTCACTGAAACTGCTGCTATATGTGAGAATTCGATCAGTTAGGTCTAGTTTTTCAGAAAAGGAAAGTTGATTATCGAAAAGGTCCAGATAAAGCTGGAGAATATGCTCATCCTCATCATCCGCAACGGAGCCAAGCTTTCTCAGTTCGGCTCTACCGGCTTTTCGATCCCAGTCGGGCCACAAGGCGTAAAGCGCGTGAAAGTAGGTTATTTTTCGCTGCCACCGAGGATCATGGATGTTGCTTCGCAGGCGTTCAAGAACTGCGGGGAACTCATCGATCACATCGGCTTTGATATGACAGACCATCAGTTGATCGACAATATCCGCAAGCGCGCGAAGGTCCGTGTCAACCATCAACATTTCTAGGCTACTACCACTCCTGATTATTGGTTCAATATGTCTTTTGTGCCAGATAGTATATTGGGTGACGTATGCGCGACAGACATACAACGCTTCCTTGAATTTTCCCTCTTCCAGAAACCTATCTATTCTAGGAGAGTATTCGGAGGCATCGCATAGTCGATCCGCACAGCACCTTTTGAATTTCAAACCTGACCCGCAGAGGCATGGCTTGTTACGGTGCGGCGTGAATGTAAATGGTTGGTTTCGCAAGCGGTTCTGGGTTGTCACGTTTGAAGGAATCCGGGGCGTAGAATTGGATGGAGATATGCAACCCACAGGGGCGCGTTCAAGGGCTATCGCCGAGGTGGTGTCCGGCGAAATTTTCCTGGTGATCGATGCGGCGCTAGTTTCTGTCCGATGTTGGGGTCTCTCAGCCTCCTACGTCTGGGTGTAGGCTTTTCATTTTAGTGCTGTGTGCGCCTGATTGAGTAGCGGCATACAGGGGGTTGGACGCGGAGCGACGGTGTGGGGATTGCACGATGAAGTCACGCCGAAAACCTATCCGCCAGAAACCGCCGATCCAGCCCCGCAGACCAGACCAGTGGGCAAATTCGGATGTGTCGATAGAGCAACAGCAGCTAATTGGGCTACTGGTGCTGAACTGGTCCAAACTTGAAACTGACATTGATGGCGCGATCTGGGCCTTTCTTGATCTTGATATAGACAAAGGCCGGGTTATAACCACGAAACTGAACACCGATGTAAAGGTGGAGCTGCTTCGGGCGCTTATAAATACCTATTGCGCCGGGGAGGTTCTCGATGAACTTCTGCGGGTAATGGATTTCATCGGCGGATACAAAGAGGACCGCAACTTCGTAGTGCATGGATCATGGGGGACGCTCACACCTGAGAACGTACCGGTGTGTGGCTCGATTCGGCCAAAGGCTCCTCCCGGCGAAGTGATTGTCGAGACGTTTCCGAAGGAGCGGATGCTTGCCATCATCAACGGTATTCTGGAAGCGAAGCAGAACCTGCGGACCCTGATGAGCATGATCGAGGGTTCGCGGCAACGCAAGGCGACATCACATCGGCGCTTTCTATCCTTCGCACGCCCTCAGTCGGTTGTCATCCCTACCCACCCCCATCCGTCTCTATCGGCTTCTATCGGGAGAAGGTGACAACTGGCCCTTGATATATAAGGAAAACCTGAGAATTCCCAAGCTTACGACGAGGGTTCGATTCCCTTCACCCGCTCCATGATTACACGAAGTGCGTGAGGCTCAGCTGAAGAGCGTGGCCGTGAGGTCGCCTTATGCTCACTGATATCGCCCGATAACAGCCCTATTGCCGCCGCCGATCCTGCGCAATCTGTCAACAACCGCGGCGGAGCTCCTTGAGCATTTCGACAGAACGGTCTTTCAAAGCGCGCCCCCTCAGAGCAGCTCGATTGTCGCGGGCGAGCTCGTGGCCGGCAGCGCCTTTGGGTGGGGGTCGTTGGGCCGCATCACGAAAATCGGCGATATGTGTTTCATCACATAGTCGGTCGCGTCGGCACTAAGAGGGGTGCGCTCAACCCTAACCTTAAAGCTCTTGGCTGCCTGCTCGATGTCTCCGGATGAACCGGTGAGATCCAGGAAGCTTTGGCCTAAAGCCTCCATATACGCAGGAAGACTTACGAGTGCTGCACGGTCAGGATCCAGGTCGATGAAAACCGGCTGGATAGAAGCGCCGAGCTTGCCCATGCGGTCGATCGCCTCGGCGAGGTCGTTCATTCGGTGGACAGGCGCGCAAGCAGGTCGTGTAACCAAAATATATTGCGAGCACCGAGCCGGTCGGAAAACTCTCGATCGAGTAGGAGCGACCGGTAGGCCCAACCAGATGGAAGTTTTCGAGCTCCGCGTGGCGGCTCCAACACTGGCGAGCAGAATCGCACCGAGCACAATTAGGGTCGGACACTTCATTGGCTCCCCTTGCCTAATGCTTTCAGTCCTGGTCTTGGTCCAGGTGCTGCTCCTTTTCCTCATCAACGTTTATGAAAGCCATCGCACGGGGCTTGGTAGCACCTTTTCGGCCCCGGTTAGGCCAACGCGGCCGGTCCATCGCGACGCACGACCGACCGGTCAGTTCGTCCTTGAACGTCGTATCGAGGACGAGCTGGCCGGTATGGGTCAATCTGGCCAAGCGCTTCAGGAAATTCTGCGCGCTTAAGCTTCCGACCATGTGCTGTCAGCCTGGTCAGGTCCTTGGGACCCCCATGGGTCGGCTCGTCAACGGACCGGTTAAATAGGAGCCGGGATCACGCCGAGGTTGTGCTCCAGCGAACCTGTGGTTGACGAACGAGCCGACAAGGCACATCGTCGGCCTAGGGAATCCACAACTTCTCTTAGGAATGTCAGGTCGGATCGGTTGGATGCGGTGGTTGCCGGGGCTACTTACCCTGCGCGAGTATCGGGCGGCCTGGTTGCCTTCCGACATTGTCGCCGGGATGGTGTTGGCAACGATGTTGGTGCCCGTCGGTATCGCCTATGCAGTGGCGTCGGGCGTCCCCGGCATTTGTGGCCTTTATGCGACGATCGTGCCGCTGCTCGCTTATGCGCTGTTCGGGCCCAGTCGCATTCTGGTTCTGGGACCCGACTCCTCGTTGGTGGCCGTCATACTCGGCGTCGTCCTTCCGCTGTCCGGCAGCGATCCTCTTCGGGCGGTCGGCCTGGCCGGCATGATGGCGCTCGTCTCGGGAATTGTGTGCATTGTGGCGGGCGCAGCGCGGCTGGGCTTTGTCACAGAGCTGCTCTCCAAGCCGATCCGCTATGGTTACATGAATGGAATAGCGCTGACGGTACTGATCAGCCAATTGCCCAAGCTCTTCGGCTTCTCGATCGAAGGCGATGGACCATTGAGAAAGCTATGGGCCATAGCGGATGCGGTGCTGGACGGAAAAATGAATTGGACTGCGTTCGCGATCGGCGCCGGCGCATTAGCAGTGATCCTGCTGCTCAAGAACAGCAAGCGCGTGCCCGGCATTCTGATCGCCGTGATTGGCGCGACGGCGATCGTTGGTGCGCTGGATCTGGCGACGCGCGCCGGTGTGTCGGTGCTGGGTCCGCTGCCGCGAGGCCTGCCTGCGTTCGCGATCCCGTGGATCACCTACGCCGATATCGCCCCCGTTCTGATCGGAGGCTGCGCGGTCGCCGTGGTGTCGTTCGCTGATACGAGTGTTCTGTCACGCGCCTATGCCGCGCGAACCGGTCAGAACGTCGATCCCAATCAGGAGATGGTCGGGCTCGGCGCCGCCAATCTGGCCGCCGGGTTTTTTCAGGGCTTTCCGATCAGCAGCAGTTCGTCGCGCACCCCTGTAGCGGAAGCCGCGGGCGCCCGAACGCAGTTGACCGGCGTCGTTGGTGCGCTTGCCGTCGCCCTGCTGCTGCTGGTGGCGCCGAACTTGCTACGGAATCTCCCGGCCGCGGCATTGGCCGCGGTTGTGATCGCCTCAGCCATTGGCCTGATCGAGGTCACTGACCTCATTCGAATTTTTCGCGTCCAGCGTTGGGAGTTTTGGCTATCGATAGTCTGTCTGGTAGGTGTTGCCGTTTTTGGCGCCATCCCGGGCATTGGCGTGGCGGTGGTCATCGCTGTAATCGAGTTTTTGTGGGATGGTTGGCGTCCGCACTCCGCAGTGCTGGGCCGCGCCGAGGGAGTGAGGGGCTACCACGACATCACACGCTATCCCGACGCCCGTCAGATACCCGGTCTGGTCCTCTTCCGCTGGGACGCCCCCCTCTTTTTTGCCAATGCCGAGTTTTTCAAAGCGGGTGTTCTGGAAGCTGCGGCTAAATCACCAACTCCGTTGCACTGGCTGGTCGTTGCCGCAGAGCCGGTCACTAGCGTCGACGTCACCGCAGCCGATACCCTCGCCGAACTGGATGACGCTTTGCACAAAGCTGGAACCGAGTTGTGCTTCGCCGAACTCAAAGACCCGGTAAAAGACAAGCTCAAGCGCTTCGGGCTGTTCTCTCGGTTTGGTGAAAATGCCTTTTTCCCGACCATTGGTGCCGCGGTCAGCAGCTACCTCGAGAGCCACCCGGTGGACTGGGTCGACTGGGAGGAACCAAGCATATCGAGAAATAGGGCTGATCCATTGTGATGAGCTGACTTCTGCTGTTTGTCTCGTGTTGAAACTGACCAATAACATCCTGTTCGCGGTCTCACCGGCGACATGTGAGGCTCGATCCCGAGCTGATGGTGAATGCGATCAACGCCGGCAGCAGCCGCAACGGTGGGATGCTGGCGCTCGTTTACCTCGCGGTGCTGGACCAATCGTTCGGTTACGGCGCGGTAATCAGTCGGTCTTCGGGCGGCTCGCCGGCTCCGAGGACGTGAATGACACGAACCGGCTGTGCTCCGACCCGGCGATGCGGTGGGTGGTCGGCGGCCGGGCGATTCAGAGATTTGCCGCCTTGACCAGCCAAATGGGCCGCTTCGAGACGAAGTGGCTCAGCCGACCCGAGAAACCTGCCGCTCTCGCCGATCTACCAACGCCCCGTGGATCGACAATGTGCACCAAGCGCCGCAAGGCAAGGTACCCACGGCTTTGACTGCCCTGGGGCAACCGTCGCGGGCGAACCTTGTTGCCACCGAGACCCAGATGGCCAGAATCGCGCCACGACCCTGGGAATCTAGGGAATGTCGGATAAACCCATGTCGCTGCCGGCCTACTCGGCGCTCCGCGAATTGACTCCGCCGTGGCGAAAACGGCTTACGCCCGTGACGCAGCTCATGGCAGAGTGCCGCGCTTGATATCCTTGCGGATCTCTCACAGCTCCTCGTCGTCGCGTGGCTCGTACTAAGCAGGAGACGGTTCTCAGCTTTCGCTGGCCGATTGATCTCGGCCTGACTATCGCGAGCCACGGATGGGTATACCTCGCCCCGTGGCAATGGAACCCGGACGCAGGCCGCCTCGCCCGCGTCGAAAGGATCGGAAGCTGGACCGGAACCGTGGTGGTATCGCAGCATAAGCCCACCGCTGTGACGGTCCACTGCGATGGTTTTGGTACCACGGACCGGTCAGAAATTTTCGGCCGCGTGCGGCGCTGGCTCTCCGCCGACTGGGAGCCGACCGCTGCAATTGCCGCGCTGCCCGACAGGGCAGAGCTAATCGAACGCGGCGGCGGCCGAATGTTGCGCGGCTCGTCCTTTTACGAAGATTTCGTCAAGACCGTGCTGACGATCAACACGAATTGGTCGGCCACTTGCCGGATGGTAGCGGCGCTTGTCACTGAGCCGGGCAGTGGCGCTTTCCCCGGGCCGGAAACGGTGCTTGACTATGGCGAGGAACGGCTGCGCGAGCGGACAAAGCTCGGCTTCCGCGCGCGGACTGTGGTTCTGGCAACCCGCCGCATGCTCGATGATGGGGCGATCACCTCCTCGGGCGACGGGACCATTGAGCGCCTGGGTCACGATTACCTGCTCAGCCTCAAAGGGATCGGCCCCTATGCGGCGGCTCATTGCCGAATACTGCTGCATGATTTCAACCGCATCCCTGTCGACTCGGTTGCTACCGCCTATCTGCGCGAGCGGTACGGCTGCGAACCGGCTGCGTTCGCCGCCGACCGGTCATCCTGGGCTGATTATCTCGCGCTCGGCTACAGGCTCGCGCGGCTTAATGAAAAGCTCGGCCTGGGATGAAGGACATCGACCTCGCTCGCGCAGCACGAGGAGCTGGCGTGCCGTTGTGGTTGTGCTAGGCGGCTCGGTTCATCTTCAAGCACGCGATGTTCGCCAGCGCCGCCGCTGACGACGTCAGCACCCTAACGCAATGTCGAACACGCAACCGGTTCGAGATGCCGAAGACGCGATAGCCCGACCACTCTGACGCGTCTGATGCTAGAGTCTCGTATTCTCTGGGAGGACGTCATGGATTGCTGCGGTCACGGGCATACCCACGCCTTCACCCACGCCCCGTGGATGTGGAGCCCGCTGATCCCGGTCGGCGCTATGCTTGCCGGAGAGACTGGCCCGCACGGTTCGACGGCCGTCGCGCGAACGGCCGAGACCGCCTCTGCCGCGCTCGACGTCCTACGGAAAACGATCTCCGTCGACGTCCATACACATGGCGGCAAGACCGGCATCACATCGAAGGCGCCGCCTAACGACGATCTTTCCAAGGCGATGCGGGCGGGATCGCTGGCGGCGGCCTGCCTCGCCGACGTACCGGACGGTCCGATCCTTGCCAGGAATGAAGCAGGCGGGCTCGCCGCGGTGCGAACACCCGAGCCGGGCGAACTCTACCGTCACCATCTCGAGCGTCTCGGCTGGATGGATGAAATCGTCGCCAACCACGGTCTGCGCCGCGCCCTTTCCGCGAGCGATCTGGAGGCAGCCCATAACACCGGGCGGCCTGCTATCGTCGCCGATGTCGAAGGGCTCGACTTCCTCGATGGCAAGCTCGAACGGCTTGAGGAAGCGCACCAGCGTGGCATCCGGCACCTGCAGCTCGTGCACTACACGCCCAATGACATCGGCGATTTCCAGACCGGCGCAATCACGCACCAGGGTCTAACCGAGTTTGGCGCCGAGGTGATCCGCGCCTGTCATCGGCTGGGCTTTGTCTGCGATGTCGCGCACGCGACAGAGGACATGGCGAAGCAGGCGGTCAAAGTCGCGACCAAACCGTTGCTGCTATCGCATACGGCTCTTGCCCGGTCGCGGGCGATGGGCCCGACGGCACTGACGGGCCGGCAAGTCACCCCTGACCATGCGCGGGCGATCGCCGAGACCGGGGGCTCGGTCGGCATCTGGCACTTTTTCCCAAGCCTCGACAAATACGTCGAGGGGCTCAAGGAAATGGCCGAGATCGTCGGGGTTGATCATGTCAGCATCGGCACCGACCAGCACGTCACGCCAGGAAGCGTGCACGACTACACGCAATGGGTGAACTTGGTTGCCGCGATGCTGCGCGGCGGCTTCACTCGGGAGGAAGCAGGCAAGATTGCCGGCGGCAACTACATGCGCATCTTCCGCGCCGCGGTCGGCTGAATCGGGGAGAGATCGACCAAACTCAGTCCCGACCTGATCAGGCGGCGGAGGCGTCGCTCGACGTGCTCGACCGTTTCATGATGGCGCTGAATTCCGGCGACGAGCCCCTCCTCGCGACGTTGCATTTCCCGCATTACCGTCTCGCCGGGGACGGGATCCAGGTATGGGACCGGCCTGGCTCCTACCTACCGCGCCGACAACTCGGTGATCGGGTCGTATCGCTATTGTGGATCGTCACCAAATCTGGTGGATGCTGGGCCGTGGCGCGCGGTCGAGCCTCGCGGACTAGCCGCCAATCATCGAACTCCGGATACTAACAGGGCAAACGAACTATCCGAAAGGCCGCACGCAAATGGACTATTCGGGCAAGACCGCGATCGTCACCGGCGCTCCTTCCGGCAGTTGAATCTCTTTAAAACGACTGGTGGCGGGGTCCGCATCGTTGTGGCCGGTACAAGGTTTGAGGCATTCGGATGAATGGGGACCAGATCGGACGTTCACTGCGCCGTGTCGAAGACCCACGATTTCTGACCGGACAAGGGCGCTACGTTGATGACATGGAAGTGCCCGGTCAGCTGCACGGAATCATGGTACGCTCACCGCACGGACATGCAGTAATAGAAGGCGTCGATACCGCGAGTGCCGGTACGATGCCGGGCGTCCGCGGCATTTTCACCGCGGCCGATATGGATGCGGACGGCATCGGACCCTTGCCGTGCATTGCCCAAGTCGCGACGGTCGCGCCGCTCATCGTGCCGCCGCGCGCGGCATTGGCGCGTGAGCGGGTACGGCACGTCGGCGACCCGGTGGCATTCGTTGTTGCCGAGACGCGCAATCAGGCGCGTGATGCCGCAGAGCAGGTCGCCGTGGCGTATCGACCGCTGCCGGCGGTGGTGGAGGCGACAGCGGCGCTCGCCGCGGAAGCGCCGCTATTGTGGGACGAAGCGCCGGGCAATCTGTCTTATCGCTTCGAGCGAGGCGACAAGGCGGCGGTCGACGCGGCGTTCGCCAAGGCAGCCCACATTGTCGAGATCGAGCTAGTCAACAACCGGCTGGTCGTCGCCCCGATCGAGCCGCGCGCCGCGATCGGCCATTACGATGCCGCCGCCGATCGCCTCGAATTGCTGCTGACCGGCCAGGGCGTGCATAGTCTACGGCAGCAGCTCGCCGGCGCGGTGTTCCATATGCCGGCCGACCGAATCGTCGTGCGCGCGCCGGATGTCGGGGGCGGATTTGGCGTTAAGAATTTCCTCTATCCCGAATGGGTGCTGGTGCTGTCGGCGGCGCGGCGGCTGGGCTTCCCGGTCAAATGGACCGCCGAGCGCGGCGAGGAGTTCATCAGTTCGGCGCAGGGCCGCGACAACCATACGCGTGGGCGCTTGGCCCTCGATCCGGACGGCCGGTTTCTCGCCCTTGATGTCGACATCGTCGCCAATCTCGGCGCCTATTTGTCGACCAATGGCCCGGGCAGCTCGACCAATTCGCCGGCAAGCGCAATGGGTGGGGTCTACGCGATCCCGGCGGTGTTCATGGCGGTGCGCGGCGTCTTCACCAATACCGTGCCGATCGACGCCTATCGCGGTGCCGGGAAGCCTGAAGCCAACTACCTGATCGAGCGGCTTGTCGATCGCGTCGCGCGTCGGCTGGCGCTCGACCCGGTCGCATTGCGGCGGCGCAACCTGATCAGTCAATTCCCCTATCGCAGCGGGCTTGGGATCACCATCGATTCGGGTCGGTTTGCCGCCAATCTCGACGAGATGGCACAGTCGGTCTTGACCGCGGGCTTTGCGGCTCGGCGCCGCGCCGCAGCCGACCGGGGCAAGCTGCGCGGGCTCGGCATCGCTTGCTTTCTCGAGACATCGCGAGGCGCGCCGGGCGAGCGCGCCGAGATCCGCTTCGAACCGGATTCCCGCATCTCCCTGGTGCTTGGCACCCAGTCGAACGGCCAGGGCCACGAGACCAGCTTTCCGCAGATCGCCGCCGATCTGCTGGGACTGCCGATCGCCGCATTCCGATTTGTCCAGGCGGACACTCGGGCAGTCAAAAGCGGCAACGGACATGGCGGAGCTCGCTCGATGCATATGGGAGGCACGGCGCTGCATCAGGCAGTGCAGACTGTGCTATCTAAGGGCAGTGCGATTGCCGCCCATCTGCTGCAGGCTGATGCGAGCGAGGTGAGCTTTAATTCTGGACGCTTCACGGTCGGCGGCGGCGAGCGCGGGATCGACCTCTTGGCGCTGGCAGAGGCAGCTCGCGACCCCGCCAATCTGCCCGACGGAATGAGCCCTGACCTCGATGCCGACGCCTATAACGCCTCGGATGTCTTCACCTTCCCGAGCGGCTGTCACGTCGCCGAAGTCGAGATCGACCCCGATACCGGAATGGTGAGGGTCGAACGCTATGCCGCGATCGACGATTACGGGCGGCTCATTAATCCGATGCTGACGGTGGGCCAAGTCCAGGGCGGTCTTGCGCAGGGCATCGGGCAGGCGCTCTTCGAATACACGGTCTACAACGAAGAGTCTGCCCAGCTGCTGAGCGGCTCCTTGATGGATTATGCATTGCCCCGCGCCGACGATTTGCCGGCGCTCGACATTACCCTCGCCGAGCTACCGACCGCAGTGAACCCACTTGGCGTCAAGGGCGCGGGTCAAGCCGGCTGCATCGCCGCGCCGGCGACCATCATCAACGCGATCCTCGACGCGCTCGCGCCGCTCGGCGTCGAGCATATCGACATGGCGGCGACCCCCGAGCGCGTCTAGCGCACGATACGAAAAGCCCAGGAAACCGCGCGATGATCAAAGAGATCCGACTCCCGCGCGGAAGCGAATAGCCGGCAGCCATGAGGGGCACTGCTTGGTCTAGCCCTCGAAAATGGGCGTAACGGTATTATGAACGCATTGTAGACAAACGAGGAAAACAATAAGTCTTCGAGGGGAAAGTCCTTGCTCGGGGTCCTTTACGCTTCTCTTGGCGCGTTCACCTTTGCGCTGAATAACGTAGCGATGCGCAGGGGGGTGGTGACTGGCAGCGTGCTGCAAGGCATGGCGCTGACCGTGCCGATCGGCGGACTTTCTTTCCTGGTGATGACCATCGCATTCAGCACGCTGCATCAGCTCGTGATGTTCCCGATCGCGGCGCTCACCTGGTTGGCATGCCAGGGCGTCGTGCATTTCGTGATTGGCCGCTACTGCAACTATAAGTCCAACCAGCTGATGGGCGTGAACCTGACCGCCCCGGTCGTCCAGCTGCAGGTGCCATTCGCGATGATGCTGGCGGTGGTGTTGCTGCGAGAGAAATTCACTGTGCTGCAGGCAATCGGCTCGGCTTTGATGCTAGGCGGGTCCTTCATCACTCAGGGCAATGCCGGCAGGGCAAAGAGGAAGGCATCGGCGCCGCTAGCGTCGGCGACGCCGGTACCCCCGCAAAAGGAGATGGCCGCTCCGGTACCAAAGCCGATCTTCCAGCCGCGCGTGTTCTCCGGCTACATCTTCGGTCTTGGCGCGGCGATGTGCTATGGCAGCTCACCCCTGATGGCCCGTCAGGCCTTCCTTCACGCACCTGAGCTCAGCACGGCGGCCGGCGGCTGCCTCGCCTATACTGCGGCGACACTGTTCTTCTTGCTGATCCTGCTCAAGCCCGGCTCCTGGGCCAATATCAAGTCCATGAAGCGTGAAAATCTCCCGTGGTTCCTCTCCTCGGCCGTGCTGGTCGCCATCTCCCAGGCCTTCGTGTACGCCTCGCTCGCCGTAGCGCCGTTGATGGTGGTGACGCCGATCCTCCAGCTCTCCCTGGTCTTCCGGCTGTTCCTGTCGCAATTGATCAACCGCGATCACGAGGTGATGAATACCGCCGTCTTGATCGGTGCCTTCACCGCGGTGCTGGGTTCGATTCTGGTCTCGCTCGATACCGAAGAGCTCACGACGATGCTGGACTTGCCACTGCCGTTCGCCGACTTCCTGCACTACCGCCTCGCCGGCCACTGAGTAGCGGAGGGCAGAAATGCGCATCCAGAGGTGGGTGCGGGGGCATCGCTAGGCGCCGCCGCAAGCTGATCTGTCACGGACGAAAGCTTTGCCGCGGGGCGCCAAAAGCGAGACGATGGCCATCAGGAACCCGGGAATCCGGGCAATGTCTGTTGAATAGGAGTCTCCCGATGGCGCAATCCGTCCAGCCAGGTCGGTTCGGTCACAGCGGCAAGCCCGACGATGCGTGGCTGGCAAGACAGGAGAAGGAGCCGATTCTAGAACCGGAGCTGGCGATCATCGACACGCATCATCATTTGTGGGACCGCGGCGGCTGGACCTATTTGCTGCCGGAACTGCTCGTTGACCTCAACACCGGCCACAACATCGTCGCCACCGTCTTTGAGGAATGCC
>Ga0306920_100006067_pt1 | contig 15693 bp, 13 predicted proteins | sample flu12Cox44000170_FD_204666 | JGI IMG/M metagenome (GOLD analysis project Ga0306920, IMG submission 204666) | Lab enrichment of tropical soil microbial communities from Luquillo Experimental Forest, Puerto Rico - flux4day.12C.oxic.44.000.170 (v2)... | ecosystem: Environmental > Terrestrial >... | reverse complement strand
AGACCTTCCCCCGCGAGTTCTTGAAGCAAGATATCAACGCGTATGTTTGGGGGACATATTTGCTGCCGTGGAATTGGGACTGGCTGGTCAACCCCTATTACGGCACGAATGATCGGATGGCAGAGATCTATGACCGGCTGATGTTTCATGGCGCCACCTATGTCGACCTGCTCCGCCAGGGCTTGCCGGTCGTCTCGGTCGATGCCACCGACATCGCCAATGGCATCCCTTTTTCATTCACCCAACCCTATTTCGACCTGATCTGCTCCGACCTCTCGAGCTTTCCGGTGGCGCGCGCGGTCGCGGCCAGCAATGGCTTTCCGGTATTGTTTACGCCGATCACTCTGACCAGCCACACACCGGATTGTCGCGGCGTCCGGCCGCCGACCGCAGCACCCGCGGAGTGGGCCGATACGCCCGACGAGTTGTCCCGTCGCGCTCTGTTGGCAAGGACCGCAAACCGCTATCTCGACCCGGAGCGCACCAAATACGTCCACCTGCTCGATGGCGGCATTTCCGACAATCTCGCTCTGCGGGGCGTTACGAACGGCGCTATAGCGCTCGATGAGAATAGCGAGACCTTTCGCCGGGTCGCACTGAAGGCCCGCAGGATTCTCGTCCTCAGCGTTGACGGGCAGTCGGCGAGCGACCCATCGTTACCAAAGCAACGGGTTGTGACCGGTCTTGGCCTGATTTTTGGGGCCGTTTCCGGCACCCAGATCGACTCCTACAACTTCGAAACCTTGATCCTGACCGCCAGCGAGCTGCGCCAATTGGTAGAGAGCGTGCGGAAAGCCCGCTGCGCCCAGGCACGGGTCATCGAGGGACATGATTGCGCCGATGTGCGCGGCGCGCTCGTGCATATATCCCTGGCGAGCATTCCCGACCCGCAGGAACGCCAACGTCTGCAGGCGATCCCGACCGGTCTGACGATCCCCGACGAGGATGCCGACCTGCTCGTCAGCGCGGGCGAAAGCCTCGTTCAGCGGAATGATGCGATCCGCGGTCTGATTGCCGATCTCGACGGCCCGGCCGTCGCTGTGACGGCGCAGGCAAGGCCGCGATGGGGCGCGAGATGAACCATTCCGCCCCGGGCCGCGCGGTCTTGAGCCGTTTGGGTCGCAGAGGCCGCAGCTCGGTGAGGGGTTGGGTCCGGGTGTTTTGCCGGTAGGACAGGACCGTGGGCTTCGAATCCGCGCAACGATGCTTACCTCTTTCGTGCGCCCACCAGGGAGGAAAAGCCGATGGAAAACCGCAACCGACAGGTGCTACTGAAACGGCGACCCACCGGGGTGCCAACTCCGGCCGACTTTGAGATAACTAACGCGCCGCTGCCAGACCCCGCCGATGGCGAAGTACTGGTGCGCGGCATCTATCTCTCGCTGGACCCCTATATGCGCGGGCGGATCAGCGGCCAGCGCTCCTATGCCCGGCCGGTCGAGGTCGGCGCCGTCATGGAGGGGCGGGTCGTCGGCGAGGTCGCGCGCTCGCGCGATCAGGCCTTTCGCGAGGGCGACTTTGTTCTGGGCGGCTATGGTTGGCAACTCTACAGCGCCGTCTCTGGCCAGGGCCTCCTCAAGCTCGATCCGGCCGAGGCTCCGCTCTCCACGGCGCTGGGTGTGCTCGGCATGCCGGGACTCACGGCCTATGTCGGGCTCGATGAGATCGGCAAACCGCAGCGCGGCGAGACTGTCGTAATCTCGGCCGCCTCGGGCGCGGTTGGCGCGGTCGCGGGCCAGCTCGCCAGGCGCGCCGGCGCACGGGTCGTCGGCATCGCCGGCGGGGCCGACAAGTGTCGCTGGGTCGAGGCCGAGCTCGGCTTCGAGGCCTGCATCGACCATCGTTCGGCGGACCTCGGCGCGGCACTCGACCGTGTCTGTCCCAAAGAGATCGACGTCTATTGGGAGAATGTCGGCGGCGCAGTGCAGCACGCGGTATTCCCGCGGCTCAACGATTTCGCTCGCATGGTCATGTGCGGCATGGTCGCGGAGTACAACGACGTCGACCCGCGACCTGGCCCCAACCTGATGTCGGTGGTGCGCAAGCGGCTCAAGATCCAGGGGTTCATCGTTAGCGACCAATGGCAGCGCTTCGGCGAGTACCGGGCGATGGCCGCACCGCTCTTGAAAAGCGGCGAGCTCAAATATCGCGAGGATATGGTGGAGAGTCTCGAGCGGGCGCCCGAGGCGTTCGTCGGGCTTTTGCAGGGGCGCAACTTCGGCAAGCTGGTGGTCAGGCTGGGCGCCGACCCGACGCGCCCGGCTTGAGGCGCGACGGGAGAAGGCGGAAATGCGCCGGATCCCGACGATGGCAACGGCGGTGGTGTTGGCCTGTGGGGCGTGTCAGCCTCTGCCCGATGCGAGCCTCGCAGCGCCGACCGCCAGTGCACAACCGCTTGCGGTGCAGCCTTCCTGCACCAGCTACACTGTGCCGGTAACGGTCGGGGGGCAGCCGCAGCAGGCGGTCGTCGAAGGGTGCCAACAAGCCGACGGGAGCTGGCGGATCACCCAGACCACGCCAGGATTGCCGCCGCAGGTCTACGAGGTTCCGCCGCCGGCGTATTCCCCGTACCCCTCTGCGTATCCCTATCCCGACTTCTCCGCTTCTTGGGATTGGGCAGGGGCTCCTTATTGGGGTTGGGGGGACGCTCCCTGGTTTTTCGGCCTCGCACCGTCGATCGTCGTCGTACAGCGCTTCAACCATTTCCACCATGGCTTCTCTCACGGCTTTGGTCGCGGCTTTGGTCACGGCTTTGGTCACGGCTTCGGCCATGGCGTCGGTCACGGGTTTGCCGCAGGCCACGGAGGCGGTATGGCCGGCGGGCATCGCTAGCGGCGTCGCTCGCACCGATCAAACGACAGGTGCTGCCCAGGCTCGCTGGCGGACCAAAGGCTACCGCCCGATGTGCCGACATCGGTTCAGTGCCATGGCCGGCGCGGCCGAGTTTTTAACTAAACCTGTCCGCGATCAAGATTTGCTGGAAGCGATCCTGCTCGTCATCGTGCAGGATCGCGCCCACCGCGACGACGAACGAGTTGTTGCCGCGGTGCATATACGGTTCGGCATGTGTGAGCGATCGGCTTAGCGAAGGCGCCAGACCAAACCTCCCGTCGAAGAGCTCGGTTAAATGCGGTGAAGCGGTTCGGCGGCGTTGGCTTAGTGGGTTGACCATAATTTACTAAAATTTACTACTCATGACTACGGTTTCTGGTGCGAAGCGATTAAATCTGGACTGCGGGTTCGTTGGACGCGCAATCCGGTGCAACCAGCTCTCACGAGCAACAGCAAATACTGTCTCGTGTTGCACAGAGAAGTCGCATTTTGGAGGTCACGATGAAAACCCTGTCAATTCTCGCCCTGGCTACGGCCGTCTCAGCTGCACTCGCCGTCGCGCCCGTCGCAGCTCAGGAGCGTTTCGCGCCGGAGCAGCGCAGCATCTCACCGACACCGCAGCTGCACGCCATCAATCCCAGCCTGTCGCTGTCGGCACCGACCAATAGTCCGCTTCAGGAGCAGATGCGAGAGGACTACGCTACGAGCCTAATGGGAGCACAGCGCCAATTGCTGCAACAAAACCCATCGGGCGTCGGCCGGCAGGAGCTGGAGATCGGCCGTGAGCTCAACGGCTACACTCCGAAATAGCCAGGCACGCCACAAAACCTGTTCGTCGCGCCAACGGCACGAGGACGATGATCCCCTCACCGGGCGACCAGGATACCTCTGATGTCTTCACCGAAGTCTCGCGCGGCGTCGATTACCAGCTTTGGTTGGTCGAGTCGCATTTGCAGCCGTGATCGAGCGGTCGGTGGTGTGGCGCGGATGTCAAACCAAAAGGCGATGACCGGTGGTGCACCAGCGACATTTGGCGCGCTCCGTCAGGGTTCATCAGAGAACCGTGCCCTAAATCGGGTCTCCGATCCGTGTCGCGCCACCGTTCTGTCTCGCGGCATGCGGCTGTTCTGTGGATCGGTACCCTGTCCTTGATCGGGTGGGCAGCAATCCTGGCATTGGCGGGTGTCATCCTCTGAATCCGGATCGTCTGAGGGCGAGGGTCCCAAGTACAGGGCGGGACGTGTGTTTGCTTTGGAGATGACCAATGACCCCGCCGCCCTGGCGCTGACGTCATCAACGAGATCGTCGCTCGGCTGTCCCGTTCGCGTGGAGCGTGTTGTTGATTGGCCTCGCCTTATTCTTTATCCTCTGCGTCGCGCTATCGGATCGCGGCCGATGAGTAACGCAGGCTCTCAAACCGGTACCGTACCGACGGGTGCTTCGTCCGTGGCATCCGATAAACCCACCGCGAGCCGCAGGCGGCGAGCGCCCCTGCTTGTCGGGCTGCTGATGATTGCGGTTGCCTCGGCGGGCTATTTGGGCTGGCGATATTTAACGCCCAGCCCCAGCGCAGCGCCCGAGCCGCCGCGACCCGTTCCCGTCATCGCGACGACTGTTCAGAAGCAAAATTTCCCGATCGTGCTGACCGGGATCGGCAATGTCACGGCGCTCAACTCGGCAACGGTCCGCAGCATGGTCACGGAGCAGATTGTCAGCGTCGACTTCAAGGACGGCCAGTTTGTCAAGAAAGGCGAGCTGCTCGGCCAGCTCGATCCGAGCACCTATCAAGCGCAGCTCGACCAGGCGGAGGCCAATCTCGCCCGCGACCAAGCCCACCTCGAAAATGGGCAAATCAACCTGAGCCGGTATGTCCCGCTGCAAAAACAAGGCTTTGCACCGCAGCAGCAGGTCGCGACTCAGCAAGCGATGATCGCCCAGGAGCAAGCCACGATAAAGGCCGATCAGGCGGCGATCGAATATGCCAAGACTGAGCTGAGCTACACCAAGCTGGTAGCGCCGTTCGACGGGGTCGCCGGAATACGTCTCCTCGATGTTGGCAACATCATTCACTCGAGCACGACACGGGGGTCCCCGACCGAGCCGAATGCCTTGGTCGTGATCAACCAGGTTCAGCCGATCAGCGTCATATTCACATTGGCGGCAGCCGACATCCCGGGGGTGCAGGACGCGCTCGCAAAGGGTCCGGTCAAGGCCATCGCATTGAGCGCGGATGGGAAGACCGAGCTCGATACCGGCGCGCTCGCCGCGATCGACAACCAGGCGAATACCACGTCCGGCACGATCAGCCTGAAGGCGACTTTTCCAAATCCGGAACGCCGGCTATGGCCCGGCATGTTTGTCAATGTGCGGGTCATAACGCAGGTGCAGGACAATGGTCTGACGGTCCCGCTCGATGCCGTGCAGCAGGGACCGCAGGGGCAGTACGTATTTGTCGTCGACTCGGATCACAATGTGGCGATGCAGCCGGTCTCCGTGCGCGAAACACTCAACGGCGAGGCGCTGATCGTCAAGGGCTTGAGCGCCGGGGAGACCGTCGTCGTACGCGGCCAATACCGGCTGACGCCGGGCAGCGTCGTGTCGCTCGCAGATCCGAATAACCCGACCGCCGTGCCGAACCCCACGCCGGCAAGCGCGGGCCTCTTGCCATGAACTTACGTGCGGTCCCTTCACTCATAGTCGTCATCACCGGGCTTGTCCCGGTGATCCACGGGTTCCGTTCAGGCGGCGGGAAAAGGCGTGGAGGGCCGGATCAAGTCCGGCCATGACGATCGGGTGCCATGAACATCTCGGCGATATTCATCCGCAGGCCGATTGCCACTGGCATGCTGATGGCGGCGATCTTGCTGCTCGGCCTGATCGGCTACGAGCTGTTGCCGGTGGCGGCGTTGCCGGACATCGACTCGCCGACCATCCTGGTCACCGCACAACTGCCGGGTGCGGATGCGCAGACCGTTGCCAGCACCGTCACGACGCCACTCGAACGGCAGTTCGGCCAAATCCCCGGCCTGACACAAATGACCTCGAGCAGCGGCAACGAATCTGCCGAGATCACACTGCAATTCGATCGCAGCCGCACCGTCGATTCGGTGGCGCAGGACGTGCAGGCGGCGATCAATGCGGCTGCCGGTTTCCTGCCGCCGACGATGCCAAGTCCGCCGATCTATCGGAAGACCAATCCGGCAGATACGCCGGTGCTGATGCTGGCGCTTACCTCCGAGACGTTGCCGCTGACCACGGTGAGTGATTATGCCAACAGCATACTGGCACAGAAGATTTCGCAAATGCCCGGGGTTGGCCTCGTCGACATCGGTGGTCAGCAGAACCCGGCGATCCGGGTGCAGGTCAATCCGGCGCAGCTCGCCGCCGCGGGTCTCGATCTGGAAGCGGTGCGGACCGCGCTGGCCACCGCCACAGTCGATCAGCCGAAAGGCACATTGTATGGCGCCAACCAGGCCTTCGCGCTGCAGACCAACGACCAGTTGATGACGGCGGAGGGATTCAACAACTACATCCTCGCCAACCGACCCGGCAGCTTCGCCACTACGGCGCAAGGGTCCAACGACATCGCCGCCAACCCAAGCGCCAATAGCACCAGCGGACCGGTACGCGTGCGCGATGTCGGCCGCGCCATCGTCGCACCGCAAGACGTGAACCTGGCCGGCTGGATGAACACCGAGCCGGCCATCATCATCGCGGTCCAGCGCCAGTCAGGCGCCAATGTCATCGCCACCGTCGACCACATCAAGAAGGCATTGCCGCAGCTCGAAGCCTCACTGCCGCCGTCGCTCAAGATTCATATCGTCTCGGACCGCACGCAGACGATCCGGGCCAGCGTCGCCGATGTTCAACATACGCTGCTGCTGACGATAGGGCTGGTCGTCGGGGTCATTCTTCTCTTCCTGCGCAAGCTTTGGGGGACCGTGATCCCCGCGATCTCGGTGCCGATGTCGCTGATCGGCACCTTCATGGTCATGTATGTGCTTGGCTACAGCCTCGATAATCTGTCGCTGATGGCGCTGACCATAGCCGTCGGCTTTGTCGTCGATGATGCGATCGTCATGATCGAGAACATCGTGCGGCATATCGAGGAGGGGAAGACCCCGATGCAGGCCGCTCTGCAGGGGGCCGGCGAGATCGGTTTTACGATCATGTCGATCTCGATCTCGCTGACCGCGGTGTTCATACCGTTGTTTTTGATGAGCGGCATTGTCGGCCTCTTGTTCCGCGAGTTCGCCGTCACCGTGGTGGTGGCGATCCTCGTCTCCGTCATTGTCTCGCTGACTCTGACGCCGATGATGTGCGCCCGCCTCTTGACGGCGGGGGGCGAAACGCGCCCGGGCCTCATCTCGCGCGCGCTGGAGCGCTTTTTTGATTGGCTGGCCGCCGTTTACGATCGTGGATTGGTGGTGGCGTTGCGCCATCGCTTCGTCACCTTGATGGTTATGATCTCAACCGTCGCCTTGACCGGCGTATTGTTCGTGGCGATCCCCAAGGGCTTTTTCCCGCAGGAAGACACTGGCCTGATCCAGGGCATCGCCGAGGGGGCGCAAAACATCTCCCCGCAGGCGATGAAGGACCGCATGCGGGCGGTTTTAGCGGTGGTAATGAAGAACCCCGCGGTCTCCGCGGCCAATGCCTATATCGGACCGGGCGGGCCGACCGTCACAGAGAATGACGGGCGTGTGTTCATCACATTGAAGCCGCCGAGCCAGAGGGTCGGCGTCGACCAGGTGATCGCGCGCTTGAACAAGGCGCTGCAGCCGGTCTACGGCATCACGTTGTACATGCAGGCTGCGCAAGATATTACGGTCGGCGCGCGGGTCTCCAAGACCCAGTATCAATACACCCTGGTCGATGTCGACAGCGACGAGCTCGACCACTGGGCGCCGATCCTCTTCAACAAACTCAAAACGTTGCCGCAGTTGACCGATGTCGCTAGCGACCAGCAGAGCACCGGCCGGGTCCTGAAGGTCGCAGTCAACCGCCAGCTCGCGCAACAGCTGGGCATCAACCCATCGGTGGTCGATTCGATCCTCTACGATGCGTTCGGCCAGCGGGTCGCCGCGCGCATTTACACAAGGCTCAACCAGTACTTCGTTATCCTTGAAGTCGAGCCCGATTTCCAGCTCGGGCCGAACGCGCTCAGCCGGATTTTCGCGACCTCGTCCAGCGGCACGGAAGTGCCGCTGAGTGAGTTCGCCAAGATCACCTCAACGGTTGCACCGATTGCGGTCAACCATCAGGGCCAATTCCCGTCGGTGACGCTGAGCTTCAACCTTCCTCCGAACGTCTCGATCGGCGCGGCTGTGACGGCGATCCAGCAAGCGACGAAAGAGCTGCACCTGCCGGCGTCGATTGCCACGAGCTTCCAGGGCAGCGCGCAGGCGTTTCAGAGTTCGCTGAGCAGCACGCCGATCCTGATTCTCGCCGCACTGATCGCGGTCTACATCATCCTCGGCATGCTCTACGAGAGCACAATCCATCCGATCACGATCATCTCGACCCTGCCCTCGGCGGGGCTCGGGGCATTGCTGACCCTGATGCTGTTTGGCATGCCGCTCGACGTGATCGGCATCATCGGGATCATCCTCTTAATCGGCATCGTCAAGAAGAACGGCATTATGCTGGTTGACTTCGCGCTGGCGGGTCAGCGCGAGCGCGGGCTCAGCACCGAGGAGGCGATCCACGAGGCCTGCCGCCTGCGGTTCCGCCCGATTATGATGACAACGATGTGCGCGCTGCTCGCCGGCATCCCGCTGATGCTCGGCACCGGCATCGGCTCGGAAATCCGCCGGCCGCTCGGCTATGCGATCGTCGGCGGCCTCCTGGTCTCGCAGCTGCTGACATTGTTCACCACGCCGGTGGTCTACATCTACATGGACCGTCTCGGCCATTGGCTAGGCCGCCGTCACGCGGCCGGTGCCGAAGCAGCCATCGTCGTGCGCGGGGCGGCGGACGCGTCGTAGGCCCATCGCAAAGCCGGTCTGACCGAGAGGTTGACGCAGCTCGCCCAAGTATTGAGGGCGGCACTCGTCTGATGCCGTGATCGGTCAGGCGGTTCAGGTTCATGATTGGATCATCGACTCTTCAGGGGTGCTTCGCCGAATTTAACGCGGTTTTACCCGACTTCACTCGGCCTGGGGTATTAACTGCACTATCTACTTCGATGTGAACCCGGCTCTTTGTCTCGCCGAGGGTCAATCTCGGCCGTAAACAGGAGGATCGAAGTGTGGCTGAATGCGCTCTAGTTGATTGCCGTCCTTACCGCCGTAGCGGCGCCGCTCTCGGCTGAAACCCGTGCCTCGCAACGACTACTGCTGGCAATGAGATGCCCAAAATCAAATTGCTTCCGACCAAAACAGGTCTCATGCTGGTGAAGATCCTGATGGGTTCGTCGGTAGCCCTAGGTGCCGGCGACCCCGAAGCGGGCAAGATCGTGTTTGCAGCCCACTGCGCAGTATGCCATGCGACGGCGCCCGGTGAGAACAAGATCGGGCCATCCCTTGCCGGCATTGTTGGGAGCAAGAGCGGCACGGTTCCGGCGTTCAACTTCTCCGCTGCGATGAAGGATGCGAATGTGACCTGGGACGACGCCGATCTCGACAAATTTCTCGCAAATCCGGTCGGCTTCATTCACGGCACCAAGATGTTCGTCAATCTCCCGAGTGAGACCGATCGGCAGAATGTTATTGTTTATCTCAATACACTGAAGAAATGAGCCAGACCCTACAGCAGCGCGCTTAGGGGAATTCCATGCCACAGATTAAGATCAATAGCGTCGAGCACACGATCGACGCCGATCCTCAAATGCCCCTGTTGTGGGCGATTCGAGATATCGTCTGCCCGACTGGCACAAAATTCGGCTGCGGGGTGGCGCTTCCGGCGCCGACTATCTCGTTCCGTGCATCGACATCACGCCGGAGACCCACGTCTATCTCGTCGAAAACACTCATCTGCCGAGCGGTGTCGGCGAACCGGGCGTGCCGCCCACCGCGCCGGCGATCTGCAACGCGATCTACGACGCAACTGGCAAACGCATCAGATCGCTGCCGGTCGATCCGCAATTACTGAAGACTTAGCGGCGAAAAGGAGGCAAGAGATGGAATTTGCTACGATCCCCGGAACCTCGCTCAGAGTCTCGCGTGTTGGTCTCGGAACCTGGGCAATCGGCGGCTGGATGTGGGGCGGGACGGATGAAGAGAAGTCGGTACAGACGATCAGCGCCGCCGTCGAGCGCGGCGTGAACCTGATCGACACCGCGCCGGCCTATGGATTTGGCCGCTCCGAAGAGATCGTCGGCCGCGCGATTGCCGAGGGGCGGCTGCGCTCGCGCGTCTTCATCGCCACCAAGGTGGGGCTGGAGTGGACGAATGGGAAGGTCTTCCGCAATGCCAGCCGCGACCGCATCCTGTGCGAGGCGACGGACTCGTTGCGGCGGTTGCGCACCGACTACATCGACATCTATCAGGTGCACTGGCCCGATCCTTTGGTCCCGATCGAAGAGACGGCAGAAGCGATGCAGACGCTTTTCGACCAGGGGAAAATCCGGGCTATCGGCGTCAGTAATTTCTCGGTTCTGGAGATCGCGCGCTTTCGCCGAGTCGCCAAACTGCACGTCGTACAGCCGCCTTACAATTTGTTCGAGCGCAAGATCGAGAAAGAGTTCCTGCCCTATTGCCGGGAATCGGGCCTCGCCACCTTGACTTACGGCGCACTGTGCCGCGGGCTGTTGTCTGGCAAGTTGCAGGTCGACGCGCATTTCGAGGGCGACGATCTTCGCTTGACCGACCCGAAATTCCAGCCGCCGCGCTATTCTCAGTACCTCGCTGCGGTGCGCCGTCTCGATCAATTCGCCCGACAGCGTTACGGCAAGCGGGTCATCCACTTGGCAGTACGCTGGCTCCTCGATCAGGGGGCGACTGTGGCACTCTGGGGAGCGCGTCATCCCGGCCAGCTGCAAGCGATCGACGAGGTATTCGGATGGTCGCTTGGTGCCGCCGCAAAGATCGTGATCGATCGCATCCTGCGAGAGTCGATCACCGAGCCGGTGGGTCCGGAATTCATGGCTCCGCCTCCGCGCCCCACGCTCGCCGCCCTGGAAGCAGCGGAATGACGCTCAGGAAAAGAACAACAGGAGAGAACCAATGTCAGCGAAGAAGATCCTCTTTCTCGTCGGCGATTTCGCCGAAGACTACGAGGTCATGGTACCGTTTCAGGCCCTGACGGCGGTCGGTCATATCGTCCATGCCGTGTGCCCGGGCAAAAAGGCGGGCGACAAGATCAAGACGGCGATCCACGATTTCGAGGGCGACCAGACCTATACCGAGAAGCCTGGACACAATTTCGTACTGAACGGCAGCTTTGCCGAGATCAAGGCCGAAGCCTACGACGCGCTGATGATCGCCGGGGCCGTGCGCGGAATACCTTCGGCTCGACAATCGTCTGATCGCGATCGTTCGATCGTTCGCCGAAGAGGAAAAGCCGATTGCAGCGATCTGCCACGCGGCACAAATCCTCGCCGCGGCCGATGTGATCCGCGGTCGACGGGTTTCGGCATACGCCGCTTGTGCGCCGGAAGTCCGATTGGCGGGCGGAGAATATGTTGATACGCCGCCCGACGGGGCAATCCGGGACGGCAATCTCGTGACTGGTTTCGCCGGGCCGGCGCATCCGCAATTCCTGGCGTTGTTCCTGGAAGTCCTGGGCACACGCGTTTCCCTCTAGCTCTTGGGTTCATTGAAGATGACGGATCGAACTTTCTCGGAAGACAATCTGCTATTGCCCCGCCGACGCCAGCTACTGCTTGCCTCATTCCTTGCCGCGTTGCCGCTCGGCCTTTCCGCTCGGCGAGCAGAAGCGGTCAACCCGGCTGAAACCCAGGTGACTCTGTCCGATCAAATCAAATGGGCCGCCTGGCCCGCCGGGCCGCCGCACGGCGCCGAGATGGCGACGCTTTTCGGCGGATTGGACAAGCCGGGAGAATACGTCGTGCTGATGAAATGGTACCCGGGCTACATGAGCGCACCGCACAGTTACGCTACTGATCGGCTGTGTTTGGTGTTGTCCGGCACCTGGTGGGTGAGTAGCGGTAGCGATTTTGACCCTAACGCCACCGTTCCAGTACCGGCGGGCGGTTTCGTCAGGCGGGTCGCCCACACGCCGCATTACGACGGCGTCAGGGAAGGTGCAGCGGAGCCGGCGGTGATCGGGATTTTTGGCCTCGCTCCGGTTGATCTGAAGTTGGTAGATCCGAGTAAGCCAGGGTGGCGTCAGGTTTAGTACCGACTATCGAGCAGAAAGGACATCCCAATGCCTTCAGCTGCCGGATGGTCGGCTGCGGCACGAATGCCACGATCGGCTGTCGCTCGCCGAGGATGTTTCAGGCGTCCCTGAATTCCGACACGTCGATAGGCTTCGGCGGGATCGCGCAAGTGAGCACGACAGCTTCATGTCAGGTTTCGGGCTTATCGGGACACGTCGCCTTGCGCTTGTGGCGGCCTTCTTCTGCTGGCAATACTCACGCCATGTACGTCAATATTTGCCGCAACCTTGACTATTCTGCATGTGGAAACATCTGGCGCACTGCCAGGATTTCGCAGCGCCGATTTGCCGCGCTATATTGTCCAGCAAATGGCGGAGGCCCGCCTCGCGAATTTGCGTTTCCAGCCGATGGCAGGCGGCCACTCGCGCAATCGGGTCGAGTGGAGCTTTAAATTGGACCCGTACGCCGGAGGAGAAGTCCGCAGCTTTGTACACCAGAGTACCGGCGAAAGGTTGTTCGGCGTGCATCGCCCTGTCACCATCAAGGCGCGGCTCTATTTGAGAGGAAAATATCGGAGACTTGTCTCTGAGCAAGTGATCATTGAAGGTGGTAGGCAAGATCCTGATCTCGCCGCTGCGGTCGCCCACCTCACTGAAGATCTACTGGCGCACAAGGGGCGTATAGCTCGATCGTCAGCCTACAATTCGAGTTTTGTCCGGTGACGTAAACATCTGTTCTTCTGTACGTTACTTTCTCAGATGTTTCGCAGTATGAGCCTGAAGGTAAGTGGTGTTGAAAGGTGAAGCCACTATGGACGTCGGCATGCTGTCGACGAGTGAATGTCTTGGTTCGCCATTTACCGGAATTTACGCGAATTTACTTGGGCCAGGTCGGGAAGTGTCGGTAACTTCCTCATAAACGTCAGGTCGCCGATTGTCCCGTCAGCAAGCCGGGACAGGCCGATATCAACAACATAAGCGGAGGGAACCTGATCATGACTGAAGTGTCGCGCAGGACATTGATCAAGGCGACCGGCGCGATCGGCGCGGCGATATTGCCGGCGGTGTTCGAGACCGCAAACGCGGCGACGCCTGCCGGCGCGGAACTGGCCGCCACGTCATCGATCTGCGCCGCCGCAGCGGCGGCGACGACTTATGTCTTTTTCAACGGCGAGGAGGCGGCCTTCATCGAAGCCGCCGTCGCGCGGTTGATTCCGGCCGATGATGAGTGGCCCGGCGCGCTCGAAGCTTGCGTGCCGAACTATATCGACAAGCAGCTGGGCGGCGCCTGGGGGGCGGGCGAACGGCTCTATCGCAGCGGTCCCTGGCAGCCCCGAGCATGGACTCAGGGATATCAGCTCCCCTTCACGCCGGCGGAACTGTTTCGAGCTGCATTGGGCGAAATCAACAAGGAGTTGTCGCACAGGCCGTTTCCAAGAATGAACCCCGAGGAACAGGACAGCTATCTCAAGAAGCTCGAGGCAGGCGGCAAGGATCTTGGCGGCGTACCGTCCGAGGTATTCTTCACGCATCTCTGGGAAAGCACCGTCGAAGGCTTCTTCAGCGACCCGGTCTATGGCGGCAATTGCAACATGGTCTCCTGGCGGATGATCGGGTTCCCCGGCGCCTACGCCTCCTATTACGACCTGGTCGACCAACACGGCATCAAGCTCGATCGGGTGCCGATGAGCCTCGCCGAAGACGCGCACGGGCACATCCACCTAAATCCGGGCATCCCGGCGCGCTCGCCATAGTCGGAGCGGAGACGCTCCATGGCAGAAACTCTGAAGCCTGTTGATGTGGTTACCATCGGGGTTGGGTTGACCGGCTCAATGGCCGCCCTCGAGATGGCGCAGTCCGGCTTGAAGGTGGTCGGGCTCGAACGCGGCGCTCCACGTTTTACGGTGCCGGATTTCCAATCACCCGCGATTCATGACGAGCTGCGTTTTTCGATCCGCAAGGCGATGATGCAGGACAATGTCAAGGTGGCGGTAACGTTTCGCAACAACTCCAATGAGACGGCCCTGCCGATCCGCCGCTGGGAAAGCTTCCTACCGGGACAGGGCCTCGGCGGCTCGTTTGTGCATTGGAACGGTCAGAGTTTCCGCGCCCAAGTCGCGGATTTCGTCTGGCGCAGCCATACTATCCAGCGCTACGGCCAGAAATTTCTCGACGCCTGCGGACCCGAGCTGACGATCCAGGACTGGGGCGTCACCTACGACGAGCTGGAGCCTTATTACGACCGCTTCGAATATCTCTGCGGCGTCAGCGGCAAGGCCGGCAACATCAAGGGACAGATTCAGCCCGGCGGTAACCCGTTCGAGGCGCCACGATCGCGCGAATACCCCAACCCGCCGCTGAAGGAGACCTATTTCGGCGCCATCTTCCGTAAAGGCGCGGAAAGCCTCGGCTACCACCCCTACCGCAACCCTCCTCAAATCTGAGCCGCCCGTATACCAATCCGCTCGGGCTGAAGCTCGAGCAATGCGTCTTTTGCGGGTTCTGCGAGCGCTATGCATGCGAGCACTACGCCAAGGCCAGTCCGCAGACGATCATCCTGCCGGTTTTGCTCAAGAACCCGAATTACGAGCTCCGGACGAGCTGCGAGGTATTGCGGATCAATCTCGACAGCGCCGGCAAAAAAGCGACCGGCGTCACCTATGTCGACGGTGCGGGCCGCGAGTTCGAGCAGCCGGCCGAAATCGTGTTCATCACCGCCTTCCCGTTGAACAACGTTCGCACCTTGCTGCTCTCGGGCATCGGCAAGCCCTACGACCCCCGGTCCGGCGAGGGCGTGGTCGGGCGCAACTATAGCTATCAGACCACCGGAGGCCCGACTGTCTTCATGGACGAAAGCGTCAACATCAATCCGTTCATGTCTTCGGGCGCCCCCGGGACGATGATCGACGATTTCAGCGGCGACAATTTCGACCATTCGAAATTGGGATTCATCGGCGGTCAGTATGTCGGCTCGATCATGACCGGTGGGCGTCCGATAGAGTTTCACCCGACACCGCCCGGCACACCTCCCTGGGGTCTCGAGTGGAAGCGGGCGGTCGCGCGGCACTACAACCACACGATACTGATCCAGCAACACGGCACCTCGATGCCAAGCCGGCTCAACTATCTCGATCTCGATCCGACCTACAAGGACGCCTGGGGCCAGCCGTTGCTGCGCATGACCTTTGATTTTCCCGAGAATGACATCCGCATGTCGCAATATATCGCCGACAAGGTTGTCGAGATCGGCCGCGCGATGGGCGGCAAAATTGTGGTCCGCGGGGGGACCAAGCGGCCCTACACCACTACCGTTTATCAAAGCACGCATAACTGCGGCGGCGCGGTGATGGGTGACGATCCCAAGACCAGTGTCGTCAACCGCTACCTGCAGTGCTGGGACGTGCCGAACGTCTTCAGCCTTGGCGCCTCATCGTTTCCGCATAACATCACCTATAACTATACGATCACTATCGGCGCAGTGACCTACTGGGCGCTCGATGCGATCAAAAACAAGTACCTGAAGTCGCCCGGACCCTTGGTGCCGGCATGACCTTCCGCCGCCTCAATGCTCCGTTCCTG
>Ga0306920_100006064_pt1 | contig 15697 bp, 17 predicted proteins | sample flu12Cox44000170_FD_204666 | JGI IMG/M metagenome (GOLD analysis project Ga0306920, IMG submission 204666) | Lab enrichment of tropical soil microbial communities from Luquillo Experimental Forest, Puerto Rico - flux4day.12C.oxic.44.000.170 (v2)... | ecosystem: Environmental > Terrestrial >... | reverse complement strand
TGCGCGTTCGCGATGATGGTGAGCGCCAGCGTCGTCTTGCCGCTCGACTCCGGCCCGTAGATCTCGATGATGCGCCCGCGCGGCACGCCGCCCACGCCGAGCGCCAGGTCGAGCCCGATGGACCCCGTGGACGTGACCTCGATCTCGGGCACGGCGTTGCCCTCGCCGAGCTTCATGATGGCGCCCTTGCCGAACTGCTTCTCGATCTGCTGCAGGGCGAGGTCGAGCGCCTTCGACCGTTCCTTGGCATTGGGCGGCGGGGTGAAGTTCATGACTGCGTCTCCTTCGCAGGGGGCTTCGTCTCCAGTGCGGGGATCCGGGGCGCCTCGCTTTCCGGCGGCGGGCTCCCGTCTCGGGGATAGCCCATACTACACATTTGAGCAGTGACGTGGAAGTCCAAACCACGCGCGGACTTCCGCGCTCGGGCCATGGCCTGTAACGCCAAATCGCAGAACGCTTTGAGCCGGCCTCAGGACGCTCGCAGCGCCTAAGCCAGCACCGCCTCCTCCACCCTCTCGTACCGCGAGCCGCCGGGCGAGAGCACGCTGTTCACGAGCAGGAGCCGGTCCACCTGGAAGCGCGCCTCGACGGTCGGCACATCCAGGAGCCGCGCCGTCCAGTCGCCGGGCGCGCGCACGCGGCCCACGGTCAGGTGCGGCTCGAAGCGTTCGTCGCCGGGCTCGAAGCCGTGGCGCTCGAGCGATCCCTCGAGCGCGCTCGCGAGCTGCCGCATCGGCTCGGCGCCATCCAGCATGCCGATCCACAGGACGCGCGCGCGCCTGGCGCTCGGGAACGCGCCGAAGCCGCCGAGCGAGGCGGCGAACCGGGGCCGGCTCGCAGCAGCCTCGCGCATGGCGGCGGCCGCCTGCCCGGCCGCATTCTCGTCCACTTCGCCCAGGAACCGCATCGTGTAGTGCAGGTTCTCCTTCTTCACCCACGCCACGGCGTCGTGGCCCGGCCGCAGCGGATCGGCGGCGCGGTAGGCGGCGTTCTGCACGTCGGGCGGCGGGAAGACGGCGATGAACAGGCGCACGGGCGCGAGCCTACACCTCGCTCACGCTCCCTGTGCACGTGATCAATCGGCGTTGGAAAGCACGACGAGCGTGCCCGAGGTCCCCACCGGTCCGTCGTCCGCGCGGGGCAGCCCGGGCGGCGATTGCCACAGCCCGCCGTTGAGCCGCAGCTGCACGCGGTGAACGCCGGGCGCGACGCTCAGCCACTGGTACCACCAGCCTCCGTGGAGCGGCTCCATGTGGACGGGCTTCCAGTCGGTGAAATCGCCGGCCACCTCGACGCTGGCGACATCGCGGCAGTGGACGCGGACGAGCAGGCGATCGTGCGGCTGCACCTCGCTCTTCCACGCCAGTGCCGCAGGCTTGAGTGCGCCGCTCATGGCCCAGCCGGGCGTCGACCACGGCGCGAACTGGATGCCGATCATCGTCCGCGGATGCGCATCGCTGTGGAACGCGAGCGATGGCGCCGGCCTCTCGCCCAGCGAGCCCAGCAGCAGCACGCGACGCGAGAGCTGCCACTCCGCGGTGCCCTGCGCCCAGCGCCGCGCGTGCACACCGTCACCCATCGAGACGCCGCCCACGCTCGCGAAGGAGAGCCGGCCCATGCGCCAGCGGAGTGCCGCTTGCGCCGTGTTCCAGAACGCCGGGTGATCGGCGGGATCGTAGACGGTGGTGTCGCGCGGCGCTCGCTTCCCCACGGAGTCATACCAGGCGTAGACGTACGTGCGCGGCGTCGACCAGCGCGGGTCGTTCCGGAACAGCACCGAGCTCGTCACCCACTCCATCTCGGCCTGCACGCCGGAGAAGGCGTGAGCGAAGCCCGTTCCCAGCGTGAGTCGCGTCTCGGGGTCGCCCGCGTCGCGCGCGCCGCCACGCGACACGCCGAGCCAGCCGGCGCTCCGCTCGCGCGCGTGCTCGAGCCGCAACGCGTACGCGATCCCCGCCATGTTCGTCGCATCCACGCGGTCGTGCACCGCGTTCACGAACCCGTCGAGCCGCCACGGGCCGACCTCGCGTGCCATGCGACCCGCCGCGTCGCGGCGGCCGAGACCCAGCGGAAAGCCGGATTCGAGCGCCCAGTGGAACGAGCCCGGCTCCGCCGCGAGCGACAGCGCAAGCGGCCCGCGTGCGGCGAGCGAGCGCGAGGCGAGCGGCGAGGTCTCGAGTGGGGACTCCGCCGCGCGTGCGCCGGCGACGGAGAGCCCCATCGCCAGCGCGAGTGAGAGAAACCGCTTCATGTGCGCCTCCACCGCCGTGCCGTCAATGCGATCGCTTCTTCTCCGATCCCGGCTCGGCGTGCCGGGAGCCACCCGGCGACTGCTGGAGCCATTGTCTCACCACGAGGTTCACGGTGACGCCGGGCGCGCCGCCGTTCTCGATGCCCGTGTGGATGCGCTCGCGGAGCCGCAGGAGCGCGTTGTCCGTGGCCCCCGCGCGCGCGGCCGTGACCACGGCCACCGACGCCGTGTCCGCCGGCACGCCGCGCGCGACCAGGTCGCAGAGCACGACGAGCGGGATGACGAGGTTGCCGCCCGGACGCGCGAGCCGCAGGTGTGCGAGTGAGTCGGCGGGCACGCCCGCGAGCACGGCGCTCGCGGCGGCCACGATCTCGTCGCCCTGCGTCCCCGCGCCCAGTGCGCCGCGCGCCGCGGCCTGCGCGGTCGCCTGCCGGCGCACGCCGGCGACGATGCCGGCCGCGTCCGCGCCGCGGCTCGCACCCTCGAACGCGCGCGCGATCAGCGGATCGGTGGGAAGTCCCGCCGTGCGCGCCTCGCGCACGAGCGCCGAGACCTCGCGCGCCACGTCGGGCGCGAGCCGCGCGTTCAACCGAGCGTCGTCGCCCGCTTCGTCGGCCGACGCCGCGTGCGCGAGCGCCAGCGTGAGCACGGCCGCGAGCACGAGCGCGCGCCTCACAGCCCCTTCGCTCCCTCGACGACAATCACCGAGTTGTGCCCGCCGAACGAGCCATCCGCAGCGAGCGGTGCCGACGGATCCGGCCGCCATTCCGAGCCGTCGAGCACGAACGAGTAAAGGTGCATGCCGCGCGGCAGCCGCAGGTTCAGCACCCAGAGGTCGCCGCTGCCGCTGTGCATCATCGGTGTCGCCTCCGCGTCCCAGTTGTTGAAGTCGCCCACGACGCTCACGCGCGTGGCCCCCGGCGCGCGCAGCACGAACGTCACCGGGGCGGTGCCCGCGGCCGCCGCGGCGGTCGCGGCCGCGGACCCGCGCGCGACGACGCGTGCGGCGTTCGAAGGCCCCGCGAGTCGCACGCCCAGCCACACGCCGGCCGCGAGCACCGCGACGAGCGTCGCCGCCACCCACACCGGCCGGGCATGGTACTCGCGCACGGCGAACCAGCCGCGGAAACCGCGAGCTGCACCCGTCTCAGAAGCGAGCCGCGCCAGCAGCCGCGTGCGCGCCGGCTCGTCCGCGGCGGACGGCTGTCGGTAGGCGGCGCGCACCACTTCGTCGAGCCGCGCCGACGTGTCCTCGAGATCGGACCTATCCGCCATCGTTCGCTCCCGGCCAGCGCGCGCGCACGTGGTCGCGCGCGCGCTTGACCCGCATCTTCAGCGCCGACACCGACGCGCCCGTCAGCGCGGCCATCTCCTCGTACTCCATCTCCTCGCCGATTTTCAGCAGGAACGCCTCGCGGTGGTCCAGGTCCAGCCCGCGCAGCGCCACCGCGAGCGTGCGCTGCGCGTCCTGCATCGACTCGTCGCCGGCGACGGCGGCGCGCTCGACCGCGAGCTCGTCGCTCACGATCCGCTCGCGCCGCCGGCCGCGGCTCGCCGCCGCGCTCCGGCAGCGGTGGAGAAGGATCCGGAACAGCCAGGCTCGGAACGCGTCGCGCTCCTCGTAGCGCGCGAGCCCCGCGAACGCGCGGATGAACGTGTCCTGCACGGCGTCCTCCGCATCGGCGTCATCTCCCAGAAGGTGGCGGGCGAAACGCAGGCAGCTCGCGTGGTGGCGCGTCACGAGACCGGCGCGGGCGGACTCGTCGCCCGTGCGGGCGAGCGCCACCCACTCGGCGTCCGTCATGCCCGCGTCCGCATCCCGCATTCACGGCGTGCCGAGCAGCACCACCTGCCGGTGGACGACGCGATCCTGCAGCGTCAGCCGGTAGAAGTAGATGCCCCCGGGCGCGCGGCTGCCGTCCTGCCGCCGTCCGTTCCACGCCATCTGGCTCGTGCCCTGCGGCAACACGCCGTGATGGATGGTGACGACGCGCCGGCCGAGGACGTCGAACACGGCCACGTCCACGGGCTGCGCCTGGTCGAGCGACACCGAGAAGCTGCTCTGGTCGTGGAACGGGTTCGGGTGGCTCGAGGACAGGCCCGCGGTGCTCGAATCGACGGGCGGCGGCGGTGGCGCGGTCGCGTGGACGCGCATGACGGACGAGGACTGGAAATCGTGGCTGCTGTCGGGGTAGTTCACGAGCAGGTGGATCGTCAGGGGATAGTCGCCCTCGGTGAAGCGGCCCATGTCGAAGCTCCGGTGCCAGCGGATCGTCGTGTCCGTGCACGTGGAAAGGTAGTCGAACGTCGCGTACACGGCCTCCTGGCCCTGCGTGTGCTCGTCGTGGATCAGCGTGCACTCGAACGGCTTGAAGCCGGAGAGATTGACCGTCACCGGGTTACCCGGTGCCACCTCGGGGATCGCGACGATCTCGAGCAGCGGCAGCACGTAGGGCGGCGGCGGCGGCGGCGCCGACCCGTCCACGACCTGGAACGGCACGGTGATCTCCTCCTCGGCGTCCGGCTGGCCGGGCTCCTGAACGGTGCAGTGCACGGTGAGGTCGTGGATGCCTGCGTCCAGGACGCCGAGGTTGAACATGCGCGTCCAGCTGGTGACCGAGTCCGTGCAGCTGGGATTACGCCGGACCGTCACGCGCACGTGCGCGCTGTCGGTGAGCGCGGAGTCCACGACCTGCCAACATTCGTTGAGGTAGTACGCCGAGAGCAGCGCCCTCGTCTGCGACTCCGTGTTGGGCGTCTCGGGAAAGAACGCGAGCCCCTGGACGTGCGGCAGGAGCGGGTAGTTCCAAGCCTGCGCCGGGCGGGGGCTCATCCCGGCGAGCAGCGACGAACCGAGTGCGAGTGCGGCGAGCGCCCGGCGAGTATGGGCGAGGGTATGCATGCTGCGGACCTCCGTGTTACCGACCGCTGGGGTGAAGGGAGCTACGGGATCCCTGCACTTATAACCCGGGAAGGGGGTCCCGCGTCACCCGCGATGCGACGGCGTTCTCAGTCGAACGAGGGGTCGAGCGGCATCCCGGCCAGGTGGCGGCGCAGCAGGTCGAGCGCGGTCTGGGCGGCGCGCTCGCGCACGGTGGAGCGCGAGCCCATGAACAGGTAACGCTTCACCGCATCGCCTAGCGTCGAGGAAAGGGCGATGAACACGGTGCCCACCGGTTTCTGCGCGCTGCCGCCATCCGGACCCGCGATCCCGGTGATGCCCACGCCCACGTCCACCTTCGCCTTCTTCCGCGCGCCCTGCGCCATCTGCTCGGCGATCGGGGCGCTCACCGCGCCGTGGGAGGCAAGGTCCTCGGCGGAAACGCTGAGCAGCTGATGCTTCGATTCGTTGGAATACGTGACGAACGAGCGCTCCAAGTAGCGCGACGACCCCGGCACGTCGGTCAGCCGCTTGGTGAGGAGGCCGCCCGTGCACGACTCGGCCGCGGCGATGCGCCAGCCCTTCTGCACCAGCGCCTCGCTCACCACCTCCTCCATGCCGGTCGTACCCTGGGCGTAGACCACGCCGCCCACCTTCTTCATCAGCTCGCCGTAGGCCCGCTCGGCGCTCTCGCGCACGTACACGGCGTTCGTGCCCGTGACCGTGACGCGCAGGTCGACGCCGAACCAGCTCGGCAGGTAGGCGAGCGTGGCGCCCGGCCAATGCTCGTGGAGCGTGCCCAGCCGCTCGTGGATCTGGCTCTCGAACATGCCGAACGTGCGCAGCGTGAACGTGTCGACGGTGGTGCCCGCGTGCTCGCGCAGCCAGGGCACGGTGAACTCCGTCGCCAGCGCCTCCAGCTCGGACGGCGGGCCCGGCAGCAGGAACACCGGCTTCTTCCGATGATCGATCAGGATCCCCGGCGCCGCGCCGGCCGGGTTCTGGTAGACCTCCGCGCCGCGCGGCACCAGCGCCATGGTCTCGACCGATGCCGGGAGCTTCCGCGCCGAGCGCCTGCCGCGATCGCGGATGTGCTGGAGCACGCCCTCGTCCAGCTGGAGAGGTCGGTTCAGCGCGGTCGCCACCGCCTTACGCGTCATGTCGTCGGGAGTGGGGCCCAGGCCGCCGGTCATGATGACGCCGTCGGCGCGCGAGAGCGCCAGCTTCAGCGCGTCGCCGATCCCCTCCGCCGTGTCGCCCACGGTGCTGTGGTAGGCGACGACGATGCCCGCTTCCTCGAGCGCGCGCGCCAGGAACACGAAGTTGGTGTCGAACGTGCGGCCCGAGAGGACCTCGTTGCCGATGGTGACGACTTCGATGCGCATGGGGACGTCCGTGTGGGCGTGGGGATGGCCGAGGCGCGACTTTGCCGCAGCGTGACATGTCCGGCAAGCGCAGCGAAGGAACGTCGATTCGCGGGCGCGCGCCTGCTACGCTCTCGCGCGTGCATCGCCGCCGCTCCCTGCTCGCCATCGCCTCGCTCGCGCTGCTCACACTCTCGTGCCAGGGCGCGACACAACCCGACACCCACCTCGGCGGCCACCTCGTGATCGCCGCCGGGCAGGCCCCCGCCCCCGGCCCGATCCCCGTCCTGCTCTATACGTCGGACCCGTTCGCCAAGAGCGCCTCGCCGATCATGATCGCACCCGCGACCGGCACCGGCGCGGATCTCACGTTCGAGTTCCCGCCCTCGGTGGCGCAAGGCGACTTCTACCTGGTCGCGTGGCTGGACGTGGGCCTCGACGGCCAGATGGACACCGGCGACTACGTCGGCTGGTACGACGGCAAGACCACGGCCGGCGCGCCCGTCGCGGCCGTCGTCCACAAGGACCACGGCAAGAACGCGTCGGTCACGATCCAGGTCTCGATCATGCCGTGAGCGCGGGGCCCGGACTGCTCAACCGTGCCTCGGCCAGATCACCAGCGCCGTCTCGTCGTCCACCTGCGCCTTCGTGCCACGATGGTCGCGCACGGCGGCCATGACCTGGTCGACGGGCGGGCACGATCCTCCGTCGGTGCATCTCGCCCAGGCGGCGTCCAACCTCGCTTCCTCGAAGGGCTCCCTTCGGGCGCTCTCCGCATCCCAGAGGCCGTCGCTGTAGAAGAGGACGGCATCATCAGGGGCGAGGGCGATCTCCTGTTCCGAATAGGGAATGATCACCGAAAGGTCGAGCCCGAGCGGCAATCCGCCGTTTGCTCCGAGTTGCTCCATGCAACCGTCCGCGTGGCGGAGCCGCGGGTACATGTGACCGGCGTTGACGTAGCGCATCCGTCCACGCGCGTGATCCAGCTCCGCGTAGAACAGGGTCACGAACTTTCTCTCGGAGTTCGAGCGTCGGACCGTGCGATCGAGCTGGCGCACGACGTCCAGGGGCCCGAGTCCGACACCCGCGAAGGCGCGGAGCGCGCTCTGCACGCTGAACACGAACAGCGCTGCGGGGATACCCTTCCCCTCGACGTCCGCGATGACGATTGCCGCTCTGTCGCCGTCCAGCACGAAGTAGTCGAAGAAGTCGCCCCCCACCTGCAGCGCCGGCGACATCCGGCCCTCGATGCGCCAGTGCGCCACGTCGAGCGGCGCGCGTGGGACGATCCCCATCTGGATCGAGTGCGCGAGGGCCAACTCCCTGTCCATCGCCTCCCGCTCGAGCTCGAGGCGGCGCTTCACCTCGGCCTCGACGCGCAGTCGGGCCTTCTCGATCACACCCGCGGAATGGCTGGCGATGATGGCCAGGAGCTGTCGGTCGTAGTCCGTCCACTTGCGACCCGGCTTGTGATTGCTCGTGGTCAGCATCCCGGTGACGCGTCCGTCGACCTTGAGGGCCGCGGCCAGCAACGCCCGGGCCGGCAGGGACTGATCATGCAGCGCGGGGAATCGCTCATCGGACTGGAGGTCCTTGGTGTCCAGTTCGCCCTTCAGGCCGAGGTAGCCCATCACCGACTCCTTGAGGTTCCTCGGCCAGCTGTGCGCGCCCGCCTCCGGAAAGTGTGGATCGCTGAAGATCGTATCGGGAGACGAGCTACCCGCAGGAATCAGCTTGATGCTGCTCTCGTCCGTGCCCATGAGCAGCGTGCACTTGTGCACGAGCCATTCGAGGATCGGCTCCAGCTCCGACTTCTCGGCGAGGACGGTGCTGAGTTCGGATATGAACTCGAAGGCGGCAGCAAATGGGGTTTCCATTTCTCGAGTTCTCTACGGGCCGCTGGCCACGCATTCAGGGGGGATTCGACCGGTAGTCTATCCGCAACGGCACGCGGCGCGCAGCAATCCTTTGTTCCCGTGAGGTCCGCGTGATGACGGATTCTCACGCCAGGCGCGATCCTTGCCGCCAGGCTTCCGCTTTCCTACTTCCCCGGCCGGCGCACCAGGAACGTGAAGCACACTTCTCCGGCGGGGTGGCGCCAGAAATTGTCCACCGCGCTGCTGTAGGGCCCAACGGAGTCGGGCGCATCGAACCGCGCGCAGAGGTCGTAGCTCACCGAATCCGAGATCGCGTAACCGTACGGCGCGTGCGTCACCGGGTCGCGCAGCGAGAGCCCGGAGTTGGGCCGGTGCCGCACGAGGTCGTCGAGCGCGACCGGGAAGCGCCCGGACCGCTGGAACTCCGCCTCCACCGACTGCGAGATCGAGAACAGCTCGCGCACGCGCCGCTGGTCCAGTTCCTGCCGGCGCGCGGTCGCCGGCGAGCCCGCGAGCCACATGCCGAGGAGCATCACCGCGACGACGAGCGCGCCCGCGGCACGCGCGAGCTGCGACGGGCCGGCGGCCCGCGGCGCGGGCGATTCGTCGCGCCGCAGCCCGCCCATGTAGTGCGTGAACAGCCAGCCGCCGATCACGGCGACGATCGCCGCCTTGCTCAGGAAACGCGCCGTCAACTCGCCCTTGAACAGGCCCTGGAGCACGACGATGAAGTCGCCGATCAGCACGCACGCGGCGTTGAAGAGCGTCAGGTACGTGAGCCAGCGGCGCACGCCCGAGTTGCGCTTCTCGGGGTCGGCGGCCACGGCGCGGCCCGTGGTCCGCGCGGTATAGAGGTAAACGGGGAACGCCACCAGTGCAGACGCCAGCGCCCAGCGCACCCAGTCGCGGGTGCGATCCCAGCCTTCGTAGCTGGCCATCGCTGGGTCGGGCCAGAGCCGCTCCACCCACGCGAACAGGATCGCGCCGACGTTGTACGCCACGAGGTAGAGCGCCACGAACAGGAGCAGGTAGAGGAACGCCTCGCGCGGCGAGAACGCGAGCCGGCGCCTGGGTACCGGGAGGCCGAGCCCGGCGTCGTGCCAGGCCGCCAGCTCGGCCTCGATCTCGTCATCGGGCCAGCGGGCCTCGCGGAGCGCCTTCCGCACGTCGTCGCGGCTCGTGCCGCGGGCCAACGCCTCGCGCACGAACGCGTGCAGGTCGGGGTTCACGGGTGGGCAGTGTGCCGGGGTGTGTCGGTCGAGTCCAACGTGATCCGATCCCGGCCGCGTCGCTGGGGCTCGCCGTCGCAGGCACTTGCGCGGCCGCAGGCCTCCTGCGATAGTTAACCATATGGTTAATCGTCGTGCAGACCCGCTGGATGCCGTGTTCGGGGCGCTCGCCCACCCGGCGCGGCGGCGTATGCTCCAGCGGCTGACCGAGGGAGCGGCCAGCGTGGGCGAGCTGGCCGCGCCGTTCAGCATGTCGGCCCCGGCGATCTCGAAGCACGTGCGCGTGCTCGAGCGCGCGGGGCTGGTCAGGCGCGAGCGGGACGGAAGACTGCACCGCATGGACCTGTCCGGGGGCGCGCTCGGCGAGGCGCTCCTCTGGCTCGATCGGAACCATCGCTTCTGGACCGCGCGCCTCGACGCGCTCGCCGCGCTCCTCGAGGCGCCCGAATCAACTCCCCCATCTCCACTCACCTCATCCACGGAGGACGCATGGCCCAGATCCGCGCCACCGGCGCCGGCTTCAGCCTCGCGGTCGAGCGCACGATCGCGGCGAGCCCGGAGCGCGTCTTCGACGCGTTCACGCAGGCGCAGCAGCTAGCGCGCTGGTTCGGACCCACCGCCGAGTTCACGGTCACGGTGCATGCGCTCGAGGCGCGCACCGGCGGCCGCTACCGCATCGAGATGAAGCACTCGAACGGCAACGTGCATGTCGTGGTCGGCCAGTACGAGGAGGTCTCGCGGCCGAAACGGCTCGTGTTCTCGTGGCGCTGGGAGAACAAGCCCGAGTTCGGAACCAGCCGCATCACCGTGAGCCTCGAGCCGAAGGGCGCCGGCACGCGCCTCGCGCTCGTCCAGGAGCAGCTGCCCACGGTCGAGGCGCGCGACGCCCACACTGAGGGCTGGAACGGCAGCCTCGACAAGCTGGTGCGGTTGTTCTGAATCACCCGCGGCGGCACGGCCGGTGTGGACCGAACGCGACCGCCCGGATCACGCGAAGGAGTCCCAAGATGGCGACGACCACGCAACCCACGACCGAGCGCGAGCACTTCCTCGCCTCGTTCGAGCGCGAGTACCAGACCACGCTGCGCGTGCTGAAGGCGTTCCCGCCGGCGCAGGGGCAGCTCAAGTTCTCCGACCGCTCCCACACCGCGAACCAGATCGCGTGGTCGCTCGTCATGGACCAGATGATCGTGGAGCCGGTCCTCTTCGCGCCGAAGCTCGAGCCCCACGAGATGCCGGTTCCGAACGATTTCAAGGCCATCCTGTCCCAGCTCGAGTCGGCGCACGCGGACGCGACGGCGAAGCTGAGGAAACTGGACGACAAGCTGTTCAACAGCACGCTCAATCTGCAGGTGGGTCCGAAGAACGCCATGGCGGACGTGCGCCGCGCCGACGCGTTGTGGATGTTCCTCAACGACACGATCCACCACCGCGGCCAGTTCTCCGTGTACCTGCGAGCCGCAGGCGGCAAGGTGCCGAGCATCTACGGCCCGAGCGGCGACGAGCCGTGGATGTGAGCTGCTGAAGTTCCCGCTGAGCCGATCGGAAGCCGCCGGCCATCAGCGCCGGCGGCTCCCCGGCTCACCTGCGCCAGAACCCTGGCGGCGTCTGGTACCACGCCATCTCGGGAGCGTACGGCCGATCGACGAGCGCGACGTAGAGCTGAAGGCTCTCGGCGCGCGTCTCGGTGAACTCGAGCGGTAGCGGCAACGCGACGTCGTACGAATGCGACCCCGGCTCGACCCGCACCAAGACGGTCGAATCCAGCGCGGACCGTACGCCCCGCTGCATCGCGTGAAGGTGTACGGGGCAGTCGCCCGTCAGGTCGGCTTCCAGCAGGACGAGCAGGGCGAGCTGCCGGCCGTCGATCCGTGGCGTCACGCGACGGATGCGGGCGGGCAGCCAGCCCAATCGCCTCGGATCGAGCGGCGCGAGCGCCACGCGATAGCGCTCGCCGTCGATGCGGACCCCCTCGACCACCGGCTCGCTCACGCGGAACTCGACGTGCGCGGGTGTGTCGCCGATGCCTGCGCGCACCGACTCACCGTCGAACTCCAGCTCCACGTCCGCTGAGTCGCCGCGGGTGGCCTGAAACTGCGTGGGCACCGGCCACGGCCGTGCCGGCCGTTCAGCGAACGCCCCGACCGGTCCGCCGTACACCGGCATCGTGGTCCGGGACTCCCCCGAATCCGCCACGATCCGTGGCATCCCAATGACCCAGGTCTTGCCGGGCTCCACGCGGATCGTGAACCTCACGCGCACGACCTCGGCGCGTCCGTCGCGATCGGAGTCGACGAGCGTCGTGATCCCGCGCAAGCGATGCTCGGGAGTCATTGGCGGGTAGCGGTACTGCATCACCGGCTGGCCGACTGCCGGATGGATCGCGGCAAAGGCGGCCCATGCGATCGCGATGAGCGCCGCGCGGGTTCCGACCGGGAGCCCAGTCCGCGCGCTCGGGACTTCGCGCATCAGATCACCGTCCACCCCAGTCTGGCCTGCGCGAATAGTAACGCCTGGAGCGCCAGGAGCGTGGTCAATCCTGCGATCGCGTCGTCCGCGACCACGCCCCAGCCGCCGGGGAGCGCCTGCGCCTCGCGCGCGCCGAGCGGCTTCCAGATGTCGAACAACCGGAAGAGGAGGAACGCCGCGACGAACACCGCGATCCGGTGCGGCGCGAAGAGGAGCGCGATCGACTGGCCGATCACCTCGTCGATCACGATCGGTCCGGCGTCGTGGCCCAGCTCCTTCTCGGCCTCGCCCGCGGCCCACACGGCGACGAGCGTGCCGGCCGCGAGCAGTGCCAGCGCGGCGGCGAGCGGTGGCACCGGCAGGAACCAGGCGATCGCGGTGACGACCGCGCTCCCGGCGGTCGCGGGCGCCACGGGGCTCGAGCCCACGGGGCCTAGCGTGGCGAGCCAGGTGACCGGCCGCCTCGCGGCCGGCGCGCTGGTGTCCCCCACGCTACTCGCGGGTCCGGCTGGGCGGCGTGGCGGCCGGCGGGCGGGGGACGGACTGCGATCGCGGCACGACCGGCGGCGCGGCGGGCACGCGGGGCGTGGCGGACGACGGGCGGGCGGCAGCCGGCTTCGGCACGACCGTCGGCGCCGCCGGCGGGCGTGGCACGGCGATCGCGGAAGGCGTCGCCGGCGGGCCCGCAGCGGCGAACTTCGCGGCCGCCGCGGCCGCGGCGCGCGCCACCTGGGCGGCGAACGGCGTCACCTCGGCGGCCGGCGTCTCGATTGCCGTGGCGCTCGCGGCGGAGAAGGCCGCGGGCGCGGCGGCCGGCTGCACGCGCGGCGCCGCCGCGACGGGCGTCGCGGCCGATGCGGGCGCAGGCGTCGTGGGCTGCGTCGTCGACTGCCCGGCGCCCAGACGCGCGAGCACCGCCTTGCACGCGGCGCGCAGCGTCTCGGACACGCCCTTCCCCTCCGACGCGATCGCCTCGAACTCGGGCCAGTTCTGCGGATTGAGCGCCTTCTTCAGCCGCTCGACCGGGACCGCCACCTGCACGTCACGCTTGTTGTACTGGAACACCCACGGGATGCGCGCGAGCGCGGGCCCGGTCAGGCCCAGCGTGCGCAGGTGCTCGTTCAGGTCCGCGAGCGACTCGCGGTTCGCGGTCTCGCGCGCCGGATGCGAGTCGGCCACGAACACCAGGCCGTCGACGCCCTGCAGCACCGCGCGGCGCGAGAGCTTGTAGTAGACCTGCCCCGGCACCGTGTAGAGGTGGAAGCGCGTGAGGAAGCCGTTCACCTGCCCGAGGTCGATGGGCAGGAAGTCGAAGAACAGCGTGCGCTCCTGGTCGGTGGCGATCGAGATCATGCGGCCGCGGCGCTCGGGCGGCAGACGGTCGTGCAGGGACTTGAGATTGGTGGTCTTACCGCAGAGTCCCGGACCGTAGTAGACGATCTTGAAATGGATCTCGTGCGTCCGGTGGTTGATGAGCGCCAAGTTGTGACCCCCGCGGACGCGAACGGCTACTCGCCGAACAGCGCGTCGACCTCGTTGGATGCCGCGGCCGCGAAATCCGGGGCCGCCTCGAACGCGGGTTCCTGGGAATCGGCGATGCCCACCTTCTCGAACAGCTCGCGGAACACGCGGTCCAGCATGTCGGCGCCGCGCCTGGAGCGGGTGCGGACGATGCCGAGCGTGCTGCGCTTGTCGAACACCACCGAGAGGATGACCCGGCCGGCGAGCATGCGCGAGTAGACCGAGCGCAGCCGGCCTTCGTTCACCACGGCGTCCACCGTGGGCTCGCCCATCAGCTGCGCGAGCTCGGCGTTGGCGGTGAAGTCGGCGGCGGCCAGGCTGGCGAACGAGGTGACGTCGAAGTCGTCCACCCGTCCGGCAGAGGTGATCACCTGGCCCGATCGGTCGATCAGGTGCGCCGACAGCGCGTTCGTGCGCTGCAGCAGATCGTCGAGCACACCATCGATCAGCCTGAAATCATTTTCAAACAAGGTCCACTGTGGCATGGCGCTCCCCCGCGCTCCGGCGGTAGTGCGGCTTTGCCCTGGGTCGGAACCCTGTGGCACGTCCGTGTTCCAGCCTGAAGAGGTACCACGGAGAGGGGGTTGTCAACAAGCCCGGTCTTGAGAGCCCTCAGTCATGCTCGTCCTCGATCTCGCCCACGATCTCCTCGATGATGTCCTCCAGCGTCACGATGCCGAGGAACCGCCCCCCCGGATCGCGCACCACGGCCATCTGCCGCCGCTCGCGCCGGAACAGGTTCAAAGCCCCGCCCAGCGTGATGTCCGGGTCCACGAACAGCGCCGGGTACATGGCGTCCTCGAGGATCACCAGGTTCATCAGGCTGAAGATATGGAACAGGTCCTTCGTGTTGACGATGCCCACGACCTTGTCGGGCTCGCCCTCCCAGACCGGCATGCGTGTGTGCGCACTCATCCGCGCCGTCTCGAGGATGTCGTCGGGCTTGGCGTGGAGCGACACCGACACCACCTTCTCGCGCGGCACCATGACGTCGCGCACCTTCTTGTCCGAAAGCTCGAACACGGCGCGCGCGTACTTCGCCTCGTCGGGCTGGATGACGCCGGCCTCCTGCCCCTCCTCGATCAGCATGTCGATCTCGTCCGGCGAGTGGACCTGCGACTCCTTCGGCGCCTCGGGCACCCGCAGCAGGCGCACGGCCAGATCGCCCGAGCTGCGCACGAACACCACGAGCGGCCGCGTGATGGTGCGGAAGAGGAGCAGCGGCGCCCCGAACAGGAGCACCACGCGCGCCGCGTGCTGAATGCCGATGGCGCGCGGCATCAGCTCGCCCAGCACCATGTGCAGGTAGGTGATGAACAGGAACGCCACGCCCACGGCCACGCCGTGCGCGACCACGTGGCTCAGGCCCCAGGGGAGCCCGACGAAGAACGGCACCAGCCCGCGCGCCACGGTCGGCTCGCCGAGCCAGCCCAGCCCCAGGCTCGCGAGCGTGATGCCCAGCTGCGTGGCGGCGAGCGAGTCGTTCAGGTTCTCGACCAGCGCGCGCGCCAGCTTCGCGCCCGGCCGGTTCTCGGTCACCAGCTGCTCGATGCGCGTCCAGCGCACTGAGACGAGCGCGAACTCGATCATGACGAAGAACGCGTTCATCGCCACCATCACCGGCACCGAGAAAGCGACCAGCGTGGAGAGCACGGCCGCTCCCGCTTACTCGACGTCGCGGCGCCCTTCGAGGGCGCGCGCCAGGGTCACCTGGTCGGAGTACTCGAGGTCGCTCCCCATGGGCACGCCCCGCGCAATGCGCGTGACGCGCACGCTGAGCGGCGTGAGGAGCTTGGAGAGGTAGAGCGCGGTGGCCTCGCCGTTCACGTTCGGGTTGGTGGCGAGGATCACTTCCTTCACCTCGCCGCCGCGCAGGCGTGACAGCAGCTCGCGGATGCGGAGCTGCTCCGGGCTCGTGCCCTCGAGCGGCGACAGTGCGCCGCCCAGGACGTGGTAGCGGCCGGTGAACTGGCCCGTGCGCTCGAACGCCAGCACGTCGACCGGCTGCTCCACGACGCAGAGCACGCGCGGGTCACGGCGCGGGTCGGCGCACAGCGCGCATGGGTCGGTCTCGCTGAAGTTGCCGCAGGTGGAGCAGAAGCCCA
>Ga0306920_100006063_pt1 | contig 15698 bp, 17 predicted proteins | sample flu12Cox44000170_FD_204666 | JGI IMG/M metagenome (GOLD analysis project Ga0306920, IMG submission 204666) | Lab enrichment of tropical soil microbial communities from Luquillo Experimental Forest, Puerto Rico - flux4day.12C.oxic.44.000.170 (v2)... | ecosystem: Environmental > Terrestrial >... | reverse complement strand
AGGGAAAGAAAAAACAAACCGCACGCGAAACCCAGGTGGTTCTGCTTCGGCGCCTCATCCGGAAGCTTCATCACGTAGCCGAAGCGCGAGGCTGCTCGATCAATCAGCTCGTTAACAGCGGGTTGGCGGCTTACTACTCGAACGAGCAGACCGGGAAGCGCGGAGCCTCCTCTAGGCCAACACGGCAAGCAGGCAGCTCAACGTACGACAAGATGAGCCCAGACGAACGGCAACAACTGGTGGAAGAGCTTGCTGGTCTCGCGGGCTTGCAGGGAGGTCCGAAAGACGCATTGCCAGACGGTACGCGCTATGAGTATGACTCCAGATTCAAAACAACCTTCGAAATCACGCCTTCTGGGAAACGCTTCCCGGTGGCTTTGGTTGCGGGCAGGTTCCAGCGCGATCTGGCAAACGCCACTCACGCAAAACAGTGCGCTGAGGATACCCTTTGAGCGAACAGAAACCATTGCTAGTGGTAATCGCCGGGCCGATGGGTGCAGGTAAGACGACGTTCTACGACGCCCATTTGAAAGACGCCTTTCCTAACCTCATTCCCCCGATTTCGCACCAGCGGGAAGCAGCCCTGAGGGAGCAGCGCTCTTTTGCCGTTGAGGATCTCGTGGTAGATACCGAATTATTGGAGAACGCTACAGATGCAGGTTACGTCACGAAGGTCGTCTTCATCTCCACCGAAGACCCGAACCTGAATGTCGGCCGCATGCTGATCCGAATGGCTCGTGGCGGCCAGTCAGTACCACTGAGCACCATTCCCGAATCATACGAAGAATCCATGAGGAGCTTGCCGGAAGCTCGCAAACACGCCGATGACGTTCTTGTGTACGACAATACGCCGGACGGAAAGGGGCACCGCCTGGTGGCTCGTTTCGTCTCGGGGGAATTGGTCAGAGTGACGCATAGTTCTCCGGACTGGCTGAAGCGCCTTTTCGGCCGAGAATTGTGCGGCCAGAGTAAACGGGGAAAATGAGCCGACGAAGGAAGTCACGTGAAGAGCCACTAAAGACCTTTCTCACTTCCTAACCTCAGCGCGGCATTTCGTCGCCCGCACGAGGCGGCTTTCCTCCCCGGCGTTTCATGATTTTGTCGAACGCCTTGAAATCCGCACGCGCTTTGCGATCAGCAAAAAACTCAGCAACCTGCAGAGCAGACAGCTTTTCCGCCACCGCCGTCGCTACAAACTGATTGATACTAGTACCATCTTCCTCGCTCTGCTTTTCGACCGCCTTCTTCAGAGAACGTGGCAACCGCAGCGGATAGGTAGTGATTTCCGTCATTTGCTTATCCTTTCGACCGCTTCCCGCGGCGTCATCACTTCGATCCCAAATCTTGCCGGTGCCTTCCCGTAATCTCGCTCGTTAAAGGTGATCAGCAGGTTCGCCCGGCCGTTCACCGCTGTTTCAAGAACCATTTCGTCGCTCGGATCGCGTAATTGCGGCCTCCAGAGATAATGAATCTTGACTGGTTCCGCTATCGCGATTACGGCATCCACAAAGATTTGTACTTCTTGCTCGCTTAATCCGGCCGCCAGTTGGTGTTCGGGTCTGAGACAAACAGCTTCGTATTCCATAGCCAGCGGCACGCTCAGCAGCAATGCGACCTTCCCGCGACGCGCTTTGCGGATCATCTCGGCGGAGGCGCCGCTCGGGCTGCGCATGGCTGCTACGATTGCGTCGGTGTCCAAAACGATCCTCACAGCCATAATGATATCACATCCCCCGCGATGTCATCGCGATACACGATCCCAAGCTTCGCACGCGAATTCGATTTCCATCGCCCGCTCCATAAATCCTAATGACTCAGTAGACCTTACACGAACCAAGGTGTCTCGAGAACCCGACGAGCCGGCGGCGGAGGTCGTTGAAGCGCGGGTCGGAATGCCACTTCTGCGCGGTCAGCGTTCTGTTCTTTTGGACATCTCGCGATCTGTCCAGTTCAACGTCCACTTCGCAGGCATCATGTGCTCAACGGAATAGTTGCACACAATCAGGCTGGGAACATCCGCCACGGCAAATATGGCGGTTCGGGCAAGATCCGCCTTTGTCCAGGGAGCAGCTCAGCGGTGCGGGGCAAAGTAGAGGTTGCCCCAATCCAGCTCATTGAACACGTACCAGCCAACGCTTCTGCCATCCCACGCAGTGAAGCTGTCGCTATTTGGGGCGGGTTCGGTGCGGGCATAGCTATCTCCCCCGTTGTCGTCGTCGCCAACCGCCACGTTGAAGCCGATCGTGTCGCCCGGCTGAGGGCGGCGAAACCCCGATTGCGGGAAATAGTAGCTCCACCAGCTGGTATCGATGGTGTTTATCGAATCAAGGGAAATTCTAAACTCCGCAAAGAATCCTGTAGGGGTACGGCTAACCTTGGAATCCCACACAATGCTCGGATTGTTGGGTGGATCGATATATTGGACTCCGCCGGCCGACGTGAGTACCTTGAAGCCTTCATTATTTACAACCGGTATGGGGCAATTAGGATTTGCAGGACCGCAAGCCTCGGCAAACGTGATATCTCCGGTTTGGCGGTCGCCGTCCACCATGACTTCCACATCATCATCGAGCCAAGGAGTGTTGGGTGAATCGGCGATTACGATGTCATCTGTAACGTTTACTCCCACATACAAATAATTCTCGTCATATAACGTATAGATGACGAAACTTGAGTCTCGCGGGCTGTCCGGTGGGCGAAGGTTGGGCAGCCAGGGAATGCTCGGCACGATTCCCGGTGGTGTGGCTGGCGTGCTCCCGTCAACATAAACGGGGAATGCGCCAATCCACTCATCCGGTCTGAAGACGCCGTCAATCGCGGGTGGGTGGGTCGTGAAATTGGCCACCATCAACTGCTTTCCTGGGATCCTCGTTTCTGGGTTAACAAACGTGGCGTTGCCGCCGCTGACCCCGAGCCCTATAACCAATATAGCCAAAAGACAACACGTCATCTTCATAATGTTCACAGCTAACCTCCTTGTCAGCAGTGTCTTGAGGAATCGAAGTTGTAAATCCATTTTGGGAATTGAGGAAATTAAGATGGCCGGACTGGTGTTGCCCACGATCACGGGAGCTGAATCTAGATAAATAGACAGGCTGAAGTCTCCCGGAGGCGGTGGCGGTCCCTCTTGGCCGCCGCACCCGGTGAGAAGCACCATGAAACACGCAGCTCCCCAGATGAAAGATTTTTCGCTCATCAAGATGCGCACTCCATCGAAAAGCGTACATCTTGTTACTTCTTCTCTCGCAGCAACTGAAGTGGCGTGACCGGCTCCGCATCAGGAAATTCGCCGGACACTCCATTCAACAACAATACTTGGGGTTGGCCGCGAAGATTGGCATCGAGAAACGCAGCGATGTAATCTCGAATCGCAGCAATCGTTTTCTCGGAACCCATGGTTCCGGTCTTTATTGCACCCTTCGCCAGCCACACTAGGTCGGTCGGTGTTAAGTGTTCTGCACCGCGAAAATTAATGGCAAAGCGGGGGCCACGCAGCTGACTCCACAGTTGCAGTTCCCCATCGCTCCATTGCTCTCGTCCAGCAGCGAGCAAGAGGACTGCGGTCGAGAGTGGCTTGGCGGGAGGTTCAGGCACGACTCCGTCAAGGACAATGCCAGCTTTGATGTGCGCATCTGCTTCAATGCCGAGAAGCGTTGTCATTCCTCCCAGAGAATGCCCGCCTAGGGCGATCTGCGACAGCTCTAGCTTGCCGACAAAAGGACTGAGTGCTGCTTCGTTCAGGCGTTTCAGTTCGTTCACTACGAACCTCAAGTCGTCCAGCCGAACCGATACGGCGAAGGCTAATTCGCCGGCATCGTTTCCCGGAGTGTTTCCGAAGTGGCTGCCTGGAATGGATTCGACAAATCGTCCATCGGGAAACTCGACGGCAGTGGCTTCGTAAGTGTGATCGACTGAGGCCACCACGTAGCCTCGGCTGGCAAGGTCTTCGAAGAGAAATGTGTAATCCGTAAAGGTTCCGGTGTAACCGTGTGTGAAAACAAAGACGGGATGTTGGCCATCGGCGACGGGGGCGTCCAGACAACTGTTCGTCGTCACAACCGGTAAGCGAACTCCAATCAGTTCAGAGAAGTAGTTCCAAACTCGTTGCGAGGTATATTCGGCCGGTTTGCAGCCTTCGGCGAGAGAGGCCGGATACCAGAATCGCACAAGCAGGTCTCGCATCGTGCCATTTGCCACATAGGGGTCTTTGCGGGAAGAGTCGACCAATTGCACTACGCGCGTGCCGACACTGTTTGGTCCCGTAGGGACAGGCGCGGCGACTACAGATGCGGCGCTGAGAGCTGTCTGCATCGCGGCGGTTGCTGTTCTGCTTCCTTTTCCATGCAGTTTCACTGACTGCGAACTGTCCGCGCTGCTGTCGGTTATTGCGAGAGTCGCGCTAAACGGAAATTGAAATGTAGGCTTGAAGCTGACGGTAATCGCACAAGAAGCTACGGGCGCAAGTGCTCCCCCGCACGTGTTTGTTTCGGAGAAGACGGTAAGGGAAGTTTGCGAGCCGGTGAGATTGATGCCCGTAATCGTCAGCGTATTAGCCCCCGTATTAGTCAGAGTAATGTCCGTCGACTTGATCGTACCGATCATCACGCGACCAAAATTCACACTAGCCGGTACTAGTTTTACAGTTCCATTTGTGAGAGTGATCGCGGCACTCGCCGACGTGCTATTGTCGGATACAGCGGTCGCCGCAATCGTCACCGCTGGATTCGTCGGGACTGTTGACGGCGCCGTGTACGTCGTCGCCTCACCGCTTGCTGTGCTCGTTGGAGCCACAGTACCGCATGCGGGCGCACAAGGAGCGTTGTTCTGGCTCGGGGCCCAAGTAACGCCCTTGTTTGCACCATCGTTCTTGACCGTGGCGGTAAACTGCTGCGTGCTGTTCACACCCATTAGCACAGAAGTGGGAGACACAGACACGGAAATTGGTGGCGGGACAACAGTCACAGTTGCCGATGCCGACTTGGTTGTATCGGTCATCGAGGTTGCAGTGAGCGTGACCATGGGATTTGTCGGCACCGATGACGGCGCAAAATAGGTGACGGGCGCTCCACTCGCCGTGCTCGTGAGATCCAAGGCGCCGCACGCTGGCGAGCAAGATGCTCCTCCCTGCGTGAGAGTCCATGTGACGCCTGCGTTTGCCAGGTCAGAAAGCACGGTAGCCATAAAAAGGGTGTTGGTGCTCACTACTGCGTTGGCACTGCCGGGCGAAACGGAAACGGAAATCGGCAAGGATGGAGCGATCGTGATGGCGGCCGGAGTCGACCTTGTTGCGTCTGCCAGGGAAGTCGCAGTGAGCGTCACCGCGACGTTCGCCGGCACAGTGGGGGGTGGCTTGTAGGTGGTGGACGCACCGCTGGCTGTGTTGGTGGGTGCAACCGTTCCGCACGTTGGCGAGCACGGTGCCCCGCCTTGGGAGAGAGACCAGACAACTCCCTCGTTGCTACCGTCGTATTGCACCACTGCCGAAAAGCTTTGAGTGGCGTTTGGCGCCACGTTCGCGGTGGCTGGTGAAACGGAGATACTGATCACCGCAAGATTCACCATGTAAGCAGCCGACTTGCTTGGATCCGCGGCCGCCGTCGCCGTGATTGTAGCTGTGGCATTGCTCGCCACAGCTGGTGGGCCGTCGTACTCGACCGAGGTACTCGTTTGTTTGCTCAGTGCTCCTGGGCCTGTAAGCATCCACGTGACGCCCTTTCCCGACGGGTCATTCGCCACAATCGCTGTGATCGTGGCTGATTGGCCCTGCCCGATGGTCTGCGAGCTGCCGCCGTTAAAACTGACCGAGATCGGGGGTGGAGGAACGGAGGAGCCTGAGGAGCCTCCCCCACAGCCGGACACGGCAAACTGGATAATCCCGAGAACGGTCACGACGACACCAGGCAAAAGCCGACCAGCTGATCTCATTTCAACCTCCTGCGACTCATTGCCCTCCAGGCAGATGTGGCCCACACCCCAAAAGACGGACCGCAGTCACTAATCGTCCTCGGTGAAGATTCTCTTTGCCTCGACGGTAACCACTACGGGAAGGAGTGCCCCGTCGGGCAGCTGCAGAGATTTTTGGACCATGCGGATTTCCCGGTGGTTGGCGTCGAAAACCAGCGACAGAACAGATGTCCGGACCAACTGGCCTGATTCGTAGAAATTGATCGTGGCCGTGCCTGTACAGTCCGCATTCACGGAATAGGTTCCGGTAAACGTTTCATCGGCGAACTCGCCTCCAACGCTCCGAGATTCCGTGCCACTGGCAATCCCAGTTGCGTCCAAGCTGGCTCTGCCGACCGCGGCAATGGGCACCGGACCAGTGGGAAGTATCAGAACACCCGTCAACGTGAACCCGTATTGCCCTGAACTGTTAGCCAGGGAACACGAATTGGCATGCACTTGCGGCGCTAGGCTCGCCATCAAGATGAGCCCGAGCGTAGTTTGTAAAAGATTCAGTTTCATAGCTGCCCTCCTGTTATCTCCCCTCCCTTTGAAGCGGGGATGCGTTGTGCGACAGTCAACTTCGCGCAAGTGCAACGGCAGCTCAATGCCCTGCGGCTCCCCCCGTGGTGAATTGATTGTCCCCTGTAGGTACACGGGATCGCAGCGGTGAGGCGGGGTAATTTCCCCAGGGTCACCCGAAGGAACAAATCAGGAAACAGCAATTGAGGTCGGGGAGAAAGCAATGGTAAGCTCGCACCACACAGGTCTAAGACCCCTATGGAAGACCTTCCTTCTGCGTCAGAGCCGGTGCGGTTCGACTGCTTTGAGGTGGATTTCCGCGCGGGGGAGCTACGCAAGCAAGGCGTCAAGATCAAGCTTCAAGAACAACCCCTGCAGATCCTGGCGATGCTGCTCGAGCATCCCGGCGAAGTCGTTACCCGGGAAGAACTGCGCAACAAACTGTGGCCCGCCGACACTTTTGTCGATTTCGATCACGGCCTGAATAAAGCCATCAACAAGCTCCGCGACGCTCTGGGCGATTCCGCTGACAACCCGCGCTTCATCGAGACCCTTGCTCGCCGCGGCTATCGTTTTTTGGAATCGCCGGCAGCGGGAACCCTTGAGGCTTCCATTGCAGTGCTGCCATTTCTCAATCTCAGCGCCGACCCGGAAAACGAGTTTTTCTGCGACGGCACGTCCGAAGAAATTATCAGCGCCCTGGCCCACATCAAGAACCTTCATGTGGCTGCGAGGACCTCTTCGTTCTCCTTCAAGGGGAAATACGTGGACCTGCGTACCGTCGGGCAGCAGCTCAACGTGCGGACCGTTCTTGAGGGCAGTGTCCGCCGATCAGGCGACCGCCTCAGGATTACCGCTCAATTAGTGAATGTGGCGGATGGCTATCATCTCTGGTCGGAGAGGTACGATCGGAAAATGACGGACGTGTTCGCCATTCAGGAAGAGATTGCGAACGCGATTGCGCAACGATTGGAAGTCAGCCTGGATTCTGGCCGGCAACCCCTTTTCAAAGCAGGAACAGAAAATCTCGAAGCCTTCAAGTTCTACACCCAGGGGCGCCCACTGTTCTTTCAAAGAGGCGTGCGCCTCCTCCCCGCGGTCGAGTGCTTCAAGAAAGCGGCCACCCTGGATCCCAAGTACGCATTGGCATGGTCCGGGCTGGCGGACGCCTACAACATGGTTGGCTTTTACGGACTCGCAAGACCGGAGGCTTGCATGCCTAAGGCCAAGGAGGCGGCGCAACGGGCCATCGACCTCGATCCCTCGCTGGCGGAGGCGCATATGTCCCTGGCACTGTCCCACCTACTCCATGATTGGGATCGCCCGAGCGCCGAACGCGAATTTCTCCGCTCCTTCGAGTTGAAGCCTCAAAGCTCACTGGCGCGAACTTGGTTTGGACTGTATTACCTTCATTGGGCGTCGGGCCGTATTGCAGAGGGGGCGGCCGAGGCCGAGCAGGCCGTCCAGATCGATCCGCTTTCCGCGTGGGCCAGAGGAATGCTGGCGGTTATCTACTTACAGATTAGTGCAGAGATTTCCGTGAAGACCGCGCGGGAATCTTGCCAAATTGACCCCGACTTCTTTACTGGCCAATGGGTTCAGATGGCCGGCCTCAACGCACTTGGCCGTTGCGCAGAGGCCGCGGAGGTTGGAGAGTTTACTCTCAGAATGTTTGGACGGCCACTGTGGGCAATGGCCTCCCTTGCTCGAACCTATGCGCACATGGGAAAGCGCGCGGAGGCACAGGCGTTGTACATGGAGCTCCGGTGGCGGGCAAATCGGGAGTACGTCGCACCTCTCTTCTTAGGTGTGGCAGCTTGGGCCGCTGGGGAGAAGGCCGAAGCGATTCGGTTCGAGCAAGAAGCCCTCACGACAGGCGATCCGGCGTTCATTGGAGCCAGTTCTTGGCCAGACTTTGCGGAATTGCGCGAAGACCCCCGTTTCCAAGAGATCTTGAGGAGCAGGTGGTCATGACAGTTTCGACTCTTCCTGAGGACTGAAGATCCCGATTCCACTCCATCCAAGACGAAGGTTGTCCGCTTTGGCGGGTTCGGGCAAGATGTGCGCGCGGGAGAGCTGTGCAAACAAGGCGTCAGAATCAAGCTCCAGGATCAGCCGTTGCGCCCAAATCATTTTGGACCCTTTCTGATCGCATGACCGAGTCGGTGGAAGGAGGATTGTAAGTGCTAGGACAGCTTTAGCGAAAGCGATTTGAAGAGAATCGAGAAAACCGCAAGTTGTGCCATCTCAATCCATCGAGTTTTTTGACCTTCGGGTAAGAAGCCGTTGGTTCCTATCTGACCCAGGTTCATCTCCAGTACGGGCTCGAATCCAACAATTACGACGTCTTTCTGTCAGACAACGATCTATATATAAATCGGATGGCTTATCTCTCAGGTCGGTCAGACATCAAAACTCGGCGCAATAATTGCGCAGCACAACGGGTTCTCTCAGATCTTCCATCCTCGGCTCCTTAAAATCTCGTGGAAACGCGGGTCTTCGCGCAGGAGCGCATAGTCCGGCCAATACTTGGCGGCAATCAGAACAGGATCGCCCATCGTGTGGGCTTCGCGCGCGTAGCGAATAGCTTCTTCTTGCTCGCCAGCGGCGGAGGCCGCCCAACCTAACACCGCGGGTGACACGTACTCCCGTTGTGCCCGCCAGTGCAGCTCCATATACAATGCCTTTGAATCTGCGGACTTTCCAATCTCTCGATACGTTCGAGCGAGCGATGCCAACATCCACGGGAATCGGCCGGAAATCGCAAGCGCCGCCTCTCCCGCAGATACGGCCTCCTCGAATCGCCCTTGGGAGTTTAAGGCGGTCAGTAAAGCCCAATGCGCGAGCATGTGGTCCGGCTCGATCTGCACCGCCGCATGGGCCGCCCGCACCGCCTCGTCGAGATTCACGTGAACGCCCATGCAGAACAGCATTCCTCGGGCATATCCCGAAAGCGGGTCGAGCTCGACGCCCCGTCTCACCTGCGAAATTCCTTCTTCGAAGCGCCCTGCCAGCCATTCAAGGTAAAACCCTCCGTACCAAATTCGCGCCTGCGCGTTGCGCGGGTTGAGGTCCAACGCATGGAGAAACTCCTGCTCGGTTTTGGATCGATCCCAATCAAGAAACAAGTACGAGAGCGCTAGCGCATGGTGCGCTTCTGACAGAGAAGGACCCAACGTGACCGCACGAATGGCGGCGTCCTTGGCTTGCGGCAGGCATGCTTCAGGTCTCACAAGCCCGTAGAAGCCGACCATGTTGTAGGCGTCCGCCAGAGCTGCCCAGGCCAGTGCGTAGTTCCGATCATGGGCGACAGCTTGCTTGAGGCAGTGTAGAGCGCGGAGAAGCCGCGGCCCTCTTTGAAAGAAGAGTGAGCGCCCCTTCACGTAGAACTTGAAGGCTTCGAGGTTTTCGGTGCCGCCTTTTACAAGGGGCTCGAACTCTCCTTCGAGCATCACCTCCAGCCGTCGTGCAATGGAACGCGCGATATCCTCTTGAATTTCAAATATATCCTTCATTTCTCGGTCGTATCGTTCGGCCCAGAGGTGATACCCATCTGCCGCGTTCACCAACTGGGCAGTGATCCGAAGATGGTTCCCCACTTTGCGGACACTGCCCTCAAGTACGGTACGTACGTTGAGCTGTTCCCCAATCACGCGCAGATCGACGTACTTTCCCTTGAAGGAAAAGGAAGACGTCCTTGCCGCCACGTGAAGCTTCTTTACCTGCATTAAGGCGGTGATGATCTCTTCGGAAATGCCATCAGCAAACAACTCGTTTTCCGGATCTACACTTAGACTGAGAAACGGCAGCACGGCAATGGAGGCCTCAAGAATTCCCGCTGCTGTTGATTCCATAAAACGGTAGCCGCGACGAGCAAGCGTTTCGATGAAACGAGGGCTGTCGGCCGAGTCGCCGAGGGCCTCTCTGAGCTTGTTGATGGCTTTGTTCAGGCTATGGTCAAAATCAACGAAAGTATCGTCGGACCAGAGACGTTTCCGTAGCTCATCGCGACTAACGACTTCGCCCGGATGCTCCAGCAGCATCGCCAGAATCTGCAACGGCTGATCCTGGAGCTTGATCTTGACGCCTTGTTTGCGCAGTTCGCCGACGCGGAAATCTACCTCAAAACAGTCGAATCGCACGCACTGAGTGCCAGGGGCAGAGTTCGGCATCGGGGGTCACCGATTCCCTAATTGACGTTGGAGGAGCTTATCACTCCACGTGAACCCTCCACAATTACCGGGGTGCGGTGCCGGGGTCGGCCCGTGCCAATCGAGTAGGACAAACATTATCCCCGGCTGGGGACGAACAATTCACCCACTCGTCCGTGCCCGCACGCCAGCGTCAGCGTCGCCGCAACCCCGCTCAGAAAATGGCCCCACCTCTTAGCCGTCCCCTGTCTGAAATACATGACTGCCTCCTTTCTAAGAAATCGTTCTGTTCTCGTGTCTCCCTCCTTGTAATGCGGAGACAATGTTGTCGAAGCCCCACCTTCGCGCAGGAGCAAACTCCGAGGTTTACGGGCCCAAGTGGCGATCACTGAGCCCATGTGCCGAGGCATCAGCATAGGATCGGCGGAGGCCCCCGACAGTAGGAAATTGAAAACATACATTCGCACCTCGGTAACGCCTAGACCCAAGGGAGTCCACATGAAAAAACATATACGTTTTGCGATTCTGATTGCCATCACTCTGGCGGCGATTGCGATCACGGCCCTACTCGCGCGCATTCCGCAGGACCCGGCGTATCACGGCTTTGCCGACCAGCGCGCTTTTTTCGCCGTGGCAAATTTTATGGACGTCGCGTCCAATGTGCCGTTCCTCCTCGTGGGGCTCTGGGGACTGCTCGTTGTTCACAACCGCCGTACCGTGTTTCTCACCGCCAGTGAGCGCTGGCCGTATGTGATTTTTTTTCTAGGCGTTGCGCTGACGTCTGCAGGCTCCAGCTACTACCACTTGCATCCAGACAATGCGCGGTTGGTGTGGGACCGCCTCCCAATGACGGTCGGGTTCATGGGGATCGTGGCCGTCATATTAACTGAAAGAGTCAGCCGAAAAGCGGGGCTTGCTTCGTTGCCTCTCTTGGTGTCAGCAGGCATGGCGAGCGTTGCGTATTGGTATGCAACTGAGACCAGCGGGCACGGCGACATGCGGCCGTACGGTCTGGCGCAGTTCGGGTCGCTGCTGATCGTGTTAGTGATCCTCCTATTGTTCCGATCACGCTACACGCAACAGAAGTGGTTTGTTATTGCGCTTGCCGCTTATGTGGCAGCGGAATTGCTAGAGACGTTGGACCGAGAGGTCTTGGCAACATTGCGGATCGTGAGTGGTCACACGCTGAAACACGTCGTGGCTGCAGGAGCAGCGTGTTGCCTTGTTCAGATGCTGCTGCAACGAACCGTCGCGAGTCCGGCGAGCGTGTCGTCCCAATCTGTTCGGGTAGCGGCAGTGGGTCCGCAGGAGCAACCAACAAACCATACATTCAAGCCCGCCAAGGTTTCGCGAGGTAGCTGTTCAGCATGAGGTACCGGACCCGGAGGTAAGCAGTTCGTGAATGATACGCGTGCGGCTAATCACCGCATCTCACTGGCGTCCCAGTAATCACAGCCTCAGACGAACGGGAGATGCTCGGCAGACTGAGGTGCTGGCATGCTCGATGAGCGTCATGCGAATCGGTCCGCGATTCGCGCGAGATTGTACACATTGTTTCTGGATCGAAAAAGGCTATTCGAAAAGGCGGCCTGTGCAAAATCCTATAATAAGGTACGCTACGTCAAGCTGCTCGGGTTTTTTGACCACACGGCAGCAGGGGAGGGAGACATTCTTTCGTCGATTGAATTTGGCCGGCGAGTTCTGACTTGGGCCAGCATAGTTGTGTTTTTGTCCCTCCTGGGTACCTTCTGGGTATGGATTCCCTCCTGGAGACACTTCAGTCGACTGTCTGGACTACTCGTCTTGTTGCCCTTTTTACTTCCGTATGGATTCATTCCATTGCGGCTAAACAGCCGGAGGTTTCAGAGCGGGCTGACTCTTGCCATTGCGATGGGCTGTGCACTCGTAGTCCCAGGCGTTTACTTGATTCGTTTTGTTCTCAGGTGGGAGAAGAATTGGTGGATCTTGGGGAATCTCATTCTAGCCCTGTTGATGCAGCCAGTTCTGGTCGTGATTGCAACTAAGACGTTTATCGCGATGCCGCACCCCCCAAGGTGGCGTATCAAGTTGCTAGGAAGTCTCGCGTATGGAGTTTTGCTCTGCGGATTGTTCCTGGTTTCCTACTCGCCCGTTCCACGCTATCTCAGCGATAACGAAAACTCGGCGTTGGGAAATCTGTTTCACTGTGCATTATCCTTTCATATTGCCAACATGACGCCGAATGCTGACCCGCCATGCAAGGTACCTTGTGGATGGGTTGTCGCTCCCCAAAAAACGTCTGATGGTTACTTTTTTGAGTACGTTGCGATTTCGTCTCCAATGACTACAGAAGGTTGTCGCCGGTTCAAGAGTTTTGCGATGACGGCCCGTCCTCTTACTTACGGCCGAACCGGCATTCGCAGCTTCCTTGTCGATCTTGTCGATGAGAGCATTGTAGTGCACGCAACTTCTGAGAACCGCCCTGCAAATGCGAGCGATCCGATCGTCTGGACCGAGGATGATTACTTTTCGCGTCGCGTGCCCCCATAAACTGAATTTCCTGTACAGTTCAACATTGTCCGGGCGTATCGTTGCCCTGATGCGTCCAATCTCCCTGCTGCTCGAATCCGATTCGAGCTTGAGCCGTAAAGGAATTGTCAACCAAAAGAAAATCTTCTGGACCAGTTAGACCATGAACGCTGGTCGAAACTTCCGAACGCGACAATGAAAACGGCACAGACGTAAGCTTCAAAGGGAACTGCACGGTTGAGAATGGCCGCCATTCCTATGCGCGATTCTCGGCAGTTACGCAAACGGACCTGTGCTCGATACACTAGCCAAGCTGATCTTCGATCTTACGGCTGTTCTCGAAGATGCCCTCATAGCACATGGAGTGCAGACGAATCGTATGGACGAAGTTGTTTCCATTCCGCGAGCAGGCCTTATCGTTTCGGCTGGGGTTGTCCTTCTGGAGGAAGATCCCACCGCCAAGGTCGTTCAGCTCGATGTTCTGGTGAGATCCCACCGGCTCGTTAACAAAATGCTGATTGAGTCGTTCGCGGGAGTGGGGCCTGAAGAATCCACTGCCAAAAAACAAGCCTTCGGTAAGTTCCTGCGATCTTCCATCCATGTCCTTCCGGCGGTTCTCGTCGATGTGAAATATGGCGTGGATCATATCGAATGGGAGTCTTGAGAGTTCGACCACAAGACTTGGCGGGACCTAACAAATGTGGTGACTATGACGGTGCTGTTCGGGTGGTGGGTGAGCTCGCTCTTGATACTTGCTCGCCGTTCGATACGGAACAGATGGCTAAAGCCAGCTTGGCGATGATAGTCCTGCGATGACTAGAGCTCCGCACTCCTTGCCCTTCTATACTGCCATTGCGCAAAGGCAGCCCGGTGACCATCGGGGAGATCTGAAGTCGGTGGAACATTCACCTGAGGTTCCCCAACTCCAGGAGCGTTTTCAGAGCGAATTACTCAGCCCTCCTAGGCGCCCTGCGGACGACAAGCCGCTATTTACGAGCCTTCCGAGTGGCCCCTCCGGAATCTTTACGCTGGCACTTCCAGACTCCGCCCCGTGTCTTCTCTCATTTTCGACTCCCCTGCGAGCCGGCGCTTACGCCAGCGTCCACGCCGGGTCGACCCAACTACAATACATGCTCTCGACCCCACGTGAGTTTGCTCAAATGCTGGCGGACCTGAAACGCAGTGGCGCGATTCAAAAGTTCGCGCTCGATGTTTGCCCCTATTGTTTGGCCTTTCCCACGGTAGACGTCAATCTGCGCTGGACTGCTGAGGATGTGCTGAATATCTGGGCCATCCAGAAAGCGGGGGAGTTGGCGCGCGAGTCCGTGTATTTCGCGCGAGCTAAGGATGCCTTTGCCTGCGGCAATTTTCAGTTGGCAACAGTCATGTCCCTGGAAGCCATCCAGCATGTTACGGCGGAGTTTGGCCGTCTTCATCTTCTGCTGGGTAAGACTGCACTTTCCGTGGGAGACAAAGACTTATTCCGTGAAGCGAAGACATTCCTGGAATTTTTGAGGGAAGACCATGCTCTCCGGGAACTGCAAGAAGCTGGACAAGACAGCGAGATTCCAAACTGATTGCGGTCAACTCCTGATCGGTCCACCAATTCAGTAATTCGCCATAGACACCCATCGCAGCATCGCCCGCCTCCCCCGGCGCACGGCTGATACCCAGGCCGCACAACTCATGCCACGAACCGCCGGTGCAGGGCACTAAATAGTTATATCGATGCTCTGAGATATATTAGCGAGGTACAACACCAGCGCCCAAAGCAAAAACATCACAGTTCCCATCGTCATCCCAGCGATACGAGCCTTACCGCTCCCGAAGGAGGACAGGACCAGCGCGACCCCTGCCATTCCTAAACCCGCATAAATCCAACAGTCTCGGTCTGTATCGATTAAGGAGAACGTTTCCTTGTGTGTCGAGACAAATAGAAACGCCAACACAAAAGCTGCGTAAAGCAGCGCAGAGACAGTTCCTGCCACGAGTCCGCTGAACTCAATCCTACCGCGCACCTTCGATGATGTAGGAGCCGTCGCCATTTGTCTGTACCAAATTCGCCAGCTCCAAATAACCGAGACACTGGACAACAAAACAACAAGCCAGACACATGCCTGCCCAAAGGTCGAAATACCATCAGCCTGTGCTGAAAATGAAGTAATGGTGGGTGTGGGGGGCCAAGGCGGTGGTGCCGTAGTGCTGCCACCACCACATCCGGATAGCTTGAGGACAGTTAATACCGCAACGGCCACCAAACGACCATACTCACGACCGCAAGAATCGGAACCTATGAACGCTTCCAAGCGATGAGTTGTTCCCCTAAGGTAAGCGCGGTTCCCAGGACGTCTTGACATATTGTAGTTGACTAGGCCGTCTCCTAAACCGTCAGCCCTTGCACAAGCATGACAGCCTTGCCTTGCTTCACAAGCGATATTGGACGGCGTTTATTACGTGTCGTGGTTCGGCGCCTGGGACACAGATCCCATGGAACTTATCCTGTGGTTGTGATTTAAGCAACAAAAGGGTGCCTATTTTTTGCCTGACAGAGCTTCCCGTGGCCTTCCAAAGCAA
>Ga0306920_100006062_pt1 | contig 15698 bp, 11 predicted proteins | sample flu12Cox44000170_FD_204666 | JGI IMG/M metagenome (GOLD analysis project Ga0306920, IMG submission 204666) | Lab enrichment of tropical soil microbial communities from Luquillo Experimental Forest, Puerto Rico - flux4day.12C.oxic.44.000.170 (v2)... | ecosystem: Environmental > Terrestrial >... | reverse complement strand
GTCCGAAGCGCCGGCGAGCATCGAGTTTGGCCACTTCAGCATCTTCCCGCATCGCCGCCAGCTGTTTGCCGACGGCCGGCCGATAACGCTCGGCGGCCGGGCGTTCGATGTGCTGATGGCGCTAATCGAGGCGTCAGGAGCCGTCGTCAGCAAGGACGAGCTGCTCAAGCGCGTCTGGCAAGGCAGGATCGTCGAGGAGAACCGACTCGCCGGTGAAATCACCGCGCTACGCAATGCCTTTGGCGCCGACCGCGAGCTGATCCGGACGGTCGCCGGACGGGGCTACCAGTTCACCGGCGAGATCCGCCTTCGCTCGTCGGCTGCCAGCGATCAGGAGGTTTCGGATGCCGCCGCTGCTGTCGCCTCATCGATGACGACGGCCGGCTCTGGTTCTCCCCGGCCCGACAAGCCGTCCATCGCCGTATTGCCCTTCGCCAATTTGAGCGGCGACCCGGAGCAGGAATACTTCGCCGACGGCATGGTCGAGGAGATCATCACAGCGCTCAGCCGGATCAAATGGCTGTTCGTTATCGCCCGCAATTCCAGCTTCACCTACAAGGGCCAGGCCGTCGATGTTAAGCGGGTCGGTCACGAATTGGGGGTCAGCTACGTGCTCGAAGGCTCGGTCCGCAAGGCGGGCGGCCGCGTCCGGATCACTGCACAGCTGATCGAAGCGATCGGCGGAGCGCATCTCTGGGCCGACCGGTTCGACGGCTCGATCGAGGACGTCTTCGACCTACAGGACAAGGTAGCGTTGAGCGTCGCTGGCGTCATCGAGCCGACGTTGCAAGCCGCCGAGACCGCCCGCTCGGCTAACCGCCCGACAACCGATCTCACCGCCTATGACCTGTATCTGCGTGCCTGCGAGATATTCTTGTCCTCGGCGAGGCAAATCCCCGAGGCTCTGCGCCTTTTGCAGCAAGCGATCGAGCGCGATCCCGGGTTCGGGCCGGCACTCGCTCGGGCCGCGGTTTGCCACTTTCGCTGTTCCGTCGACGGCTGGAGCGACGATCACGAAGCGGACGGCCGCACAGGCACGGACCTAGCGCGGCGGGCTCTGAAAGTGGCCGGGGACGACCCGGGCATTTTGGCAAATGCCGCGCTCGCGCTCGCATATTTTGGCGAGGACATCGGTGCGATGATCGCGTTGGTCGATCGCGCGCTGAAGTTGAACCCGAGTTTCGCCCGTGGGTGGCATGTCAGCGGTGCCCTCCATTATTGGGCAGGCCTGCCCGATCTCGCAATCGAGCATTGCGAAACCTCGCTTAGTCTCAGCCCGCGTGCGCACGTCGGCACCACTCAATTTATTATCGGCTGCTCACACTTCGTTACCCGACGCTTCGAAGAGGCGGTAGCGAAGGAGCTGATCGCTCTCCAAGAAGATCCGAGCTTCCCAGACCCCTACCGCTATCTGGCCGCCTGCTATGCGCATACGGGTCGGCTCGATGAAGCGCGAGAGATTGTCAAGCGGCTGCGCGCCGTTACTCCTCTCGTAGTGCCGAGCGCCAGCGAACTGCGGAACCGCGAGTACCGCGAACTGTATCTCACGGGCCTGCGCCTGGCGGCGGGCGAGATCGGCTAGCCAGCGGGCAACGAAAAGCGACCGGCTATCCTCCGGCCGCCGCTCGGGCTATTTTCGTGCCACAGCCTGACGATGAAATTCCGCGCTCCCGTGATCCGCGTCATCCGACATCCCGCCCCCGGCTCAAACCACCCGCCTGGTTCGGTTCTCGCGATGGGCAATTTCGATGGCCTGCATCGTGGGCACGCGGTGCTGCTCGGCCAGGTCCGCGACCGCGCCCGGGCAGAAGGCCGGCCGCCCGCGGTGCTGACGTTTGAGCCGCATCCGCGCAGCGTCTTCCTTCCCGGAGCCGAGCCGTTCCGGCTGACGCCGTTCCGGGTCAAGGAGCGCGAATTGGCGCGACTCGGCATTGAGCTCCTGTTCATTCAGCATTTCGATCTCGGCTTCGCCGCCAAAAGTGCCGAGGACTTCATCACGGAGGTCATCGTCGGGGCAATCGGCGCGGGCCACGTCGTCGTCGGTTGGGATTGCACCTTTGGCAACCGCCGCCGCGGGACCCCGGATCTGCTGCGGGCGGCCGGGGGGGAATACGGCTTCGGCGTCACGGTGCTCGAGCCGGTCCGCGGCGGGGACGCGACGGTCTATTCGTCGACCCATATCCGCGAGCTCCTGAAGGCCGGAAGACCGCGCGAGGCGGCATCTCTCCTCGGCCGGTTCTGGGAGATCGACGGCCGCGTCGCCATCGGCGACCGGCGCGGGCGGACGATCGGCTTTCCGACCGCGAATCTCGGTCTCGACGACTATCTGCAACCGGCCTTCGGCGTCTATGCCGTGCGGGTCTGCGGCGATGGTCCCGACGATCCTCTCGCCGGCCATACCGTCGACGGGGTGGCGAATCTAGGGCTGCGACCGACAGTCGGCGGCCTGGTGCCGCGACTCGAGGCCCATCTCTTCGACAGCGATGTCGATCTCTACGGGCGCCATCTGCGGGTGGCGCTCGTCGATTTCATCCGGCCGGAGCGCAAATTCCCAGGGCTCGACGCGCTGAAGGCGCAGATCGCCGAGGACGCCGCTCAGGCGCGCGCCATCCTCGCGGCGGCGCAGGCACTCGAGTAAGGGCCCGAGCTACTCTGCTGCGGCTGCCGCGGGATGTGTCAGCTCAAGACCGCGTTGCGCGACGGCGGCCGTGGCGGGTTCGCCCTCGCCGGCGACCTGCACGGTCGGGAAGGCGAATTTGATGCCGTTCTCGTCGAACGCCTTCTTGATCAACGCATAGGCCTTGCGCCGGATCACGAATTGCTCGCCCGGCAGCGTCATCATCTTCGCCCGGATCTGCACGGCGAAATCGCCGAGGTTGTCCACTCCTTGCATCTTCAAGGGCTCAAGGATCAGCGGCGCGAATTCTGGGTCCTTTTGCAAGTCCAGCCCGATCTGCTTGATCAGCTTCCTAGCCTTTTCAAGATCGCTGTCATAAGTGATGCCGATCGCGATCTTATCGATGACCCAATCGCGGCTCTGGTTTTGGACCGCCCCCAGCAGGCTGAACGGCACGGTATAGACCGGGCCGCGGTGATGCCGAAGCCTGACCGAGCGAATGCTGAAGCCTTCGACGGTGCCCTTGTAATTGCCGGACTGGATGTATTCGCCGACCCGAAACGCGTCGTCGAGCAGGTAGAACATCCCGGCGATGACGTCGCGGGCAAAGGTTTGGGCGCCGAAGCCGACCGCAATACCGACGACCCCCGCGCCGGCGACCAGCGGTCCGATTTGCACGCCCATCGCCGACAGCGCCATCAACGCCGCGACGGCAGTGACGACGACGAACAGAATATTGCGGAAAATCGGCAGCAACGTGCGCATCCGGGCCCGCTTTCGCGCCTCGTCGCTGTTCGGTTGACCCGGGTCGGCGGCTTCGGCGAGCCGGCGATCGATCACCGCTTTCATCGCGTGCCACAAGACATCGGCGACGAGGAGGACGATGACGGCGCTCAGCACGCCGTCGGCGAGGCGGCCAAACCATGTATTCTGCTCGTGGAGATGGGCAAGATCGATACCCCAACTCCAGGCGAGTACTGCTGCCGCGCCGATGAACAGCAGCGCGCGGATGCCGCGCTCCAAGCAGACGGCGATGACGCTCGGCGGACCTTCGGCAACCTGCGGAGAACCGGGTTGCCGAAGGAGATGTTGGACCGCGCGGCGGCTGACGCGGATCGCAAGCGGCAGGATGATTACGACCAGAACCAGCCAGAAGCTCGCCATGGCATGGAGTACCCAAAGCACCCACAGCAACACGACGCCAATAGACAGCAGCGCGTTCTGGGCACCGTGCCCGAGGTGATACCTGGCGTGCGGCGGCGCTTCCGCGGTGTCAACCAGCGCGACCGGGCGGCGCCAAACTGCCTCGAGCGCAATGGCAAGGAGCCCAAGGCCGAGTACGTAGGCAATGAGCTGGCGGCCGGCTAGCGAGAGCCCGAGAGTAGTAAGGATCCCGAACTCCACCCAACCGAAGGCAAACAAGCCGACAAAGGCGGCAATCCGCCGGCACCAGAAACGAGCCGCCAAAGTGTCTGTAGGAATAATGCGGAACCGCTCGTGATGGGGAGCCAACAGCAAATGGCCAACGACGAGCGCGACACGGATCACGAGAAAGACCATCAGATAGCCGAAGACCATCTCGCGAAGCAGCGGGGGCCAGTCGAACGCGAGGAAGGCGCCGACGCTGCCGAGAGCAAACGCCGCCACCACTCCAACAGCAAAGGCAAAGCGTGTGGCGACAAACCACAGGCGATCGTTGACGGTCTCGAGCGGGTGCTCGTCGAGATGTCGGCGGATCGTCCGCGTCGCCTTTCGAAACAACCATTCGACGCCAAAGCCCAAACCTATAAACACGGCAAGCAGCAGCAGGCCCTTAACCCTCCCGTGAGATCCCAGGTCTTCGGAGACGAGGCTGTGTGCCGTCTCGATCTGATTGGGCAGATCGGGGAGCGCGGCGCCGAGTGCGACAATGTGCTCTCGGATCGCGGCGACATGGGAGTCGAACTCGTGCGATACCGAATTTCCTTCGGTGTCGGATTCGCGCGCCTGGATGGCTTGGGCCTTGCTCTCCTGTTCCAGCCAATCGCGCACGTTCGGATCGGCCAGCAGTGTCATCAGCTCTTGGATTTTCTCCGGTGTCGCCTCGCTTTTCGCGGACGCCGCCGGTTTCCCGGCTTTGGGGGTCGCCGCCAAGGCGCCGGTAAGCGGCCCGATCGCTAAAATCGCTACGGCAAAGCAAATCGCCACGATATGTCTTACGGCATGTCCGATCGGTTTATCCGGATGCATGGGATCGCCTCCCGTCCCCGCCCGAGCAGCGGAGCCGTAGTATACGCTTACCGGCGTGGAATTGCGATCGGTCCAGCCGGGAGGCAGGGCGAGGATGCTGCGCTGGCCGCCGGCTGTGCTATGATCGACTTGCGTGTCGAGCAATAAGGAAGTGGGAGTGGCCGAAATCGACAGTACCGCGGCGGAGGGCCTCGAACGCAAACTCGCGACCATTCTTTCGGCGGATGTCGCCGAATACAGCCGTTTGATGGCCCAGGACGAAGAGCAGACGCTGCGAACCTTTCGCGGGCACAAGGAGGTCTTCGAGAAGCTCGTCGCTCTGCACCGCGGCCGCGTCTTCAACACCGCGGGAGACGCGATCCTGGCGGAGTTCGGCAGTGCCGTCGAGGCGGTGCGGTGCGCGACCGAGATCCAGGCGGCGCTGCGCACTCGCAACGATCAGTTGCCGGAGGATCGGCAAGTCAGATTTCGCATCGGGGTCAATCTCGGCGATGTGATGCTGCAGGGAGAGGACCTGCTCGGCGACGGTGTCAATGTCGCTGCGCGATTGCAGTCGGCGGCGGAACCAGGAGGCATCTGCGTCTCCGGCAGCGTCTATGACCAGATCCGCAACAAGCTGTCGCTGTCGTTCAAGCCGCTCGGCGATATGAGCTTCAAGAATATCCCGCAGGCGGTCCGGACCTTCGCGATCGCGGAAGTCGAGGGGCTCGGGATGCTGCCGTCACCGGAGAACACCCGGCAAAGGCGCGGCGGCGGTCTTCTGAAATTGACCGCGGCCGCCGTCGGTCTGCTGCTGATCGCTGGCGGGGCCGCTATGTGGACCTATCTGGACCAGCACCGCAGCAAAGTCGAATTCGCCCGCGAGAGCCAATTGGCCGCCGAGAAGCTGATTGCGGAGGAGGCACGACAGCGGGCGGAAGCCGAGCGACTGGCGGCGGAAAGGGCGCGACAGCAGGCGGATAGAGAGCGTCGGCAAGTCGAGGAAGAAATGCGCCGGCTCGCCGATGCGGAGCTAAAGAAGACAGCGGCTGCCGAGCAGACCGCTGCCCTTGTGCCGTCCAAGCCGGTCGAAGTCCCAACCACCCCCGTGCAGCCGCTCTCGGCAGATGAACGGGATGGTGTCTACGGAGGACAGATCTGCTACGGGCCGGCCCCTGCGGTCCCGGCACGGTGCTTCAAAGCGCAGGGCATCGTCCAAAAGGGCAGAATTACCGGCCAGTGGTCCGGTCGTGATCGCAACGTCACGATGTATCTAGCGGGCGATGTCACCCGCGCCGGCGACGTGACGATCCATATGCATGGAGAACGCTCCGATGGGTCGCGCCTGGCGGTGATGGATCTTGCCGGAACGCTCCAAGATGGCCGGATCGACGCAAAGGGGAGCTTTCTCAATGGACGCAGCGTGACACTGACCTGGCGCCGGAACTAAGCGAACGATCTTTCACGCGGCAGCCTAGCGGAACGGCGGTTTCGTTGACGCGGTTGGTTCGCGTTCCTATCTGCCCGGCTCGTTCCAGAAAACGCCACGCCAATGCCCACTCGAATTTGACCGGCGCGGCTGCTATATGTCCGTCATGTTTCGGCACCACGCCTGGATATTGCGAATTACCGGCCCGGTCCTCGTCTGAGGATCGGGGACGTTCTCGCTTATTTGTCTCATATCCAGGGGGTTAACGATGCCCACGGATTATCGTCCGACCGTCTTCCTGCCCAAGACCGACTTCCCGATGCGCGGCGACCTGCCGAAGCGCGAGCCGCCTATTTTGGCGCGCTGGGAGACGATGAACCTCTATCGCCTGCTGCGTCAGGCTTCGCGCGGACGCGAGAAATTCGTCCTGCACGACGGCCCGCCCTACGCCAATGGCGAAATTCATCTCGGGACCGCGCTCAACAAGATCCTCAAGGACGTGGTCAACCGCTCGCAGCAGATGCTCGGCAAGGACGCGCCCTATGTTCCGGGCTGGGACTGTCACGGTCTGCCAATCGAGTGGATCATCGAGGAGCAATACCGGGCGAAGAGCGAGTCCAAGGACAGCGTGCCGATCGACCAGTTTCGCCGCGAATGCCGCGAGTTCGCGGCTTATTGGATCGAGGCGCAGAAGCGCGACTTCAAGCGGCTCGGCGTGATCGGCGACTGGGAAAACCCGTATACGACGATGGCATATGCAGCCGAGGCGCAAATCGTCCGCGAAATCGGCAAGTTTCTCGTCAACGGGGGACTATACAAGGGCTCCAAGCCGGTTCTCTGGTCGATCGTCGAGCAGACGGCGCTCGCCGAAGCGGAGGTCGAATATTACGACCACCGATCGACTACGGTTTGGGTGCGGTTCCCGGTGGTGCGGACCGGGCGGCCGGCTCTCGCCGATGCTGCGGCGCTGATCTGGACGACGACACCGTGGACCTTGCCGGGCAACCGCGCAATCGCCTTCAGCCCCGCGCTCGAATACGTGGTTATCCGGGTCGATAGAACCGCGGACGGAAGCCACGCCCGGCCCCTCGAGACCCTGCTCTTAGCTGAGCCGCTTGTCGCTGAGGTCGCGGTGCGCGCCGGGATCGAGACATATTCGCAGCTCGACCGCTTTTCCGGCCAGGCACTCGCCGGGACGGTCGCCCGCCATCCGCTCTTCGGCCAGGGCTACGATTTCGACGTGCCGTTGCTTGCGGCCGGCTTTGTCGAAAGCGACCAGGGAACCGGCCTCGTTCACATCGCCCCCGGACACGGCGCCGACGATTTCGATCTCGGCCGAGCGAACAGTCTGCCGGTGCCGGACACGGTCGGCCCGGACGGGGTCTATCTGCCGCAAGTGCCGCTTTTCGCCGGCCGGTCGGTTTATCGGCCGGACGGCAAGCCGGGGGATGCCAACGGAGCGGTGATCGCTGCGATCAATGCTGCCGGCGGCCTGTTGGCCCGTGGCACTCTCGTGCATTCCTATCCGCATTCCTGGCGCTCGAAGGCACCGCTGATCTTTCGCAACACGCCGCAATGGTTCATCAGCATGGAGACCAACAATCTGCGGCAAAAAGCCTTGGCTGCGATCGCCGAGGCGAACTGGGTCCCGCCGCAAGGCAGAAATCGGATCGAGGCGATGGTCGAGAGCAAGCCGGATTGGTGCGTCTCGCGCCAGCGCGCCTGGGGGGTGCCGATAGCGGTGTTCACCCACCGCGAGACCGGCGAGCCGTTGCGCGACCCCGCCGTTGTCGAGCGCGTCGCCGCCGCTGTCGAGCGCGCCGGAGCGGACGTTTGGTTTAGCGCCGACCCGACGCAGTTTCTTGGCAATGCCTACAACCCTGACGAGTGGGATAAGGTCACGGACATCGTCGAGGTGTGGTTCGATTCGGGCTCGACGCACGCCTTTGTGCTCAAACAGCGGCCGGAGCTCAGATGGCCTGCCGATCTTTATCTCGAGGGCTCGGACCAGCATCGCGGCTGGTTTCAATCTTCGCTCGTCGAGGCCTGCGGAACCCGCGGTCGCGCCCCTTACAAAGCGGTTCTGACCCACGGCTTCGTGCTCGATGAGGTCGGGCGTAAGATGTCGAAATCGCTCGGCAACGTTATCGCACCGCAGGAAATCATGCAGCAGAGCGGCGCCGACATCCTTCGTCTGTGGGCGGTCGGCTCCGATTACACCGAGGATGTCCGCATCGGCGCGGAGATTCTCAAGCACCACAGCGACGTCTACCGCCGCCTGCGCAATACGCTGCGCTACCTGCTGGGCGCGCTCGATGGCTTCTCGGCAGCCGAGGCGGTTGGTGTCGACGCGATGCCGGAACTCGAACGCTGGGCGCTTCACCGTCTGGCAGAACTCGATCAGCTGGTTCGCGATGCTGTAGAGGCGTTCGATTTCCACGGAATGTTCACAGCACTGCACAATTTTTGCGCCGTTGACTTGTCGGCCTTCTACTTCGACATCCGGAAGGACCGGCTTTACTGTGACGCGCCCGACGACGTCAGGCGGCGGGCGGCGCGCACGGTGCTCGATCGCTGCTTTGACTGTCTCGTCCGCTGGCTAGCCCCGGTCACCTGCTTTACCGCCGAAGAGGCTTGGCTCGCCCGGCATGGCGACACGCCCGGGAGCAGTATCCATCTCGAACTGTTCCCTGATGTGCCCCCTGCCTGGCGGGACGAGGCGCTCGGCGAGCGCTGGCAGACGTTGCGCGATCTTCGGCGCGTCGTCACCGGCGCGCTCGAGCTCGAGCGCGGCGCCAAGCGGCTGCGCTCGAGCTTGCAGGCCGCCGTAGAGTTGTACGTCCCGGAACGGCTCCTCGACCTCGCCCGCAATGTCGATCTTGCCGAGCTTTGCATCACCTCGGCCGGGACGGTCCGACCCGGGTCGGTTCCGACCGACGCATTCACGTTGCCCGACGTCGGCGATATCGGGGCGCGCATATCCGCCGCGTCTGGCGACCGCTGCGAGCGCTGCTGGAGAGTACTGCCCGAAGTTGGCCAAGTGCGGGGTCATCCCGATCTGTGTCGCCGTTGCGCCGCCGTCGTCGATCGGAGCAGCACCCCGACGATCGCCACATGATGCTGGTGCGCGGCTTCGCCGCGGCGATTGCGGTCGTAGTCTTCGATCAGCTCGGCAAGGCTGCCGTCCGCGGTTACTTCGCCGGTCATGCGGTGGGCGAGCACGAGAACGTCACAGCGTTTTTCAACATCGTCCTGATATACAATCGGGGCATGAGCTTCGGTTTGTTCAACGGCGGCGGAGGCTTGAACGCGTTACTGTTCTCGCTCGTCGCCGCAGCGATCGTCACGGTGCTGATTTATTGGCTGAGCCGCGTTGAAAGCCCGCTGCTCGCCGTTGCAATCGGTCTGATCATCGGGGGTGCCATCGGCAATGTCATCGACCGAATTCGCTTCGGCGCCGTGGTGGATTTTCTCGATTTTCACGTCGGGTTATGGCATTGGCCGGCCTTCAACATCGCCGACAGCGCCATCTGCGTGGGCGTCGCGGTGATGTTGCTCGATGGCTTGCTTCTGCGGCGGGAAGCGCATTAAATACGAGACAGGGAGGGGTTTCCGCCATGTCATGTCGTCACCGGGTTCGCGGCGCGGGCCGCGGTCTTGCTGCTGTGAGCACTCTGTGCCTCGCTGGGCCATTGCTGATCGCGGGCTGCAGCGATTTCAAGAAGTCGATCGGGCTCGAGCCGACTTTGCCCGACGAGTTCGCCGTCGAGTCGCGAGCGCCGCTGACGATCCCACCCGACTTTGAACTGAGGCCGCCGCAGCCCGGAGCGTCGCGACCGCAGGAGAAGAGTGCGGACCAGCAGGCCAAACAGCTGATCGAGCAGGCCGGGCCCGGTGAGCCGGGCAAGCAGGCGTCCGATTTCCGCCTGCGCCGCTCCGAAGACGGGCTGCCCGACATCGGCGCGCGCGGCCAGCAAGTGCCCGATCCCAACGCGACCGTTGCCGATCAGAGCCTGTCCAGCAAGCTCCTCGGCTACGACGGCGCGAGCGACGCCGGCGGGGCGGTCGAAAAGCGCGAAACTACCCCGCTGAAAGGGGTGTATTAAGCGAGCGTCGCCGTAGTCTCTTCCGCTATGAGCAGCAGGTTGTGCGCCTCGCCCCGGCGAAATGGACTCTCGAACGAAACATAAGCGTCCCAATCGGCCTCGGCCATGCCATGATCGAGGAGAATGCCGAGCATCCGATAGCCGAGACCGCGCAACCGGTCATGGATGGCCCGGCGGTCGTCCTCGGCCTCGTGTCCGGTCTCGATCACCAGCGTCGGGCGAAACCGGCCGAGAGTGGCCTCGGCTCCGTCGAGCACCTGCCTTTCGTTCCCCTCGACATCGATTTTGATCAAGTCGACCCGGTCGAGGCTGCGCTCGGCAAGCAGCGAATCGAGACTGCTCAGCCGGACACTCAGCGCTTCGTGGTCGGGACCCGCTGCTCCGATCCGCGCGGTTCCGGTGTCGGTCTGCGCCGAGGTTACGACAGGCACGGCAAATTCCACGCTGCCGTCGTGGTCGCCGACCGCGCACCGGATGACTTCGGCTTGGCGTAACGCGTTGGCGCCGAGCGTTGCTTCGAGGGCCTTGGCGGCGCGCGGCGCCGGCTCGCAGGCTAGGACCTGCCCGCCCGCCCCGACGGCCCGGGCAAGCGGAACGGTCCATTCGCCGAGATTAGCTCCGATGTCGATCGCGACCGCGCCTGGCCGCAGAAAGGCCAGCGCCGCCGGGTGACCGCGCGGCGGATGGAGCAGCGAATGCCGGCCGCGCGCGTCAAGCGGGTTCGGCACGTAGATCAGATCACCTGTGCGGTGCAGGGTGAAGCCGCCGGGCCAGTCCCGCTCCAGCCTTGCGAGCAATCGTTTTTCGCGCCATCGACGGACGAACCGCGCGCCCGCGTCTTCGGAGTCGCTGGGCGGGCGCAGCTTCCACAGCGCCTTGAGAAGCGCCATCATCTCGCGAAGATCGGTAGGACCGCTGCGCGGACGAGGTCCGCGGGATGGCGGCCAAATGCTCAGGCAAGCAGACCCGGCATCGCCGACACGGTGAGGCTGTCGGGAAACACCTCCGCCCCCAGCACCCGGTCGTCAACGCGTAAGTGGTCGCCGAGCAGCCCCTTCAACACCGCGCGGAGATCGGTCGTGGCGTTCAGATCACGGTGCTCGTAAAGATCGGTGTCCTTAAGACCCGGCCAGTCGCCGAGCACGCGACCGCCCTTGAGCGCGCCTCCGGCGAGGATCGCGACTGTCGCAGTGCCATGGTCGGTGCCGTCATTTCCGTTGATGCGGGCAGTGCGGCCGAATTCGGTGATAAAGACGACCACCGTTTCGCGCCAGGCGTCGCCCATGTTGGTCTCGATCTCGGCGATGGCGCCATCGAGCGCGCCCAGCAAATTCGCCAGCCGACCCTTGACCGCACCCTCATTGATATGGGTGTCCCAGCCGTCCAAGGCCAGCGCGCCGATGCGCGGCCCCTCGGCGCGCGCGAGGAAATTCGCAGCCGCACCCGCCGCCTCGGCAAAGTATTTGCGCACTTGCTCGACGCCGCCGATCTGGACCGCCGGGCGATCCTCCGCCGGCTCGCTGGTCATTCCGCCGGCGCGAGCGATCGCGGCGAGCCCGATGCGCTCCTCGAGCGCCCGCGCCAAAGCCGGGTCAGTGTGGTGATAAAGGTCGAGGAGACGCATCGTCGTCTCGTCGCCGACAGGCGGGAGCCGCGGCGGCACCCAGGATAGTACCGGCGCCGGGCCGCGCACGACGAGCGGCGCTATAGGTCCGACAGCAAAGGCCTGCCGGCCGCGTTTATAGGCGGGTTCACCCGGCTCGAGCGCAACAAGCGCGCGATTGAGCCATCCCGTATCGACAGCGCCCGGCTTCGTCAGTCCGCTTTCAAGGATGTCCTGGCCATCGAAGTGCGAGCGCTCACGATAGGACGTGGCCACAGCATGCACGATCGTCGCTTGGCCCGCCTGATAGAGGCGGTGCAGGTTCGGCATCGCCGGGTTGAGTGCGAAGAAACCATCGAGCGGCAGCGCCGGCGTCTGGCCGTCTAACGTCAGCGCCTTGTCGCCGCGCAGCTTCGTCCAGTCGGGGTCGCCGACCGGCGCGACCACGGCGAGCCCGTCGACGGCACCGCGCAGGACGATGGTCAGGAAGCGCGGGTCGCGCCCCTCCGCGCGCGCCCCGCCAGGAACGAAGGCCCAGGCGAACAGCGCGCCTGAGCCGAGAAGCAGCTCACGGCGTGTGGGAACATGGAGGTACGGTGCCATGATCACCTCCGCAGGAATTCCGGGGTCATCAGCAACATTGTCAGCGCCTGCGGCCTGCTCTCTGCGCCAGTAACAGCGCGGCGCGTCTCCGCCGAGGCCAATGGCCCTATCGCCGTGTCCATGACCGCTTCAGGATCATGGCCCAGACCGTCGCGGTGTGCAAAAGCGTTGGCAATCTCGAGACGTTGACCCAACCCGTCGAGCCATGCCGCGTTGTCATCGGAAAACCCTTTCGGTGCCGGCGGCCGCCACAAGGGTTCGCCGAGCAGGTTCCCGGCTTGAAGGATGCGAGGAATTTCGCCCGACTCCCCGGTCGCCCGCAGTACCGCCACGATCCAATCGTTCGGTCGCTTGATCTTCGCCTGTTCCGGCATCCACGACTCGGGCGCCGCAACCAGCGCAGCAACCACCTCTTTGAGGTCCCCGTCCGTGTCAAGGAAGCGTTGCGTCAGCCGATCGACGAGCATCGCAGACGGGTAGTCGGCAATGAAATGACGCGCCAGCTTGGCTGCCACATGTTTCGCAGTTGCCGGATGACGCGCAAGGTCGGCGAGGACCGCGCGTCCCTGCTCGACGCCACCCTCGCGATAAACGTTGCCGATCATCGTTTGCGGGCCGGGCTCGTGGGCACGGCCCAGGAAGGCGAACTCACCGCCATGATCTGGGTTTGTCGCGGTAGGCAATATGGTCCAACCAGTGAGGACCTTGGCAAAATTGGTGACGTCGGCTTGCGCGTAGACTGTGCGAACACCGAGCGTATGCAATTCAAGGATTTCGCGGGCGAGATTCTCGTTTAGGCCCCTGTCGCGATTGACGCCGGCGACCGACCCGGGACCGATCGACTGCTCGTTGTTGAGATAGAATAGCATCGCGGGGTGGCCTTCCACCGCGAGCAGCATGTCGCTGAAGCGGCCCAGCACATGGGGACGGATCGCTTCGCGCTCGTAACCGCCGGCCATTACCGTGGCGTCGGCGTTAACGCAGAAATGGTTCGACCAGAACCAAACCAGACGCTCGACGAGCCCGATTTCGGCGTTGATCGCGGCGTCGAAGCGCGCTCTGGCTTCGTTCCGAAACAGCTGTCGCGGTAGAGGCACCGCCTCGGGCTGACTGATGGCCGGAGGCGAGGCGTCGGGTTTCATCTCCATCGCGGCTTCCCCGCCCGCGTCCTGCATCGCGACCTTCGCGGCGGCCTCGCGGCGCAGCCGCTCGCGCTTTTCGTTGGCGGCGCGCTCGGCGTTGTACTCGAAAACCGCGCGATTGGCAGCACCACTGCTCGGCAGATCTGCCTTGACGATCTGCCCCACACCCGGTCGCTCCAGCTCGGCGAGGAGAGCGCCGCGCGGATCGTCCGTGATCGCCTCGATCGAGCCGGCACGCGGTCCGAAACCAAACCGATGCAGCGCCAGCGCCGCCTCCCTCGGATTGCAAGCCATCAGCGTCGTCCCTCCCAAGACCCGCCGAACAGAGTGCTGGATGTTATACGCGGCCGCTCATGAATGCGTTTCCCTGCTACTCCCGCGGCAGCGCTTTTGCCAGCATCTCATAAGCCTCCTCGTCGGTCCGATCGTAGCGCAGCGGCGTCACGACAATGCGGCCGGCATGCAGGGCCTCGATGTCGCTCTCCGGGCCTTGCTCGCGCGGTCCGCGGCGAAAACCGATCCAGTGATAGGTCAGACCGCGCGGATCCGTCCGCGTCTCGACACGCATTCCCTGGAGCAGTCCGACACCCTGCCGGGCCAAGGTGAGCGGGCCGGCGTCCGTCGCTGGGAGGTCCGGGAAGTTCACGTTGAGGCAAGTCGCTTCACCCCAGCCGATCGCAAGTAATTTCCGCACGACGCCCGGGCCGAGGGCCTTTGCGGTAGGCCAGCGGATTTGCAGGGGATCGGTCCAAGCCTGGCTCAACGCGATTGACGGAACCCCCAGCATCATCCCGGTCATCGCGCCACCGACGGTACCGGAAAACACCGTCTCCATGCCGAGATTGGCGCCGCGATTGACGCCGCAGAGGAGAAGATCCGGCGGCGAGCCGGCCAGCAAATGACAGACCCCCATTACCGCGCAATCCCCCGGAGTTCCAGTGATCGCGAAACGGCGCGGACCCCGCTCCGTCACCCGGATCGGATGGTGGAGGCTGACGGCATGCGAAACTCCGCTCTGGTCGTGCTCGGGTGCTACGACCCAAACCTCTCGGGCGAGCCCGCGCGCGAACTCTTCGAGCACCTTGAGGCCCGGCGCCTCGATGCCGTCGTCGTTGGTGAGGAGGAGGCGATCCAGCACACTACCTATCCTTCGGCGGCGAGCGGGTCGCGGGGTGCTGCGACTAATCGGCTCCTTCGGGTGGACCCTTGAGCTCGACAACGTTGCCGTCGGGGTCGGTGATGTAGAGCGAGGAGCCGTAGCCCTCGGCGCCGTAGCGCCGCCGGACCTCGCCGACCGCGATGCCGTGCCGTCGCAGATGCGCCGCCAGCGCCGGGAAGTCGAAGGTGCCTATGCGCACCGCGAAATGGTCCAGGTTGCGCCCTGCAGCAGCCTCCGCCGATTGGGGTGCAGGGCCGGCCGGCACCAGATCGATCATCGACGCGCCGGCGCGCAGCTGCACGAGCTTGGGCTCATCGAGCCGGCGCTCGACGTGGCAACCCAAGACGTCTCCATAGAATCGGATCGCCCGGTCGAGATCGGCGACCCGCAACACGAGATGGTCGAGCCCAGCGACCTGGATCGGACCGGTCTGCAAAGCTTCTCTGCTCTCCCGAATTCCTACGTCCGCCATTGTTGGCTCCTTTCGATCGCGGTGGATCATCCTACCGCGATTCGCCGGAACCGGCAGACAGATTATTGCGGCGGAGACTGATCCGATCGCGGTCCGGCGCTGCGCGAGTGCTGGCTTCGCCAAGCCCGCCTCTCACTCGGCTCGAGGACACCGTTATGGTCAGTATCCATCCGGTCGAATTGCGCCCCTGCCCGCCGTGCCGCGCGTTGCTCGGAACGTTGGATGTACTGCTCTCGGGTGAGCGCCCCAGAGGAAGAAGGTGCCGAGCCGACAGGAGTCGAGCTTGGCTGAGCCGCTGCTTGCTGGGGTGCTTGGGCGAACGCGGTCGCCGGCAACAGAGACAGGGCAAAAAGGGCGAA
>Ga0306920_100006060_pt1 | contig 15699 bp, 12 predicted proteins | sample flu12Cox44000170_FD_204666 | JGI IMG/M metagenome (GOLD analysis project Ga0306920, IMG submission 204666) | Lab enrichment of tropical soil microbial communities from Luquillo Experimental Forest, Puerto Rico - flux4day.12C.oxic.44.000.170 (v2)... | ecosystem: Environmental > Terrestrial >... | reverse complement strand
CCAGCGCGGGCGCACGCGCCCGAGCGTCCGCGACGCCGCCTTGGCCGCCCGCCTGATGGCGGGGATCGAAAAGCGGTCGTAAGAATCCTCGGTGACCGGCCGGAACTCCATGCGCGCCGCCAGCGCGTTGACGAGCTTGTTCCCCGTCTCCTTGTCCTGGAACCGCTGCCGCTTGTAGAGGCCGGTCAGGGTGACGAGACGGTCCATCCGCATGGGGTTGAGGTCGCCGCTCGACAGCTGGTAGACGAGCTTGGGCGTGCCGACGATGGCCTCCGCGGCGACCATCAGCATCCCGGCGACGACGTGGTCGACGGGGACCACGTCCAGGATCAGCTTGGGCGACACGGGCAAGACGTTCTGCCCCTTGAGCGCCAGGTAGACGAGCGGCGCCGAGGTGGTGAACCCCTCGTTCCAGCCGCGGAACGGGAAGGCCTCCGCGCTCTCGACGATGGCCGGGCGGACGATGGCGCGCACGATGCCGGTCTCGCGCGCCACCAGCTGGTCGCCCATGCTCTTGGTGTACGTGTAGATGTTCGGCCAGCCCCACGCCGCCGCCCGCTCCATCCCCTGCTTGGTCATCTCGGCGCGGATCCACTCCTTGCGCGCGCGCGCCACGGCGAGCTTGAGCGCCGGCTCGTCGTCGGGATCGCGGTTCTCCTCCTCGAGCCGCTGGCGCGCCTGCTGCCGGAGCTCGGCCAGCACCTGGGCGTCGTCGGCGAGCTGGCGGATGCGCGCGGCCCCCTGGGCGTTGTCGATCATCTCCTGCTCGACGGAGAACACCGTCCCCGACAGCTCCTTGTGCCGGGGGAAGTAGCCGTCGAGCTCCTCGTCCTCCCACACTGCCCCGGACCGGTTGCCGGCCACGAAGCAGGTGCTGGTGTGGATGAGGGCCGGGCGCCGCATCCGCTTGGCGAAGGCGATGACGTTCTTGGTCCCCTCGACGTTGGTGCGCAGCGCCGACTCGAGCGGCGGGTTGAACGTCACCCGCCCCGACGAGTTGATGAGGACGTCGATGTCCTTGGCCACGCGCTCCGCCGCCTCCTCGGTGAGCCCGAGGTTCGGCTCGGTGATGTCGCCGTCGACGACGGTCACCTTGTCGCGCAGGAACGCCGCCAGCCCGTCGGGGCCGCCGTGCTTGGCCCGCAGCGGGTCGAACGCCGGCGACGTCACCACGCTGTGCCAGAACCGCGCCTCGCTGTCCGTCCCCGACCCCCGCCGGACCATGACGTAGGCCCGCCCGATCTCCGGGTAGCGGTCGAGGAGCATGCTGAGCAGCACCTTGCCGACGAACCCGGTGCTGCCGAGGACGAACAGGTTGCGGCCCCGGAATATCTCCGAGGCCGACCGAACCGGCCCCGGCGCGGGGGGCGCGGGCTTCGGGATCTCCATTTGGCCCCGGCTTATTACCACGATCCGCGGATCTCCGGCGGTCTGGTCCGAGACCGTGCCCACGGAGCCTGATGTATCAGCGATTTATCGCTGATAGAAAACGTTGATGAATCTGGAATCAACTAATAATTACTAGTAATATTTAGCCAAATGGCGAGAGGAGGTATATCACCACCATCGGGCTCTGAGGACGTTCTGTCGCGAAAACAGGCCGCCCAGCTGCTCGGATTCGGAAGCGAATTCAAGGTCCGACAGCTCGAGAAGCAGGGCCGGCTCCGGCCCGTGAGAGGCGCGATGGGCTCGGCCTGGTATCCGAGGAGCGCCGTGGAGGCGCTGCGCTCGTCAGGCGGTCGCCGGCCGCCGCCGCCGAAGGTCGCCGCTCAGTCCGACGCGGCGCTGATCGCCCACCTCCGCGAGGCGTCCGCGGACCGGCCTCGGACGGTCGTCGACCTGGTGGCCGATCTCGGGGTCCCGATCTCGCGCGCCGAGCGCGTCTACCGCTTCTGGCTCAGGCATGACGCCCACCCCTCGGCCGAGGCGGCGCGCGCCGCGCGTGACGGCAAGCCGCAGCAACCCGATCCGGCGCCGCTCACCCCTGCCGAACGCCGGAGCCGCGAGCGGCTCGAGCGCGACACGCTGCTCGAACGGATGCGCGATCCGGACCCGCGCGTCCGCGCCGACGCGTTCGAGAAGCTCAAACCCAAGCGGGGCTGACCCGTCGCTGATTCAGGCTTTGGGCTCCTGGAACAGTTGGTGGATCTCGCAGGTGCCGTCGCCGGCTACGGCGAGGAACTTGCGCGTCAGCTCGATGACCTCCTGCTTGGACTTCGCCTCCATGAGCGCGTAGCCGCCGATGACCTCCTTGGCCTCGCTGAACGGACCATCGACGACGGTCACCTCGCCGTTGCTCTTCTGGACGCGCAGCCCGATGGCGCCGGCCTGCACCCCCTCGGTGGCGATGAGCCACCCGGCCTTGTACCCCTCCTCGATGAGCTTCCCCATGTCGGCGATGAGCTGCGGCGAGGGCGGGGTGTTGGTCGGCTTGTGCGTGTAGATGCTGATGAATCGCATGGTCGTGTCTCCTTTGTCGCCTTGGTCTTCTGGGCCCGCAAGCCCCTCTCACTGACACGACGATCGACCGGGCCCGAGATCGACAGGGGAAGAGCGCTTTTTTACTGCGCGTGGGCGAGCAGGTAGCTCTGCACGATCATCCCCCAGGCCGTGGGCATGAGGCTCGTCGCGCTCGTCGTGACGTTCACGAGATCGGGGGCGCAGTTGCTGAAGGGGTCGAAGTCCCACGCCAGCGTCGGGAGCTGCTTGGACTCGACGTCGGCGAAGAAGGCCGTCGCGGCCGAGCTCGACAGGCTGCCGTACTCGCCGACGATGACAGGTAGGTTCGCGTACGTGTACGACGCCGTCATCGGCGGGTAGCCGTGGACCTCGTAGACGACGTTGTCGTGCGGGATTGGCGCGCTGGCGTAGAAGCTGATGTCGCCCGTCCAGCCATTCCCCTGCACGGAGACGATGTGGTGAGGGACGCCCAGGCGATCCTCCTCGGCGCGGATCGTCGCCACGGCGTGGCTCATGGCCGCGGAGATGGTGGCGTTCGAGAGTTTGTTGCCGCCAGGCTCGTTCGTCAGACCGAACAGCACGAAGCTCGCGTTCGCGAACGAGTCGACGAGCGCGACGTACACGGCGTCCGTGCCGGTCGGGAACGCGGTCTTGTCCGGTGTGGTGGTGCTGTCCGACGGGAGGCCGGTCGCCTCCGGATCGCCGTCGGTGGTGTCCTGGCCGATCATCGAGGCGTCGCTCCGCAACGTGACCAGCACGTAGACGCCGGCGTGGGCGCCGATGCCGTTGATGACGGTGGTCATCGGCGTCTTGTACTGCGCGGCGTTGGTGAGCCAGCTCGTGGTCACCATGTCGCTGGCCATCGACAGCGAGATGCGCACGAAGCTCGGCTTCCACGCGCTCATGAGGCCCGAGACCATCGTGTCGAGCGTCTGCTCGGGCGAGGGCATCCAGAGCGAGGTGTTGTAGCCGCAGAAGAAGATGTCGTCGATGTTCACGCCGCGCCCGACCCAGACCGGCCCGCCGCCGTTGCCGTCGGAGACATGGACCTTGTTGCCGCTGGTGAACAACCAGCCCGCGGGCAGGTTCGTCGCGGCGCCGCCAGCGCCCCCGGCCGACGAGCCGCCGCGGCCCGCGTTGCCGGTCGCGCCGCCAGCGTTGCCGCCCGACCCGCCGCGGCCGCCATTCCCGGTGGCGCCGCTCGCTCCGCCGCGGCCTGCGCTTCCGGTCGTGCCAGCGGTTCCGGTCGCGCCAGCGGATCCGGTCGCGCCAGCGGATCCGGTCGCACCGGCGGTTCCGGTCGCGCCAGCGGTTCCGGTCGCGCCAGCGGTTCCCGTGGTTCCGGCCGCTCCCGCTCCGCCCGCGCCTCGTCCGGCCCCACCGGCATCGCCGGTGCCTGCGGTTCCCGTGGCGCCACCGCCGCCGTCTTCCGTCGCCGATCCCGAGTCGTCACAGCCTGTGCCGAGCGTCGGAACCGCCGCCGCGAGCGCAAGGCACACCAGCCAGCCGAGACGCGCACGCTCGAGCATCGCGACCATCGTGCGCCTGCCCGTCGGGAAGCTCAACAGCTCAGACGATGGGCGCGCGCGTCAGGCCGGGCTAGGTCACAGAGAGCAGCGCCACGTCGGGCGGGGCGTAGAGGCGCAGCGGCAGGTCCACGATTCCGAGGCCGCGCGAGACGAACAGGGGCATCCCGTCGACGTCGTAGAGCCCGGCCGGCCAGCGGCGGCCGAGCGGGCCGTGCACGACGATGGGCCCGAGCGGTGTCGCGACCTGCCCGCCGTGCGTGTGCCCGCACAGCATCAGCGCCGCGCCGCGGCCGCGAACGTGCGGGTAACCCTCGGGCGCGTGGGCGACAGCGATCCGCACGGGGGCGTCGCCCGCCTCGGCGAACGCTCGGTCCGGATCGGGAGCGCCGGTCCACGGCTCGTCGAGCCCCACCACCGCGACGTCGTCGTGCGGGGGCGCCAGGCGCAGCGCCTGGTTCACGAGCACGCGCGCGCCCCCGCGCGCCAGCGCGTCTTCGATGAGCCCGTGGTCCGTCCAGAGATCGTGGTTGCCGAGCACCGCGACCTTCGCGGCCGCCGGCACGCGCCCGACGAGGTCGGCGATCACGTCCGCCATCCGCGTTGTGACGTCGAGGAAGACGTAGTCGCCGCCGAACACGACGAGGTCCGGCTTCTCCGCGGCCAGCCGCTCGAGCGCGTGCTCGAGCAGGCGCGGCGGCGTCAGCGGGCCGACGTGGAAGTCCGAGGCGAAGCCGACCCGCAGCGGCGGCCGCCCGTCGCGCGCGGCGGCGATGTCGTGACGGACGACCTCGACCCGCCGCCGCCCCCAGGCGTTCATCAACCGGGCCGGCCAGTGGCCGGTGTAGATAAGCGATTGCGCCGACTCCGCGACCCCCCGGGCCCAGGAGTAGTTCCGGCCGCGGCCCGTGGGCTTGAGCTTGACGAGGGACATCAACGGGTCGGTTCGGTGGTCGATTTCATGATCGGAGGCCCGGGGCCGCGACATTACGACCAATCGGTGCGGATCTGCCTGCCGATCAGCCCCCCGGAGGACCGTAGGATGGATCATCGTCGCTTCGACCGCCCGTGCAGGATTCGTTTCTCGGCGGTCCCGTGGAGGGCTGGCCTCGTGGCGGCGCTGCTCGCGACCGCCTGCGCCGAGGGAAGCTCGGTTACGGAGGGAACGGGACAGGCCGGGAACGGCGCGGCCGGAACCGGGACCAGCGGGACGGCGGGGACGACCGGCAGCGCGGGCACGACGGGGACCGCGGGAACCGGGACCACCGGGACCGCAGGCACGGGGACGACCGGCACCGCGGGGACCGGCACGACCGGGAGCGCGGGGACGACGGGGACGGCCGGGACCAGCGGCAGCGCGGGGACCGGCACGACCGGGAGCGCGGGGACGACGGGTGCGGCCGGAACGACCGGCAGTGCCGGACGCGGGGGGACCACGGGGAGCGCGGGGACGGGGACGGCCGGGACGACCGGCGCCGCGGGCCGTGGTGGGACCACGGGCGCCGCCGGCCGCGGCGGCACGACGGGGACCGCAGGGACGACGGGGACCGCGGGGACGACGGGGACCGCCGGGACCACGGGGACCGGCGGCTCGACGTCGAGCTGCACGACGCCGCCCGCCGCGGGTGCGGTCGTGGGCTGGGCGTCGGTCTCGGGCAGCACGACGGGCGGCGGCAGCGCCACCCCGCAGACGGTCACCTCCTTCTCGGCGCTGAGCGCGGCCGCCGGCGGCAGCAGCGCCGCGGTCATCTACGTCAGCGGCGTGATGACGGCGGGCAAGCTGAAGGTCGGGTCGAACAAGACCATCGTCGGCCTCTGCGGCGCCGAGCTGCACGGCCACGTCGACGTCGACAACGCGTCGAACGTCATCCTCCGTAACTTCAAGATGGTCGGCTACGGCGTCGGCGACTGCTCGCTCGACCCGAACTACGACTCGACGGTCGGCTGCTCCTCGGGCAACGACGCGATCACCGTGCAGGGCTCGACCCACGTCTGGATCGATCACCTCGACGTCTCCGACGGCACCGACGGCAACCTCGACATCGTCAACGGCTCCGACTACGTGACGGTCTCCTGGACCAAGTTCCACTACACGCCGCGCACCGACCCGACCGGCAGCGACAACACGGGCGCGGAGGGGCACCGCTTCTCGAACCTGATCGGCAGCGCCGACGGGATCCCCGCCGATATGGGCCACCTCAACATCACCTGGGTCCACGACTGGTGGGCCGACAACGTGAACCAGCGCATGCCGCGCTCGCGCGCCGGCCAGATCCACGTCTTGAACAGCCTCTACACGGCGGCGGGCGACAGCTACTGCACCAACGCCGGCTACAACGCCCACCTGCTCGTCGAGGGGACCGTCTACAACGGCGTCAAGGCGCCGATGCAGGTCGCCCAGAACGGCGACATGAAGCAGATGAACAACATCTTCACCAACGTCACCAGCAACACTCTCCCGAGCGGCACCGGGTTCACGCCGCCCTACACGTACACGGCCGACGACGCCTCGACGGTCCAGGCGGCCGTGATGGCGGGCGCCGGACCCAAGTAGGCAGGACCAAGGAATCGGAGCTGGAGCATGACACTCAAGCGACTAGCGTGGCTGTTCGCTGCCGCGGCCGTGCTCACGGCGTGCGCGCAGGGCGAGGACACGGGCGGTGGCACACCCGGGGGCGGCGGAACCGGCGCCGGGACCGCCGGCACGACCGGCGGGGCCGGCGCGACCGGGTCCGCGGGCACGAGCGGCAGCGGCAGCGCCGGCAACGGCAGCGCCGGAACGACCGGGACCGCCGGGACCGGGACCGGGGGGACCGCAGGCACGACGGGCGGCGCCGGGACGACAGGGACCGCGGGCACCACCGGCGCGGCAGGACGTGGCGGGACGACCGGCAGCGCCGGGACGACCGGGACCGCGGGGACGACGGGCACGGCCGGCCGGGGCGGGACGACGGGCGCCGCAGGGACGACGGGCGCCGCGGGGACGACGGGCACGGCCGGCCGCGGCGGGACGACGCGCGCCGCAGGGACGACGGGCGCCGCGGGGACGACGGGCGCGGCTGGCCGCGGCGGCACCACGGGGACGGCCGGCACCGGCGCGGGAGGGCAGGGGAACCTGCCGGGCGGAGCCTCGTCACTGTTCCCGCCGCCGAACGGACAGAACCTCTGCCCCGATCCGCCGCTCCGGATCACCTACCCGAGCGGCACACCGACCATCGGGACCTCGGGGTCGATCCGCGTGTTCTCGAGCGGCGGCTCGGCGGTCACCTCGCTGGACGTCGGGGCCTCGAGCTACAGCACGACCAACGGCGGCCTGGCGTTCACCATCCAGCGCCCCGTCTACGTCGACGGGAGCGCGGTGGTCGTCTACCTCCCGGCGCGGCTCGGCTACGGGCAGACTTACTACGTCAACGTCGATTCAGGCGCGATCAAGTCGCCGTCCGGCACGTCGCTGGCGATCACCGACACCACGACCTGGCGGTTCACGACCGCTGCCGCCGCGCCGACGGACCGCACGACGCTGGGAGTGGCGCTCGACGGCTCGGCGTCGTTCTGCACCGTGCAGGGGGCGATCGATCTGGTCCCGACCAACAACACGACGTTGGCCACCATCAACATCGCCGCCGGCACCTACCACGAGATCGTCTACGCCAACAAGAAGAGCAACGTCACCTTCATGGGCGCAGACCGCAACGGCACGCTCATCGAGGGGACCAACAACAACAACCTCAATCCCAGCACGAAGGGGCGCGCGCTGTTCGGCATGGACGGCTCGAACACCGTCACCTTCCGGAACCTCACCATCAAGAACCAGACGCCGCAGGGGGGATCGCAGGCCGAGGCGCTGCGCCTCGAGACCTGCGACAAGTGCGTGGTGCGGGACGCGACCGTCATCAGCCTGCAGGACACGCTGCTCTGGGACGGGCGGCTCTACGCGAACAACGTCCTCATCGAAGGCAACGTCGACTTCATCTGGGGTGGCGGCGCCGTCTACTTCGCGAACAGCGAGATCCGGACCATCGGCCGCTCGGGCCCGATCGTGCAGGCGCGCAACCCGGCGTCGTCCTACGGCTACGTATTCGTCGACTCGAAGCTCACGAGCGACTCGGGCCTGACCGGCGGCGTGCTGGCGCGCATCGACGCCGGCGCCTACCCGGCGAGCCACGTCGCGTACATCAACTGCTCGATGACGAACGAGATCACGCCTGCGGGCTGGCAGCTCACGGCGGGGACGGCGACCTCGGCGCTCCGGTTCTGGGAGTACCAGAGCGTCGATCCGTCCGGGAACCCCGTCGACGTCAGCAAGCGGCTCGCCGGGTCGACGCAGCTGTCGGCGTCGCAGGCGGCGATGATGCGGGACCCGACGGTGGTGCTCGCCGGCTGGCAGCCGCCCACGAACTAGGACCGAGAGAGGCGCGGCGCTCGCCGTGGAAAAACGCGGCTCAGGGCGAGAGGACCGGCGCCGTGTAGATCGTCAGCGTCCCGCTCCGGTTGGAGGTGAAGTAGAGCGTCTTGCCGTCCGGGGTCAGCCAGGGGTCGCGCTCGTCGTACATGGTCGTGTTGAGGTCGCTGAGCGGCTGGGTGACGGTGAACTCATCGTCGACCGAGCGCCGCCACGCGACATACAGATCGCTCGTCGTCACGGGTACACCGCTGTCGGCAGCGGCACCGCTGTCGGGCTTGCCGCCGTCGGTCGCGCCGCCGTCTGCCGCGACGGGCTCCCTCGCGCCCGACGAGTAGAAGAGGGTCAGCCCGTCCTCCGAAAGGAAGCCATCGACGGTGCTGCGGGTCGTGAACACCAGCTGCGAAATGAGCACCGGGGTCGAGAACGGCGCTCCGGAGGATGGGCGAGCGGCGAGGTAGGTTTCGTAACTCTGCGGATCGGTCCGCTGGGAGGAGAGCGGCATGACCAGTCCGTGCTGGCCGGGAGGGCGGGGGATGTCGTCGACGGGCGAATTCAGATCCACCACGTTGACCGGGGTCGACCAGGGCTCCGTGCGCGAAGCGCGCGTCGAGACCCAGACGTCGATGTCGCCCGCACCGCCCGGCCGGTCGGACCCGAACCAGAGCGTCAGACCATCGGTCGAGATCGCCGAGCTGGTCTCGAACCCGTCGGTGTTCACGGCCGTCACCGGCGCCGGCGCGCCGAACGGGTCGGTGGCGCGCGTCCGCGTGGCGAACCAGACGTCGCCGTTGCCGCTCACCCGGTCGGACGTGAAGTAGATCTCGAGCAGGTCGCCCGTCAGCGTCGGGTTATCGGTGCGGTCAGGCGGGGCGTTGAGCTCGGCGACGATCTGCGGCGTGCCGAAGTGGTAGGGCTCCGGCGTCTGATCGCCGAGCACGACAGTGCGGCCCGAGCTGCACCCGACGGCGCCCAGCAGCAACCAGCATGCGGCCGACCACGACGTAGCGCGCCCCATCGCCCCGAATGCTAGCATCGCGGGGGTTGCGTTTGGACCGCATCGGCCGGCTGCTCCCCCTCTGCGGCTTGCTCGGGCTGGGATTCTGCGCCCTTGCCGCTGCCGCCGAGCCGCCGTCCGCCCCGGCCGCCGGGACGGACGTGCGCCTCGACCTCGACGCCCCGCCGGAGTGCACCTCCCGCGACGAGCTCATCGCGCGCGTGGCCGCGCGGTCCTCTCGGATCCGCTTCGTGAGCGACGGGCGTGCGGTCACCGTTCTCCGGGCCGCCATCGTCGCCGGGCCGCACGGTGGCTTCGTCGGGCAGCTCGACGTCGCCGAGGCGGACGGGCGCCGGTTCGCTCGGCGGATCGAGGCCCCCTCCTGCGCTCAGGCGACCGACGCGCTGGCGCTGGTCATAGCCATCACCTTCGATCCGATGGCCGCCTCCGCATCAGAGGTGGGCGATTCGTCCGCATCGGCACCGCCTGTCGCGACGAGCCCGACACCCCCTGTGGCGCCGCCGGCGCCCGTGCCGGCCGCGCCGCCAGGCGCGGAGCGTGTCGGCACCGACCTGGTAGTCGAGTCCCCCCGTCCGTCGACGGTCCTGCAGGGCGCCCTGGCCCTCGGGGGCGAGGTCGTCTCAGGGCCTGCGCCCGGGGCGATGTACGGCCTGGCTCTGACCGCCACCTTCACGATGGACCGGCATTCGCTGCTGTCGCCGGCGGCGTCGGCGTCCGTCGCGCACGTCTGGGCTCCGCCCTTCGCGGAGATGGGCGGAACCGCCGCCTTCTCCCTCGACACGGCGACCCTGGACCTCTGCCCCGTTCGCCTCATCGTCTCGCCGCTGGGCGTAGCGGCGTGCGCGACGGGCGCCTATGGGCGGCTCTCGGCGCGTGGGACGGAGACCTATTCGCCGCGGGTGGCGTCCCGGCCGGTGGTGACGGCGGGTGGCGCCATGGTCCTGACGGTAGCCCTGGGGACCCGGCTCGAGGTTCGCGGCCGGTTTGGCACCGGCGCGTCATTGGTGCGAGATTCCTTCGAATTCACGCCGGACGTGTTTCACCGGACCGCATCGGTTACCCTGGTAGGCGATCTGGGCGTCGGGGTCAGATTTCCGTGATCGAATGCGGGCGCCTCCGACATGAAGAACCAGGACATGGTGGGTAGGCTGACATTGGTCGAGAGATCCCGCGCGGAGGCGCCGCCGAAGGCCCCTCCGCCCGCCGATCGGGCGCGCCTCGAGCAGATGTTCGTCGCCCATCACGCGATGGTCTGGCGGACGCTGCGGCGGCGCGGGCTCGACGCCGACGCGGCCGCTGATGCGACGCAGCAGACGTTCCTCGTCGCCGCCGAGCGGCTCGGCGACATCAACCTCGACAGCGAGCGCGCGTTCCTCGTCGGCACGGCGCTGCGCGTGGCGTTCTCGGTCGGCCGCAAGACGGTCCGCTGGCAGCTCGAGGACGACATGGACCTGCGCGCCGCCGCCGGCCGCGACGTCCTCGACAAGCAGGCGGCGATCGAGCTGTGCGACCTGGCGCTGTCCAAGGTCGACGCCGAGCTCGCCGAGATCTTCGTGCTGTTCGAGCTCGATGGGCTGTCGTCGCCGGAGATCGCGGCGCTGCTCGAGATCCCGCTCGGGACCGTGGCTTCGCGGCTCCGCCGCGCGCGCGAGCAGTTCCGCGCCGTCGTCGCGCGCCTCGAGATCGCGATGCGCCGGGAGGGGCACGCGTGACCGCCGGCGACCCGACAAAGCTGACCGCCGTCGGCGCGACGGATCTCGAACGCCACCTGCTGGAGGCTGCCGCCAGCGAGCAGCCCGCGCCCGAGCTGGAGACGCGCATGCGCCTCGCCCTTGGTCTAGCCCCGTTCGCGGTGCCGCCGCCGGCAGCGCCTGCGGGGGTGTCGAGCGCCGCTGCCCCGGTCGCTGCCGCCAAGGCGGGCGCCGCGGGCTGGGTGGCGGTGGGGCTCGTCGCTGCGGCCGTCACGGGTGGCGTCGTCCTGTCGCGCCTCCGGGCGCCGTCGCCGGCACCAGTTGTCGCTGCCGCGCCTGCCGCCGTTCCTGAATCTCCGGCCGTCGAAGCGCCCGCTGTCCACCCGACCGCGCACCGCGCCCAGCGCGTCGAGCACGCCCACCACCGCCCTGCCGCTCCCGCGCCCAGCGCCGCCGACATCCGCGCCGAGATCGCCCTCGTCGACGCCGCCCGCGCCGCCGTGAAGTCAGGCGATCCCGAGCGCGCGCTCGCGCTCCTGCACCGCTACGACGCGACCTACCCCGCGGGCGCCTTTCGCCCCGAGGTCGCCGCCCTGCGCATCGAGTCGCTCGCCGCCGACGGCCAGACCGACCTCGCCCGCACCCGCGCCCGCGACTTCATCGCCGCGCATCCCGACAGCCCGCTGTCGACGCGATTGGCGCGCATCGCGAACGCGCGCTGAGACGGACGCCCCGCCCGGGGCGGACGCCCCGCGCTACTCCATGTCCGCCATCACGATGGGCGGGTGGTGCATCATCGTGATTTCAGGCGAGGGGCCGACGGCGCTCTTGGCCATGGCGATGGCCTCGGGGAGGGACTCGGCGCGCTCCCAGCCCAGGATGCCGGGGACGTGGGCGTTCTCGGCGCCGGCGACGATCACCTTCCCCATGTGCTGGCGGCCGTTCTCGCCCCAGTACCACATGAAGAACGGGTGAGCGCCGTGGTACGCGTTGCCGCGGCGGTACATCTCGATGTAGCTCGGGTTCTTGGCGAACTCCTCCTCGTACTTGTGGCGCAGCTTCATTGCGTCACGCGTTTCGGGGAGAAGGCGGTTGAAGAACTCGATGTAGCTCGGGTGGTGGTTGTGGTCGAACTCGTCGGTGCAGGGGTGGGTCAGGATCATGACCCCGCCCTTCTTGAGCAGCGGCTTGCCTCTGTAAAAGTTGTGGAAGTAGCCGCACCCCATCACCTGCACGAGGATCGGGTTCAGGATCGAGTTCACGTTGTAGGGCGTGATGAACGGCACCGGGCAGATGAGGATTTCGGCCTGGCCGCGGACATGGACGCCGTACTGATCCCAGCAGTGCTTGAGGATGCGCTCGTGCACCGGCTCGGTCTTGCCCGCGTAGCAGGCCACCATCTGGTACTGGGCGGGGATGGAGTGAAACAGCTTCCGCTTCGCCGCGCGCGGCATCTTGGACAGCGTCCAGCGCATGGCCTCGAACTTGATGCGGTCGAACTCCGTGAACTCGTCCTCGTTCTTGGACAGGAAGGCCGTCGCGCCGGCGTAGATACGGTTGTTGAGGGCGGTCTCGATGTGGAACACGTTCATGTGGCGGTCGACGAGCGCCCCCTGGCGTTCGACCTTGGTGTTCAGCATCGACCGCTTCGGGTCCATGTAGCTGTCCGAGGCGCGGATGGTCTCCGGCTCGTGATGGTGGCGGAGGCTCTCGTAGTCGCAGAGGCCGACGGCGACGGACTTGTGGCCGCCGTCCATGGGCACGAGGTTGATGTTGACGTAGATGACGAGGTCGCTCTCCACGCAGCGGCGGTTGATGTTCACCGTCTCGCCGTGGTCGGTCTTGCCGAGGTGGACGATGCCGTCCGGGTCCTCGGCGTCGTGGTTGTAGTAGCGGTCGGGGTAGAAGGCGTCGTGGATCTTGGCGCCGACCATGCGCTTCATCTCCGCCTCGCTGAGCCGGCGGTGGAGCGAGTTGGCGATGACGATGTGGACGTCGTCGACGCCGTTGGCGTCGAGGAGCTCGAGCAGGATCTCGATGATCGTCTGCCGGATGTCCGGTGTGGTCATCGGCGGCAGCGGCAGGCTGATGTCGTCGACGGCGATCGTGACGCGCATGCCCGGCGCGAGCTGCGCGTAGAGGGGCTCGGCGTCGAGCGGGTGGTTGAGCGCGTAGCGGACCGCGGCGCCCGGGTTGGCCAGCCCCTCGATGGGCGGCTTGGGGTAGAGGACGCGCGTGCCAATTGGCAGGTCCTCGAGCAGCAGGTCCTCCCCCGAGAACAGGATCCTGGGCGCGGAGTCGCTGTCGATGTAGACGACCTCGTCGTCTTCCTTGTTCCGCGGCACGGGGCCGCGCAGGACCTTGGGGGCGCGTTCTCTCATCGCAAGTCCAGAATCGGCCAGTCGTGCTGTAGCGCGGTGTTCCTCAGGCGGATGTCGGGGTTGACCGCCGTCGGGTGCCCCACGACCGAGAGCATCGGGAGATCGCTCATGCTGTCGCTGTAGCCATAGCAGTCGGACAGGTTCAGCCCCTCCTTTTCCGCATAGATGCGCATCCAGCTCGCTTTCGTCGCCGCCGCCATCACCGGAGGCAGGAGCCGTCCGGTCGCATAACCGTCCACGAACTCCAGGCGATTGGTCACATAGTCGTCGATCTTGAGGTGCTTGGCGAGCGGCCGCACCGTGATGTCGAGCGCACCCGTCACCAGCACCTGCCGCAGCCCCAGCTGACGCGACTTGTCAATGAGCTCGTACGCGCCCGGGAAAATGGAGGGGCGCAACACGGTGTCGAACAGCTCGTCCGCCATGAAGCGCAGCCGGTCCTCGGACTCACCCTTGTAGCGGACGAAGAACAGGTCGTTGAACAGACGCCGGTTCCAGAAGTCGGCGGCCATGAACATCGGGACGCTCACCAACGTAGCCACGGTCTTGGTGACGCTCTTGAGGAGCCCCTGCTGGTTGCGGGCGGTGAAGGCGAACGCGTGGACGAGGTTCGTGCGAACCAGCGTCCCGTCCAGATCGTAGAAGGCGGCTGCTGCCATCGCGGATATCGCGGATTACGTGACCGCCCCGTATACCACAAACGTATAATCGGACACGGATGCAATGAAGCGGGTCGCTGGTCGCGAGCTCCTGACGACGATCCTCAAGGAGGCGACCCCGGCTGACCTGCGCATCGTCGGCCGCACGCTGTTGCACGCCGCGCTGGTGGGCGTGGCGGCAGGGCTCATGGGCGCGGCGTTCTTCGCGTTGCTCGAGGTGGTGCAGCGGCTCGTGCTCGAGGACGTCGGCGGTTACCGGCCGCTGCGCGCGAGCGGCGAGACGTTCCTGCCCGAGCTGACGAACCTGCGGCACTTCCGCCCCTGGCTGCTCGTGCTCCTGCCCGCGGTGGGCGCGCTGGCGAGCGGCATCATCTCCGAGCTCGCGCCGGAGGCGCGCGGCGGCGGTGGCGACGCGATGATCGACGCCTTTCACCGCGGCGGCGGCATGATCCGCAAGCGCGTGTCGTGGGTCAAGGCGGTGGCGTCGATCTTCACGCTCGGGACCGGCGGCTCGGGCGGCCGCGAGGGGCCGACCATGCTGATCGGCGGGTCGTTCGGGTCGATGGTCGCCGGCTTCCTCGGGGTGGACGCGCGCGAGCGGCGCATCCTCATGGTGGCGGGCGTGGCCGCCGGCATCGCGGCCGTGTTCCGCACGCCGCTCGGGGCAGCGCTGCTCGCGGTCGAGGTCCTCTACCGCGACGACTTCGAGACCGACGCGCTCATCCCCGCCGTGCTCGCGAGCGTGGTCGCCTACTCCGTCGTCATCTCCATCTTCGGCGAGTCGACGCTGTTCGCACACCCGGGCCGGTTCCCGTTCGCGATCCACCACCTGCCGCTCTACGTGCTGCTCGCGCTGCTGGTGTCGATGCTGGCGACGCTGTTCCTCACGACGATGCGCGGCGTGCAGCGGATCTCCGCCACGCTCACGATCCCGAACTGGGCGCGCCCGGCGATCGGGGGCCTCGCCCTCGGCGTCCTGGCGGTTCCGATCATCTGGTTCGTGGGCTGGCGGCTGGCGCAGCCGGGGCAGGGGGTGGGGCTGCTCGGCGGCGGCTACGGCGCCGTGCAGGTCGCGATCACGGGCGCGGATTGGCTGCCGCTCGGGTGGACCGGCGCGGCCCTCCTGCTCTTTCTCTGCCTGGCCAAGATCGTCGCCTCCTCGCTCACCATCGGGACCGGCGGGAGCGCGGGCGACTTCGCCCCCTCGCTCGTCATCGGGGGCCTCTTCGGCGGGGCCTTCGGGCGCGCCGCACAGATGCTGCTCCACGACCCGCACATCGACCCGGGCGCGTTCGCGCTGGTGGCGATGGGGACCTTCTACGGGGGCGTGGCGCACACGCCGCTGTCCTCATTGGTCCTGGTCTGCGAGCTCGCCGGCAGCTACGACCTGCTCGTGCCGCTCATGCTCGCCGAGGGGATCGCGTTCGTCGCGCTGCGCCACCGAAGCCTGTACCTCGCTCAGGTACCGACCAAGCGCGACTCGCCCGCGCACCGCGACGACCTCATCTACGACGTCCTGACCGGCGTGTCCGTCGCCAATATCCTCGTCCGGGGCCGCGCAT
>Ga0306920_100006059_pt1 | contig 15703 bp, 14 predicted proteins | sample flu12Cox44000170_FD_204666 | JGI IMG/M metagenome (GOLD analysis project Ga0306920, IMG submission 204666) | Lab enrichment of tropical soil microbial communities from Luquillo Experimental Forest, Puerto Rico - flux4day.12C.oxic.44.000.170 (v2)... | ecosystem: Environmental > Terrestrial >... | reverse complement strand
CGGCGGTCCATGGCGACGCTCTTCCCACCGGCGACCCCACGTGGGTGCCCACCGCGGAGGAGCATCGCGCCGCCAATACGCCCACTCGCGAGGCGGCACGTGGTAGTAGCGGATGGGAACCGCGAGAATCGGGCGCGGGATGTACTCGGGGGGCACCTCGGACCATGGGCCGTCCTGGCTCACGCCCACGTACCAGCCCGTGCCCATGAACGCGTAGAATTGGCCGTCGTACGCGAAGAGGTTGGCGTTCACCGCCGGGGCGTACGTCACCGGGCTCGCCGGAATCGGCTCGAAGGGAGCCGGGGCGCCCAGGTGAAGGCCAAGGTCCACACTTACACCTGCGTGGCTCGTGCCCGCCATACCCGCCAGCGCGGCGATTCCGATCACCCCACCGACGATCATTTTCTTGAGCATCAGCGTCTCCTCCCTCCACCCTCGGGTCTGCTGCGTTCGGGCCGCGCGGGTCGCATGCGCTGCGACCCTGCCCCGCCTTCTGCACATACGACGCAGCTCTTGCCGTCCGCGTTTACAGCGGTGGCCCGCCGGGTGATCTAGTCGGTCGTGAATGAGAAACGAATAAGAGCGAGATGAGCCGGAGATGAAGGCTGCCGGGCGGAGCTGTCTTGGCCGCTCCGCCCGACAGTGAAAGCCGGTGGTCCTTACCGCCGACCCGATCCGCGGCTGGCGTACCGGAAGGAGCTGCCGCCGCCAAAGCGGCTCGGGGCGCTCGCGAAGGATCGCTGGCCGTAGCCGGATGTCTGGCTGAAGCTCGGGCGCTGCCCATAGCCGCTCGGGGTTTGACCGTAGCTGGGCCGCTGCCCGGAGTTGCTGGAGGTCTGACCGTAGCTCGGCGACTGCCCGGAACTCCCCGGCTGGCCCCAGCTTGCGCTGCCGGAGGTCTGCCCGTAGCTGCCAGGGTGCTGCCCGTAGCTACCCGGCTGGCCCCAACCTGTCGACTGCCCGGCGCTGCTGGAGTTCTGCCCGTAGCTAGGGTGCTGCCCGTAGCCACCGGGCTGGCCCCAGTTTGTCGACTGCCCGGCGCTCGCCGTGCGCGTCTGGCTCTGGAAGCGATTCTGATAGTCCGTGTTGCGATTCCGGTAGTCCTGACGCAGGTCGTGCCGATCGTTCGCGAGGTCGCGGTGATCCTGGGCGAGGTCGCGGCGATCCTGGTTGCGGTTTTGATAGTCCTGTCGCAGATCCTGGCGGTCGTTGCGCAGCTCGTGCTGATCGCGGGTCAGCTCCTGCCGGTCGCGATAGAGCTCCTGCCGATCGCCCCGGATCTCCGCCCGGTCTTGAGCAGCGGCCCGGTAGTCGCCGGCCCTCAGGTCCTGACGGAGGTCCGCCCGGTCGTGGGCCAGCTCTCGAACGTCGCCGTTGATCTCGCGCTGATCACCACGGATCTCGCGCTGATCGTGCGCGATCTCGTGGCGATCGCCCTGGATCTCCCGGTTGTCCCGAGCGAGGTCTTGGCGGCCTTGCCGGACGTCCCGCACGTCGTGGGCGACGTCACGCCGGTCCTGCCTGATGTCCTGGTTGTCCTGGCGCGCGTTGCGGAAGTCCTGACGAGGGCTTCCCGTCCCGCTCTGCGATGAGCCACCGCCCGTGTAGTGCCCCGACGTGTCCTGGGAGCCGCCTCCGGTGTAGTGGCGTCCACCTGTTTGTCCTTCGGTGCCTTGGGAGCTTCCCATTGGCCCCTGGCTGCCCCCCCGCGAGAAGCGCCGGTCGCCCGTCGGCTCGTTGTCCTGCGAGGTACTGCCGGTCTGGGTTTGGCCCTGAGTGAAGCGACGCCCGCCCGTTTGATTCTGTGTGTCCTGGGAGGTGCTGCCGGTCTGGGTCTGGCCCTGAGTGAAGCGACGCCCGCCCGTTTGATTCTGTGTGTCCTGCGAGGTACTACCGGTCTGAGTCTGCCCGCCATCCCGCGTGAGGCGTCGGCTCTGGCCGAAGAGCGACGAATCCTGTGAGCCGCCGGTGGAGCTGCTGCTGGTCTGACTGGTCTGACTCTGACTGCCGCTGCCCTGCATGTAGCGCCGCTCACCCGTCTGTCCCTGCCCGACGGATCGGCCGCTCGACGAGTTCGATGGGCTGCCCATGCCGGAACCGGTCTGGGCCCCACTCTGCGAGGAGGTGCCGGTCGACTGGTCCTGTGTGCCGCCGGAGGTGCTCTGGTCCGACGGCGTGCCCGAGCTCGATGTCGAGGTGCCCGGTGTGCTCGCCGCGCTCTGCGTGGACCCGGGCGGATTCTGCGTGACGGTTTGAGCACCGGCCAGCGGTGCCCATAGCACGACCGCCATGGCCGCGCCTCCCATGAGCCGACTGATTCGTTGCATGGCATTGCCTCCTGTACCCCGCGGGGGGCGGTTGGTTGCCGGCTATGACGGCGGCACAGGAGGTTCCATTTACACGCGCGAGGAAGGAACGACCGGCGCGGAAGGCCGCGAAGAAAATCGCGCGACGCTGTAAACGGATCGTGCGGATGCTTCGTCTACTGGGCCTAGGCGCTGAACTCCTTCAGCACGCGGCCAGGCCGGCCGCAGTCGGCGATGACGCCGGAAGCATCCGCGGTGCGCACGCCGTTGACCCACACGCCGTGCAGGCCCATCGCGGGCGTGTCGAGGCGAAAGGCGCCCGTGGGCAGGTCGTTCACCCGCCGCTTCTCGCCACGACCCACCGTGGCGGGATCGAAGAGCAGTAGATCCGCCCATGCCCCCGGGGCGATGCGGCCGCGGTCCGGGATGCGACAGGCGTCGGCCACCGTGCTCGTTACCGCGCGTACCGCCTGCGGCAGCGTCAGGTCGCCGCGCTCACGCACCCAGTGGCCGAAGAGATGAAGCCCGAAGCCCGCGTCGCACAGGAAGGAGAGGTGCGCGCCCGCGTCCGACAGCGCCACCGCCGCGCAGGGGTGTCGGAGCAGCTCGGACACTTTCTGCTCGTCGGTGTTGAAGAGGCGGCAGTCGAACATGGTGTCGAGATCGTCCTCGAGGCCCAGATCGAGGAAGACGTCCCACGGCTCGCGCTTCTGCTCGCGCGCCATCTTCCCGATGACCTCGCCCTCGAGGTGGCGCAAAGCCGGCTTCTTCACCTCCATCACGGTGAGGTGGTCCCAGTTCTCATTGCTGATGCGATTCGGCACGCCGGGCTGTCCCATCTCGTGGATGAGGGCGCGGCGAAACGAGGGATCGGCGAGGACCTGCCGGTAGCGCGCGTCGCTCGACGCCTCCAGGGCAGGGCGCCAGGCCATGAGCGCCTCGAGTGGATAGGGATGGCGCAGCGTGAACTCCATGCCAAGCGGGAAGCAGCCCACCTGCGCCCAGAGCTCGCGGCCACGCGTGCGCGCCGCCTCGATCTCGCCCAGCTCCTTGAACACGCGAGGCGGATCGCCAGGGTCCACGAACATGGCCGCGATCATGACGGGCCGGCCATTCGCCGCTGCGATCCACTCCAGCCACGGAATGGTCGAGGTCATACCCTTGGTCAGCATGAAGACGCCGCGGCCCGCCTCGCCGAGGGCGCCCGTGAGAGCGAGCATCTCCTTCTCGTCGGCGAGCCGCGAGGGCATGGGGATGCCGGCCTCGCCGTTGTGCTGCTCGAGGGTCGAGGTGGCGAAGCCGATGGCGCCCGCTTGCACGGCCTCCAGGACGAGCCGCCGCATCTCGGCGATCTCCGTGTCGGTGGCGGCTCGCTTGCTCGCGTCCTCGCCGAGGACGTAGGTGCGTACTGACGAGTGACCCACGAAGGAGGCAACGTTGGGCACCACGCCGCGCCGCTCGAGGGAGCGGAGATATTCGGGGTAGCTCTCGAAGTCCCAGCTGATGCCCGCGCGCATGGCCTCGAGCGACATACCCTCCACGTGAGTCAGGTTGCGCATGACGATGTCGCGGTGCTGCGGTCGGCAAGGAGCGATGGTGAAACCGCAGTTGCCGATGACGACGGTCGTGACGCCGAGGGCCGTGGACGGCGTGGCGAAGGGGTCCCAGGTCAGCTGGGCGTCGTAGTGCGTGTGGATGTCCACGATGCCGGGAGCGAGGACCAGGCCCTGCGCGTCTATCCGCTGCCGAGCGGTGCCCAGGTCCCAGCCCACGGCCGCGATGCGGCCGCCGGCTACGGCCACGTCTCCTTCGCGGGCGGGATGGCCCAGGCCGTCGATGATGCGAGCGTTGTCGATGACGAGATCATGCACGGGCGAGGCCTCCGTGTGAGATGCCGAGGAACGGGATCGGCGGACGGTGCGAGGGTAGTCCGGCGCGCGCTCGCCCGTCAACCGCCGTGGTCGTTGACTAGGCGGAACCGGCGCCGTCATGGGCGCCGGAGAGGCTGTGCTAGGATCGCGGCACGAAGGGCCCGGCGCCGGTGCCGGGAGAACGCTCGGCGAACGCTCAGCCGAAGGAGGCCACGATGACGTCGGACTCGAGAGCACCGGGGCGAGGCATCACCAGGCGGGCCTTCGTGGGAGGCGCGGCCGCGCTGCCCCTCGTCGCGCGAGGCATCGAGAGAGTCGCCGCGCAGCCGATGCGCAGCAAGCCCTTCGCAGGGAAGACGCTCAACGTCTTCATGTTCGACCATCCCTATCCGCGGGCCCTGAAGGAGCTCGTACCGCAGTTCACCGAGCTCACGGGCATCAAGGTGGAGATGGACACGCCGGGCTTCCTCGTCTACAACCAGCGAGCCGACCTCGAGCTCTCCACCGGCTCGGGCGCCTACGACGTGATGGTCCTGAGCTTCATCTTCTCCGGGAAGTGGATGGGGGCGGGCTGGGCGAGCCGGCTCAATGACTTCATCGCGCGCGAGGGGGCCACCGACGCCGCCGATTTCCTGTCCGGCGCCATGGCGCCCATGAAGACCGGCCAGGACGTCTTCGCGCTACCCTTCGTGGCGGAGAGCACGCTCATGGTGTACCGGCGCGACGTGTTCGAGAAAGCCGGGCTCAAGCCGCCGGACACCTTCGACGAGCTCCTCGCCGATGCGCCGAAGATCCAGACGGCGGAGATGAAGGCGTATATGGGCCGCGGCCTCGGCGGATTCCACTGGATCTGGCCCAACTATCTCTTCGCCTACGGCGGAAAGTTCTTCGCCGATCCGCCGAAGGACCTCACGCCCCTGCTCGCTTCGGCCGAGTCGATCAAGTCCGCAGAGGTGTTCGGGCGGCTGTACCGCGAGTTCAGCGTGCCCGGCGTGCAGAGCTATGCCGAGCCGCAGTCCTCGGGCGGCATGATGGAGGGGCGGACCGCCGTCTACATCGACGCGCTGGCCTGGGTCGGTCTCGCCGCTGATCCGGCCAAGAGCAAGGTGAAGGATCGCGTGGGCTTCGCCCTGCCACCGGGCGGACCTGCCGGTCGCTTCCCGCAAGCAGCAGTGCACGGGCTCCAGATCCCCGCTGGCGCCAAGCAGAAGGACGTCTCGTGGGAGTTCGTCAAATGGGCGACTTCGAAGGAAGTCATGGGGAAGATCTCGGAGACGGTGATCTACCCGGCGGTGACGCGCGCGAGCGTGCTCGCCAGCCCTGCCTATCGCCAGAAGTACAATTGGGGAGGAGCGGACATCGGCGCGCTCCACGGCGCCGTCCTCAAGCAGGCCGCCGCGGGCTACATGGCCTATCGCACGGTGCCGGAGTTTCCGCCGGTCGGTGATCGGGTCAGCATCGCGCTGTCCGAGATCTCCACGGGGCAAAAGCCGGCGGCCCAGGCCATGCGCGATTGCCAGCGCGACGTGGAGGGGATCCTCACGAAGGCGGGTCGCACCATCCGGAAGTCCTAGGCGCGCGAACGAGCGGGCGGACCATGCAGCGGCGCGAGCGCGTCTTCGTGGTCCTCCTGTCTCCCGCGCTGATCGTCCTCGCCCTCGTCACGCTCGCGCCCTTCGCGTTTCTTCTCCTCACGAGCCTCACCCCGCTCAATCTCGCCAAGCCGGCTACCTGGTGGGACTTCCATCGACCCCTCGCCAACTTCGTCGACCTCCCCGCCGACGGGCGATTCCTCAACTCACTGGGCGTCCAGCTCCGCCTCTCCGCCTTCACCGTCCTCGGCCAGCTTCTCCTCGGCCTGGGCGCGGCCCTTCTCCTGAACCGGCGATCGCGCGTGCTCGAGGCCATCCGCGCGCTCTTCATCATCCCGATGGTGCTGCCGCCCATCGTGGTCGCCATCATCTGGAAGGTGCTCTTCACCCCCGACATCAGCGTGCTCAACTGGGTCCTAAGCCTGGCGCACCTGCCGCAGCCGGCGTGGCTCGCCGAGCCGCGCCTCGCCCTGCCGGCGATCGTGGTGGCGGATGTCTGGGAATGGTTTCCGTTCACCCTCCTCATGCTCCTGGCCGCTCTCCAGATGATGCCGACGGAGCCCATTGAAGCGGCGCGGATCGACGGCGCCGGAACCTGGCAGGTCTTCCGCCACGTGGTCCTGCCTCTGCTGCGCCCCGCCATCGTAGTCACCGTGCTCTTCCGGCTGATCGAGAGCGTGAAGGCGTTTCCGCTCATCTTCATCATGACGGGCGGCGGTCCGGGCACGGTGACGGAGGCCACGAACTACTACGCGTTCCTCCAGGGCTTCACCTACAGCCTCCTCGGATTTTCCGCGGCCATCAGCGTGGTGGTGCTCGCGGGCACCTTCCTCTTGAGCTACGTGATCGTGCGCTGGGTGGGGACCCAGGTCGATGTCGAGTGAAGAGAAAGGCCGGCGGCGAGGGCGCGCGCTGAGCTTCGGCGTTTCCGGCGCGCTCCTCGTGGCCACGCTGTTCCCCGTGCTGTGGCTGATGCAGATCTCGTTGAAGACCGACGTGGAAGCGATGCGGATGCCTCCGGCCATCTTCTTCGTACCGACCCTCGACAACTACGCGGCGATCTTCCAGGGCCGGTTCGCCCGCTCCTTCCTGAACAGCCTGGTGGTGAGCCTCTCTACCACCCTCGTCGGGATGCTCCTGGGCGTGCCCGCGGCCTATGCGCTGTCGCGCGCGAGCTTCGGGCGAAGCCAGGGCCTCGCCCTCTGGGTGCTCGCGACGCGGATGGCCCCGCCCATCGCCTTCGCGATTCCGTTCTTCCTCGCCTATCGCTGGCTGGGGCTGATCGACACCTTGTCGGGGCTGCTCATCATCTACCTCACCTTCAATCTGTCGCTGGTGATGTGGATGATGCGCACGTTCTTCGACGGCATCCCGCGCTCGCTGGAGGAGGCGGCGGCCATCGACGGCGCGGGGCCGCTCCAAGTCTTTTACCGCATCACGCTGCCCCTGTCCGGCCCCGGCCTCGCCACCACCGCCATCTTCTGCTTTGTCTTCGCGTGGAACGATTTCTTCTACGCCCTCGTCCTCACGCGGAGCCGCGCCCTCATGGCGCCGGTGGCCATCGTGAACTTCATGAACTACGAGGGCTGGGAGTGGGGCAAGATCGGCGCCGCCGCCACCATGATCATGCTCCCGGTGGTCCTGTTCGCCCTCGCCGTCCGGCGCTACCTCATCCGTGGCCTTACCGCGGGCGCGCTCAAGGGTTAGCTCGCGCAGCTTCGCGCGAGGCGGCTGGGTCGACCTAGCGGAATCTTCTCGAGCGGTTGCCTCGGCCGAGCTGCGAGGGATCCACCATCCCATCCTCGCCCGGATAGCAGCGCGGGTCGCCGACGATCACCGTGATGGGTGGTTGCGTCGGCGGCTTGTCCATCTTCCCCTGGGGCAGGTCGCGCAGGTCGGGAGCGGGCGGCGAATCCGGAGCGATGCGAGCGCTCGGCTGGGTCAGGAGCATCCGGATGTCGGGGATGGGGCGACTTTCCTGGGCGTGCGCGGTCGTGATGGCGCCGAGCCCCAGGGTGAGCGCGCTGAGTACGAGAGCGGCAGTGCGTGATCTCATCGTGCTATCCCCGACGCCGCCATTGTAGGACCGGGCTAGCCCATGAGCAAGGCGCCGGGAACCTCGCGCCCCATGGTCTCGATCTGCTCGCGGCTCACCCCGGCGCCCTGGAGACCCGCCACGAACATCTGAAGCCCGTCGGCGGGAGTGGGATTGCCGCTCTGGCCCAGATCCGTGCCGAGAACGAAGTGCTGCGCGCCCACACTTTGGATGCATGCCGCGGTGTGCGCGAGAGGGATGCGCGGCGAATGCCGCATCCACTCGAGCGGAGCGTCCGGTCCCACGAGGATGCCGAGAGCGCAGAGCTCCATTTTCGCGCCCAGCGCGGCTGCCTCCTTCATCTGCGCCTCGCTCATGTCGACCACGTCGAACTGCGCGTGGGTTACCACGATGCGCTCGCAGCCTTCCTCGCGTGCGGCGGCGATGAGGGCGAGGGCCTGTTCGGCGGAGGCGTGCCCGGTGTGGACCACGAGCTGCTGGGCGGCGCAGATCCGCAGGATCTCGCGCACCACGGGCAGCACGTCGCCCCGCTCGTCCACCACCCCGAGTCCCGACGGCGCGGTGCCGGCCCGGCGCACGTGATTGTCGGCATCGAAGGTGGGAAACCACACGACCCGGCCGTAGCCGCCCTGCATCCGCCACATCCACTCCACGGCCTGCGGGTTGAGCCCGCCCACTGCCCGATTCAGCGTGACACCGCCGAAGATCTTCACTCCGCCGACGTGCTTGCGGGCGAGCCACGCGCGGTCGGCGGTGATCGTCACGTGGCTCTTGAAGACCACAGCCTCCATCTCGCGGGAGGCGGCGAGGGAGGCGAGCTCCTCGTCGTCCACCGAACGCCCGAAGACATCGGGTGCCGCGTGGGTGTGGAAATCGATGAGGCCGCGGATGGGGCTGACCCGAGGCGGCGGCGGCGAGTAGCCGCGCACGCCGGTATTCGCCTCGGCCGCCGCCGCGCGGCTCTCGCCATGCCCGCGCCCCGTCGATGGCGCCTGCGGCCTATGCCGGTCGGCCGCCCTCACCGACACACAGCACCCACAGACGACGGGACGAGGGGGCGCCAGCGTGGTCACCAGTTGGGCCCCTCGGTCGGTCAGGACCAGACGTCGCGAGGAATTGGCAGCGCGGCGAGATCGGTGTCGGTGATGGGCGCCTCCGGCTTCAGGCTCATCTGATCCAGGAACCAGTAGATCTGCCGCAGGTGCTGGGCCGCGTGCCAGGTAGTCCGCTCCATGAAATCGTCAGTGCCCTGCGGACCGTAGTAGGTGTCGACAGTGCCCTCGCACCACCCGGGTTTCTGGATATAGTCGGCGATCCGGCGGCGCACCGTATCGCCGTAGCGAGCCACCGCGTCCCCGTCAATCATCGCGGCGGGGGCGCGCTCCTCGAACACGTCGGCCGAGAGGTAGCCCTGCTCGCGCGTGTCCACGAAGGAGGCGCTGATCCGGAAGACGTGGAAGCCGAGCTGATGCACCGACCGGTCACGGCCGGGCTTCTTCATGCCGAGATGCTCGCGAGGAATCTGCCGCATGGCGCGCTGGGTCGCCGCGAGCACCCGATCGAGCAGGGCGGCAAGCTCGGCGGGAGCGAGCTGCTTGCGCTCGCCGTAGCTCGCGCCGACCAACTCCGCGAGGGCCTTGGGATTCCAGCCGTGGACGAACCGGTCGCCCACGATGGTGGCGGGCACGCGGGCGATGCCGAAGACCTCGAGGTCCTTGCGGCGCTCTGGCTCTGCCTCGACGTCGTATCCCTCGAACTGCACTCCCCAGGACGAAAGCAACTCTTTCGTCTTAGCGCAGGAGCTTCACCCCTGCCGGTAGTAGACGCGTGGAATCTTTTCGGCTACGTGACCGCCTGTCCCGCTCATTGTCGGTCTCCCTCATCGACAGCTGGTTGCGTGGAAATTGCACCCCGCCCTGAATCAGCAGGCTTACGTAAATATCCCTCGCATCCCACTCCTCTTACGGAGATCAGACGACCCTGCCACTGGAGGGCTCTTTCTCGGAGGCCCCTGTCTCGGGAGCATCAGCCGCTGCCTCCAGGTGGGCCCCGCGGAGGTCCGCTCCATCCAGGTAGGCCCCGCCGAGATCCGCTCCCTCCAAGTGGGCCCCGCGGAGATCCGCTCCCTCGAGGTGGGCCCCAAAGAGGTGCGCTCCCTCGAGGTGGGCCTCGCCGAGGTTCGCTCGCTCCAGGTGGGCCCCCCCGAGGTTCGCTCGCTCCAAGTGGGCCTCTCCGAGGCTCGCTCGCTCCAAGTGGGCCGAGGGGAGGTACGCGCCCTCCAGATGGGCCGCGAAGAGGTTCGCTCCTTCCAAGTGGGCGCCGCCGAGGTACGCTCGCTCCAGGTGGGCCCCCCCGAGGTTGGCTCCCTCCAGGTGGGCCGCGAAGAGGTACGCCCTCTCCAAGTGGGCCCCACCGAGGGCCGCTGCCTCCAGGTGGGCCTCGCCGAGGTTCGCCCGCTCCAGGTGGGCGCCGCCGAAGCTCGCTCCCTCCAGGTGGGCCGAGGGGAGGTTCGCTCTGCGAAGGTCCGTCTGGCGGAGATCAAGGCATTGAAGCTCTCCATTCTGGTACCACTGAGAGCGACGGCTCAGAACCGTAAGCACTGCTTGAATATCGACGGCCGGCTTCGCTTCGTCCGGAGATTCCTCCGGTCCGAGCTTCGCCTCGCTCCATTGAGCGTGTTCCCGAACATAGGCCGTCAGAACCTCCATAATCGGCCAGTGATCTGTTTGGGGAGAGTCTCTCGCGATTCGCTCTAGCGCATAGATGCCCCCGAGTCTGACTTCCACAGCTTTTGTGTAGTCGAGCTGGTCGATAGCTCGAGTAAACCGCTCCGTGATTTGGCCCTGCCGGCTCAGCTGAGATTGTCGCCAGATTACGAGTGCACCGGCGAGGAGCACAAGACCGACTGCTCCGTGGAGCAGGGTGGTTCGAATATCATTCTCCGCCTTGAGTCGATCTGCCGTTGCGCGCAGACGAATTTCCTCGAGCTTCACTTGTTGATCTACGGGGAGAGCCGATTGAAGCGCGGGAGACGGGGTCAGAGAGGCTCGATCGACGATCCATGGAGGAAAGAGCAGAACACAGGCAAGGAGCAAGCCCAGGAAGGCCAACCCAATCCCGATCAGCTTTGTGTTTTTCATCGGTCCCCGCGGCACTGAACAGTTGCCCTTAGCGCAGGAGCGTCACCCCGGCCGGTAGGAGACGCGCCCGGCGTCCAGGCTCGCTTCCTACGACGGGTGGAAGTCGGAGGTGCCGACCCAGCCCGTCTCCGAGACGTCGACCATGACGTTGTCGGGGCCGCTGTACTTCACCTCGACGTTGGCGTAACGCCTCTCGCCGTGCCCCACGCCGAGGGCCTGGTTGACATCGTCGCGCCGCTCCGAGCCCGCGGCGGCCAGGCGCTCGGTGATGGCCTCCAGGCTATCCACCTGGAAGCCGATATGGTGGATTCCGCTCCAGTCCTTGCCGCGCTCCACCCCGGCGACCTGGTCGTTCTTGAACTTGAGGATGGCGAGGTTGAGGTCGCCGTCGCTCAGGTAGAACCCGCTCGCGTTCGGGCTGTCGATCTTCGCGATCTCCTTCATGCCGAACACGTCGATGTAGAAGCGGGCCGTCTTGTCGGGGTCCTGGGTCGACAGCGCGATGTGCTTGATCTTCGCCATGGCATCCTCCGTGGGACCGGGGTGAGAGAGAGCCGGTCGCTATCGAGTCATCGGGATCGTAACACGACGACCCGGGGTGGCGCTTGCCACCCTCAAGGGTCTGCGACTGGGATATGCTCAGGCTCCCGTGGCCGGAGGCATGGCGCGGTGAACCCGATCCCCGCAAGGAGGCGTCATCATGAACGTCGGTATCTCGGTACCCTTGCCCGCCTATCTCGTCGACGTCGGCTTCATGGCCCGCAAGGTCGAGGAGCTGGGCTTCGAGTCCTTCTGGTGCGCCGAGCATCCCTTCATTCCCGTGAACTCGAAGAGCCGATTCCCGGGGGCGGCGGACGGCATCATTCCCGAGAGCTATCGGCACTTCATCGACCCATTCGTGGCCCTGGCGCGCGCCTCCGGCGTGACGAGCCGTATCAAGCTGGGCACGGGGATCGTCCTCGTGCCGGAGCGGCACCCGTTGGTCCTGGCCAAAGAGATCTCCACTCTCGATCTCTTCAGCGGCGGGCGCTTCCTCTTCGGCATCGGGGCGGGCTGGCTGCGCGAGGAGACAGAGCTCATGGGCGGCGATTTCGACCATCGCTGGAGCCAGGTGCGCGAGTCGATCCTGGCCATGAAGCAGCTGTGGACCAAAACGGAGGCGGAGTTCCACGGCAAGTACTACGATTTCCCGCCCGTCTATTCCTATCCCAAGCCCACGCAGAGGCCGCACCCGCCGGTGATCCTGGGTGGGGGGGCCAAGAACGTGCTCCAGCGCGTGGTCGCCTGGGGCGACGGCTGGCTGCCCAACCGCATCACGCCCGACGAGCTGCGCCAGAGCCGCGCCACCCTCGACAAGCTCGCGCGGGAGGCGGGCCGCGACCCGTCATCCATTACCATCTCCGTGCATGGCCAGCCCGCTGATCGTGACCTGATCCGCCGGCTGCTCGACTCGGGGGCGAACCGCGTCATCGTGCGGCCCCCCACCGTCAAGACGGAAGGAGACATGGGAGCGGAGCTCACGCGCATCGCCGAGACCGTGCTGAAATAGGCCTTCATCGAAGGAGCCTGTCATGCCCGTTTGCTACGAGAAGCGCGATCACATCGGCATCGTCACCCTGAGCCGACCCGGCGCGCGCAACGCCTGGGGCGCGGACTTCAACGAGGGCATTGCCCGCCATTTCGCCGAGATGGAGGACGACGACGACATTCGCTGCGCCGTCCTCACGGGCGACGAGGCGGGCGGCGCCTTCTCGGCGGGAGCGAACCTCAAGGACCCCAAGACGCACACCATGGCGTCGTCGGCGGCCATGATCAAGAGCCTGCCCAAGCGGCGCGACCGCGCCTTCGAGATCCTCGGCAATTTCCCGAAGCCGATCGTGGGCGCGGTGAACGGCTACGCGGTAGGGATCGGCTGCATCATCACCTTCTGCTGCGATCTCCTCGTGGCGTCGGAGCGCGCGGAGTGGCGGCTGCCCCAGGTCTCTCTCGGTATCCTTCCCGCCTACGGAGGCGCGGTGCGTCTGGCGCGCTGGGTGGGGCGCGGCAATGCCATGCGCCTCGCCCTCGGCATTCCCCTCAGCGCGGACGAGGCGCAGCGCATCGGCCTCGCCCAATGGGTCGTGCCCCACGCCAAGCTCATGGACAAGACCATGGAGGTAGCGACGCACATCACCTCGCTGCCCCCGCTGGCCGCGCGCCTGACCAAGGAATCGCTCCTGCGCGGCCTGGACATCCCCAACCTCGCCGACGCCTCGCTGGTGGACCTCTATCGCTTCGCCGCGCTCGAGGTCACGGAGGACAAGGCCGAGGGGCACGCGGCGTGGCGCGAAAAGCGCACACCCAAGTTCCACGGCCGCTGACTGCCCGGCCCACTGCGCCCACGCACAGTTGTCGTACGTGCGACCGGGGCGGGTGGCGTCGGAGGCAGGGGTGCGCTCCGGCGGAGTGGGACCCCCGAAGCCTGTGCGCAGCCCGTAGGGCTGCGATTCAGGCGAGTGGGTGACGCAGCTGGAGCGCACCCCTGCCCCCGACGACAGACCCCGCCCGCCTCGCGCTTTGTGACTGCGTGAGTGGGCCGAGCTAGCGCCCGCGGAGCTGTGGATCCAGCACGCTCCGCAGGCCGTCGCCGCACAAATTGAAGGCGAGCACGGCAAGCATGATGGCGAGGCCGGGAAAGATGCTCATCCACGGCGCCGTCTCGAGATAGGTGCGCCCCTCGTTCAGCATCGTTCCCCACGAGGGATCGGGTGGCTGCGTCCCGAGCCCGAGATAGCTGAGCGAGGCCTCGGTGAGGATGGCATAGGCGAGGCTGACCGAGGCCTGCACGATGAGGGGCGCGGCGATGTTGGGCAGGATGTGGCGAAATACCACGCGCGGCGCGCCCGCGCCCATGCCGAGGGCGGCGACCACATGGTCCTTGGCCCGCTCGGCGATGACCGAGCCGCGCGCCACGCGACTGAAGAGCGGCGCGTAGACCACCGCGATGGCCAGCACCGCGTTGTCGAGCCCGGGCCCCAGCATGGCCGCGATGCCGATGGCAAGGATGAGCGTGGGGAAGCTGAACCAGATGTCCATGACCCGGCCGATGACGAGATCGGGCCAGTCCCCGAAGTAGCCGCCGATCAGCCCCAGGAGACCGCCCACCACGAGGGCCATACCGATGCTCGACGCGGCAACGCCGAAGGCGATGCGGCTACCGTAGATCGTCCGGCTCAGGATGTCGCGCCCGAAGCGGTCGGTGCCGAAGGGATGCGCCCACGACGGCGCCTTGAGCGCGTCGGTCACCTTCATCTCCGTCGGATCGTAGGGCGCGATCACGCCCGCGAACACGGCGAGCACGATCAGGGCGGCGACGAGGATGCCGCCGAAGACCACGAGACGATTGCGGAGCGTGGGCTGGAGACCGGCGCGCCACCGTGACATCGCGGCAGGGGGAGTCGCGACTACGACGCTATCCACGGCGGACCCTCGGGTCGACGGTGGCGTAGAGGAGATCCACCGCGAGGTTGCTCAGCATGAAGAGCGCGCTGATGAAGAGGATGGTGCCTTGCACGAGCGGATAATCGCGCTGCACCACCGCGCCTAGGAGCAGGCGGCCCACCCCGGGCAGGGTGAAGACTTCCTCGGTGACCACCGCGCCTCCGAGGAGATAGCCGATCTGGATTCCCGCCACCGTGATGAGGGGGATGAGGCTGTTCTTGAAAGCGTGCCCCCACACCACGCTGCGCTCGGGGAGCCCCTTGGCCCGCGCCGTGCGGACGAAGTCCTGCCCCATCACCTCGAGGAGCGAGGAGCGGGTCATGCGCATGAAGACCGCCGCGGTGGCCGTGCCGAGGACGAGGCTCGGCAGGGCCATGATGGCAAAGTTCCGCGCGGGATCGGTGAGTGGGCTCACGAAATCGACGGGAGGTGCCCAGTTGAGCCAGAGGGAGCCGGCGAGGATGAGCATGGTCGCCTGCCAGAAGACGGGGATGGAGAGGCTGAAGAGGCTGCCGATCCGCACGGTGTGGTCGAGGGCGGTGTTCTCGCGTCGCGCGGAGAGGATCCCGAGCGGCACGCCCACGAGCATGGCGACGACCATGGCGCCCAGGGTCAGCTCCGCCGTCACCTGCAGGCGGCTCAGGATCATCTGACGTACGGGCAGGCCGGTGCGCCAGCTCGTGCCCAGATCGCCGTGGAGGACCGACCACAGCCAGCGCCCGTACTGCACGTGGACCGGGGCGTCGAGCCCGAAGAACGCGCGGAGGGTCCGCACCGTCTCCTCACTGTAGGTGCCCTCGGTGCCGATGATCTGGTCGACCACCGTGCCGGGAATGAGCCGCACCATGAGGAAGACGGCGATGCTGACGCCGATCAGGGTGGGGAGGATGGAGACGATGCGGAGGAGGACGTAGCGGCGCATGGGTGAGGCGAGCGATCAGCGCCGGGCTAGGTCACGACGCCGGCCGGGATCGCCGCTCAGCGCTCCAGCCAGACGGTGCGGAAGCCGTAGTAGTTGGTGGTGAAGTGCTGGGCGTAGTGCACGTAGCTCTGGGTCACGTCGATCATGTCGGGGGCGAAGGTCCACACCTGGATGGCCTTGTCGATCATGAGCCGCTGCACCTTGTCGTAGACGTCCTTGCGCTTGGCCTGGTCCATGGTGAGCTTGCCCTGGTCGAGGAGCGCGTCGATCTCGGGATCGCCGTCGTTGTTCCACTGCTTCTCCACGGAGTGGAAGCGCCGGTAGAGGAGCGAGTCG
>Ga0306920_100006058_pt1 | contig 15704 bp, 18 predicted proteins | sample flu12Cox44000170_FD_204666 | JGI IMG/M metagenome (GOLD analysis project Ga0306920, IMG submission 204666) | Lab enrichment of tropical soil microbial communities from Luquillo Experimental Forest, Puerto Rico - flux4day.12C.oxic.44.000.170 (v2)... | ecosystem: Environmental > Terrestrial >... | reverse complement strand
GATGGGCGCCATCAACACTGCCGCAAACGCAGCACCGACGATCGGCTTTAGCATGCGGATCCCCCTCGCGACCGATTCGTCGCCAAGCTTTGTTCTAAGCAGCCGGAGATTGCCAGATCGCGACCGCAGCCGGAAGCTTTTGTGACGATGCGCTGCTCCTGGGCTTAGCCGTTATCCTTGGACGGTTTGCGGCAAAGGGGAGCGAAGCATTGAGCCCGGGGGGACTATCGCAGCTCACTGAGGTCGAGCGGCAGATGAAGGCGCTCGATCTCCCTGCGCCGATATCTGTGCGGGTCAGCCCGCGGGCGCGGCGGATCGGGTTGCGGATCGATGCGGCCGAACGAAGGATCGAGCTGATCCTCCCCCGCGGTGTCCCGGCCAATCAAGGCGTGCGGTTTCTCGTCGCAAAACGCGGGTGGATCGCCGCCCGTCTCGATGCGTTACCAAACCCGGTGCCGTTTGCCGAAGGCGCGATCGTGCCAGTGCGCGGCGCCCCGCACCGCATCCGACGAGTTTTCGATGCCGCGCTGCCGCCGGTCGCGATCGTCGACGGCGAAATCCGAGTGCGCAGCGATCCGATGTATTTGCCGCGTCGCGTTCGCGATCACCTGGTCGCGTTGGCCGCCAGCGAGCTTGCCCGCCGAGCGCGCCGGCTCGCGCCAGAGATCGGGCATAAGGTCGCTCGCGTCACTGTGCGCGATACGAAAAGCCGGTGGGGCAGCTGCTCGGGAAAGGGCAGCCTTTCCTTCAGCTGGCGGCTGATCCTCGCCCCCGATACGGTCATCGACTATGTCGTCGCCCACGAAGTCGCTCATCTCGCCGAGATGAACCACGGGCCACGCTTTTGGGATCTGGTGGAGCGCCTCTCCCCGGGCAACGCAGCGCCCAGGACGTGGCTGAAACAGCATCGCAGCCGATTGTTCTCCTACGGCTGACCGAAGATTCAAGGCGGGGCGCGCAATCCTATCGTCGGCCGCCGCATGATCCACAGCAGTAGCAAGAGCCCGGGAATGCACAGCACCGTGCTCAACAGGAAAAACGGCGTCCAGCCGAGCAGCGAGGCAACCTTGCCGCCCCACGCCGAGAGTATCGTTCGGCCCGCCGCGGCGAGCGAGGTAAGCAGCGCATACTGCGTCGCGGTAAACTCGACGCTGCACAGACCCGAAAGATAGGTGACAAAGGCGGCCGAACCCATTCCGTTGGTCAGGTTCTCAATGCCGATCGTCAGCGCGAGGGCTACGAGGTCGTGGCCGGCCCAAGTCTGAACAACGTACATCAGGTTCGACAGCATCTGGAGCCCGCCGCTGACGAGCAGCGCGCCATACACCCCGATGCGGGCCACGACAACGCCGCCCAGGGCGAGTCCGGCGAGCGTGGCGGCCAGACCGTATATCTTGCCGATATTGGCGACCTCGACTTTGGCGAAGCCCAAGGACACGTAAAGCGGGGTCGCCATCGTCCCGGCAAGCGCCTCGCCGAATTTGTAGAGGATCGTGAACAGCAGGATGGTCGCCAGCAGGCCGGTCCCGGTACGGCGATGCAGATCGACGAAGGGCGCCACGACCGCCCGGCCGACCCATGCACGCAGGCGCCCCTTGGGGGTTGTTCCGGGCAGCGGATCGATCGGGCGAATCCCCCCCGGTTCCGGGGTCAGCCATACCGTTACCATGCCGATCAGCATCAGCGTCGCCATCAAGCCGTAGGCGAAGGCCCATCCGCCAAAGGCGGCGGTGTACAGAGCCCCGGCCCCCGCAGCGAGCATGCCGAAGCGATACCCCCACTGCGTCGCCGCGGCGCCCGCGCCCTGTTCTTCGGGGGACAGCAGTTCGATGCGATAGGCGTCGATCACGATGTCCTGGCTAGCCGACAGGAAGGCGACGAGCACGGCCGCGAGGGCCGTCATCGCAGGATCGACGCGCGGGTCGGTGAGGCCGAGGGCGAGGATCGCCAGGGCGAGCGGGATCTGGATCGCCAACGCCCAGCCGCGCCGTCGCCCGAGGCGCGCCGTCACCAGCGGGATCGGCAGCCGGTCAATAAGCGGCGACCACAGGAACTTTAAATTGTAGGAGATGCCGACGAGGCTGAAGAACCCGATCGTCGTCAGCGACACGCCGATCTCCGCAAGCCAAAAGGAGAGCGTGGCGGCCGTCAATGCGAGGGGCAGCCCGCTCGCGAACCCCATTAGCAGCACCGCGATCAGCCGCGGCTGGCGATACACCCCCAGCGAGGCGAGCCAACCTGCGGCCGCCTTCTTGGCAGGTCCCTCACCCCAACCCTCTGCCCGCGTGGCGCTAGAGCCTGGGACCCCCACAGCCGGTGGGTGGGGTGCTGCCACTGCCTCTTAGGATTTCTTCTCTGGTTTATCGGCGTCCGCAGCGACCTGGACCTTGATGATCTTGTCGGGATTGGAGACCGTGCCGTTGCGGTTGGGGTCGCCCTTCTTAATCTGGTCGATGTACTCCATGCCGGAGGTGACCTTGCCCCAGATCGTGTACTTGCCGTCGAGGGACGGTGCCGGGGCGAACATGATGAAAAACTGGCTGTCGGCGCTGTCCGGATCGGACGCGCGGGCCATCGAGACGACGCCGCGCACGTGCTTTTCGTTCGAAAACTCGGCCTTCAGCTTGTGGCCCGAGCCTCCCGTGCCGTCGCCCTTTGGATCGCCGGTCTGCGCCATGAAGCCGTCGATCACGCGATGGAACACGATCCCATCATAGAAGCCGCGGCGCACCAGCGCCTTGATTTGCGCCACCGTGGCCGGCGCCAAATCCGGACGCATTTCGATGACGACGCGGCCAGCCGGCACGTCCATGTATAGGGTGTTCTCGAGATCTGCAGCCATCGCGTTGCCTCCGAAGGTGAGCGCGGCGACGAGCAGCAGCAGCCTGCTCAGCGCTGCCATGACCATATCCTTAACAGAAGAGATCGGCAGGACCTTATCCAAAGGGGCTTCTCGATAAAAGGCGACTCATCGAGACGGCTGGCGCTCATACCAGCCGCCGCGGCGGAAACGGTCGAGATAGCTCGGCAAGATCGCCTCGACTGGGGTCGGTGTGATCCCCAGGCTGGACAGGCCCAACGCGCCCGGGGATGCGACGTTGTCGCGCTTCAGGAGTTCGACCTGATCCGGCGTCAGAGGCGGGTTCGGCAGAAGCGCCATCAGTCTCGCCTGCATCGCGGCGAGACCGAAAGGCAAGTCGATGAACCAGCGCTGCCGGCGAATCTCACGCAACATCAGTTCAAGAAGCTCGCGAAAAGAATAGGTCTTTGGGCCGGCAAGTTCATAAGTGCGACCGGCTGTTGCCGGGTCCTCCAAGCACTTGATCACAGCGTCGGCAACATCGCCGACATAGACCGGCTGAAATCGCGTGTCTCCCCCGCCGATCAATGGCAGCACCGGCGAGATCGTCGCCATTGCGGCAAAGCGGTTGAAAACCTGGTCCTCCGGACCGAAAACCACCGAGGGGCGCAGCGTTGTGACGGTCGGGAACGCGTCGCGGACGGCTTGCTCGCCAGCAGCTTTGGTCCGGGCATATGCGGAAGAAGAACGCGAATCGACCCCGATCGCCGAGATGTGCACAAACCGGTCGATCCCGGCGTCGCGGGCGAGGCGGGCGAGCAGGGCAGGACCGGTATGCTGCGTCCGCTCAAAGGTCTGCGACCCGCTCTCGCGCAGGATGCCGACGCAATTCACCAGGCCGTCATTCCCGGCAAGAAGCGCGGACAACAGGGCCTCGTCGTCGATCGCAACGTTGAGCGGCTGTACTTGACCGACCTCGCCCATCGGCCGAAGGAACTTCGCCTCCTCGGCATTGCGGCAGCCGACTGCGACGACATCGCCGCGAGCGGCGAGACGCTTGACGACGTAGCGGCCGATAAAACCCGATCCGCCGAGCACCGCGGTTCGACGATTTCTCATGGTTTTCCCCTGCTGCGCCTGCTCATTGGCGGAGAGCGATGCGTCACCTATAAACCAGCGCTGCGCGTGGGCGAAGAGCTTGGCTCTCGCCAGTCGCCAATCCAATCCCGTCGCACGTTGACATCGCAGGGTGTCCGGCTTATCTCCGCTGTCCCGGAGGCGCCCAGGTGGCGGAATTGGTAGACGCGCTAGATTCAGGTTCTAGTGGGCGAAAGCTCGTGGAAGTTCGAGTCTTCTCCTGGGCACCATCTCGGTTCGGGGACGGTGCGCCGGGTCGTCGCCCGGGATGACCCATAGGCTCCACCGCGGAGATCTTGCCGAGAGCGTCGACTTGGGACCGGTCGTCGCAGTCGACACCGAGGCTATGGGGCTCAATCCCCGTCGCGACCGACTGTGCCTCGTCCAGCTTTCAGCGGGAGACGGCGATGCACATCTCGTGCAGTTCGCGCCCGGCGGTTACGCCGCGCCGCGTCTGAAACGGCTGCTGGCAGATCCCGACACTCTCAAGCTGTTTCATTTTGCGCGATTCGACCTGGCGATGCTTTACCACCATCTTGGCGTAATGGCTCTGCCGGTCTATTGCACGAAGATTGCCTCACGACTCTCTCGCACCTTCACGGATCGGCATGGCCTGCGGGATCTGTGCAAGGATTTGATCAGTATTGACTTGTCGAAACAGCAGCAAAGCTCAGACTGGGGAGCGGAGACCCTGACCGAAGAGCAGCTTCGCTATGCCGCATCGGACGTGCTCCATCTGCACGCGTTGCGCGACCGACTCGATGCAATGCTGGCCCGCGAGGGACGCGAGAGCTTGGCACGTGCCTGCTTTGAATTCCTGCCGCATCGCGTCCGGCTTGATCTCGAGGGCTGGTCGGAGCAAGACATCTTCGTGCATTAGGCGCCCGATGTGAGGGCGAGGGGGAATCGGTGGACGCATTGCAAAGCGCGTGGCTCGCGCGGGCACGATGAGCGACTCGATCGTCGGTGTCAGGCGGATCGCTGCTGTTGCCGACGAGGCGGTGGCTCCCTGCGGCGGAAGAGCCGACTTGGCCGTGGCCCGACGCGTCCTCCGGGCCGAGATCCGCGGTCTGGAGAGACTAGCCGAGGCCCTCGACCTAAGCTTTGAAAAGGCGGTCGATGCATGCGCCGCGGTGCATGGACGGATCATCGTCACCGGGCTCGGCAAGAGCGGTCATATCGCACGCAAGATCGCGGCAACCCTCGCGTCGACCGGCACACCGGCGCAGTTCGTGCACCCGGTTGAGGCGAGCCACGGCGATCTCGGTATGATCGGATCTGGTGATGCGATCCTCGCCTTGTCCAACTCCGGCGAGACCACCGAATTCGCTGATATCGTCGCCTACTCGCGCCGTTTCGATATCCCCCTAATAGCGATCACCGGGGGGGCGCGCTCAACCCTTGCCGGCGCGGCTGACATTGTGCTGCGCTTGCCGGATGCGGCCGAAGCCTGTCCGATGGGTCTGGCTCCGACGACCTCGACGACAATGATGGCGGCGCTTGGTGATGCCTTAGCGCTCGCCCTCCTCGAGCGGAAGGGTTTCTCCTCGACAGACTTTCGGCTGTTTCATCCGGGCGGCCGGCTGGGACGTAAACTCCTGCGGGTGCGCGACATTATGCATCAGGAAGGCGAGGTACCCTTGGTCTCGCCTGCTGACCGCATGTCCGAAGCGATACTGATGATGTCTGCGAAAAGCTTCGGGTGCGTCGGCGTGTGCGAGACCGACGGGCGGCTTGTCGGCGTGATCACTGATGGCGATTTGCGTCGGCACATGGGGGATTCGCTGCTCGGTCAAACGGTTCGGGCGGTGATGCACCAAAATCCGAAGACGATCACCGCTGCGGCTCTGGCGGCGGATGCATTGGGATTAATGAACCGGTCCGCCATCACCTCACTCTTCGTGGTCGACGAAGGGGATAAACCGATCGGTTTCCTGCATATGCATGATTGTTTGCGTGCCGGGGTCGCATGACGAGAGGGGGTAGTAGCGGTTTGGTGAAGGCGCTGGAGCCGCCGATCGGGCGAGATCTCGCAGCCGTTTTTCCGCGTCGTGGCCCGCTCAACGCGCCTTCACGCGCGGGCCTCGCCGGTGACCGTCACAGCCGTCGTGTGGCGTTCTTGAAGCATGTCCTGCCGGTCATCGGCGGCATGATGCTGCTGTTGGTTGCCTTATGGCCGCGGCTCGGCCCCATCTTGGAAAACGTGCGGCTGGCGTTTCCCGCAGTCGATCTGCGCGAGGCGCGGGAACTGCGAATGCTGAATCCCCACTATGCCGGGATCGACCGCTTCAACCGACCCTATGTCGTTACTGCGGCAGTTGGCCGGCAAGTGCCCAATCAAGAAGATCTGATGTCGTTGGAACGGCCAAGGGGAGAAATGACGATGCACGGTGGCGCCGTCGTCGTTATGACGGCCGCGACGGCGATATACCAATCTCAGGCGCAACGGCTCGATCTGTCCGACGATGTCACCCTCATCCATGAAAACGGTACACGCTTCGTGACGCAGAGCGCACACGTCGATGTGTCAGCCAACACCGCTGACGGCCACGACCCGGTGAACGGAGACGGTCCTTCGGGAAAGATCGTCGCACAGGGCTTCCGGATTCTCGACAAGGGCGACACGATCATCTTCACTGGCAAATCCCACCTCCTGCTCAAGGGAGCCAGGCCAACCGCGCCTAAAACGGCGCCTCCCACACTGCCGGCCGAAATAGAGGTCACCGCCGCCCGCATCGAGGCTGCCGCGGCGGCATTCGCCGCCAGCACGTCCGAGCCGTCCGGTTCCGGCAATCTCATTGGCGAACCTGTCCGCGTTGCCCCGCCAAGTCCGGGGCAGCGGTAAAAGACAATGGCAAATCCCCGGGCCGCGGTTCGCGGGCAAGACGCGATACCGGCTGACGGTTTCGCCCGACCAACCGCTATCGGCGGGGTGGCGATATGACCCCGAAGCAAGCAACTTCCATGGCACTGGTTCTCTGCTGGTTCAGCCCCCTTGCGGCGGCTGCGCAGGGTTTGAGCCTTAATAGTGTATCCGACGATAAGCCGATCGAGATCTCCGCCGATTCGGGGATGGAGTGGCAGCAGGACGCGCAGGTCTACATCGCCCGCGGCAATGCCGTGGCCAAGCGTGGAGCCACGGAGGTGCACGCCGACACGCTGACCGCGCACTACCGCAAAAGCAAGGGGACGGGCAGCGATGCCGAGATCTATCGCCTCAATGCCGACGGTCATGTCACGATCAAAGGTGAGCGGCAAACCGTCGTCGGCGCTGAAGCCGTGTACGATGTCGACCAGCAAATCGGTATCGTCACCGGCAAGGACCTGAGGCTGACGACGGCAACCGATGTGGTGACCGCGCGGGACAGCCTTGAGTGGTACGATGCGAAGCAGATCGCGGTGGCGCGTGGTGATGCCGTTGCCGTGCGGGATTCGAAACAGATCCGCGCCGACGTGTTGACCGCGCATATGACGAAAGACAAGGCCCAGGCGGATCAGAGCAAGCCTGGTAGCAAGCCAGCGCGAACCACCGCCGAGCCGGGAGCGTCGGCGGGACCGCTCGGGGGCGACGAGGGGTCTCGGATCAGCCGTGTCGACGCGCAGGGGAACGTTGTGGTCTCGACAGCGACGGATGTCGGTCGCGGCGATTTTGGGGTTTACAACGCCGACACTGGGATCGTCACGCTCCTCGGCAACGTCACGGTCACTCGCGGCCCCAATGCCATCAGAGGGCAATATGCCGTGGTCGATCTCAATAACAACATCAGCCGAATGATGGCGGCTCCCGCCGCTTCGGGTACGGCACCGGGAAGGGTCGAAGGGATCTTCGTCCGGCAGGAACAGGGGGCTGGCACCAGCGCCGCGGTCCCTTCCGGCGCAAGTGCCCACAAGCCGTGAACGCGAGCGGTCAACTGCCCCTCCCCAGCGTAGCCAGGGTTACTGGCGACCGGCGGCCGCGGCTCGTCGCCAACAATCGCGGTCTGCTGGGGCATGGGCTGGGCAAGAGCTTCAAGCGGCGGCCAGTGCTGCGCGATGTCAACATCTCCGTGCAGCGCGGTGAGGTAGTGGGCCTGCTGGGGCCTAACGGTGCCGGGAAGACAACGTGCTTTTACATTATAACTGGATTGATCGCGTCGGATACCGGTGTTGTCAGCCTGGATGGGCGTGATATCACAGACCTGCCGATGTATCGCCGCGCGCGCCTCGGCATCGGCTATTTGCCGCAGGAAGCCTCGATTTTTCGCGGGCTTACCGTCGAGCAGAATATTCGGGCAATTCTTGAGATCGCCGAGCCGGCACCGGAATTGCGGGAGGCGATGCTTAATGCGCTGATGGCCGAGTTCTCTATCGAGCACTTGCGACGAACCCCGGCAATGGCGCTTTCCGGCGGTGAGCGCCGGCGGTGTGAAATCGCCCGGGCGTTGGCTACCCAACCGCATTTCATTCTGTTGGACGAGCCGCTCGCGGGTATCGATCCGATCGCCCTGGCCGACATCCGCGAGCTCGTCGCGCACCTCAAGGACCGCGGGATCGGCGTGCTGATCACCGACCACAACGTGCGCGAAACGCTCGAAATCGTTGATCGCGCCTATATCCTTCACGACGGGCGAGTGCTGATGGAGGGAGCACCCGCTGAGATCGTCTCCGACGCCGATGTCAGACGCGTTTACCTGGGAGAGAGGTTTAGCCTATAAGCCGCTCCTGAACGGAGCGTGATGTGAATAGGACGGGTTACTCGCAGCGTCTTGAGCTGCGCCAGACGCAGGCGCTCGTCATGACGCCTCAGCTGCAGCAAGCGATAAAGATGCTGCAGCTCTCGAACCTTGAGCTGACCCAGTTTGTCGACGCCGAGATTCAACAGAACCCGTTGCTGGAGCGGCGGGAGGCGGGGTTCGAGCAAGCTTCGCCGGACAACAACGGAAGCGTCGGGGAGAGCCCGTCGCCAGTGCGGCTGGAAGAGACGGTTGCGGGCGAGTTCACGCCCGAAGCGGCCGAGCAGTGGCATGCCACATCTGGCGATGAAGGCGATGGCTCGGTCGACCGCGGCGGCGAGGCTCATCTTTGGCACACTCGGAGCGGGAGCTTTAACGGCGTCGATCGCCCGGAGATCGAGCAGACGGTCACCCGTCCGCGCACCCTGCGCGAACATCTGCTCGAGCAGATCGGGACTGACCTCAGCGACCCCGGCGACCGGGTCATCGCCTTGCATCTTCTCGATCTGCTCGACGAGGCAGGCTACCTTCGGGCCGGGATTGGAGGCGTGGCGCAACTTCTGGGCTGCGAAATCGATCGCGTCGAAAAGGTCTTCGGTCGGCTGCAGCAGTTCGATCCTTCGGGCGTGTTCGCCCGCGACCTACCGGAATGTCTGGCTCTGCAATTGTGCGATCGGAATCGGCTCGATCCTGCCATGCAGGCTCTGCTCGAAAACCTGCCCTTGCTCGCCGCCCGCAACATTCCCGCGTTGGTCCGGTTGTGCGGCGTCGATGCCGCAGACCTGGCCGAGATGATCGCCGAGATCAAGTCGCTCGATCCACGCCCAGGGCTTGCCTTCGATCCGCCGCTCGCGCAGCCCGTTGTCCCCGATATCCTGATGCACTCGCTTCCCGAGGGGGGCTGGCTCGTCGAGCTCAACGCGGAAACCCTGCCGCGCGTTCTGGTCAACAACAGGTATTGCGCGCGAATCCGCAGGGCAACGCGCAGCAAGGCCGAGAAGGACTACCTGTCGGAGCGGCTGCACGCCGCGAAATGGCTCGTCAAGTCGCTGCATCAGAGGGCCACCACGATCCTCAAAGTCGCCGCCGAGATCGTCCGCCAGCAGGACGCCTTTTTCCGCCACGGCGTGCAGTCGCTACGGCCGCTCATTCTACGCGACATCGCCGAGGCGATCGGCATGCACGAGAGCACGGTGAGCCGGGTGACCAGCAATAAATACATGGCGACGCCGCGCGGTCTCTATGAACTCAAATATTTTTTCACGTCCTCGATACCGGCCTCGCACGGCGACGGCACGCATTCCGCGGAAGCGGTGCGCCATCGCATCCGGGGGCTGATCGACAGCGAGCCCGCCGGTGAGCCGCTTTCCGACGAGCGCATCGTCGAATTGCTGCAGCAGCACGGGGTCGGCATCGCCCGTCGAACAGTCGCGAAATATCGTGAAGCGATGCGTATCCCTTCCTCGGTCCAACGCCGGCGGGAAAAGCTGCTCGCGATGTGAAACAGATGCCGCTTGACCGTTCGCGGGTACCTTCCCAATTTCGATATCTGGGCGCATCGATACCGTGCAGCGCTGACGCGAACGGGTTATCCCATCTATGCAACTGACAGTTACCGGCAAGCAGATCGATGTCGGCGACGCATTGCGTCGTCATGTCGAGGCCAGCCTGAGCACCATCCTCGGCAAATATTTCGGAACCGCCATCGAAGCCCATGTCGTGGCCTCACGGGAGGCGCATCTGAGCCGAGTGGAGATTTCGGTTCATATCGGCCGAGGCATTGTGGTCAACGCTCATGGCGCCGCTTCGGAGCCCTATTCGGCTTTCGACGCGGCCGCCGAACGCGTTGCCAAGCAGCTGCGCCGATACAAGCGGCGCCTGCGTGATCACCACGCCAAGGACGCCGTCGGGGTCGACGAGCGGGCCATGGCCTATATATTGGCGCCCGTGGCGGAGGAAGCTGAGGATGAGGAGCCCGAGGAGGAGGGCGCAGGGGATGGAGCCGACGGTGGGCCAGCGTTGATCGCCGAGATGAGCACTGAGCTGCCGCACCTGACAGTGGGCGAGGCGGCCATGCGCATGGACCTTGCGGATGCACCAGCGTTGCTGTTTCGCAACCGCTCGCATGGCGAGCTCAATCTCGTATATCGTCGCCCCGACGGTAATATCGGGTGGATCGATCCGGAGCTCGATCCGACCCGCCGGCCGCGGCGGCGCGCCTCCTGAAACGCAGCTTGTGATTGGGGCTCCGTTGCGGCCTTTGTTGCTTAAAAACTTAGGCCCTCACCGGGTCGAACGGAACGGGGTATGGACATTGTCGATCTGATCACGCCGCGCAGTGTGATTGCTCAACTACGCGCGGCCAATAAAAAGCAGGCGCTGACAGAGCTCGCCAAACGCGCCGCCGCGATGACCGGCACACATGAGCGCACGATCTACGATGTGCTGACCGAACGCGAGCGCCTCGGCACGACGGGGATCGGAACCGGGATCGCAATCCCCCACGGCAAGCTGCCCGGAGTGAAGGGCCTCTTCGGCCTTTTCGCTCGGCTCGAGAGGCCTATTCCCTTCGAAGCGGTCGATGATCAGCCGGTCGATCTGATCTTCCTGTTGCTCGCTCCGGAAGCAGCCGGAGCAGACCATCTGAAGGCGCTTGCCCTCGTTTCCCGATTGCTGCGAGATCGCACAATTTGCGAAAAACTACGCGGCACCGATAATGCCGACGCCCTTTACGCCCTGCTTACGGACCGCACCTCCAGCCAAGTCGCCTAGTTAGCCGCTCCAAGGCTGGCATCAATGCACGCTCAACGGTTCTAGGTCGTGCTGGCGTACCGTCGCAAAGGCGACATTGCGATCGGGCATAACGGCGATTTGTGTGCCGTCTGCGGCATGCACCGCATAGCCGACTACGCCATTGACCAGCACGCGCTTCACATAAGCGACATCCTGAATTCCGAATCCCGCGAGCTCGTGCGCCGACATGTGCCGGATTCCCTCAATTTCCTTCATGTCACCCTTCCTTGGCCATGTTTCGAGCGCCGGCCCGACTTACGAGTTGGACCCGATCAGAGCGTGTTTGGGCCCCCTCGTCCGAGCTGTTTTGGATCTCGACGACACGCACCCGGCTTTGGACCTCCGGGCGAACCAAGTCGATGTGCAGCAGTCCGTTGTCGAGCATCGCGTCGCGCACCTCGATCCCCTCGGCGAGAACAAAGGATCGCTGGAACTGGCGCGCAGCGATGCCGCGATGCAGATAGACCCGCTGGGCATCGTCGGTCTGCTTGCCGCGGACGACAAGCTGGTTGTCCTCGACTGTTATGCTGAGATCGCTCATCAGGAAACCGGCGACCGCGAGAGTGATGCGGAGCGCATTTTCACCGAGCTGCTCGATATTGTAGGGCGGATATCCGTCGGCCGAGACCTTGCTGACCCGATCCAACGCCCGCTCGAAGTGGTCGAACCCCAAAAGCAAGGGCGAGTTGAACAGCGACAGGCGTGACATCCCTTCTTCTCCTCGGCTGAGCGAGAATGCGGCGCCCGGCCCGCTGGCGGCGCGCGGACGCGTCCGGTGGATATTTGGGACGAGTGAACGGACAATCAAGCAAGCCGACGCTGCCGGTTGCTTGACGCTTCCGCTAATCAACTGCGATTCGCGGCACCGGTTCTTCCGCCCCTCTTAACGAAGCCCCATATCTTCGCCGAAAACCCTATTCCAGGGAACTTTGGACAGGCGGAATGATGTCGAGACGGCTGAATTGGCGCATCCTCGTCGCGCTGCTTCTTGGCGTGACCCTGGCCTTGGCGCCCGCCATAGCCGAGGCGCGGGCCGGCAGCTCATATGGCGGCCGCTCACCAAGCATGGGCAGCCGCGGCTCGCGCAGCTTTGAAAACAACGGGGCGCAGCCGCTGAGCCGCAGCGTCACGCCGCGCCCCGAGACTCCGCGGCAGCCGGGGCTGGCCCCGCCGGTGCCCTCCCCCGCCTACGGCGGCGGCAGCTTCTTCCAGCGGCATCCGTTTCTGACAGGGCTCGCCGGCGGCTTTCTCGGATCATGGTTGTTCGGTCACACGGGCTACGCCGCGGGCGCCGAAGGCGGGGCGGGGGGATCGATGCTCGGTGTGCTGCTGCAGCTGTTGATTATCGGGCTGCTGATTTATTTCGGGGTGCGGCTGTTCCGCGGACGTTCGTTTGCCAACGGATGGCGCGGCGTCGGCGCCGGCTGGTCGCCGCGTTCGGCGGGAGCGGCGGCGGCGCCGGTGCGGGTCGACCGCGGCCGCGACGTCAACCTCTCGGACGACGACTTGACGCGCTTCCAGGCGATCCATGCGGCGGTGCAGGAAGCCTGGAGCGAGGGCGATCTTGGGCGGATGCGGCGAGTGATGACGCCGGAGATGCTGAGCTACTTCTCTGAGGAGCTGACGCGCAATACGAGCCAGGGGGTGCGCAATATCGTCACCGATGTCGAGCTCCTCAAAGGCGACCTCAGCGAGAGCTGGGAGGAGGGCGATCTGCAATACGCCACCGCCTACCTGCGCTGGCGCGCCCACGACTATGTCGTGCGCGCGGGACGTGCCCCCGGAGACCCCGATTACCTGGTCAGCGGCGATCCGCGCCGCCCAGTCGAGGCCGAGGAGCTGTGGACCTTTGTTCGCCGTCGCGGCGGCGACTGGCTGCTCTCCGCCATCCAGCAGGTGTGATGGAGGCGGCAATTCAGTCGCGCAATGGCGCCTTTGCCTAACGTTTTCGCCTCAAGGCCAGGCGACGAGCGGCGGCAACGACATCAATATCGCTTCAGGGTTGCCGTCCGTCCGCAGCCCGAACACGGTCCCGCGGTCGTAGAGCAGATTGAATTCGACATAGCGGCCACGGCGGACGAGCTGGTGTTGCCGCTGCTCTGCGGTCCACGGAAGGTCCATTCGCTGCCGCACGATCGCCGGAAAGATAGCCAGGAAAGCCTCCCCGACCGAGCGGACAAAGGCGAAGTCGCGCTCCCAATCGCCGCCGTCAAGGTAGTCGAAGAATATGCCACCGACCCCGCGCGGCTCGCCGCGGTGCTTTAAAAAGAAGTATTCATCGCACCATTTCTTGTAGCGGTCGTAGCGGTTCTCCTCGTATCCCGCGCAGGCCTCGGCAAGGGCGGCGTGGAATTCCCCGGCGGCAGGCTCGTCGGGATAGATTGGCGTCAAATCGGCGCCGCCGCCGAACCAGGCTTTGCTCGTGGCGATGTACCGCGTGTTCATGTGGGCGGCCGGCACCAGGGGCGATGACATATGAGCGACCAGCGAGACGCCGCTCGCCCAGAAGCGCGGATCCTGAGAAGCTCCCGGGATGTCGTTACGAAATTCCGGCGAGAATTCGCCCGAGACGGTCGAGACGTTGACGCCGACCTTTTCGAAGACCTGCCCCCGCATAACCGAAATTGTCCCCCCGCCGCCGCCAGTGCGCTGCCAATCGCTGCGCTCGAAGCGACCCGCGAGGCCCGCTTCCGGGTGCGCGCCGACGAACTCGTCTTCGATCGCCTCGAACGCCGAGCACAGCCGGTCGCGCAATAGAGTGAACCAGGCACCGGTGCGGGCGGCGCGATCGGGATCGGGCGGAAACGCGGTGGGATCGTCACTCATGCTCCGGGAACAATCCGGTTTGGCGCAAGGCTTCCGCGAGCGCGATCGCGCCGGCGAGCGCTACATTGAGCGATCGAGCGCGTCGGCGCAACGGAATGACCACTCTTGCGGAGGCGGCGCGGTGCGCCGCTTCAGGAACGCCCGCACTCTCGCGGCCCAGGAGGATAGTGTCCTCCGCGGCAAACGCGAAACGATGCAGCGGGATCTTTCCCGAGGTCGTCATAAGGATCAGCCGCGATTGTAAACTGCGGCCGGCAAGGAACGCGCTCCACGAGAGATGGCGGCGAAGCTCGAGATCAGCCGCGTAATCGAGAACGACGCGCCGCAGCCGGCGATCGTCGAGCAGGAAACCGCAAGGCTCGATCAAGTCAACCCCGACGCCGAGGCAAGCGGCTAGCCGCAACAACGCGCCGGTATTTTGCGGAATATCCGGCTCGAACAAGGCGAGACGCAAGCGACCTCCCAGGCCGGGTCCCCAAGCAGGCTCGAATGCCGTATATCCGGCCTAATCTTTACTCAATTATCCGCGGATTTATGCGGCAGTCTGTCACATAGTTCACTCATCTCAACCGTATAGCTTGCCGCGGCGGCCCGATGGCTGCGGAATCATGAGGTATGAATGGCAGATCTGGCGCACCAGAATGTCACCGGCGCGCATTCCGGGGAAACACGACGCGATTTTCTGATCCTAACCGCCTCGGCAATCGGCGCCGTCGGCGTCGCCGCAACGATCTGGCCGTTCATCGACAGCCTGAACCCGGCTCGCGATACCCTGGCTCTCGCCACCAGCGAGGTCGATATCGGTCCCGTCCAAGTGGGACAGCGATTGACGGTGGCGTGGCGCGGCAAACCGGTGTTCATCGATCATCGCACGCCGGAAGAAATTAAAGCGGCGGAAGGCGTCGACGTGTCGTCTTTGCGGGACCCGCAGGCGGATTTGGCGCGGGTCAAGAAACCGGAATGGCTGGTCATTATTGGCGTGTGTACGCATCTCGGCTGCATCCCGCTCGGCCAGAAGGCGGGCGATGATCGCGGCCCCTATGGCGGCTGGTTCTGCCCGTGCCACGGGTCGATCTATGACACTTCGGGGCGTATCAGGCAGGGGCCTGCACCGCTCAACTTGGTGGTGCCGCCTTACGAGTTCACCGGCGACACGATGATCAAGATCGGCTAGGAGGAAGCCATGGCCGATATCCATCCCGCCGGTACCGGCAGCCGGATCATTCGCTGGATCGATTATCGGCTGCCCTTTGTCGGGATGTTGCAGCACGAGCTCTACGAATATCCGACTCCCCGCAATCTGAGCTATTGGTGGAATTTCGGCTCGCTCGCCGGGATCATGCTGGTTGTGCTGATCGTCACCGGCATTGTACTGGCGATGCAGTATACGCCGCACGCCGATTACGCCTTCGACTCGGTTGAGCGCATCATGCGCG
>Ga0306920_100006055_pt1 | contig 15714 bp, 13 predicted proteins | sample flu12Cox44000170_FD_204666 | JGI IMG/M metagenome (GOLD analysis project Ga0306920, IMG submission 204666) | Lab enrichment of tropical soil microbial communities from Luquillo Experimental Forest, Puerto Rico - flux4day.12C.oxic.44.000.170 (v2)... | ecosystem: Environmental > Terrestrial >... | reverse complement strand
GCAGGTTCGTCCCGTCGACGTGCGTCGTCGCGATCGTCTCCCACTCCGATTCGGTGGGAAGCCGCATTCCCGTCCAGTGTGCGAACGCGTCAGCCTCGTAGTAGCTCACGTGACACACAGGCTCGTTCGGGTCGACCGGACGTAGGCCCGACAGCGTGAACTGGAGCCAGCGGCCGGGATCCTCGGGGTCGCGCACCCAATACTGGGGCGCCTCGAGTCCGAGCGTGTTCACGACGCCCCAACCGTCAGAGAGCCAGAACTCGGGACGGCGGTATCCGTCGTCCTCCATGAAGGAGAGCCACTCGCCCGCGGTCACCGGCCGGTCTGCCATGCCGAACGGGGTGAGGTGCACCGTGTGGGTGGGGTACTCGTTGTCGAAGCCGAAGCCCTGGCCACGGTGGCCCACCTCGACCGGCCCACCGTCGTGCTCGATCCATCCGGCCTTGGGTGGGGCGACCTCGGAAGGATCCGGTGCCCCGGGCAGGTAGGCGGGGTGGAGCGGATTCTTGGACAGGACGTGCTTGATGTCCATGAGCAAGAGTTCTTGGTGCTGCTGCTCGTGGTGGAGGCCGAGGGTGATGAGGTCGGCCAGTCCCGGCTGCGTCGGGTCCTCGAGCACCGGCTGCATCGCCAGGTCCACAGCAGCTCGGTACTGCGCGATCTTTCCGACGCCGGGGCGTGAGAGCAGTCCGCGCTCGGCGCGGGGGTGTCGCGCCCCGACGGTCTCGTAATACGAGTTGAAGATGTAGGCGTATGCGGGGTCGTACGGGGTGTAGCCGTCCTGGTACTCGGAGAGAATGAAGGTCTCGAAGAACCAGGTGACGTGCGCACGATGCCACTTCGTGGGGCTCACGTCGGGCATCGACTGCACGGTCTGGTCCTCCGGGCTCAGCACCGAGGCCAACCGCTCGGTCAGTGCACGGACCCGCGCGTACTCCTCGCAGAGGGAGAGGGGCGATGCCCGACCGCTCGTTTCCATGAGAACCGTCCCTTCGCCACCCCACCCGGAGCGGTCGCACAGGATGGCTGCGCGATTGCGATTCACCCTAGCTAGGCGGTGTCTCAGCCAGCGCGTTCCACCGAGAATTCGCACAAATGCCAGGTTGCGTTGGGGCAACGGTCGTCGGATCGGTGCACGCGGACCCATCCGCCATCCACGGTGACGCGGACTGAACGGCCGCTGGGATCCCAGTTCAACGGCGGTTCACCCGAAGCCAGCGAACGGTACCTTGGGCGCCTGTGAGTGAGCGGGCTCTCGACCCAACGATCGTCGACGCCTACCTCGGGGCGGTGGACTGGTTGCGCAGCATCCTTGGGCGGTCCGAGGTCGCCGTCGCCTGGCCGGAGCGGAGCGCAGTGGCCGACTACACCGTCGGCGGTATCGCCGCCCATGCCGTGCACGGGGTGCTGTGGTTGGAGCAGCTGCTGAAGGACCCAGAGCCCGCGGGATTGCGACGCGTGACCATCGCCGAATTCTTCGGGACGAACCGGGTGGACGGACCGGACGACCACGACAGCTTGTCGGCGTCGTTGCGCGCCGCCGCAGAGGCGTTCGCGCTGGCGGGTGCCTCGGCGGTGAATGCCGCCTGCACCGTGTCACGCGACGTGCTCGTCGGCCTCTTGAAGACGGCGTCCGCCGACCAGGCGGTTCCCGTGATCCGTTTGGCCGGCGGTCAGGTGTCGCTGGAGGACTACCTGCGCACGAGGGTCCTCGAGGTCGTGGTCCATGGAGACGACGTTGCCAGCAGCGTGTCCGGGCTGGTCGTGGCCGACCCGCCGCCGGCGGCGGTCGAGATCAGTCTCGGCGTCTGCATCGAAATGGCGAGGGTGCGCGTGGGCGACGTCGGCGCCTTGCGTGCGTTCACGCGCGCCGAACGATCCGAGCCCGGCGCGCTGAGAGTCCTGTAGGCGGGCCGCGTTCTCACGCGAACCATCCGGTCAGGTGAGCACCTTGCGGCGGAAGTTGCGTAGCCCGAGGGTCAAGAAGATGGCGCTGAATGCCGCGATGGCCGGGTAGATCACGTACAGGTGCATGTGTGCTGCGTCGGTGAACGCCGCGCGCATGCCGTCGTTGATGTAGATGAGCGGGTTGATCAGCACGATGATCTGCAGCCAGTGGATGGGGCCGACCTCCACGGGCGCAAGGCGGGTCCACTGGTAGTAGGTCCCGCCGAGGAAGGTGATCGGCAACACGATGAATCCGAACATGAGCCCGAGGTTGCGGGGTTCGAAGGACGTCCCGAGCAGCAGGCCGAGCGACGCCATGCAGACACACGACAGGGGAACGAGTGTGACGATCAGCAGCCAGTGCAGGTTGATCTGCGCCTCGACGCCCGCGGCATGGACCACCGAGGCGATCGGCAGCACGATCGCCGCGGAGATCAGGCCCTGGGCAGCACCCGAGATGACCTTGGAGATGGCGACGAGCCAGATCGGGCACGGCGCCTGCACGCGGTCCTCGATCTCACGGGTGAAGCCGAACTCCTGGGCGAGCGGCATGGCCACGGCCTGGATTCCCTGGAACATGATGGAGAGCCCGACCACGCCCGGTACGAGCACGGTGGCGAAGGCGGACTCTGCGCCAGGGATCCCGCTGGCCGCGCCGATCCCCTGACCGATCTTCGGGAAGACGTAGAGGAACACGAAGCAGAGGAGAAAGGGCTGCACCAGGGTGCGGACCGTGAACTCGATCTTGTGCTTCCACAAGACGACCAGATCCCGCAGGATCAGGGCCTGCAGCGAGGTCCAGCTGGCTGCCGTGGCCGAACGGGTCGGGCTGAGGTTGACATGGCGCGACGCCGCGGATCCGAAGGTGGGCGCGGCCACCGACTCGGGTGTCGTGGCGGCCATCACTCCCTGAGCTCCTTGCCGGTCAGGCCGATGAAAACGGTCTCGAGCGTCGGCTCTGCCACCGAGAGGTCGGCCAGGGTGATGCCGGCCGTTTCCGCCGCCGCGACGATGCGCGGCACGAGCCGGTCGGCGCCGCGGACCTGCAGCTCGATGCCGCCGTCGATGATGCGGGTCCGGGTCAGTCCGTCGAGCCCGCGGTGGAAGGCATCCTCCAACCGGTCTGGCTGTGCCACGGCCTTCACGGACACGATCGTGTCGGCCCCGACGCTTCGCTTCAGGGCCGCGGGCGTGTCGAGCGCGAGGATCTTGCCGTGGTCCATGATCGCCACCCGGTTGCACAACCGATCGGCTTCCTCCATGTAGTGCGTCGTAAGCATGATGGTCTGGCCTTCGGCGTTGAGACCCCGCAACAGTTCCCACAAGGCCAGCCGTCCCTGTGGGTCGAGACCCGCCGTGGGTTCGTCGAGGAACAGCACGGCCGGGCGATGAAAGATCGCCCGCGCCACCATGAGCCGTTGCGCCATCCCGCCGGAGAGCGCGTAGATCGACGCCTTGGCGAAGCGGTGCAATTGGAACCGCTCGAGCAGTTCGTCTGCGGTCTGGCGGCATTCACGCGGTGGCATGCCGAACAGGCGGCCGTGGAAGTACAGGTTCTCCCATGGGGTCAACTGGCGGTCGAGGGTGTTCTGCTGTGAAACGACGCCGATCAGCTGCTTGACCAGAGTCGGGTGACGGAGGACGTCGATACCACCGACGTGCGCTTGCCCGCTCGAGGGGATCACTCGGGTCGTGAGCACTCCGACGGTCGTGGTCTTTCCTGCGCCGTTGGGGCCGAGCAGGCCGAAGACCTCGCCCGTCCCCACGCGCAGGTTGAGTCCATCGACGGCCCGGAAGTCCGTCCCCGGATAGGTCTTGGTGAGATCGATCGTCTCGATGATCGGTGCCCCACCGTCGGGGGACGGGCCGTTCAAGGAGGGTGCCGTGGACGTCGCGGTCATAGCGCTCTTCGCACAGTAGCGGTGGCGTCCCTCAGTCCTCAGCGAGGATCTGGTACAGCTCCTTGCGCGCCTTCTGGATCACGGCGATACCGCGCTCGATCTGTGTGGTCTCGCCGGCCCCGGCCAGTTGCTTGGCCGCGCTCATCAGCTGTCCCATGCCGAGGCGCAACCCGCGGACGAGCTCGTCCGTTTCGCCGGGCGCCTGCCAGGGAACAGCAGCCTGCTCGGCCTCGGCCCGACCGGCGTCGGTGAGGGAGAAGGTGCGGCTGCCATCGACCTCCGACGATCGCACCACGCCCTCGTCCTCGAGCATCTGCAACTGCGGGTAGACCGATCCGGGGCTCGGGCGCCACAGACCTCCGCTCATCTCCTCGAGGCGACGCATCACCTCGTACCCGTGCGCGGGCTCGTCGCGCAGTGCGACGAGGATGGCCCCGCGAATGGCGCCGCGGCGCATCCGCCGGCCGCCCCAACCCCCGAACTCGCCCCAGCGCCCCCGGGGGCCGCGCGGGCCCGGCCCGAAGAAGCGGTCGTGCATGTGCTCGTGCTGATGTCCGTGTCCCATCTGGATCGTCCTCCTCTTTCAAAGACTGTTAACGATATATCACTATATGTCGGGATATCGACCTTCGCTCGCGCCCGATGGACAAGGTCCTCTCCGGAGGCGCGGCCCGGCCCCCATACTGAAGGGGGCATCGGGTCGTGGTGCCGATCCGTCGATCCGTCGTCCCGAGGAGCCGCCGTGGGACCATGCACCGCCGACACCTCCGAGACGGTCACGCCGAGCCGAGTTGCGGAAGCGGGCGTGTTCAGGCGCGGGGATTTCAGGGTCGGCACTGGGGTGTCGTGCTCGGCCGACCTCCACGGTCTCGATGACCGCTGACGGCGATCGGCTGAGCGAGGCCGAACAGCTGCAGCGGCGAGCGGCGATACCCGCGATCTTCGCTCAGACCCCGTTCCTGGCCTGGCTCGGACTCGAGGTCGAACGCTACGAGCCCGACGACGTGGCGACCAGGCTGCCGTTTCGGGTCGATTTGAGCAACGACGGCAAGACGTACCACGGCGGCGTCATCGGCGCGGTGATCGACACGACGGGCGCCCTCGCGGCGTGGTCGAACCACGACTTCGACCGCGGCATGCGCGCGTCGACGGTGTCCATGGCGCTCCAGTACGTCGCCGCGAGTTCGAGCGTGGACCTCGTCTGTCGTGCCACGACGGTCCGACGGGCGCGCGAGCTCATCTTCACCGAGATCACCGCGTCGGACGACACCGGCAAGGTATTGGCGCACGGGCTCCAGACCTACCGCATTGCGTAGGAGCCCTCAGCGGAGGCGAATGACGTTCCCCGAGAGCAGCGCTGCGGCGTCGGAAACCAGGTACGCGATCACCTCGGCCACCTCCTTCGGGGTCGCCACCTTTCGGCCCGATGCGGCGACTCGTGCCGCGGTGCGGGGGCCGATCCAGCCGGTGTCGGTGGCAGGGGGGTGCACGACATTGGCGGTCACCCCGTACTTCGCCAACTCGCTGGCGGCGCTCAGCGTGAGGTTGACCTGGGCCGCCTTCGCCGCCCCGTAGGTCACCTCCTCGGGGAATCCGTTCGCGTCGCCAGACGTCAGGCCGACGATCCGTCCCCAGTCGCCGCCGCGCTCGATGTGGCGCCGGGCGAACTCGGCGATGAGGAGCGCCGGTGCCCGGGCATCGACGCCGAAGACCTGGTCGAGGCTCTGCGCCGTCACCGGCCCGAGCGATCGGCCGAGCCGGTCGACGGGGCGGGGGACGAAGGTGTCCGCCACCCATCCGGACGCGTTGTTGACCAGGATCTGGACCGGCCCGAGCTGCGATTCGGCCGCGTCGAACAGGCGGGGGATGGCGGCGGCGTCGGTCAGGTCCGCCTCGACGGCGGCGGCGTGGCCGCCCGAGGCGGCGATCGATTCGGCGACCAGCTCGGCCCGGGCCAGACGGGTGGCGCGGTAGGCGGCGGGCAAGGCCGGGTCGTCGAGCCCTCCCTGCCGCGGGTTGCGGTAGTAGGCGCACAGGACGGCGACGCCCCGACCGGCCAAGGCCTTGGCCGTCGCCGCCCCGATGCCGTGATTGGCGCCCGTGACCAGGGCCACCCGCTGGTCGTGGGTCGGGCCGCTCGGCATCGGTCGCGGCGTCGGGTCGGCGGCGCTCGCGCTCAGCGCAGGTCCGCGATCCGATCGAGCGCGGCCTCGGCCTCGGTCACGAATCGCTCGACCAGCACCGCCGCCGGTACCAGCTCCGTGATGCCGCCCACGCCCTGTCCGGCGGGGTAGCACTCCTTGTCGACGTCGACGCCATCGCTGAAGGAGTCGCCGCCGAGGTGCATGGCCCCGTTCCCGTACGACACACCGAGCTGTTCGGGGAACTTCTTGAGCTCGTCCGGGTGCGCGTCGTAGTAGTCGGTGTAGGTGTTGCGGACGACGCGCATGGTCTTGCCGGAGTAGGCACGGCTCACCGTCGTCTGGTCTTCGCGGCTCGCGAGCAACGTGTCCTTGTACCCGAGCACACTGCGCGCCTCTGGCGTCGCGATGAAGCGGGTGCCGACCCAGACGCCGTCGGCTCCGAGCGCCAGAGCCGCGGCGAGCCCCCGGCCGTCGAAGATGCCGCCGGCGGCCACCACCGGCACCCGGTCGCCGACGGCGTCGACGACCTGAGGCACGAGCGGGAAGGACGCCACCTGACCGGTATGGCCGCCGGCCTCGGTGCCCTGCGCAACCACGAGGTCGCAGCCGGCCTCCACCGCGCGCACAGCGTGCTCGACCTTGCCGCACATGCTGACCACGACGACGTCGTGGTCATGGCAGAGGTCCACCACCTCGGTCGGGACGCCGAGCCCGGCGACGAACGCGGAGGCCCCGCCCTCGATCACCTGCTTCACCTGCTCGGTCATGCCGCCGGGCATGGCGGTGAGGAGGTCGACCCCGAACGGCTTGTCCGTCACCGCTCGCACCGCCGCCATCTCCTCGACCATCTTGTCGTCGCCCATGGTGGACGCGCCCAGGCACCCGAATCCTCCGGCCGACGACACCGCGGCGGCGAGCTCCGCGTAGGACACACCGCCCATGCCGGCCAGCATGACTGGGTGCTCGACGCCGAGCAGATCGGTGAGGCGAGTGCGCATCGGGTCCGGCCTTCCTTGTCCAACTCGTGTTCGATGCCGACGCAACGCGCCGGCATCCGCCGTCGGGACCGTAGCGCGTGCCGCGTCCGGGCGGCAGCACACGGACGTTCGTGGCCCGACTCGGCGCTGGGCGTGTCCCGCCGCGACGAGGCCGGGTGGACAGGGGCGGTCGGCCACCCAAGGTTGCATTCCGAGCAGGACGTTCCTACTGTGATGCGGTCGTGGCAGACGTTGGGGAGGCCGGCGCGGGCGTCATGACCGCCCCGCCGGTCGAGAAGATCACGAAACGTCGCCTGTGGTTGATCCTCGGTGCCCTCCTCTTGGGCATGCTGCTGGCCGCGCTCGACCAGACGATCGTGTCGACCGCTTTGCCGACGATCGTGGGCGATCTGCACGGCGGCTCCCACCTGGCGTGGGTCGTCACCGCGTACCTCCTGGCTTCGACGGTGTCGACGCCGCTGTGGGGAAAGCTGGGTGACCAGTACGGCCGCAAGGTCTTCTTCCAGACCGCCATCGTCATCTTCGTCATCGGATCGGCGCTTTCCGGCTTCAGTCACACGATGACGGAGCTCATTGCGTTCCGCGCCGTCCAGGGCCTCGGCGGCGGCGGCCTGATGGTGGGTGCGCAGACGATCGTGGGCGACGTGGTGTCGCCGCGCGATCGCGGGCGCTACATGGGCCTGTTCGGTGCGATGTTCGCGGTGGCGACGGTGATCGGCCCTCTCATCGGCGGCCTGTGCGTGACGTACCTCACGTGGCGCTGGGTCTTCTACATCAACCTCCCACTCGGGATACTGGCGTTGTTCGTCACGGGTGCCGTGCTGCCCGGTCACCTGCGCCGCGTGCACCACACGATCGACTACTTGGGGACGGTCCTCCTGGCGGGGTCGACCACGTCACTGATCATCTTCCTCAGTCTCGGCGGCATCTCGTGGCCGTGGCGTTCGGAACCCAGCTACCTGACGGCCCTGATCGGCGTGGTGCTGGCGGTGGCGTTCCTGTTCGTCGAGCATCGAGCGCGGGAGCCGGTGATCCCGCTCAACCTCTTCCGCATTAGGGTCTTCACGGCGGCCAGCTCCATCGGCTTCGTGATGGGGTTCGCCATGTTCGGCGCCCTCACCTTCTTGCCGCTCTACATGCAGAACGTCAAGGGAGTGAGCCCGACCGCCTCGGGCCTGCGCATCCTTCCGCTCATGCTCGGGATGCTGGCCGCCTCGGTCACGTCCGGCCGCCTGGTGACCCGGTGGGGCCGCTACAAGGTGTTCCCCGTCGTCGGGACCGCGTTGATGACGGTCGGGGCCTATCTGTTGTCGATGATCGACGCGACGACCAACGGGTGGGTCCTGGCGGGCTACATGGTTGTCTTCGGCATCGGCATGGGCCTGATCATGCAGGTGCTGGTGGTCGCCGTGCAGAACGCCGTGCGCTACGAGGAGCTCGGCGTGGCGACGAGCGCGTCGACCTTCTTCCGCATGATCGGCGGGTCGTTCGGCACGGCGGTCTTCGGCGCGATTTACGCCATCGTCTTCACGCGTACCTTCGCGCCGACGCTGGCCCATGTCTCGCGCGCCGTCTTGAACTCGTTCAACCCGCAGACTCTCGACCCGGCGCTGCTGGAGAGGCTCAAGTCGACCCCGGCCGGGTTGGCCTTCTTCGAGAAGTACATCGAGGCGGTGTCGCACTCGATTCACGTGGTGTTCCTCGTGGCAGTGCCGATCTCCTTCTTTGCCTTCTTGCTGAGCTTCTTGCTGCCCGAGGTCCCGCTGCGCAAGACGGTGGTGACGGTCGATCCGGGCGAGGTGCAGGGGGCACCGCAGACGCGGTCGTCGCTCCAGGAGATCGAGCTCGCGCTGCAGCGGGCGTCGTCCCGGGAGAACCGCGGCGAGCTGTACCGGACGCTGGCGACGCGCGCGGGCATCGACCTGCCGCCACGGCAGTGCTGGCTCCTCTACCGCCTGTCGGAGCAGCCGTCGTGTTCCACCGACGAGTTGGCGGCGCGGCTCAAGGTCGACCCGTCGCTGCTGGAGCCGGCGGTGGAGGGGCTGGTGTCGGCCGGGATGGTGCTGGAGCATCGACGGGCGGGCGACTGCGACCTGGAGCTGACACCGTCGGGCGAAGACGCACTCGGCCGGCTGACCGAGGCGCGCCGGCGCGGCCTGACCGAGCTGCTCGAGGGCTGGGACCCCGAGGAGCACCCGGAGCTGATCGAGATGGTCAAGGAGCTCGCCCATGCGCTGCTCGCCGACGACGAGCGCCTGGTGGCCGACGCCATGCCGGTGGTGGCGGTGGCCGGGAGTGGCGCCGGCGCCGGGGGAGGGGGTGGCGGAGGCGGCGGGAGCGGCGGGAGCTGAGCTCCGTGCCTCGGGGCCGCGGTGCATGGGGCGGTGGCGGCTGCGGTCAGGTCGTCCTGAGGGCGCGTCGCACCCTCGCCTTGGCCTCGGGCTCGGCGCCGATGGCATCGAGCCCGATCAGCGCGGCTCCGAGCACCGGTGGCGCGTCGAGGTGGACGAGCTCGGCGCGCGGCGCCACGGCGTGGACGCCGTCGGCCACCCTGGCGTGGAACGCCACGTCCGTCGTGTCGAAGACGCCGCCACCGAGGACCACCTCTACGGCCTCTGCTTCGAGTCCGAGCCGCCCGATGGCGGCACGGATGAAGGCCACGATCTCGTCGGCGAGCGTGTTCGCAGCGTCGCGGGCAAGGGCATCGCCGCCGGCGGCGGCGTCGAGCAGCACCGGGGCGAGCTCGAAGAGTCGGTTGTAAGAGACGGCGCCGGTGTAGACGGCGGCCAGCACAGCCTCGGCGTCCGGCAGCCCGAAGTGCGCCGGGACGAGCGCGCGCAGCGTGGTGTCGTCGCCGCGGCCGTCATCGGCGCGCAGGGCGAGCCCCAACGCGCGTACGCCGAGCCAGGAACCTCCGGGGGCGAAGTCGCCCGAGAGCTCGGCGAGGGCCGGGAAGCGGACACTGGCACCGTCGGGCCCCACCGCGGCGCAGTTCACGCCCGTGCCGCAGACAACCCCGATACCCCAGGACGACGTCGTGCCTGCACGCGACACCGCGAACGTGTCGTTGCGCAAGATGGTGCGCACACTCCAGCGTTGCCCCGCGATAGCCGGTGTGATCGTCTCCTCGTCGACCGGGAGGTCGACGCCCGCCAGGCAGGCGACGCCGGTGTCGGCGATCGGGAGGCGGCCCGCCGGAAGGCCGGCTTGCCGGGCGATTTCCTTCACCGCCTGACCGAGGACGTCGAGCATCGCCTCCACGCCGACGAGCTGATGGTTGCTCGGGCCGACCCTGGCGCGCGCCAGCAGCGCACCGGCGCGCGACACGAGGACCGCGTCGGTCTTGGTGCTGCCGCCGTCGAACGCGAGGACCGCCGGATCGCCAGCGGGGTCGGGCACGGTCGGATGTTACGTTGCGCCCGTGGGGACCAAGGTGGCCGTCGTCGGAGGCGGCAGTACGTACACCCCCGAGTTGGTCGACGGCCTCTGCGACCTCGAGGAGCGGATGGTCGTGGACGACCTCGTGCTGCTCGACCCCAACGAGCTCCGGCGTGACGTCGTCGGCGGGCTCTCGGAGCGGATCCTGCGGGCACGCGGTTGGGGTGGCTCGTTCTCGACCACCGCAGATCCGCACGCCGCGCTCGAGGGTGCCGACTTCGTCGTGGTCCAGCTGCGCATCGGCGGGCAGGCGGCCCGGCACGTGGACGAGACGCTCCCGGTCGGCTACGGCTGCCTGGGCCAGGAGACCGTCGGTGTCGGTGGCCTGGCCAAGGCGCTCCGCACGGTGCCGGTCGTGCTCGAGCTGGCCGAGGAGATGGCGACCCGCGCCAATCCCGGCGCGTGGCTGGTGGATTTCACCAACCCGGTCGGAATCGTCACCCAGGCGCTGCTCGACGACGGGCATCGGGCCGTGGGGCTGTGCAACGTGGCCATCTGGGCGCAACGGCGGATCGGCCACTATCTCGGCGTCGACCCCGATGCGGTCGAGATCGAGCACGTCGGGCTCAACCATCTGACCTGGATCCGTTCGGCCCGGACCCCCGCGGCGGGCTCCGGCGCACGGGACCGCCTCGACGAACTGTTCGAAGGCTTCGGTCCCGAGGTCGAGCTCGAGAGCGGGGTGTCGGCGGAGGTGCTGCGACTCCAACACGCCCTGCCGTCGTACTACGTGCACTACTACTACGGGCACGACGCCGAAGTGGCGCAGCAGGAGAGCCCCGGATACCGCTCGCGCGCCGACGTCGTGGCTGAGCTCGAGACGACGCTGCTCGATGAGTACCGCGACCCTGCACTGACGACGAAGCCGGCCGCGCTCTCGTACCGGGGTGGCGCCTTCTACTCCCTGGCGGCGGTCCGTCTCATGGCTTCGCTGCACGCAGGGACCGGTGACGTGCAGGTCGTCGACATGCGCAACGACGGCGCCGTGCCGGGACTGCCCGACGATGCCGTGGTCGAAACCACCGCTGCCGTCGACGCCGAGGGGGCACATCCGCTGCCACAGCGGCCGCTGCCGCCGGAGATGCTGGGTCTGGTGCAGCACGTCAAGGGGTACGAGCGGCTGGCCGTGCAGGCCGCCCGTTCGGGGAGCCGCGACGACGTCGTGCGGGCACTGTTGGCGAACCCGATCGTGGGCCAGTACCCGCTCGCCGGCGATCTCGCCGACGCGTTGTTGTCGGCGAACAAGGAGCACCTGCCGCGCTTCTTTTCGACCTGACTCCGGGAGCGGCGCGGGACCGGAGGATAGGGTTCGTCATGTCGTGACGGAGCCCCACTACCCGATCGCGCCGCAGCCCGCACGGGTCGGCAAGGACCGGCGCAAGCTGCCAAGCTGGCAGTGGGAAGAGCTCCGGACGACTTTGTGGGTCGTCCCCGGCCTCCTGATCGTCGTTGCGGCACTCCTCTTCCTCGTCACGTTCCAGATCGACCTCGCCGCCTACCACCACCACCTCACGCTCCCGCGCTGGTTGCGGACCGGGAGTGCCGACGCCGAGCGGCAGGTCCTCATCGCGATCGCCGCCGCCGTCATCACCGTCATCGGTGTCGTCTTCTCCATCACGATCCTTGCGCTCACGCTCGCGTCGCAACAGTTCGGGCCGCGGATGATGCGCAACTTCGTCCGCGACATCGGCAACCAGGTCACGCTGGGCGTGTTCGTCGCCACGTTCGTCTACGCGGTGCTGGCGCTCGTCACCATCAACAGCGTCACCGCGTCGTTCGTGCCCTATCTCTCCACGTCGGTGGCCGAGGCCCTCCTCCTCGTCGACCTCGGCATCCTGATCTACTTCATCCACCACATTGCGCAGTCGATCCAGCTGCCCGTGGTGATCGCGAGCATCGCCAAGGACCTCATGGCTTCCATCGATGCCGAGTTCCCTCAACGCGTGGGTGCCAAGCCCGACCGCTCGCAACTGCCGCACGCCGGCAAGACGGTGGCCGAACTGCTCAAGCTGGTCGAAGACCGGGGAGCCGTCGTGCCGTCACAGGTCAGCGGGTACATCCAGTACGTGGGCTATGCCCAGTTGATCTCGATCGCTACGAGGACCGACTCCTTCATCCGCTTGGAACACCGGCCCGGCCACTTCCTCGCCGAGGGCCGGCCGCTCGCGTTGGTCTGGCCGAGGGATGCAGCGCCCGAGGTGGCCCTGGCTCTGGGCAAGGTGCACGTCGTCGGACCGCATCGCACCCTGGTCCAAGACCCGGTCTTCGCGATCGACCAGCTGGTCGAGATCGCCATCCGCGCCCTGTCCACCGCGGTCAACGACACCTTCACCGCGCTCACCTGCATCGACTGGGTGGCGGCCGGCCTCAGCCGGGTCTCCGGTCGCCTCCTCGACGAGGGTGTCTACCGAGACGCCGACGGTCGGGTGCGCCTCATCGAGTCCGACCCGTCGTACGCGCGGATGGTCAACCGCGCCTTCGACAAGGTCCGCCAGAGTGCCGCGGGGATGCCGGCGGTGCTCATCCGGCTCATCGACTCGATCGGCTCGATCATGTTGGACACGACGTCGGCCGACCAGCGCGTGGTGTTGCGCCGCCAGGCGGACATGGTGCTCCGAGTTGCCGAGGAGACGGTGCAGGAGGAGAACGATCTCGAGGAGATCCGGTTCCGTTACCGGCGGATCCCGGGGGAGGACTACTTCGGGCGCCAGCCCGAGGAGCGGGCGGCCCTGGAGCGACAGTAGCGAGCTCGCATCCCGCGCACGCAGCCGCGCGGCGGGGGCGAGGACAGGGTCAGCCCCCGGCGTTGTCGGTGACGGAGGTCGTCGTCTGCGCCGGCGCCGTGGTGGTCGTCGTCGTGCCGCCCGAGTGGCTGCTCGTCGTCGTGGTCGTCGTGCCGCCCGAGTGGCTGCCCGTCGTCGTGGTCGTGGTGCTGCTGGTGGTCGAGGCGCTGCCGCTGTTGCCGCTGTTCGCAGTGGTGGTCGTGGTGGTGGTGGGCGGCGCCACGAAGGGCGCGGTCTCGCCGGCCATCGTCGCCGCCGTGGAGCCGGGTGTGGCCGAGAGGTTGGTGCAGCTGCGAGCGGCGTTCCAGCTCTGCACGGCCGCCGTCGCCGGTTGTCCCGTCAGCGGCTGGGGCAGCCCGGCCAGGATGGTGGCGGGACGAAACGCGGACGCCGTGACGTGCCGGCCGACCACCGTGAGGATCAGCGTGCCGCTGGAGGTCTCGGGCGGCGTGTTGTCGTAGAAGGCGAGGTTCCCGAGCCCGTAGCTGACGTACGCGCTGCCGAGGTAGCCGGCGCCGAGGAGCACGTGTGCGTCCGCACCGACCACGACGTCGGCTCCGGCCTTCACCAGCTGCTCGGCCAGCGGGGGCTGCTGCGGGTTCGGGCACGCCTGCGTCTCGGTGCCCCAGTGCAGGTAGACGACGACCGTGTCGGCGCTGCGGCGAACACGCTGCACCTCGCGCACGAGCGCGGTGGGGTCGATGGCAGAGGCCACGCCCGGATTGTTCGCGGTGGCCGTCCAGGAGCCGACGAGGTTGCCCTCGATGTTCTGGGTCGCAGTGATCACCACGATGCGCTGTCCGTTGATCGTGACGCGATAGGGCGCGAAGGCCTGGGCGGCGTTGCTGCCGATTCCGAGGATGGGGAAGCCGGTCTGCGCGGAGACGGCCAGGTTCTGCGAGAGACCCTGAGGCCCGCAGTCGAGGCCGTGGTCGTTCGCCTCGGTCGCCACGGTGATGGAGGCGTTCTTGAGGGCGGTGACGGCCGAGGCCGGTGCGTCGAAGATGTACTGCTTCGGCTGCGGCTCGGGACAGGTGCGGTCGGTGATGACCGTCTCGAGATTGACCATGCGCAGCTGCGTGCCCGCGAACAGCTGGGGAATCGTGTCACCCAGCGCCGTGGCGGGGTTGTTGGCCAAGCGCGTGCCGACGGCTCCCTCGAAGTGGACGTCGCCACCGAAGCCGAGGGTCACTGCCCTGCCGTTGCCCGACCAGGCGGGGTTGAGCGGCGAGTGCTTGGGGAAGGCGACGGCCACGGTGGCGTGATGGGCCGACGTCGTCGTGGTGGTGCTCGTTGGCGTGCCCGTCCCGCCCGAGATGAAGGCGAAATAGACGATCACGAGCAGGATGACGCCGCCTCCGATCGCGAATTGCTTGCGACGACGGCGAACCTTCCGTGAAACCACGCCGGGCACTATGGCACACGACCTGATGGGATCCCCGGGCAGCCGGGTGGCTGACCAGCCCTTTTCGCGATGGCGGCGGGCCGCCGGGCGGTCGTTCGAGCGGCGGCGGAGGAGAGCCGGTCAGGCGGGTACGGCGCCCCCGAGGCTGTCCCAATTGGCGCTGAGCGAGGACACCAGCCCCTCGCAGGCCGCCTCGATCATGTCGCGGCACTCGTCGAAGTCGGCGTCGTTGCCGTAATAGGGATCGGGCACGTCCGCCGCCGCCCCGGCAGACGGGTCGAAAGCCCGCAGGAGCTCCAGGCGGTCCGGGTCGGCACCGAGGCCGCGCAGTGTCTGCAGGTGCCTGCGGTCGAGCGCGACGACGAGATCGTGCCGGCCAAGCTCGGACGAGCGGATCTGCCGGGCCGAGTGCGCATGGCGCGGGTAGCCTGCCCGGCCGAGTGCGTCGAGCGCGAGGTCGTGCATCGGCTCACCTTCGTGCCAGGGCCCCGTGCCCGCGCTGGCGACCTCGATGTGTGTCCCCAGAGCCGAGCCGTCGCGCAGCAGCGCGCGATCAGCGAGGCTGCGAGTGATCACCTCGGCCATGGGGGAGCGGCAGATGTTGCCGGTGCACACGAAGGTGACGCGGTAGGGCCGCTCGCCGAGCGCCGGCGGGACCTGCACGCTGCGGCCCGTGCCCACGCGGGTCGCGCCGCGCTCGTCCGGGCCTTGGCGTCGGGCGCTCATCCCGCCGGGGCGTACTCGTCGCGCAGGGACTTCTTCACGATCTTGCCGGTGCCGGCGCGGGGCCAGTCGGTGCGCACTTCGAGCTGCTCGGGGATCTTCTGTGTCATAAGGCCGGCATCCCGGCAGAAGCCGGCCACCTCTGCCAGCTCGAGGCCGTCGACCCCCTCGGCGAGTTGCACGACGGCGCAGACCCGCTCGCCGCGCTCGGGGTCGGGAAGCCCGATCACTGCGACCTCGATCACCTTTGGATGCGTGTAGAGGAGATCCTCGATCTCCTTGGCGCTGATGTTCTCGCCCTTGCGAACGATGACATCCTTCAACCGCCCCGTGAGAGTGAGGTGCCCGTCGGCCCGCAGCCGGCCGAGGTCGCCC
>Ga0306920_100006052_pt1 | contig 15718 bp, 23 predicted proteins | sample flu12Cox44000170_FD_204666 | JGI IMG/M metagenome (GOLD analysis project Ga0306920, IMG submission 204666) | Lab enrichment of tropical soil microbial communities from Luquillo Experimental Forest, Puerto Rico - flux4day.12C.oxic.44.000.170 (v2)... | ecosystem: Environmental > Terrestrial >... | reverse complement strand
TATCACTGGATATTTTTATGACTCGCAGTCTGGCACGACGCGCGGCTTTCTGCGGGATTCTAAGGGAACTATAACCGTCTTCGACGGCATACCAGTTGCCATCAACGATGCGGATGAAATCGTGGGCGACAATTTCTTGCGGGATAATAAAGGAAACCTCACCTTTTTCAATGTTCCGAACACTTCTAACGAACATGCCGTCAGCATTAACAACCGTGGTGACGTCGCAGGGAATTTTGTTGACGCAACAGCGAAGACTCGCGGCTTTGTGCGCATTGCAAATCCCTAAAACTAGAACGAAATCAACAATTCGGACTTCAGTGCGAGGTGCCTTGGCGGGGCTCACGACGGCACCTCACCATCCCATTGCCGCGCAAAATGGTGATTTCGGGGAAGCGATCGACTAGACGCGACTCGTTCAGCGAAAGGAGCCTTATCAGGCTTTGCAGCTCGAAGCGCGCACAACGAAGTGGGAGAACGCTCAGCGGAGAACCGTTGCCGCTATGCGACCGCACAACCATTACCGGGATTCCCCCAACGATCTACCCACCGGACTGGATTAAGGGCGGCGGCGGCGACGAGGAAGTGTTAAACGGCGGCCAAGTCGAATTTCTAAATAACCGCTATACGACTTCTGACGCTGTAGAGCAGTACTGGCTTGACCAGCGCACCGGCTATTGCTCAGAGGAGGAGTGGGAACGGTTCGGCTGGCTCAGTCCGAAGGAGCTACAAGCCAGAGATCTTGCGAGACGTAAGAAGGAAATCGAAGAGTTAGAAGCAGAAGTTGAGCAGTTAAGAAAAGGAGCATAGGAAATGGCAAACAAATTCAGAGTGGTTGTCCGGCATATTGATTCTGGCGATCGGGCCGTAAGCGCGTCGGAGCAATTTCTTGTATCTGCCAACGTGGACAGCAACGGCTACCCTGTCGCTGATGCCTTCAAGAGCGGTTGAGTTCAAACAATAAACTCAAAGGAACGACTGTCCACATTCATTCTTACGCGAACTTGGACCCTCAATTCACCGGGGCGCCGATCCTAAGCGGAGAATCAGGAGCCCTTTCTGCAAGAGCGGCACCTTGTAAGGCGAAGCGTCGCACTAGAGATTGAGTGGGAGAACGGAAGCAGGCTGTTTGGCATTCCGGGCGGTGAGCACCAGATTCGCATGTTTCACCCGTTCGTTGCTGTTTTTGATGAAATTGCGTTCATGCCCGACGCTGAGCAGTGTTTTAACGCAGTGGCGCCAGTTGCTAAGCAAGTCATTGGCGTCAGTTCAGCGGATCCAGGCTGGATGGGCGATCAGTGTAGCGACCCTGGCATTACAGCAAGCGAATCAGCAGCTCGCATTCGGGCGCGTATGGAAGCTCCTACCAGCGCCTATCCATATCCAATCGACAGAAGGGAGTTTGACTTCTAGGGGCTCTGACGCACCATGAACAAATACGAACACCGAACACGAACACGGACACTTTACGGACACTCTGCACCAAAATGCAGCAATGACCTTTTGGGCGATTCCAATAAGTCCTTTGCTGATAAGGAGGAAGTTGGTAGGGGCGGTGGGGATCGAAATTGCATCTCTTCAAAACAAGTCCTGAGTTGTCAAAGGCGTAGCGCCTCAGCCCCTTCTCCAATTGGTGTCAAATGGTGTCAAATCTGGCCGTAGTGTTAGGCAGCGAGTTTAAAACGACCTACAAAGCTTCAACTTGCAACTTGCGAAATTCGGAATTATGCAACTCGAAAAGCGTCTAATCCCGTCGGAAACATAGGCGTATAGTCTTCGTCGTCAAAATTCCTGTATCCGACCATGAGTTCCTTAAGATCGTATTTGCCTTGGACGAGGGACATGGCCTTCTCAAAAGCGCCTTTGGGATCATTGGTGTGAATAAATACGTTCATTTCACCGACGCCGATGTCATGGCCATCGACGATACCAATTCGACCCAGTCCTTTACGGATAGTTTCTTCTATGGCCAGCAACACGTTATAGTCCACTTCTGAGGAAGGCCACTGAAAGACAAGTTGATACTTGAAATCCACGCGCGCGCTTCGAGTTCAGCCACTTCAGGAATCGCAAATCCAAAGCAAATTATTATCGAACCGTACCCGACCGCGCAAATTCTCGGTGAGACGTGATCGCCGACCGACGCTGGAATGAATTCGCGAATTCGCGCTAACGCTCCTACGCGACCCACTTCATTGCCAGTTTCTTGCGTTTCTTCGCACAGTCGAGCAGATACAGATCGATTAGCTTCTGGTAAGGCAGTCCCGTCTCTTCCGCAAGTCCTTTGAAATAGTCAACAACCTCTGGACTCAAGTTGATTCCCACCGCCTTTTTCTTGCTCGGGTACGGGTTCTTTAGTTCCTTTAATTTGGCGAAATCATATTCCTTCTTCATAAAAGCGTACCTCCTTTCTGGTCGCCTTACGCGCAGAGATGATCCTAACAACGGAATCAGAGCTCCTGTAGCAATGAACTACAACTAACACTCTTGCTGCGGAACTCAAACCAAGCAGGATGAATCGGTCCTCGTGTTCGGAATGCTCCGGATCATAAAATAGGCGTCCATGCAAATCGCCGAAAACGGTCTGGGCTTCTTCGAACCAGATTCCGTGCTTGGTGCGATTGCTCTGGTTTTTCTGCTCGTCCCAATCGAACCGCAGCATATCTAGATTATATCTAGATATAAGAGATATGGCAAGTGAGCTGCAGAGCCGCCCTGGAAAGGTAGTCCGTTGGAATTACCGAAGATCAATCTTAAGAATTGGTTAAAATGAGGCCGGAAATCTCGGTGAAATGTTTGGTAGGGGCGGTGGGGATCGAAAATTGAATCCATTTTCAAAAGTCCTGAGTTGTCAAGGGCGTAGTGCCGCTGCCCTTCTTCCAATTGGTGTCAAATGGTGTCAAATTTCCGTGGCAGTCAGTTTCAGAAAAGCCGTCAAACCAGGCATATGGAGCTAGAATGCAGAAAATGTAGAGCGAGCCCACAAAGGTGTCGTCATTCCCGAGTGGAAGCGAAAACGGAGACAGAGCAATGAAACGCCAACTCGACTTCATCAAAACAACTGTCATTGGAGGATTTGTCTTTCTCATTCCTGCGGTTATCGTCGCTGTCGTCTTGGGTAAGCTGATTGGAGGCTTGAAGACTTTCGCCAAGGCTCTCTCCCCAATCTTCGGAATCGAATCTTCACTTGGTGGATTCGCTCTGGATATTGTCGCATTCGCAGTGACCGTCTTGATCTGCTTTGCTGCCGGATTGCTTGCAAGGCGCGCTGCCGCCAAGCGAGTGAGGGAAAAATTGGATAAATCTCTATTGAACTTCATTCCCGGATACGCGTTCATCAAAGGTTTCGCTGACAATCTCCGTCAGACGGAAGAGATCTCCGCCAGCTTTGTCCCGATCATGGTTCGGTTCGACGACTACATTCAAATGGCGTTTGAAACCGAGCGACTGCCGAATGGCAAAGTGGCTGTTTATCTGCCCGGTGCCCCGAATCCATGGTCAGGCAGCGTTGTTTTTGTGTCGAACGACAGAATCAAGCCTCTCTCAATTTCGCTTCCGGACGCACTACGCAATATTCGTACTTTGGGTAAGGGGTCACAAGACATTGAAGGCTTGGGAGACAAGGCCAAGACCGCGCAATAAGCCCAATCGCCGGAGTTGAAGTTGCGGTCGTTAGGCGGACAATCTTCTGTGGAGACGCGACGGGCTGGATCGCTACTTCAAATTTCTGGTAAGCGGCAAAGATCCGAAAACTTGAGATACTAGCCGCCAAGAGGACGGTCTTCTCCCTTATCAAGAGCTATGAGCCAGCATTATCTTACCGGCTCACGCGCCTGTGGTCGTTTTATTTGAATTAAGCTTGTCGTCCTTGTAGTACTTGGTGCCCTGCAGCGTCAGCTGGAGAGCAAGCCCTTTTTTGGTGATCTGGTATACCCAAACCCCCGGCTCAATCTCGGCCGCTCCCGAGTAAGCTCCGCCTTTCTCACCTGCTTTGGCCGCAGCGTCCCCTTGCGCTGAACCGGACCAGCCGGAGTCCAAAAATTGTGCCAGTGCCTTATCGTTTTCGAAGACGAACACAACTATATAGTCTTTCACGCCCATGCCCACACCGGCACCGGCCGAAGCCATCTTCATGAAGGTTTCTTGCTTGGACTTGTTGTTGACGGCCAGACCCGAACCGCGTGCTGTGCTCAGCAGCAATACGTTAACTCCCATGTTGTCAAAAACGGCATATCCCGCTGCTTTCTGGATAGCTGCTTGAGAAGTGGGTTCCAGCTTGTACAAATCCTGCAAGGCCTTGGCTGCCATCTGCCGGGTTTTCTCCCTCTTCTTTTCGTTGTCATCCTCCGCCCCGTATGCACCCGCAGATAACAGAGTCACGATGAGTATCGAGGCAATGATTTTCAATCTCATTTGAATGCTCCTTCCACAAATCCCGATTTTTTTGAATGGACAATCCTGCAGAGACGCGACTGGGTATTCGAATATTGGATTTGGAACGCGCACTTTTCAACTGTCAAAACTGCAGGCGCTTATAACTTGGATGTAATTCGAGGAGGTTGTTACAGCCGAGACGAGTATTACTGACAGGCTGCCATTGATCGTGACCTCGGTGGAGAGTAGCGGGGCGCTTAAACGTTGCGGCCGGACGACGCAAACAAGAACCTGTACGGAAAGAAAATCGGCGCTAAGGACATTGTGTTGGAAAGTGCAGCAAGGCCCGGCCGAGTGCCGCGACCGTGATTTCTACGCTTGATAAAGCGTCTCCCGTCCACAAATCAAAACTGGCCCCGTCGGCGCTGCGCGCCCAAGGCGTAGTCACAGCCTTGTTGGCCGCAAAACACCGATTTTTAACGCGATCGCTCACCCAGTGTGAGGCTGAGCCCCTCCGATGCGAGGCGACGCATGAGGCGCCCCGCGGCCGCTGCCAAATCGCCCGGCAGCTCGCCTGACACGGACTCACTGCCACGAACTATTTGTGTATGGATCACGCGGTCAGTACCGGTCAGCTCAAACTCGACGGCCGCAACGAGTCGCGTGCCTCCAGAAGATTCAAGATTCCACGCAAGAAGATTTGGCGCGAGTGTTGGAACGTCGTCAGCATCGACGAGCCGTAGATTGGAACTCGACGCTATTTCAATGCGTAAGGCTGTATCGAGATACCGATTCGGGTGCGTCGACCACAACCAGACTGGATCTTCGACCAGCTCGCCACCCGGTTGCCGGTGCAAAAGACGGCGGCCAAGGTTTCCACGCGATTCGGCGGACAGTAACCGAATGGAGGCGGCGTTCGGATTCTTCGTGACTTGACGCGGATCCTCCACCAACGGCGGCTCCAACAGCTGTGGCTCAAGAACTCGATTCGGCGCTGTCGCGGGCCGGTGCAGTTGGCAGCCGAACAGCGCAAGCCTCGCGACCATCAACAAAACGCAGGAACATATTCGCGCCATACGAGTCATGGGTGCTTCGCTGGCCGAGGGCCATAGACAACCGACTCAGGCTGCTCCTCTAACTGTCGAGCGAGTTCTCGCATCTGTTCCAGAGAATCGCGAATGGCTGGGAGAGAGCGGCGAAGTTCTACAGCAGCGAGTTGGGAATCGCTTGCTGCTTCGCGTGTGGCTTTGGCTGTAGCGGGCAGGTCGGCAGCCCTAAGCGTGGCTTGCGTTTCCTCCGTGAACTTCACGAGGGTGCCCTCCTTGCCGATCAGCCCGTCGAGTTCGGATGTCATTCGATCAATCTGCGCACTTGTGGTCGCAAAGAATTGCCGTGAGTCGGCACTGAACGCCGGCAGCTGGCTCTCCTGCATGATTCGCTCCACGTTTGTGAAGAACCGGTCACTGCGATCGATACTTGCGGGGAGCTTAGCGATAATCTCTCGAAGAGTTTGCAGCGTGCCTTCGGCACGCTCGAGAAGCGCCGGCAGCCGATCCTGGACGGTGGCAATCGTCGAGGGCATCGACGGGATGTAGGTGCGGCTCGGTGTGAACCCAAGTTCCATCGCCGGCGGCGGAACCTGCGGCTTCTCGATCACTAGGTAGGCTTCTCCCGTCACGGGGTTACCCATGAGTTGTGTCCGAAGGTTGGGAAACACGCCCCCAATGTCGATGATCCTCTTCCGCACTTGGCCAACATTCACACCTAACTGGGTAAGGCGCTCTGTGTACACCTCGAAGTCGATTTCGACGGTGCCTGCGCGCGGATCGACGCGCAGTCCTGTCACGCGGCCCACGGATACACCCAGGTAGCGAACAGGGCTAGATACATTTAGACCAGTGACGTTTTCGGTGGTGTAGGTGACAAAGGCTATCGCATCATGAGTCCTCAAGCGCTGAATGAAAAGCACTGCCGCGCCGAGGATTGCGATCAAAGCTATAGCCATGAAGAGGCCGAGTCGTGTGTAACTCCTTTCTACGCTCATTAGATTACCCTCCTTGATCTGTTGCCGAACCTGGCGACGAGCGCGTAAAGAAATTATGTACAAATGGAATTTTCGATTCGTCGCGCAGCCTGCGCGGGTCGCCTCTCGCGACGACGCCTTTCGCAGCCTTGTCGAGAACGATGCAGTCGCCCGCCACGAGAAAAATGCTCGGCAACTCGTGGGTAACGATGACAATGGTGATGCCCACGTCGCGGCTAAGCGTAAGTATAAGTTGATCAAGGTCGACAGCAGAGATTGGGTCGAGTCCGGCGGACGGCTCGTCGAAGAACAAGAGATCGGGCTCCAGCATCAAAGCGCGGGCAATGCCGGCCCGCTTCTTCATGCCGCCCGAAATTTCTCCCGGCAGGTGTTCGGAGAAGGGGCCGAGCCCAACGAGCTCGAGTTTTGCCTGTGCGAGTTCCCGCACGATCAGGCCTCGAAGGGGCGTCCATGTAGTCAAAGGAAGCGCAAGATTCTCCGCGAGAGTCATCGAGCTAAACAACGCGCCGGACTGAAATAGAACACCGAAAGGCGGTGCGCCCTCGTGGTACTGAGGCTCTCCAACTCCCTCTATGTCAATGCGCCCGGCCTGTGGCCGCTCCAGCCCGATCAGGTGGCGCAACAGCGTGCTTTTTCCGCTCCCTGAACCCCCGAGGATGGCGAAAACCCTTCCTCGTTTAACGTCGAAGGTTACGTGTTCCATGAGCACGCGCGTGCCCCAACCCACCCGCAAATCGTCAACGATTATGTGTGGCCTGGATGAGGACATATTCATATACCCAAAAGCACGAAGAAGAAGGTAAAGAGAGTGCTAAGCAACACCACACAGAAGATGGACTGGACGACCGCGCTCGTGGTACGGCTACCGACAGCGGCAGCTCCACCTTGGGTCAGCAGCCCTTGACCGCACGCAATTAGTCCAATCGCAAGCGCTAGAAAGGGACTCTTCACGAGACCAACAAACAGGTGAGCGACGGTTATATGATCGAGGGTCGACTGGATGTAGGCCCGGGCCGTCATGTTCGTGATCACCATCGTCGCTGCTAGGCCGCCAGCCACGCCCATGGCATCTCCAATCCACGTCAAAAGCGGCAGCGTCAGGACGAGCGCGAGGCATCTTGGTACGACTAGCCATCGGACTGGATCGAAACCCATAGACCGCAGCGCGTCAATTTCCTCGGAAACCTTCATCGTGGCTATCTCCGAGGCGAGGCCCGAACCCGAGCGTCCGGCCACAACGATCGCAGTGATCAACGGGCAGAGTTCCCGAAAATGGGCGACGACTACCAGTTCAGGAACAAAAGCGACCGCGCCGAAACGTCCAAGCTGTGAGACCCCGAGAAACCCTACGATGACTCCAACGAGTAGATTGGCGACGCTTGTAACCGGCAACGCGTCCGCGCCGATTTCCTGCATCAACCTCGGCAACGAGCGCCAATCGACGGACGTCGGCGCGCCGGCAGCTTTTGGCAAGGCGGCGGCGCACCGACCGGTGAAATCAAACGCGTCATCGGCCTTGGCAGGTATCTGAGCTGCGATTGCGCCGAGCCGCGCGAGTGGATTCATGCTGCGTGACGCAAGAGAGGGCTGAGCGGTTCGATGTTGGCGATAGAACGATAGAAGTCTCGCCGCCTCGGGGTTGTCGCCTCCGGCGACGTCGGTCTGACACCCGTTTGCGGCCAAACGATCGAGTAGCCGCGCCAACAGGGCTGCGCCGGTCCCGTCAATTCGATCGACCTGTTCCATGCTGACGTCGGCCGAATGGCAACCATCCAAATGTGTCTCGGCGCCTTGCACAGCATGCACGACTTCGGCCGCGTGCGCGAGATCAAATGGACCAGACAGCACGATGGTTCCATGATCTAGCCTTCGGTCAACTCGGACGCCGACGTTCACAGCGTAATCCTTCCCGTCAACCGGTGTAGCCCATCGAGAAGAAACCAAGGTCAGCCGCCTGATAGACGTTTGAGCACGGAGCACGGAATAAACGCAACGGCAGGCTTTTCGCGCGGAACCCGATTATGCCATGGAACCCGGTCAAATCCCGGCAGGTCCGCAGGGCAAAGCAGGTCATCGCGGCAATCGCCTCATCTGGAGCTGATCACAAATGCTTGGGCAAGTGATTTTTTTATGCGCTGACTGGAATTGCGGACAAGGATGAAGTACTGTTGTGGCCGGCACTCCGCCGTCGTGCTCGTCACTCGCGGACGATGCGCAGCGCACGCTCTCAGAGAGTAGAAACATCGACATGCAATTGACGACGTTGCGTGTATGGGCCTTAACACTGTTTGTGTGTCTGGTTGCAGGTGCGACGAGCGCGGCCCAAGAAGAGGAGTTCGACAACTCCAAGTCCAAGCTCCAGCTGAACTGTTGGGTGTCGGCTCCGTCGGGCTACTTTAATGGCAAGGATGGGCAAGGGTACTTCGACCTGCAGCGCGATTTTGGCTTCGGCAATTACGCGACCTTCAGTGGCAAATGGGACTGGCGTTTCAAGCGAAAGCACCATCTGCTCTTTGCTGTGAACCCGGTCCTAAGTTCTACCACCAGCACAATCAATCGCACCATCGAATGGCAAGGGCAGACGTTTGATGCGGGAGCAAGCGTCGAGTCCAGCGTTCGGTCTCTGATTTTCACGCCTGGCTATCAGTATGACTTCCTTCGCCGCCGGTCAATCTGGCTGGGGGTGTTGGTCAATGTGAACCTCACCTACACGGACGCGAAGCTAAAGGCTAGCGGAGCCGTCACGGGAGGCAGCAGTTCGGCCAGCGGCTCGAAACAGGCCAGCGGATCGTTGTTTGTGCCGCTTCCCGCCATTGGTCCCGTTTTTCGGTGGTATCCCATTCCGCATTCCGCGCACTTCTACCTTGATGGCGCTCTTACGGGAATGTCCTTCTTTGGCTATGGCGACTTTATTTCGGCCAACGCGGTGCTTGGCTTTCCTATAAGCCGCCACTGGGATGCGCGTATTGGTTACATAATGGGCAGTCGGCTAAAGATCCACGGTTCGAGCGACCACATCGCAATTCGCCTCACACAGAAGGGGCCAGTTTTCGGCGTGGAATATCACTGGGGTGTGCGCTGAACCAGTAGGTTGCGGAACTCACGAAGATCAATAAATACGAGGACAACTAGTCGGGTTCGATCTGGCTTCTTCTACTTGCGCTCGGGGCTCGCCGGCACGATGTGGATCACCGCCATGTGACGAAGGTAGGCATCGTCGGCATCGTCGAGCCGGTTCTGTCGGATGAGAGCTTTGAGATCGTCGATGTACGCTTGCCCGCGCTCCGAGTAGTGGAGCAGCGTTTCGGCGAGTACGGTTCCCGAGATGCGTAGGCTTTGCCGCCGCAGGTCGGCGCGCTTCAGGCGAAGGTCGCGATAAGCGCGCTCCGTGTTCAGGTTGAGGGCGTAAGAGTAGGCGGCCTGCGCTGTGGAGTCGAAGGCCGCGATGCGCTGGTCTCCAAACTCTGAGGTGCGCTGTTCGGCCGGCTTCAACCCCTTGCCCCAGGTCCACTGCCCGAACAGGGAATTCCCCTGGGCGGCGAACCGCGATGTTCCCCAACCGCTCTCGCTGGCCGCCTGTGCCAGCGCCAAAGAGGGCGGAACCACGTCGACGCGCATCAGCAGCTCAATGAAGGCGTCGCTGTCGAGCCGACGGCTCGTCGATTCGAGCACTTTGTACTTCACGGCGAGTTCGGTCAGCCAAGCTCGATCGTCCGGCGTCACGCTCTGGCCATGGGCGAGGCGCTCGGTCAGCTCCTTCGCGCGGACCCGATCCTCGAGGATCAGTTCGTTGATGCGAAGCACGATCGGGGCGATGAGCCGGAAGAAGATCCTTTTCTTGTCGGCGACCGAGAGTTCCTTCGCGCTCCGCTCGCGCCACGTATCCGGCACATCCGCGAGGTAGACGCGCGGGATCTCGCGGATGCCCGCCTGCCACGCCTTCGAGGTGTAGCCCAAGCGGTCGAACAGGGCGAGCACGTCCTTGTAGTTGCGGCACGGGACCTTCTCGTCCGCTGGTGTAACCTGCGCGAACATCGGCACGGCCAACAGAGCCGCAATGAGCGTTCCCGCAAGGATCGTGGCTTTCATCGAGGGCTCCACAGATCGCGAGACATGCTACACCTCCCGAGACCCATGAAATACAAGGGGACTAACCTCGGAGCGCCAAAATAGTTGAAGAAACTAACTGCGTCCATGGCCGCGACAATATCGCAGCCCGATCAAAACATCCAGTGAGGATAAGAGGCCCCACGCACGCGTGCGCGTGGGGGACTGCAGGTCGTGGTCTGCACCTGTCCAAGACGTGTAAACTGTCATGCGCACGTGCGATAGAGAGGGGAATTCACGAGATGCTGATGGAGTTGGTTCTGCCGGATGGACTGACTCGCGCACGTGAGCCGATTGCCGGATGAAATCGATTCGCCCTCTGTTCCGCAGCAATGGCCGGTTTGGCGTTCCGCAATCTCACGGAGAATTCCAAGAATGGATCGGTGATCCCCTCAGAGGCCGACATAAGACACCTCTAGAGGCAAGGCGGGGGACGCTTCAAGTTGTTCAGGTCAAACGCCCCCACGCGTGGGGACCACTCGTGATTGGCCGGCCCATTCCAAAATACGCAAGCGTGCCCGGAATCATCACAAGGGCAAGAACGCGAAGAAGACTCCTAGAGCATGAAGCGGAATTTTTGCGAAGCTTCCTGGTGAAGACCTGCGCGCAGAAGACCTATCGCGAATGGCTCTCCTCTTCTGGCTTGGCAAATTTCTTCCGCGAGGAGGATTGGAGCGACCAGGATAACCATCGCAAGTTTGCACTGTACGTACTGGCCTGCTTCGTAGATTTCTTCCGGCCTGGCGAAATCGACTGGCGAACTCCAAACCTGAGTGACATGCAGCGCGTCGCGAAGCTCTTGAAAATCTTCACCGACTCTACGGATCGCGACAAGCAGAAAAGACTTCTGCGAGGGCTTTTCGACGTGGCGGAGGATTTGAGGAGCATCGCTGTCGAGACCACTACCGGCCTTTCGAGAAAAGACCAGGGACTTCTCTTAGAGTGTCACGGCCTTTGCTTAAAAGGTGAGTCCCGCGCCCGATGGCTGCAGGAGCGGGGATTCAAGGGATTCGGAAAGTCTGTGCTCACCAAATTTCGAGAGAACTCCAACTCCATGCGCTCCCAAATCAGCACTTGGACGCGAGAAATCCTCAACGACTAAAGCGAAACGAAACGAAATTTTCGGTTCGTTTGCGCTCTCCTACCTGTCTTAATTTCAGGTAGTTACGCACGCTTCCTCTCAGCAAATCCTGTTTGGTTCCATCAAGCTTTCGGAGTTTCGGCGATTATTTGCGCGCAGAACAGAGAGGCCAAATGCGCAAGGAATATCGCTGTTCGGAATGCGGCAAGCAATGCTCGAGCCCCATCTATTTTCGCCTGCACTTAACTGCCTGCGGGTATAGAAGCGCCTCCGAGGTTCCGCGCTGGCAGCGGTCGATTCCGGTTGGACACTTCTGCGATGAATGCCTGCTGGCGCGTGTGCGCATGGTGGCGGGTCGCGATTTCGGCTCTTCCCTAGTCGAGGGGTGTTCGGGCGGCGCAAGCCTCTCAGATCGTCTGCGCACACAGAAAGAGCCTTCATGAGCATCGGGCGTCGAAAGGGGCGCGTCTCGTCAGCCGGAGCGGAATAAATCCGCTCTCCCTGCGCGCGCGGTTTGCGCGTGGGGAGCGGGGAGGGGCTGTAACGCAGTGCCGAAAAGTTTTGCGATAAGGCTTTGCGGAAAACACGGGTTCTTCTACTGGACGGGGGTTATAGATTAATTGCAACAAACCACCGTCAAACCCAGAGCCAAAGATTATTTCGTGTGCGGCGGATATTCCGTCTCCGGGCCACTGAAAGGCCAGCTGGGAAAGTTCGGGTATCAGTGTCTATTCTGCGGTTCCTATCGCTGCAATCGTTGCCGCAAGCCCAAGCTGAAGAAAGTTCGTGAACGCATTTCGGTGATAGCGGAAAAACATCGGTTGCAGCGCATGGTCACGCTCACCCTGGACCCGAAAAAAATTAAACCGGGCTATCGCGGGAGGACTGACCGGTACATCCGTGAACTGTGGCGCATGATGCGCGTTTTACTCTCGCGCAAATTTGGGAAAAGCCTTCCGTTTGTCGGCGTATTGGAGTTCCAGAAAAATGGAAACGCTCATTTGCATCTGCTGGTGGGCCAATACATTCCGCAAGCATGGCTCTCGTATGCGTGGCAATCCATCGGCGGCGGGCGCCACGTGGATATTCGGTTCGTGGACGTGCACCGCGTCGCCGCCTACCTGACGAAGTATCTAGCCGGGGACAAAATCGAAAATACGCTCCGGCTACTTCCTCCCCGCGCGCGCATCTTCACCACGTCACGCAGCATCGTGCTCTGGGGCAAAAAGGAAAAAAGCGGCTGGCGGCTGCGTCGTGTGGACATCGGCGTTCTTTTTGACGCGGTAGAGAATCCTTCAAACGTGCGATTCAAGGCCGTGGAGGACTTAAAACCCTTCGGACTGGAATTACTGAGCTACTTCGAGTCGCCGCCTTGCGAAGCGGCGTGCGGTCAGCGCGATGTTTTGCGGGTACTGCGCGAGGCGCTGCCCATTTGGAAGGCGGCGAGTCGCTAGCATGGCTTGCGGCGATTCAAATCTAGTAGCGCAGTCGCCTACGGTTGCTCCTTCGCCATCGAGCGATGAGCGAACGCTAGCGGTTAACCGCCGGCGCGGACCCGTGACAGTTGGAATTGCTGATGCTATCGTTGCGGCCGCTACGCCTTCTCCAATTCAGGCGGGAGCGATCGTGTCACGGAGAAGGTTTCAGAAAGGAAACATCATCATCCGGGGCAAGACTCCAAGACGCTACGGCATGTACCGCGAAGATGTTCTGCAACCAAATGGAACATTCAAGCGAGTGCGGCGGTGTGTCTTGCTTGGCCCGGTCAGCAGCATGTCAGAACGTGCAGCATGGAAAGCCTTCCAGCCATATCTTGACCGCGTGAATTCGGCGGCCAAGATGCCGCCAAAGTCGGGCATCACTCTTGAGAGATTCGTCAAAGAGTGGCGAGCCAACGTGGCGGTGAATCTGAAGGGCAGCACATCACGTGCAGCAGAATCGCATCTACGGGCACACATTCTTCCTAAACTTGGCAGTCTAACGTTGACGGAGATCAATACGAAGACGGTTCAAGCCTTCGTCGCATATCTCGCAACCGGAGGCCGCTCAAGAAAGACGGTTGAAAATGTGTTGCTAACCTTGTCTTCCATCCTTCGAAAAGCAAAGGCGTGGGACTATGCATGCGGGAGTTTTTCACTTGCAGACATAACCTTGCCACGCGAAGGCGTGAAGAAAGAACAGCGGTGCTTCACTGACGAAGAAGTGGGGAAAATCCTTTCAGCAGCTCCGGAACCGTTTGGCACGATTTTGGCGGTGACAGCGGTTCTAGGTTTGCGAATCGGAGAAGTCCTCGCCCTTCGCGTCAGTGACATTGACTTCTCGCGGAAAATCGTCCGCGTCCGGCAGAGCGTCGACGCCGCCACACGGGAGGTTCAAGCGGTGAAGTCGACTGCCAGCAGCGCAGACGTCCCAATGCCTTCGCAATTAGACGCACGCCTGCGCAAGCACCTTCAGACTCATGATGGAAAGACAGAACTGCTCTTCATCAACCGACGTGGTCGCCCATACTCAGCTAACAAGCTCCGGGCAAAGGTCTTGCACCCGTTGCTTGAGAAGCTGGGCATTCCACGCGGCGGCTTCCATGCAGCAAGGCATGGAGTGACGAGCTCTCTTCTCGCTGACGGCGCAACCCCGGCTGTCGTCCAGAAGCAGCTGCGGCACAGTGATCCCCGGATCACGCTGGGAGTCTATGCGCACGTGATAGGTGACCAGCAACGCAGTGCAGTTGAAAATCGTTCGGCGCGAATTGAAGAGTACGCGGTGAATTAGTTCAATTGGTGTCAAACGGCCAATTGGTGTCAAACTCCAAAACAAATGCAGTGAAATGAAGGAGATTGGTAGGGGCGGTGGGGATCGAAGAGACACCCCAAATTCCAAGTCTCATCGTTCGATGGCGTTGCAGCCGCTCCTTTCGGCAATTGTTGATTTCGTTGATTTGGGCGAGCCCTCAACATGCACTTTTCCGATAACGCGTTAACCTGGCCTGCGGTGTAGAATCAAGTTTTTGGGGAGGTCTGCTATGTTCCGGACAGCTCTCTTGGGAATTGCATCGGCGTTGTTACTGCCAATTTCCCTACGAGCACAGGCAGAATCCACGTCGAGTCCGTCGCCTTTGGAAGTGACCTTAAAACCCACCGGCCAGCACAGGCAGCTCGTGAGCGTATTTACCAATCAAAGCATTTCCGTCCCTGAACTCTCCTTCGACATTCGGAATGTTTCGCAAAAATGTGTTGTGGGGATTTCGCTTCGCACCGAGGACAAGGATTCTGATGGAAAGGTGATGGCAACAGGAGGTGCAACTTTTTTTCGTCAGCACGACGGCAAGCTCAGTTGCTTGGAACCAGGGCAGGCGTTCAGTGAATTGGATGGAAGTAATGTGCTTGATGAACATGGGAATCCTTCATCTACAAAGGATGTAATTATGGATTTTGTAATTTTCAGCGATGGGTCCACATGGGGACCAGGTAACGACTTGGAGCAGAAAGGCTACCTGCGCGGCAAGTTTGATGCCTATAAGCAGATACCGATTCAAAAGAACGAAGAGAATTGCAATTCACCCGCGACCGGCTCCTTTCACCACGAAGGTCTAGTACCCAACTTACCGCGAACGCCGTAAATCAGGGGCTTGCTGCTAAACTGCGGTCATGAGCGCCGACAATTTGGCTTGGTTACAGCAATGGTATCTTTCCCACTGCAACGGGGATTGGGAACACCAAAACGGGGTTTCCATTGAAACTCTGGACAATCCGGGCTGGCACCTGACAGTCAATTTGACAGGCACGGAGCTTGAATGGCGCAAGTTCAAAGACATAAAAATTGAACGGACAGAAGTGGATTGGGTAGATTGCAGGATTCTTGGGCAGCCGGACGCACCTGCTTTCCATGGTCATGGTGGTGCGCTGAATTTGACTGAAATCGTCGAGATATTACGGTGCTGGGTTCAGGAGGAACCGACATAGCGGCTAGTACTTCAAGTTGGCGGTTTCGTCGTTAGGACTAAGCCGCTGGCGCGGCGGCTAGGTAGCGTAGTGGTCGCAGGGCCTGTGTGGCGTTAGCGTCAGGGTCACAGAGAGGAGTTCCCTGTGACCCGACTTCGTCAAAGGATGTTGGAA
>Ga0306920_100006051_pt1 | contig 15720 bp, 16 predicted proteins | sample flu12Cox44000170_FD_204666 | JGI IMG/M metagenome (GOLD analysis project Ga0306920, IMG submission 204666) | Lab enrichment of tropical soil microbial communities from Luquillo Experimental Forest, Puerto Rico - flux4day.12C.oxic.44.000.170 (v2)... | ecosystem: Environmental > Terrestrial >... | reverse complement strand
GGTCGACCACCCGCATGGTCACGCCCACCTGACGCAGATACCCCTGGATCGCCTCGATCACCTGCGCACTCAGGAGATAGCGACCGGGCGTGTGATGGATAGAGAAGGTGAGATTAGGCTGGCCGGCCTCTCGGAGGAGCCGCTTGGCCTTCTCCGGGTCATAGCCGTAGTGGTCGGAGGCCTCGCTATAGCCGTAGCTCCCCGCGGGGCCGGGCGAGTGGAGCCGCCGGGCCGTCCCCGCGAAGAGATTCTTCACGATGGCCTCGCGGTCGATGGCGTAGTAGAGCGCCTGGCGCACCCGCTTGTCCTTGAATGGGTCGCGCTGGGTGTTGAGGTAGATCCAGATCACCCGCGCCGACGGTGGCGTGTACACGACCAGGTTGGGATTCTTGCCGAGGCGCGCCGCCTCCTGGGGCAGGACCTGGAAGATCAGGTCCACGTCGCCGCTCTCGAGGGCAAGCATGCGCGCGCTCGCGTCGGGATAGGGACGGCTGATCACCGTCTTGAGCTTGGGCTTGCCCGCCCAGTACTGCTCGTTGGCCTCGAGGCGCACTTCCTGGCCGCGCTTGTGGTGCACGAACTTGAAGGGGCCACTGCCCACCGGCGCGGTGTGGAGATTGTCGTCCCCCACCTTCTCGATCTGTGCCTTGCTGTACACCACGATCCAGTGGTAACCGAGGGTGTTGATCAGAGGCGCATACGGCGCCTTGGTGGTGACGCGCAGGGTGTTGTCGTCCACCACGGAGATGCCGTCCACGATGGCGAGGGTCGCCTTGCCGATGGAGTGCTTGCGGAAGCGCTCCAGGCTCACGCGAACCGCCTCCGCGTTGACGGGCGTGCCATCCGTGAACTTGATGTTCTTCCGGATCTTGAGCGTCCACGTCTTGCCGTCCTTCGACTGCTCCCACGACTCCACGAGCCAGGGAATCACCTCGCCCTTGGTGGTGAGGAGCACCAGCGGCTCGGAGACCTGGTTGAGGATGCTGCCGTTGTGGAGTCCCGTGGCCTTGTGCGTGTCGAAGATGGGCACGTCGGTCGGCATCCCGATCACGAGGGTGTCTTTGCCCGCAGCGGCGGGCGCGACCCACGCCAGCACCGCGAGGGTGACAACGGGGAGCAGGCGCGTCATCCGGAGACCCATCCGCCACTCGGATGCAGGATCTGCCCGGTGAGATAGCCCGCCTCCTCGGAGGCGAGCACCACCGCGCAGTACGCCACGTCCTCCACGCTGCCGAAGCGTCTAAGCGGCAGCTCGGCGAGCCTCCGCGTCCGATACTCGGGTGTCATCACGTCCTTGCTCATATCCGTCTCGATGCCGCCCGGCGCGATGGCGTTCACCGTGATGCCGTGGCAGCCCACCTCGGAGGCGAGCGCGCGCGTGAGCGACTCCACGGCCCCCTTCGTCGCCGCATAGGCGGCGAAGCCGCCCCCGCCCACCGCCCGCTGGGCGAGCTGGGTCGAGAGGTTGATGATGCGGCCGTACTTCCGTTCGATCATCACGGGGAGCGCGAGCCGTGTGCACTGGATGGTGCCCGTCACGTTGATGTCGAGCATGCGGCGATAGCCGGCAGGGTCGACCTGGAGGAGCGGACCGCGCACCATGATGCCCGCGTTGTTTACCAGGATGTCGAGACCGCCGAAGCGGTCCACCACGGCGTCGATCATGGAGCGGGCGTCAGGCTCGCTCGCCACGTCGCCGCGGATGGCGAAGGCCTCGACCCCGAGGCCCTTCGCCTCCGCCACCGCCTCATCGGCCTGGCGCTGGCTGGCGAGATAGTTGATGGCCACGCGCGCGCCCTCGCGGGCGAAGGCCAGCGCGATGGCTCGCCCGAAGCCGCGGCTCGCCCCCGTGACGAGGGCGCGGCGGCCGTCCAGCTTTCCCGCCATCAGCGTGCGGCGCTCTTCTGGCTCTTCTCCAGCCAGAACCTGGCGAGGTCGATGGGCTTGGGCCACCACACGTCCTTCTTGCCGAGGATGCGCTGGATGAGCCGCTCCACCATGCGCATGCGCGAGGGCCGACCGATGACCTGGGGGTGACCCAGCCAGTTGTAGAAACCGCCCTCCTCGTACATGCCCTCGAACTCCTCCGACCAGATCTCCCACACGTCCTGCTGACTCCAGATGCCATTGCCCACGGGCGGGTTGGAGCTGAAGAGGAAGAAGGGCGCGTCGTTGTTGCACCAGGAGGTGGGGAACTCCACGAGCGGGCCCCGCGAGGTCTCGATGCAGTACGGCAGGTCCGTGTCGAGGGCGTTGCTGTGGTAGACGAAGCCGTGCTTCTTGAGCAGCTCCATGGTGTGCTGGCTGGGATCGGCGGAGGGTGAGCGCGAGCCGAGGGGCGTCACCCCCAGCACCTTCTTGAAGATGTCGAGGCTCTTCACGAGAAGCGCCTCTTCCTCGTCTCGGCTCTTCAGGGAGGACGGGCGCTCGTGGAGGTAGCCGTGCTGGCCCACCTCGTGGCCGCGCTTGACGATCTCCTCGCACAGCGCGGGATAGCGCTCGACGATCCAGCCGGGGATGAAGATGCATGTCTTGAGGTCGTAGCGGTCGAGGAGATCGAGGATACGCGGCATCCCGGTCTTCGGGCCGTAGGAGCCCATGGACATGTGCAGGTATCGATCGGCGAGAGCGGGATCGCGCTGGATCCACGGCGACTCGCCGTCGAGGTCAAACGTCATCATGATGGCGCAGCGGGCACGCTCGGGCCAGGTCACGGGTGTGGTCATGGTGCAGAAGGATAGCCGAGGGGCCCAGGGACCGCAATGCTCGGGCAACCGTGGGCGCTGAAGGTTGACGCCGCCTCTTCTCGCGCATCTCCCAGCCTGGAGGGCCGGGCGGGCCCTCGCCCGTTTGACCTCTCGAAATCCCTCTGGCACGATCGACGCGATGATGCAGGAAGAAAGCAGCCGGCGCGCCTTTCTCGCCATGTCCGCCATCGGTCTCGGAGGCATGCTCATGCCCAATCGGTCCAGCGCCAGCGCCGTGCTCGAGCGGCGCATCCCGAAGTCGTCCGAGCCGCTCCCCGCGGTGGGCCTCGGCACCTGGCAGGCGTTCGACGTGGGCGGCGATGGTCGCGGAATGGCCGAAGCCAAGGAAGCCCTCAGGGTCTTCGTGGCGGAGGGCGGCCGGGTCATCGACACTTCGCCGATGTACGGGTCCGCGGAGTCCGTCACCGGGCAACTCGCCACGGAGCTCCGCGTGAGCGCGAAGCTCTTCGTGGCGACCAAGGTGTGGACCACGGGGAAGCAGGCGGGCGTCCGTCAGATGGAAGAGTCCATGCGTCGGCTCCGCGTCCAGCGTCTCGATCTGATGCAGGTGCACAACCTGGTCGACGTGCAGACCCAGCTCGCCACCCTTCGCGACTGGAAGACCTCGGGCCGCTTCCGCTATATCGGCGTGACCCACTACCATGCGGGCGGCCACGCCGAGCTCGAGAAGATCATCGGGCGCGGCGACGTCGACTTCGTGCAGGTGAACTACTCGCTCGCCGAGCCCGAGGCCGATCGGCGGCTCCTGCGGGCGGCCGCGGACAGCGGCACCGCCGTCCTCGTGAATCGCCCCTTCGCGGAAGGCGGCATGTTCGCGCGCGTGAAGGGCCGGCCCCTGCCGGATTGGGCGCAGGAGACAGGGAGCGCGAGCTGGGCGCAATTCTTTCTCAAGTGGATCCTCGCCCAGCCCGCCGTCACCTGCGTGATCCCCGGGACCCGCAACGCCAAGCACGTGGTGGAGAATCTCGCCGCAGCCTCCGGTCCCCTCCCCGACGAGGCGATGCGCCGCCGCATGCTCGAGTACTTCACCTCGCTCTAGGACCCTCGGAGGGGGCATCGTCCCCGTTCCGACCCCCCCGAGGATTCGGTGGCGCGGGCAAAGCCCGCGCTCGGAGCGCGAACATCCAAGCGGCTACGGCCGCCGCGGCGGCGGGGGCGGGTGATTCGCGATCCAGTGCTCGGCGATGTCGATGCGCCGGCACAGCCACACGCGGTCGTGCCGTTCGACGTGATCGAGAAATCTCATGAGGGCGCGCAGCCGTCCGGGCCGCCCGGCCAAACGCATGTGAAGCCCCACCGACATCATCCGGGGGGTGTGAGCGCCTTCCGCGTAGAGCACGTCGAAGGCATCCCGGAGGTAGATGAAGAAGTCCTCGGAGGTGCTGAAGCCCTGCGGTGTCCCGAACTTCATGTCGTTGTTGTCGAGCGTGTACGGGATCACCAGGTGTGGGGCACTACCCACCCGCACCCAGTATGGCAGGTCGTCGTTGTAGGCATCGGAGTCGTACAGGAATCCACCCTCTTCCACGACGAGGCGGCGGGTGTTCGGACTCAGCCGCCCCGTATACCATCCGCGAGGTCGGCTCCCGGTGGCGCGGGTGAGGCTCTCGATGGCCCGCCGCATGTGCTCGCGCTCCGTAGCCTCGTCGACGCCCTGGTAGTCGATCCAGCGCCACCCGTGGCTCACGACCTCGTGCCCCGCCTCCACGATAGCGGCCGCCGCGTCGCGATGGCGCTCGAGCGCCATGCCGATGGCAAAGACGCTGATCTTGATCGAGCGCTCCGCGAACACCCGCATGAGCCTCCAGAACCCGACGCGGCTGCCGTATTCGTAGATCGACTCGACCTGGAGATTGCGCGCCCCCCGGACGGGCGAGGCGCCTACCACTTCCTGCAGGAACGACTCGGCTTCGCCATCGCCGTGCAGGATCGATCGCTCGCCGCCTTCCTCGTAGTTCATCACGAACTGCAACGCGAGGCGGGCGCCGCCCGGCCACTTCGGGTCGGGAGGCCGCGCGCCATAGCCGATCAGATCGCGATCGTCATTCACGGTCATGCGCCTTCTCCCTGCCGAAAGCCCGGCGGCGCGGCAAACTTCCCTGCCTTGCTTTGGCGCAATCCGAGCCGCACGGCGGCCTCAGCGAGCTGGATGCCGCAGGCGACGGGCTCCACGATGGGCACGGCGACCCGCTCGCGGAGGCGGGCAGCGTAGGGCGACAGCCGAGCGCCGCCCAGGACCACGAGGTCGGCTCCGCTCTCCGCGATGACCTGCGCCACCGCAGTCGTGAGTGCCGTCACCGCGCTCGCGGGCGACGGTTCTGTCTCGTTCAGCGGAAGCAGGTTCACGGAGTGCACGGCCGCGCAGCGACTCGCCGCGCCAAGCAGCGCGATCAGATCCTGGGTGTACGGCACCATGCGCGCAGGAGCCGTCAGCACGGCGAAGCGATGGCAGAACGGGAGCGCGACCGCGAGGGCAGCCTCCGCCATGTTGACGACCGGCACCTCCATGACCTCCTTCACCGCCGCCGTCCCGTAATTCCCGAACCCGGCCAGCACGACGGCGTCAGGTGGCGGCGCCACGCGTGGGAGGGCCAGCGAGAGAGCCCGCCCCGCCGCATAGTCCGCATAGAAGCTATCGACGATGGGCGGCCCCTCGCGGTTGGTCCACGCGATCACCTCGGTCCCCGTGGAGGCGGCGCGGTGGGCGAGCTCGCGGCACGCCTCCGTGATCGCCTCCGTCGCGTTGGGGTTGGCGAGGAGAATCTTCACCGGCAGTTATGTAGTGGGTCGCCCCGGGTTTGTCAACGTCCATCGTCGTCGCACGCTGCCTTGCCAAGCGAACCACGCGGACGCTATAGTGACGGGCCCGCGGAGTCGGCGCGATCGTCGCGCGGGGCCGAGGGGAGGTGAGGATGGCGACGCTCCAGTGGGTGAAGATCGAACCGCTCACCGACGAGGCGTTTGCCCCCTTCGGTCAGATCATCTCGGCGCAAAACCGCGCGCCGGATTTCCACACGACGAGTGGAACGCGAGGCTGGGCCGTCGACTTCCAGGCGGGCAGGCCGCTTCTCATGCTCCTCCACACGCCCTACCAGGGGCTGTCCTTCGGCAAGCTCGAGCGTCATTTCAACCTGACGCAGACCTTCCTGCCCATGGGCGGCTCGCCGGCGGTGGTTGCGGTGGCCCCACCCGGGTCGGGCGATCGCAACGAGATGCCGGCGCCTTCCGACGTGCGCGCCTTCCTTCTCGACGGCAGCCGGGGATACCTGCTCGGGCGGGGGGTGTGGCACAGTCTCGACCGATACCCGCTCTATCCCCCGGCCAGTCAGTGGGTCATCCTCACCGATCGCGAGACACAGGAGGACCTCACCGGCGCCTATGCCGGTCAGCATGCCATGCGACTCACGCAGGAGGTCGATTTCGCCCCTCGCTTCGGCGTGACCTTCTCGCTCGCCATGTAGGCCGCTCGGACCAACAGCGTGCCCCTCGACAAGGAGGATCCGATGCAGACGAAACTCTCGAGACGTGAGGTCCTCGTGGGCGGAACGGCAGCGGCGCTCGCGGCCGCCGCGCCCGGCCGCGTGGCGGCCCAGGCCAAGGAACTGGTGGCCAACACGTATGGCGGCGGCTGGGAAGCGGGGCATCGTGCCGGCATCGCCCAGCCGCTCGAGAAACGGCTCGGCATCAAGGTGACGCTGGTCTCGATGCTGGCGGCCGAGCTCGTCGCGCGCACGAAGGCGGCGGCGGGCGGGCGGCCTCCCGTCGACGTGGCGCTCGTCGACGACGGCCCCTTCCTGCTCGCGATCAAGGAAGACGTCTTCCACCGCCTCCCCATGGATCGCATTCCCAACGCCAAGCGCATCTATGCCAAGTACCGGCCGAAGGAACCGTTCGGGGTTCCCATCGGCGCCTCGCAGATCGGCATCGCTTACAATTCCAAGACGCTCAAGACCCGTCCGGCATCCTGGGCGGACCTCTGGAATCCCGAATACAAGGGCCGCATCGGGCTCAGCACGCCCGCGAGCACGTTGGGCACGGTGACTCTTCTCAGCTTTGCTTCTCTCAAGGGCGGCAACGAAGGCAACATCGAGCCGGGATTCGAGGCGGTGAAGTCGCTCCTCCCCAGCGTCTCGTCGATTCAGGCAGTGCCCGCCAATCTCCGCACGCTCCTCGAACGCGGCGAGATCGACATCGCCCCCATGTGGCACCACGACACCACGATCGTGAAGATGAAGGGTACGGGCGTGGAGTTCGTACTCCCCAAGGAAGGCGGCATCGCGGGTTTGGCCTGGCTCGCCATCACTAAGGGGGCCAACACGGACCTCGCGATCGAGTACCTGAACCAGGGACTCGATCCCGACAGCCAGAAGCTCATGGCGGGCGCCCCTTCGTATATCGGACCGGTCATCGAGGGTGTGGAGGTCGCCCCCGAGTTGCGCGGGATCGTACCTGCGACGCCGGCGGACCTCGAGCGCCTCAAGACACTCGACTGGCCGAAGATCAACACGCAGCGGGCCGACTGGATCGCCCGCTGGAATCGCGAGATCAAGGTCTGAGCACGCCCGCGGGGCGGGCCCGGCGAGCCGCCTGGAGCTCGCAGCTGCGGCTCTGGCAGCTCGCCGTGCCCGCCACGCTTTTCCTGCTCGTCTACTTTGCCGTCCCCCTCGGCATGCTGTTCTTTTGGAGCGTGCGGGCCCGCGGGGTGCCCGGGCTCACCTTGATCAACTTCCGTACACTCCTGTCCGATCCGTTTTTCCTGCAAACGCTCTGGCTCAGCGTGCGGCTGTCCCTCGAGGTCACGGTGATCACCCTCGTTCTCGGGTTTCCTCTCGCCTATCTCTACACGCGGCTGGGGGCCGGGTGGCGGCTCACCATCCTGTTCGTCACGCTCCTGCCGCTGCTCACGAGCGCCGTGGTCCGTTCGTTCGCGTGGATCGTGATCCTCGGCAAGCAAGGGCTCGTGAACACGGTGCTCATGGGCTCAGGCCTCCTCGAGGCGCCCGCGAAGCTCTTGTTCACCGTCGACGGCGTGCGGGTGGCCCTCGCTCAGGTCCAGCTGCCCTTCATGCTGCTCCCGCTCATCAACGCCTTGGAACAGCTCGACCCATCGCTCGAGCAGGCGGCGGTGAGCCTCGGGGCCAGTCAGGCGCGCGCCTTCTTCAAGGTGACCGTGCCTCTCAGCACTCCGGGGGTGGTGGCTGGCGCTATCCTGAGCTTCGCCCTCACCATCAGTGCGTTCATCACGCCGGCCATGGTCGGGGGTGGCTCCTTCATTGTGATGCCCACCCTCATCTACCAGTCCGCCATTGTGACTCTGGACTGGTCGACGGCCGCGACCACGGCCCTCATCCTGCTCGTGGTGGCGCTCGCCGTCGTGTGGGGCGGCATGATGCTAGCCCGTCGCTTCCGATACGGCGTCGAGCATGCCTGAGCCGACGGCCGTCACCGAAGCGACCGTCGCCGCGCTGCCGGGACGACATCTGGGTGGTCGCGTGGGGCACGCCGCGTTCTGGATCGGGATGTGGGCAGTAGCCCTCGCTGCGCTCCTGTACCTGCTCCTGCCCACCTTGATCATCGTGTTCGCTTCCTTCACCGCGGGCGAGTACATCACTTTTCCGCCGCAGGGTCTGTCCCTGCGCTGGTTCGTTCGCCTCCTTGCCCTCGAAGAGGTTCGCGTCAGCGCTTGGCGATCCCTGTTCGTCGCCATCGCCGCCACCGCCGGCTCCGTCGTCCTCGGGGTGGCCGCCGCCTTTCCCCTCGTCCGCAGCCGCTTCGTCGGCCGCGAGGCCCTGAACGCCTTCCTGATGTCGCCGCTGATCCTGCCCTCGCTCGTCTATGGCCTCGCCGCCTTGCTGTTCCTGTCGGCTATCGGCGTGCCTCTCTCCCTCCCCGTCCTCATCCTGAGTCACGTCGCCATCATCGTCCCCTATGTGCTCCGGACCACCGTGGCCAGCCTCGCCCTCCTCGATCCGCATCTCGAGGAAGCGGCGCGAAGCCTAGGCGCCAATGCCTGGAAGACCTTCCTGCGGGTGACCCTGCCCAATCTCCTGCCGGGCATCACCACCGGTGCCGCCTTTGCCTTCATCTCGTCCTTCGACAACCTCACCGTCTCGCTCTTCCTGGCCGGCCCCCGCGTCGAGACGCTCCCCATCCGCCTCTTCGCCATGATCAACTTCGACCTCGATCCCGCCGCGGCGGCGATCTCCGCCGTGCTCGTGCTCATCACCTTCGCGGTGGTGCTGCTGGGCCACTGGACGGTCGGCCTCACCCGCATCGCTCGCCTATGAGCATGACCGGAACCATCAACGAGCACATCGTAGCGTCGCGCCCCGCGAGCGCCCAGCCGGACCTCCGACTCATCGAGGTGACGCGACGCTATGGCCCAGTGACGGCGGTCGACCGCGTCAGCCTCGACGTCGCGCGCGGCGAGTTCGTCACTCTGCTGGGGCCCTCCGGCTGCGGCAAGACCACCCTGCTCAAGTGCATCGCCGGCTTCCTGGCGCCGAGCGGTGGACAGGTGGTGCTGCGAGACGAGGTGATGAACGACGTGCTGCCCCACCTCCGCAACATCGGCATCGTCTTCCAGCACTACGCGCTCTTCCCGCACATGACGGTGACCGACAACATCGCGTTCGGGTTGCGCATGCGCAAGCGCCCGCGCGCCGAGATCGCGCGACGCGTGGCGGAGATGCTGCGCCTGGTTCGGCTGCCTGGGTTCGACCGCCGCTATCCGCACCAGCTCTCCGGGGGACAGCAGCAGCGCGTGGCCCTGGCCCGCGTCCTTGCCGTCGAGCCGGTGCTCCTCCTCCTCGACGAGCCATTCGGCGCCCTCGACAAGAAGCTACGCGTGGAGATGCAGATCGAAGTCAAGCAACTCGTCACCCTCCTCGGCATGACGACGATCTTCGTGACCCATGACCAGGAAGAAGCGATGCGCATGTCCGACCGCGTGGCCGTCATGAACGGCGGGCGCATCGTGCAGTGCGATACGCCGGCCGAGATCTACGACCATCCGCGCGACCTCTTCGTGGCCGATTTCATCGGCAGCTCGAATCTGCTCGAGGCCCGGATCGCCGACGGTCACGGCGGCCGGCGGCGCGTCGAGGTGGCCGGAGTGCTGCTGGACCTCCCCGCGAGCGCGATCTCGGCCCGACCAGGTGAGGTCACCCTCGCCATGGTGCGGCCGGACAATCTCACCCTGTCGGATATGGCGCCGGCGGATCACCCAGCCTGGATGGGCGTGGTGAGCTTCGCCTTGCACGCCGGGTCGGTGATGGAGTACGAGGTGGTCGTCAACGAGGCCTGCCGGTTGCGCGTCAGTCGACCGCGCCGGCAGGCGGAGAACACCCAGGTGTGGTCCAAGGGGGACCGGGTGGCCGTGAGCGTGGTCGCGCTCGACGCAGTGCGGGTCTTCCCGGCCGATACCGCTCTCGGCGCTGCGGCCCCATCCCCTTAACCGCTGGAGCACAGCATGGCCGGACGTGTTCGCATCATCGACCTCAGCGTGCCCCTGATGAACTACTCGATGGACACGCACGAACAGACCATCCACTATCTCGATCACGCCGAGGTCGCCCGCCAGCGCGCGAAGACGTACGACATCCCGGCCGACCGCTTCCCGGTGCCCCACCAGCACACGGCCAGCGAGGTGGTCACCCTCACCACCCACGCCGGGACCCACGTCGATGCGCCCTGGCACTACGGGCCGCGCTCCGAGGGCCGGCCGGCCCGCACGATCGACGAGATCCCGCTTGAGTGGTGCTACGGCGACGGTGTGGTGCTGGATTTCACGGCCAAGCACGCGGACGAGGCGATCTCGCCCGGCGACGTCGACGCCGCCCTTGGCCGGATCGGCCACCGGCTCCAGCCCTTCGACATCGTGCTGATCCGCACCGGCTGCGATCGCTTCTTCGACCAGCCGGACTGGTCCCGGCGTCACCCCGGGATGTCGCGCGAGGCCACGCTGCACCTCATCGATCAGGGGATCCGCATGATGGGCACCGACGGCTGGGGCTTCGACATTCCCATCCCCACAATGGTCGAACGGCTGCGCGGTGGTGACCCCGCCGCCTTCTTCCCTGCCCACTACGCGGGCCGCGATCGCGAGTACTGCCATATCGAGAAGATGGCGAATCTCGGCGCGATCCCACGACCGACTGGATTCAAGGTCGCCTGCTTCCCCGTCAAGGTGCACCGCGGCAGCGGTGGCTGGTGCCGCGCTGTTGCCATCCTCGAGGAGTAGGCTCGCGTCGGACCAACCACCCATGAAGAGAGCGAGGCGAGGCCGATGACGGACCAGCACGAGCGCTGGATGCGCGTGGCGATCGAGGAGGCGGAACGCGGGGCAGCCGCCGGCAACATGGCGGTCGGCAGCATCATCGTCCAGGACGGTGAGGTCGTCGCGCGCGGGCGCAACGAGGCGACCTCCACGTTCGATGTCACCGCGCACGCGGAGACGGTGGCGATCCGGCAGGTCTCGACCCGTCTGCGCGTCGTCAATCCAGCCCTCCGCGCGGCGACTGGTCCCCTCGCGCGTGCGACGCTCTATACCACCTGCGAGCCCTGTCCCATGTGCGCGTGGGCCATCTGCATCGCCGGGCTCTCTACCCTCGTCATCGGCGCTCGCTTCGCCGACATGGGTGTGGGCTATGGAGAGTGGTCCGTCGAGAAACTGCTGGCCATGACGGGCCAACCACTGACCGTCGTGTCTCGTATCCTGCGCCCGGAGTGCGAAGCGCTGCGCCTCCAAAACCGCGCGACGGCGTAAGCGGCCAGGCATCGTGGCCGAGCGCTACCCGCGGGACCTCATCGGCTACGGCGCGAACCCACCCGATCCCCGGTGGCCAAATGGCGCCCGCCTCGCCCTCAACTTCGTCATGAATTACGAGGAGGGCTCGGAGCCGTCCGTGCCCGATGGCGAGCCCGCCTCCGAAGTCGGGCTCACCGAGGCGCACGGCCTCGGGCAGAGTGGCGGCGGGCGCGACCTCGCCGCCGAGAGCATGTTCGAGTACGGGAGCCGGGTCGGCTTCTGGCGTCTGCTACGGTTGTTCCAGGAGCGCCAGCTGCCCCTCACCGTGTTCGCGTGCGCTCTTGCGCTGGAACGCAACCGGCCGGCGGCCGACGCCATCCGGCAGGCCGGGTTCGACGTGTGCAGTCACGGCTGGCGGTGGATCAAGCACGCCGAGCTCCCTCGAGAGACGGAGCGCGAGCACATCCAGAGGGCCATCGCATCGTTCGAGACGACGCTCGGCACCCGGCCGCTCGGCTGGTACTGCCGGTATGGTCCCAGCGTCAACACGCGAGCCCTCCTCGTGGAGGAAGGCGGCTTCCTCTACGACTCGGATGCCTACAACGACGAGCTGCCGTACTGGGTGACGGTGGCCGGGCGCGGGCACCTCGTCGTGCCCTACTCCTTGACCCACAACGACGGCAAGTATGCCGGCTGGGTCGGGACGTCCGATGCGTGGTTCGCCTTCATCAAGGACGGCTTCGACATGCTCTACCGAGAGGGACGACGACAGCCGAGGATGATGTCGGTCGGGCTGCACATGCGTCTGATCGGCCATCCCGCCCGCGCAGTCGGCCTCGAGCGGCTGCTCGACTACGTCATGAAGCACGAGGGCATCTGGATCGCTCCTCGCCTGGCCATCGCGCGGCACTGGATCGACACGCATCCCTACCCGGGCAAGGGGTTGAATGAGTAGAAGCGGATCCGTTCGCGGGAACAGGCCCGTGATCCGGCGCGTGGACACGCGGCAACACATAGACTAGGCTCACGAAGAAAGGATACGTAATGGCCGCTGCTCCCCCCCGCACCTATCGTCACATCGAAGTGCAGCCGGTGGCCGGCGCGCTCGGAGCGGAGATCCGCGGCGTCAACCTATCGGCGGCGCTGCCCGACGAGGTGATCGCCGAGATCCGCCGCGCGTTCCTCGACCACCTCGCCATCTTCTTCCGGGACCAGAAGCTGACGCCGCAGGAGCAGCTCGCGTTCGCCTCGCGCTTCGGCGAGCCCATGGAGTATCCGCAGCTCAAGGGCCTGCCCGAGGCGCCCATGATCACGCCGGTGGTGAAGCTCGAGCACGAGCAGATCAACTTCGGCGGGGTGTGGCACTCGGACACGACCTATCTGACGCGGCCGCCCATGGCGAGCATGCTCTACGCTATGGAGCTGCCCCCTTACGGCGGCGACACGATCTTCGCGAACCAGTACCTGGCCTACGAGACCTTGTCCGACGGGCTACGTCACACCCTGGACGGTTTGGTCGGCGTCAACACCTCGGCCAAAGCCGATGCGTCCAAGACGCGCGAGGAGCGCCTCAAGAGCGCCGGCGCGGAGATGAAGGTGCTGGTGGGCGAGCACCCCGTCGTGCGCACGCATCCGGAGACAGGTCGCCGCGCGCTGTATGTCAATGTCGGCCACACCGCGCACTTCAAGGGCTGGACGGAGGCGGAAAGCCGCCCGCTCCTCGATTATGTGTTCCACCACCAGGTGCGGCTCGAGTTCACCTGTCGCTTTCAGTGGCAGCCGGGCTCCCTCGCCTTCTGGGACAACCGCTGCGCCCAGCACAACGCGGTGAACGACTACGCGGGCTTCCGGCGCATCATGCACCGGGTGACGCTGGCGGGGGACACTCCGCGCTGAGGTGACTCGACGCAGTACGCTGCGGTCAGTCGCGCCGCTCGGCCGCGTACAGGCGATTGCTCTCCTCGAATAATTTTAGGGCATTTTGCACATCTCCTGGCTGCTCCAGCAGTCGCTCTGGATCCCACTCGCTCCGCGGCACATTAAAGAAATCGCCCCCGTAGACGTGAATGGCGCCCGTCAGGCGCCCGATGGGATTGGTCACGGAGTGGATAATGTCGCGGCCGAGCGGCAGAGTGTCGCGTTGCCCGATGGCCTTGGCGCCGGCTGCCTCGATCTGACCGCCCGGAGCGTCCGGCAGCCGCCGCCACAGGATGTTGTCCTCGCGGCCCGTGTAGATCCCGATGACGGCCCACATGTTGTGATTGTGAGGCATCACGGTCATGCGCGGGCCCCATACCACGTTGAGGATCGTGAGATCCGCGGCCCGATGGAGGGTCGTGACCTCGGCACGCCGCGGCTCGCCAAGGGCCCGCAGAACGTCTCCGGGCGAATCGACCCCGCGGGCCACGATTTCCCGGATGGCCGGCTGACCCCCTCCTCGCGCCGCCGCCGAGCATTCGCTTCTGAACGCGTCCAGGTCGAACATGGCCTACCTCCTTTCGTCCGGTACGGCTGGGACGCTGTCAGGCCGCGCGACGAATCACACGACCAGACAGCGCGCCCGTATGATCGCCGCCGTCGATCGTCACCTCGCCGTTCACCAGCACGGTGGAGACGCCGGTCGCGTAGCAATGCGGCTCCTCGTAGGTGGAGCGGTCGGCGATGCGCGCGGGGTCGAAGATCACCACGTCGGCCCACGCGCCGGGATAGAGGACGCCGCGATCGCGCAACCCGAGCGCACGGGCCGCCACGCCCGTCATCTTGGCTACCGCCGTCTCGAGCGTGAGCAGCCGTAGGTCGCGCACGTAGGGCCCGAGCACATGAGCATGGGTGCCGTAGTAACGCGGGTGTGGCTTGCCCTGGCCGGTAATGCCGGTGACGGCGAGCGCGTTGCCGTCGGAGCCCACGGTGACCCACGGGGCCCGAGTGATCTCGCGCACGTCGGCGTCGGTCATCGAGGTGATGAGAATGCGCGTCTCGCCACGGTCGGCCACCACGTAGTCCGCCACCGCATCGATGGGATCCGCGCTGCGGCTCCGCGCAATGTCGCCCAGCGTGCGCCCGGCATTCTCCGGCATCTGTGGCGAGATGGCCACGCGCACTACGTCCCACGATGGGATGCGCCCGAAGTTGGTGAGCCCGCTCCGCGCGATCTCGCCGCGGATTCGAGTGCGCACGTCACGCACGCGCAGCCGCTCGAGCATGGCGGGGATGCCGCCTTCCATCACCCAGCGCGGCAGTAGGTTCCGCAGTGGATTGGTGGCGGTGTCGTAGGGATAGGCGTCGCAGTCCACGGGAAGGCCGCGCCGACGCGCCGCCTCGATCTCGGCGAGGAGCTTGGCCGCTCCTCCCCAGTTGTTCACGCCGGAGAGCTTGAGGTGCGCGATCTGCACGTGCACGCCGGTCGTCTCCGCCACCGCGATCGCTTCCCGCACGGCCTCCAAGATGTGATCGCTCTCGTCCCGCATGTGCGTCGAGTAGGCAGCGCCGTGGCGGCGAAGCACACGCGCGAGAGCGTGGATCTCCGCTGCGTCCGCGAAGTTGCCCGGTGCGGTGAAGAGTCCGGAGGACAATCCCCACGCCCCGGCGGCCAGCGCTTCCTCGAGCATGCGCTCCATAGTGCCGAGCTCGGCGGCGGTGACGGGTCTGTTCTCGAGGCCTGCCGTCATCAACCGCAGCGTGTTGTGCCCGACCTGGAGGATCACGTTGACCGAGGTCGCCGGAAAGGCCGCCACGTAGGCGGCGAAGGTCGTCTCGCGAAACTCCAGCGACGACGCGCTGGAAGCCAGGTACTCGCGCTGCATCTGGGCCCGCCCTGGTAACACCGGCGCCACCGAGAAGCCGCAGTTGCCCACCACCTCCAGCGTTACCCCCTGCCGGATCTTCGACTCTGCCCTCTGATTGAGGGGCAGGGTGAAATCGGAGTGCGTGTGGATGTCGATGAGCCCCGGCGCCACGACGTGCCCACGCGCGTCGATCACGCGGCGCGCCGGACGAGCCGAGCGCGGCTCCACGGCGGCGATCCGGCCATCTAGTACGGCGACGTCAGCCTCACGGCCCGGCACGCCGCTGCCATCTATGACGAGACCGCCGCGGATCAGCAGATCGTCCATGGTCTCCCTCGCGCACGTCAGTCCGGAACCATCGCGATGTCTAGACTACGTTCGAGTACTCTCGAATCTCATGATCAGCAACAAAGAGTCC
>Ga0306920_100006050_pt1 | contig 15720 bp, 11 predicted proteins | sample flu12Cox44000170_FD_204666 | JGI IMG/M metagenome (GOLD analysis project Ga0306920, IMG submission 204666) | Lab enrichment of tropical soil microbial communities from Luquillo Experimental Forest, Puerto Rico - flux4day.12C.oxic.44.000.170 (v2)... | ecosystem: Environmental > Terrestrial >... | reverse complement strand
GAAGAATCCGTCAAGTTCATCAACGGGATGCTGGACGGGATCCGGAAGACACTCGAAGGCAGCGCATAGGTCATGGCGACGTCCCAAGACGAGCAAATCCAGCAGCGGCGCACCAATCTGGCCGAGCTCGTGAAGCTCGGCATCGACGTCTACCCACGCAAGTTCGACCCGCGGGACACGATTTCCGCGCTCGTCGACCAGTATGGGGAGCGCACCCACGACGAGCTGGAGGCCGCGCGCGTGCCGACGGTCACGAGCGGGCGGATTCTTGGGATTCGGGCATTCGGCAAGGCCAACTTCCTTGTCCTCTCGGACGGCCGCGCGCGCATTCAGGTCTACATCCGGCAGGACTCGCTCCCCGATCTCGATTTCAAGATCTACAGACTCCTTGACTTCGGCGACTGGGTCGGCGTGGAAGGGCGTCTGTTCCGGACGAAGACGAACGAGCTGACCATCTGGGCGTCGCGCCTGCACTTCCTCTCGAAATGCCTGCTGCCGCTTCCCGAGAAGTGGCACGGCCTCACCGACGTGGAAATCCGCTACCGCCAGCGGTATCTCGACCTCATCGTCAACCCCGAGTCGCGCCGCGTCTTCGAGACGCGCAGTCGAGTGATCGCGGCGATTCGCGATTTCATGACCGCGCGCGGGTATCTCGAGGTCGAGACGCCGATGATGCAGCCGATTGCAGGCGGCGCCCTCGCGCGGCCGTTCGTGACGCACCACAACGTCCTCCACATGCCGCTCTATCTCCGGGTCGCGCCCGAGCTGTACCTCAAGCGGCTGACCGTCGGCGGGATGGAGCGGGTATTCGAGATCAACCGGAATTTTCGGAACGAGGGGATGTCCGCGCAGCACAACCCCGAGTTCACGATGATGGAGTTCTACCAGGCCTACGCCGACTATCAGGCGTTGATGACGATGACCGAGGAGCTCGTCGATCATGCCGCGCGGGCGTCGATCGGCACCAACCTGGTCACCTTCGGCGAGCACGAAGTCTCTCTTCGGCCGCCCTATGCGCGTCTGTCGCTCCGAGAGGCGGCGGCCGAAGCGGCGTCGATCCGGCTGCGCCGCGCCGTCAGCCCGGACGATCTTCGCGACCGGGCGAAAGCCGCCCGTGTCGTGGGCGAGCTGAGCATAGAGTTGGCGACAGAGGACCCCGCAGAGCTCGGCGCCGGGAAACTGGCGACGGCCATCTTCGAGAAGCTCTGTGAAGACCGGCTCGTGCAGCCCACCTTCGTTTACGACTTTCCGACCGAGGTCTCGCCGTTGTCGAAGCAGAAGCCGGACGACCCTGACACCGTGGAGCGCTTCGAGCTCTACATCGGCGGGTTCGAGGTGGCGAACGCCTTCAGCGAGCTGAACGATCCCGACGAGCAGCGGCGCCGCTTCGAGGCGCAGCTCGCCAGCCGGGCGCGCGGCAACGCCGAAGCCCATGCGATGGACGAAGACTACATCCAGGCGCTCGAGTACGGGCTGCCCCCGACCGCAGGCGAGGGGGTCGGCATCGATCGGCTCGTGATGATCTTCACCAACAGTCCGTCCATCCGCGACGTGATCCTGTTTCCTCTCATGAAGAAGCGTTGAGGGCGCGTGAACAATCTGCCGTTCGAGCTTCACGTCGCCCTGCGATACCTGCTTGCCAAGCGCAAGCAGGCGTTCATCTCGGTCATCTCGCTCATTTCGACGCTCGGCGTCGGCGTGGGCGTCATGGCGGTCGTCATCGCGCTCGCCATCATGAGCGGGCTCCAGCAGGAGCTGCGCGACCGGATCCTCGGCTCGAACCCGCACATCTACGTCCTCAGCCGCAACGGCTTTCGCGACTACCAGGCTGAAATCGGCACGCTCCGCCGGATGCCGCACGTCGCCGGCGCTGCGCCGGCGATCCTGGGGCGCGCTCTGGTGTCGGCGCAGGGACGCAACGAGCCGGTCCAGATTAAGGGAATCGATCCGCAGCTCGAGCCAACGGTCACTGACCTCGAGAGGGCGATTCGAACGGGCCGTATCAAGGCGCTCGACCCGACCGACGATCGTCACAAGAGCGGCGACGGAGCGGATCTGCCAGGCATCCTGATCGGGAAGGACCTGGCCGCGACGCTCGGCGTCGGCGAGGGCGACTCGGTGAACGTCACCACGTCGGAAGGCATTCTCACGCCGAGCGGCCGGCTGCCTTACCCCCGGCGGTTGCGCGTGGCAGGGACATTCAGTCTCGGGCTCTACGAGCTGGACACAACCATGGGCTTTGTCTCGCTCAAGACCGCGGAGCGGCTGTTCGCACGAGACCAGGTGGACGTCATTCAGCTGCGCGTGGACGATATCTGGCGCGCGCCGGAAGTGGCGCGGCAGGTCGAGTCGAGCCTGGGGCCCGAGTACAGCACGCAGGACTGGGCGGAAATGAACCGTTCGCTCTTTTCCGCCCTTTGGCTCGAGAAGATCGCGGTCTCGCTGGCCATCTTCCTCATCGTGATGGTGGCCGCCCTCAACATCATCGCGTCGCTCATTCTCCTCGTCATGGAAAAGAGCCGAGACATTGCCATCCTCAAGACCATGGGCTCGAGCGCGAAGAGCGTGACGCTGATCTTCATGATGCAGGGGCTCATCATCGGCATCGTCGGCACGTCGGTCGGCGCGGCGCTCGGCTATCTCGTCGCGCGCGTGATGGATCGCTACGAGCTCATCCGTATGCCGGTCGATGTGTACCAGGTGTCCCACCTGCCCTTCAAGGTCCTTTCGACGGACCTGCTCGTGGTGGTGAGCGTCGCCGTTCTCATCTGCTTCGTAGCGACGATTTACCCGTCGCGCCAGGCCGCGCGCCTCGACCCCGCCCAGGCGCTCCGATATGAGTAGCGGTGTGCCCGCGTAATGGCGTTCGTGGCCGTGCGCGGAATCGTCAAGAGCTACACAGTGGGCGGCCGAGCGCTGATCGTGCTCCGCGATCTCGATCTCCACGTCGACCGCGGCGAGATGGTCGCCATCGTCGGGGCGTCAGGCGTCGGCAAGAGCACGCTCCTGCATCTGGTTGGCGGCCTCGACCGCGTCGATGCCGGTGACATCGCGATCGGCGACGCTCAGGTGACGGCGATGGCGGACGGCGATCTGGTGGCGTTCCGCAATCGAGAGGTCGGCTTCGTGTTCCAGTTTCACCACCTTCTCCCGGAATTCAGCGCCCTCGAGAACGCAGAAATGCCGATGCGCATCGCCCGCCTGCCGGTTGCCGAGGCGCGGCCGCGAGCCGAGGACCTGCTGAAGCGCGTCGGTCTTGGAGAACGGCTGACCCACCGGCCGGCGATGCTGTCCGGGGGAGAGCAGCAGCGCGTGGCGGTCGCGCGCGCGCTGGTCATGCACCCGGCGGTCCTGCTGGCGGACGAACCGACCGGCGACCTCGACGAAGCGACAGCCGAGGCCCTCCACGGGCTCTTGCGAGAGATGCATCGCAACTTCGGGCTGACGTCAATCATCGCGACCCACAACCCTCGTCTCGCTGCGGCCTGCGATCGCGTGCTGCGGCTGCAGGAGGGGCGGCTCGTTCCCGCGTGACTTCGACCGCAAGCCACGAGCCCTCGACTGTCTCCCACCCGGCGGGCACTGTGGGGCGCGAACCCTAAGGCCGATAGGGAGTTATAGGAGGGAATCCGTTGGGTTTGAAGAGACCGATGCCTTATACTGTGGTCATACGTTCCGTGACCACAACACAGTCGGCTTTCACCTAGGTAGCTCGGATGTTCGAACGGTACACCGAAAGGGCCCGACGAGTACTGTTTTTCGCTCGTTACGAGGCCAGTCAGTTGGGCAGCATCTCCATCGAGACTGAACACCTCCTGCTCGGACTCATTCGCGAGGGTAAAGGACTGACGAGCAGGATTTTTGCGCGCTCGCACCTCTCGCTCGAGAACATACGCAAGGAAATCGAAGGACGAACGGTCTTCCGGGAAAAAGTCTCGACCTCGGTCGAGATCCCATTCAGCGCCGAAACGAAGCACGTCCTGCAGTTTGCGGCCGAGGAAGCCGATCGCCTGCTGCACAACTACATCGGGACCGAGCACCTGCTCCTGGGCATCCTGCGCGAAGAGCGCTCTGTCGCCGCCTCGATCCTGATGGAAAAAGGGATGCGCCTCAACACGGTGCGCGACGACATCGTGCAGTTGCTGAACGAGAAGACCACGCTGACGCGCGTCAAGGAGACGCCGCTCCTGGCGGAATTCAGCCGGGACCTGACGGAGTCGGCGATGAAGAACCACCTCGATCCGCTCGTCGGCCGCGAGCACGAGGTCGAGCGGGTGCAGCAAGTCCTCTGCCGCCGGACGAAGAACAACGCCGTGCTCATTGGAGAGCCTGGCGTCGGGAAAACAGCCATCGTCGAGGGCCTGGCGCAGAAGATCGTCTACGGCGACGTGCCGCACTTCCTCGCCGACAAGCGCATTCTCGCCCTGGACATCTCGCTCATCGTGGCGGGCACGAAGTACCGCGGTCAGTTCGAAGAGCGCCTCAAGGCGATCATGAAGGAGCTGACCGACAACCCGAACATCATCGTGTTCATCGACGAGCTGCACACGCTGGTCGGCGCCGGGTCGGCCGAGGGCTCGCTCGACGCCGCGAACATTCTGAAGCCGGCGCTCAGCCGTGGGGAAATCCGCTGCATCGGTGCGACGACGCCTGCTGAGTACCGCAAGTACATCGAGAAGGATCGGTCGCTCGAGCGCCGTTTCCAGGCGATCAAGGTCGACCCGCCCGGCGAGCGTGAGACGATCGAGATTCTGCTCGGCGTCAAGGATCGCTACGAGAATTTCCATCACGTCGAGTACACGCGCGAGGCCATCGAGGCGGCCGTGTACCAGTCCAACCGCTACATCACCGATCGCTTCCTGCCCGACAAGGCGATCGATCTCGTGGACGAGGCCGGCGCGCGCGCGAAGCTGCGCGAGGCGGGCTACAGCGAGGAGTTCGGCGAGATCAACAAGAGCATTCGCGTCGCCGTCGAGCAGTGGGAGAGCGCTTCGTCGCAGAAGGACTTCGCGAAGGCCGAGTTTTACCGCGAGCAGGAGATGGCCGCGCGCGAGAACCTGCAGTTCGTGCGTGAGAAGTTCGACGTCAAGTCGTCGGCCCGCAAAGTCATCGTCGGCAAGGCCGAGATCGACGAGGTCGTGTCGAAGTGGACCGGCGTGCCAATGGCGTCCATCAATCAGGACGAGGGCGACAAACTCCTGAGGATGGAGAGCGAGCTTCACAAGCGCGTCATCAGCCAGGAGAAGGCCATCTCGGCCATCTCGCGGGCGATTCGACGCTCGCGCGCCGGGTTGAAGAATCCCAACCGTCCCGTCGGGAGCTTCGTGTTCTTGGGTCCGACCGGCGTCGGCAAGACGGAGTTGGCGCGCGCGCTGGCCAACTTCCTGTTCGGCAGCGATCACGCGCTCATCCGCTTCGACATGTCCGAGTACATGGAGAAGCACTCGGTGAGCAAGCTGATTGGATCACCGCCCGGCTACGTCGGGCACGAAGAGGGCGGGCAGCTCACCGAGAAGGTCAAGCGGAACCCGTATTCCGTCGTGCTGCTGGATGAAATCGAGAAGGCGCACCCGGACATCTTCAACATCCTGCTGCAGGTGTTCGAGGACGGCCACCTCACCGACGGCCTCGGCAACCGTGTGAACTTCAAGAACACCATCATCATCATGACGTCGAACATCGGCGCTCGCTTCATTCAGAAGAAGAGCTCGATGGGTTTCCAGTCCGCAGACAACGTCACGATCGAGAAAAGTGTCGCCGACATGGTGCTCGGCGAGGTGAAACGGACCTTCAATCCCGAGTTCATCAACCGCATCGACGAGATCATCGTCTTCGAGGCGCTGTCGGACGACGATCTGCGGCGAATCATGGGGCTGCTCGTGAACCAGTTGAACGACAACCTTCTCGACCGCAAGCTCCGCATCGTGCTGACGCAGGAAGTCGTCGACTGGATTATCGAGCTGACCTGCAAGGACCGCTCGTACGGCGCGCGTCCGCTCCGCCGGGCCATCCAACGGTACGTCGAGGATCCCTTGTCCGAAGAGCTCATCCGAGGGCATCTACGCGGCGGGGAGATCGAGGTGTACCTGGACGCGGGTCAACTGGCGTACCGGCCCGCGGGGGAGGTCGAAGCCGGGCGAAAGCTTGCTTGAGCTTTCCCGGGCTGAGAACGCCGGCCGAAGGTCCAGCTTCTCAGTCTAAAATCAAGCGAATGTCGAAATCCTCCGCTCTGTGGGCGGCCGCCCTATCCCTCGTGGCCGTCCCCGCAGGAGCCCAGGGACAACCCGACCTCTCGACAGCCGCCGGTCCCCCGGTCACCGTGTGCGGCCAGCAGGCGCAGCCACGCGCCGTGCCGCCCGCTGGTTCCCCTCCCGTCGTGCTGTTCATTGCCCCGTGCTGGGAAGCGCAGGGCAACGCCACCGTCATCGAGCCGCAGACCTACCTGTATTACATTCAGCTGAAGCAAAGCCGACCATCCGAAGGCGTCTGGATCCCCTACGACGACAAGGCCGAAACCACAATCGAGGAGGACTTTCGCCGACTCTGGGGCACCAACTTTCTCGACAACCTGTGGGTGGACGTCAGCGACTACAAGTTCGCCAACGGCACCGTCGGCAAGATCGTCACCTACAACATGGAGGAGCGCCAGCGCGTCAAGATCGTCGACTACGTGGGGTCGAAGGCGGTCGAGACGTCGAAGATCGATGAGAAGTTGAAGGACGCCAACGCCCAGATCCGCCTCGATACCTTCATCGATCCCGGGCTCGTGCGCAAGGTCCAGGGCATCGTCCAGGAGATGCTCCACGAGAAGGGCTTTCAGTTCGCCAGCGTTACGCCCGAGATTCAGGATATTCCTGGCGGGACCAAACTCGTCCATTTGACCTTCCACATGGACGAGGGCCCGAAGGTCGAAATCCGTCACATCACGTTCACGGGCAACAAGGCGATGGGCGATGCACAGCTCAAAAGCCAGTTGAAGGAAACGAAGGAGAACGGCGGGTTCGAGGACTTCGCGCACCTGTGGAACTGGATCGCCGGAATGATGGGGGACCGCACCTACAAAGAGACCAAGTTCGACGAAGACGCCGAGAAGATCGTCTCTTTCTACCGCGACAACGGCTACATCAAGGCCAATGTCGGCGTTCCCGAGCTGAAAGTCGTCAACGACTCGGACGACAAGAAGAAGCGGTATATCGATCTCCTCATTCCGGTCACAGAAGGGGAGCGATACAAGGTCGGCACGTTCGACGTGGCCGGCAACACGGTCGTCAAGTCCGACTACCTCAAGCCGCTCTTCAAGACCGCGCCGGGCGAGTACTACTCCGAGAAAAAGATCCGCAAAGGCATGGAGAAGGCGAGGGAGATCTACGGAGCGGGCGGCTACTTCGAGTTCACCGGGTTCCCCGACTACAAATTTCGCGACGAGCCGAATCCCAACGAGCCGGCGGCGCCCGCCGCGCTTGCGGCGCCCGAGCCGTCCAAGCCGGCAGACAAGCAGCCGGCGATCGTCGACGTCACGCTGCGCATGGTTGAAGGGCAGCAGTTCTTCGTGAACCGCATCACGTTCACCGGCAATACGACGACGCACGATCCGGTGATCCGGAGAGAGATGCGGCTTGTCGAAGGCGGGGTGTTCAACACCGAGGCGCTGAAATACAGCGTCAAGCGGCTGAACCAGTTGGGCTACTTCAAGCCGCTCGAGGCGAGCGCCGGGAAGAACGACGTCGCCGTCGACAAGACGCCGGGCGAGGCCAACAAGGTGGACGTCAAGCTGAAGCTCGAGGAGCAGAACCGCAATCAGCTGACGTTCGGCGCGGGCGTCTCCCAATTCGAAGGAGTGTTCGGCCAGTTGTCCTTCCAGACCGCGAACTTCCTCGGGCGCGGCGAGAGCCTCAACATCTCGCTGCAGTCGGGATCGCGCGCGCAGACCTACTCGGTCGGCTTCACCGAGCCGTTCATGTTCGACCGCAACATGACGCTCGGCGCGCAGGTCTTCCGCACCAATATCCGCTACGTCGGTCAATACACGCAGCAGTCGACGGGCGGCGTTCTGACGCTGGGGTTTCCGCTCGGCCGCGGCTTCTGGCGAATGTTCACCAACTACAGCTATCAGCGAGTTCGCGTCAGCGAGGTCAACGAGATCTACCTGGACCCCACCGTCCAGCAGCGGAATCCGTTCCTGGCCGATTCACTGCTCATCGGGTCGAACGGCGAGCGCATCGTCTCCAAGATCACGCCGAGCGTCGTCTACAATTCGGTCGACCAGCCGATCTTCCCCACGACCGGCAAACGACTCACGCTGTCAGTCGATCTAGCCGGTATCGGCGGCAACACGAACTTCTACAAACCGATCGTCGAAGGCGTGTGGTACATCAAGCAGACCAATCGACTGGTGTTCGGGATGCGCGGCCAGTTCCAGTACATCCACTCGTTCACCGGAACCCAGAGTCTGCCGATCTTCGAGAAGCTGTTCCTCGGCGGCGAGTACAGCGTCCGCGGGTTCGACATCCGCACGATTGGTCCCTCCGACCCGGCCACGCCCTATTTGATCGTGGGCGGCGACAAGAGCCTGCTGTTCAACTTCGAGGAGCAGTTCACGATCGCCGGTCCGGTCCGCCTCATCGCGTTCTATGATGCCGGCCAGGTGCAGCCCGGGCTGACAACGACGACCATCCCGTTCGTGCCGCTGGGCGGGTACAACGTGTACCAAACGCCGCCTCTCCCCTTCGCGTGGCACGATTTCAAGACGTCCACTGGGCTCGAGGTCCGGTTCTTCATGCCGGTGCTGAACGTGCCCTTCCGGCTCATCTTTGCGTTCAATCCACAACGAAGCGGTGTCTACGACAGCAGCCTGCAGCCCCAGAAGGCGTTCCAGTTCCGCTTTGCCGTCGGGTCCACATTCTGAATCTGTTGTAGAATCAAGAACTTCCGTAGTTCAGCGAAAGGATTTTGTGTAATGAAGGTTTCCGCGATTGCCGCGTTGGTTTCCGCCGTCCTGGTTACGTTCGGTGCCGTCTCCGCGGTCGGCCAGGCCGCCGGTCAACCCAACCCGGCGGGTCAGCCCAGGCCGGCAGGCCCTGCGGGCCAGACCAAACCCGCGACTCCCGCGCCCCAGCCAGCGCCGGCTCAGCAGCAGCCAGCCCCAGCTCAACCCGCGCCAACGCCCGCCCAGCCGCCGCCGCCCTTTCCGGCCGGGGCGAAAATCGCTTTCATCAATCCGCAGCGGATTTTTCAGGAATCGAGCGATGGGAAAGCTGCCCTGACGCGTGTGCAGGCGCTGACGCAAAAGAAGCAGACCGAGAACGCGCAGCGGCAGAAAGCCCTGCAGGACAACCAGCAGAAGCTGCAATCAAGCGGTGGCGTCATGAGCGACGCTGCGCGCGGGCAGCTCGAGAAGGAGATCGAGAAGCAGCAGCTCGAACTGCAGCGATTCCAGCAGGACGCTCAGGCAGAAGTCCAGGAATTACAAAACGAAGTCCAGAACGATTTCGCCCGGAAGGTGCAGCCGCTCATCGACCAGCTCGCGAAGGAGAAGGGTCTGCAGTTGGTCTTCAACGCCGGCGACGCTGGCTTCGCATGGGTGGATCCGGGCCTCGATCTGTCCGCAGAGATCATCAAGAAGCTCGACGTCGGCAAGACCGCGACGCCGCCCAAGCCGTAGGCGTCGGGCGGATACCCGCGGATGCGGTGGAGATCGGGAGGGACGGCGGCGCGCAGCACGCTCTGCTACAATTTGCCGTCACTCTTCAGGCTCTGACCGGTACGTGTGATCAATATTCCTGTCCTTCTTGATCGGTTGTGCTACCGCTATCCGTCCATGCTCGTGGACGCGATCACAGAGCATGACCCCGGCCGGCGTCTCGTTGCGGTCAAGAACGTCACGGTCAACGAGGAGTACTTTCAGGGCCACTTCCCGGGCGCCCCGCTGCTGCCGGCCGTGCTCATGCTCGAGACGCTCACGCAAGTGGCGGCCATCCTGATCCTCGAGCGTGATGGCCGGCGTCCCAACCAGCACGTCTATCTTCGCGGCGTGAACGACGCCAAATTCCGGCGCCAGGTGGTTCCAGGCGACCGTCTGCGGCTGCAGGTCTCGCTGGGCGCGCGGCGGTCGTCGGTGGTGCGCGCGCAGGCGGCCGCCTACGTCGAGGACCAGGTCGTAGCGGAGGCGGAGCTCGTGCTCGTCGTTCAGTCCGACCGAGCTCTCATCGACCCCTCGGCCATCGTCGATCATCGCGCGGAGATCGGCGAAGGAACGACCGTCGGGCCTCACGTGATGATCGGCCCGCGCGTAACGATCGGGGCGAACTGCCGCATCGGGGCGTCCGCGGTCGTCGACGGCTGGACGGAGATCGGGGACGACACCGAGATCTATCCTTTCGCGTCCATCGGGCAAGTGCCTCAGGATCTTAAGTTCAGGGGCGAGGAGACGCGGCTCGTCATCGGCCGGCGCAACATCTTCCGCGAGTTCGTGACCATCCATCGCGGCACGCGCGGCGGCGGCGGCGTGACGAGGATCGGCGATCGCAATGTCTTCATGGCGTATGTGCACGTGGCGCACGACTGTCACGTCGGTCACGATACGATTTTCGGCAACATGGCGACGCTCGGGGGGCACGTGTTCGTGGATGACTTCGCGAACATCAGCGCGGGATCGGGCGTGCACCAGTTCTGCCGCGTAGGGCGTCATGCGTTCATCGGCGGCTATTCGGTCGTGACAAAAGACGCGCTCCCGTTCGCCCGGACCGTGGGCAGCCGTCCGGCGCGGATCTTCGGCGTGAATACGATTGGCTTGATGCGGCGCGGGATCGCGCCCGACGTGATCGCCAAGCTGAAGCGCTCGTTCCGGTATCTGCTGCAGTCGAAGCTGAACACGACCAACGCGCTCCAGCAGATCGAGCGCGATCGCTCGCTCGCGTGCGCCGAAGTTCAGTACCTGCTCGATTTCATTCGGACGTCGCAGCGCGGCGTCATTCTGCGGCGGGCGTCCCGGCGGGCTGAGGAAGTGCTCGCGGAAGAATAATGGTCCAAGGACCAAAATGCGCCTCGGCTTGATTGCCGGAAACGGCCGCTTTCCGTTCCTTGTGCTGGATGCGGCCCGGGGCGCGGGGCACGACGTCACCGTCATCGCGCTGAAAGAGGAGACATTTCCGGAGTTGGCTGACGTCGCCGCCCGGGCGCCCAAGGCGGCCGTCCATTGGATCTCGCTCGGCCAACTGGGCCAGTGCATCACGGTGCTCAAGGACGCGGGCGTCACGCAGGCGGTCATGGCCGGGCAGGTCAAGCACACCAAGCTCTTCGCTGACGTGGTCCCCGACATGACGCTCATGAGCGTCCTGGTGCGTCTCAAGGCCAGGAACACCGATGCCCTGATTTCCGGCGTGGCGGATGTTCTGCGGGACCATGGGATCGACCTGATCAACTCGACGGCCTTTCTCGCGCCGTTGATGGCCGGCGAAGGCGTACTGACAGCGCGCGGCCCGAGCGATGAGGAGCACGCGGATCTCGAGTTCGGCTACCGGATCGCGGACGCGATTGCGGGTCTCGACATCGGACAGACGATTGTCGTGAAGGCAGCGGCGGTCGTTGCGGTCGAGGCGATGGAGGGCACCGATGCGGTCATCGCGCGCGCCGGCCAGCTTGCCGGCGCGGGGACGCGCGTCGTGAAGGTCGCCAAACCCAACCAGGACATGCGCTTCGACGTCCCGGTCGTCGGCGTGTCGACGATAGAAGCGATGAGCGCGGCAGGCGCCACGCTGCTGTCGGTCGACGCGGGCAAGACGCTGATGATCGACGGCGAGGCGATTATCAACGCGGCCAACGAGGCGCGGATCGTGATCGTAGGCAGGCCCGCCGAGTGAGCGACCGTCTGCGAGTTGCCGTCATCGGCGTGGGTCATCTGGGGCGCCACCACGCGCGCATTCTGGCGGCCATGCCCGAAGTCGATCTCGTGTCTGTCGTCGACGTGAACCGGGCGCGGGCCGAAGAGATTGCGTTGGCCAGTCGCACGACGCCTGCCTTCGACTACCGCGACGTCCTGGGCCGCGTCGACGCTGTCACCATTGCTGTCCCGACGGCGCTTCATGCGGAGATCGGAAGCGCGTTCCTGAGCGCGCGCGTGCCGGTGCTCGTCGAGAAGCCGCTGGCGCGGACCCTGGCCGAGGCAAACGTCTTGATCGACACCTCGTTGGCGGCCGGAGTCGCGCTGGCTGTCGGCCACACCGAGCGCTTCAATCCCGCGGTCTCCGCGGCGGCGCCGCTCCTGACAGACCCTCGCTTCATCGAAGTCCATCGGCTTGGGGCGTTTCCGGAACGCAGCCTGGACATTGACGTCGTATTCGATCTGATGATCCACGACCTCGATGTGGTGTTGTCCATCGTGAAGTCGGAAGTCGAGTCGATCGAGGCCGTGGGCGTGCCGGTCATCACGCCGCATGTGGACATCGCCAACGCGCGAGTACGGTTCGAGAACGGCTGCATCGCCAACGTGACCGCGAGCCGCATCAGCCGCGATCGAGTCCGCAAGATCCGTTTTTTCCAACCGGCTGCCTACGTCTCCATCGACTACGCAGGCCAGCGAGTGGAGGTCTGGCGGCTCGAGCAAGGGGCAGGGCCCGTCCCGTCCATTCAGGGAGGTGAGCTCCACGTGGCCAACGAGGAGCCTCTCAAGCGAGAGCTCGCCGACTTCGTCGACGCCGTCCGGTCGAAGCGCCAACCGCTCGTCACCGGCGACCAGGGCCGCCGCGCGCTGACCCTGGCGCAGCGGATCGCGGATAAGATGGCGGCGTGTACTCAGATCTGAACGACTTTCTTGCCGATCTCCGCAAGCGTCGCCTCCTCGCGTGCGTGTCGGAGCCGGTGAGCCCCGATCTGGAGATCGCCGCCGTCACCGACTGCGCCTGCAAGTCGCCTGGCGGCGGACCGGCGCTGTTATTCGAGCAGCCGACGGGCTTCGCCATGCCGGTCGCGACGAATCTCTACGGATCGTACGAGCGGATGTGCCTCGCGCTCGGGGTGAAGAGCCTGGACGACCTCGCCAAGGAAATCGACGAGCTGATGACACCGCAGGTGCCGTCCGGCATCATGGACGCCCTGAAGATGCTGCCCATGGTCGGCCGTCTTCGCGACCTCATGCCGAAGGTCGTCAATGATGGGGCCTGTCAGGAGGTCGTCGCCCGCGACGGCACGCTCGACGAGATCCCCATCCTGAAGTGTTGGCCTGACGACGGCGGCAGATACATCACGTTCCCCCTGGTCTTCACCAAGGATCCGTCCACAGGCATCCGCAACATCGGCACGTATCGCATGCAGGTCTTTGACGCCCGGACGACGGCGATGCACTGGCAGCGACACAAGGGCGGCGCGCAGCACTATCGTGTGGCGGAGCGTCTCGGCAGGCGACTCGAAGTGGCGGTGGCGCTCGGGGCGGAGCCGGTGCTGCCCTACTGTGCGACGGCCCCCATGCCCGAGGGCGTGGATGAGCTGCTGCTGGCCGGATTCCTCTCGCGTAAACGCATCGAGATGGTCAAATGCGTGAGCGTCGATCTCGAGGTTCCGGCGAGCGCGCACATCGTGCTGGAAGGGTACGTGGAGCCGGGCGAACGGCGGCGGGAGGGGCCGTTCGGCGACCATACCGGCCTCTATTCGCAACCCGACGATTTTCCCGTGTTTCATCTGACCTGCGTGACGCGACGGAAGAAGCCGACCTACCTCACGACGATCGTCGGCGTGCCGCCGATGGAGGACTACTACCTCGGTCTCGCGAGCGAGCGGATCTTCCTGCCCATCATTCAGAAGACGCTCCCGGAAATCGTCGACATGCATTTCCCCGCGGAAGGGATCTTTCACAACCTCGTGCTCGTGTCGATCGACAAACGGTATCCGGGACACGCCCGGAAGATCATGAATGCCTTCTGGGGGCTCGGCCAGCTCATGTTCTCGAAGACCATCATCGTCGTCGACAAAGACGTCGACGTCCATGACCTGAGTCAGGTCGCGTGGATCGTCGGCACGCACATGGATCCGATGCGCGACGTCCAGATGACGCGGGGCCCCGTGGACGATCTCGACGACGCCGCCGACTTGCCGGCGTACGGCGGCAAGATGGGCATCGACGCCACGAAGAAGTGGGCGTCGGAAGGTTATGCTCGCGCCTGGCCGGCGAGGGTGGCGACGACGGAGGCAGTGGGGCGTCGAGCTTCGAACATATGGGCGCGTGTCACGAAATAACGTCAACGCACGCGTCACACAAGTAACGGTGAACCGTCCCTAACGCACGTACCCGGCCGCGCCGATACAGAACCGGAGGTATCTCCCCATGCGAAGCGATGTGATCGACGCGCCGGGCGCGCGGGGGCTCAGGGGTAGCGCGCTGGCCGTTCTCTTCCTCCTCGGCTTCGTGCTTCTCGTCGCGGGCGGACCGTTTCGAACCGTTCCAGCGGGCCACGTCGGCGTCCAAGACTTCTTCGGCAGCGTCTCCTCCAACACCTTGTCTCCCGGCATCCACCTGGTCATGCCGCTCACGAGCGTCGTGAAAATGTCGGTGCAAACGCAGGAGATCAAGGAAGTTGCGGACGTCCCGTCACGCGAGGGCCTCATCTTGAGCCTCGAGTCGTCGCTGCTGTTTCAGGTAGACCCGTCGAAGGCCGTTGACATCTATCGCACGGTCAGCAGCAACTACGTCGGCACGATCGTCGAGCCCCAGTTCCGCTCCGCGATCCGCGAGGTCACCGCGTCGTACGAGGCGAAGAGCCTCTATTCGGCCGAGCGCGAGAAGATTGCCGGCGAGATTCTGCAGCTGTTCCGTCGCCTCTCCGGCGAGCGCGGCGTCGTCGCGCAGCAGGTGCTGCTCAGGAAGATTGGCCTTCCGCCTGTCGTGGCCAACGCGATCCAGGAAAAGCTGAAGCGCGAGCAGGAGGCGGAGCAGATGAAGTTCGTGCTCCAGAAGGAACAGCAGGAGGCCGAACGGAAGCGGATCGAAGGTCAGGGCATCGCCGATTTCCAGCGCATCGTCGCGCAGGGAATCAGCCCGCAGCTGCTCGAGTGGAAGGGCATCGAGGCGACCGAGAAGCTTGCGACGAGCAGCAATGCCAAAGTGGTCGTCATCGGCAGCGCGAAGACCGGTCTGCCGGTCATTCTGGGCGACCGGTAAGCCGCACCCGGCGCCTTGTTCTTCGGGCCCGCGTGGCGTAAGCTCGATCGGATGCCTGCCTCCGAACAGGACAAGCTGACAAGCCTCGCTGCGTCGCACGACATCATCACCCTGGGGATGGCGGCGGACGATGTGCGCCGCGGGCGCCACGGCGTGCGGACGACGTTCGTTCGTGTGGCCAGAATCGGCGCGGACGTGGGCGCAGAGGCGACCTGGCCCTCCGCCACCGGCGAGATCCGGATTGGGGGCGCGCCGCCGAGTCTCGCGGCGGCAGTGGAGCGCGTGAGCCAGGTCGCGGCCAGGGCGAACGGCGTGCCGCTCTCCGGGTTTTCGCTCGCGGATCTCGAGCTCGTGGCCAGTCGCGAAGGCGTGACACTGCGCGCGCTGCTCGAGGATCTGCGCGCAGCCGGCCTCGAGCTCGTTGCGGAGGCGCCGTTCGATCGCTTGCAGAATGCCCGCCGGTCGGTCGAGGAGGTGAACATCGCAGGGCTTGCCCTGGCGCGGCTGACCATCGATCAGTCACCGCCTGTCGACGCCCTCGGCTTACTCAAGGACGTCGCGGACCTTCAGCG
>Ga0306920_100006045_pt1 | contig 15726 bp, 20 predicted proteins | sample flu12Cox44000170_FD_204666 | JGI IMG/M metagenome (GOLD analysis project Ga0306920, IMG submission 204666) | Lab enrichment of tropical soil microbial communities from Luquillo Experimental Forest, Puerto Rico - flux4day.12C.oxic.44.000.170 (v2)... | ecosystem: Environmental > Terrestrial >... | reverse complement strand
GATCCGCGCCGGCGGAGCGCACAATCCGCGCTGCTCTACGTGCTTACGCGTTTTCTCACCGTGCTGGCACCGGTGCTGTCATTCACTGCCGAGGAGGCTTGGCAGTTCCTACCGGCCTTCGTCCGGGCCGATGCGCCCAGCGTCTTCGACTCTGCGTTCGATCTGCACCGCCACAAAGGCACCGAGATAGAGAGCGATCTCGCGCTTTGGGAGCAGCTGCGCGCGCTTCGCGCGCGCGTCTCGGCGTGCGAGAGTCCGCGCGATTTCGAAGCACGGCTGCGCTTAACGGTGACGCCTGCCCTCTTCAAACTCCTTCATCCGCTGGGAGATAATCTCCGCGAAGCGCTTGCCGTTTCGCAGCTGGTGCTCGAGCAGCGCGATGCAACCAACGGCGGTGCGATTGACGGCATCGTTGCCTTTGAGTTGTTGCCCGCTGAAGGCAAAAAATGTGCGCGCTGCTGGAAGTACCGCGAGCTCGGCGCCGATCCTGCGCACCCGTCGATCTGCGCCGACTGCGTGCAAGTCGTGCACGCGCTGCAAGAAGCGGGTTAGGACTGGGCCTAGAGTGCACGAATTGTGCAGGTTCGTCGGGAGGCCGGCGGCACCGCGTTAGGTTGATCGGGTCGACGCCTCCTTACTTGACGAACTGACCCGATCGCGAAAATTCTCCCACCCGCCAGCTTCGATCGCGGTGCGGGCTTCACGCATCAGCCCGTTTAGTAAGTAAACGTTGTGGTAGGAGAGCAACCGCGGACCCAACATCTCCTTCGCGCGGAAGAGATGGGCGAGGTAGGCACGCGTGAATGTAGCGCAAGCGTAGCAGTCACAGCTCAGATCTAGTGGCGATGAATCGCGCGTAAATGCAGCGTTGAAGATGTTGAGCTCGCCGTCGTGCGTCATCGCGCGGCCGTTGCGGCCGCAGCGCGTCGGGTAGACGCAATCGAAAAGATCGAGCCCGCAGTCGATCGCGGCGATGAGGTCGCGCACCGTGCCGACTCCCATCAGGTAGCGCGGCTTCGCTTTCGGAAGCAACGCCGCGGTGTACCGAGCCGTTGCATACATTTCGTCGCGCGTCTCGCCCACTGAAAGGCCGCCGACCGCGTATCCCGGGAAGTCGAGCTCGACCACCTCGCGCGCGCTACGCTCGCGCAGCTCGCGGTCGAGGCCGCCTTGCACGATCCCGAAAAGGACGGTTCCCGCCGCCGCAGGCGCCGCCGCCGAACGCCGCGCCCACGCGCTGGTTAATCGCGCTGATTCCTCGAGAACCTGACGCGGTGCGGGAAGCTTGACGCAAACGTCGAGCACCATTGCGACATCGCTGCCGATCGCTTGTTGAAACGCGATGACATTTTCAGGCGTGAAGCGATGCTCGCTACCGTCGAGATGCGATTGAAACGTAACCCCGTCGTCGTCGAGCCTTCGCCGGCCCTCGAGACTGAAGACTTGAAAGCCGCCCGAATCGGTCAGGATCGGCGCGCTCCATGCCATGAAGCGGTGAAGCCCGCCGGCCACTTCGATCGCATCGCGACCTGGCCGCAGCCACAAGTGGTACGTGTTGGCTAGAACGATCTGCGTGTGGGCTTCGCAGAGTTCGGAAGGCGTCAGTCCCTTCACGGTTGCCGCGGTGCCGACCGGCATGAAACACGGCGTTTCGACAGCGCCGTGCGCCAGCATCAATCGTCCACGCCGCGCTTCACCATCCCGCGCTAGCAGCGAAAACATTGCGAGGCTCAGCGTGACACGAGATCGCGAGCCTGCACGTATGCCGGCGGCGGCGCGGATTCGAACTCCATCAGCGTTGCATGGCGCGGATGCGCGAACCTCAATCTCCAGGCGTGCAGAGCTTGGCCGGGCAGCTCGAAACGCGTCTCTCTCTTTCCATAGACGGGATCGTTGACCAGCGGATGGCCGATCGCCGCCATGTGCACTCGAATTTGGTGCGTTCGCCCGGTTTCGAGCCGGAAGAGCAACTCCGAATGGCGCTCAAAGGTTTCGCGTATTTCGTAATGCGTGACCGCCGGTTTCCCCTCGGCAGCAATCGCGAACTTCAGCCGGTTGCGCGGATCGCGGCCGATTGCGCCCTCGATCGTGCCGCGCGGGTTGCGCGGCACACCGCAAGCCAGGCCGAGGTACTCTCGCGTGATTTCGCGCCGCTTCATCGCCGTTTGCATGGCCAGCAAGCTCTCCGGGCCCTTAGCGATTACTAGCAGACCGGAGGTGTCGCGATCGAGGCGATGGACGAGGCCGGGACGCAGCGCATCGCCTGGAAGCTCGCCTTGTATGTGCGCGAGCAGCGCGTTGACGAGCGTGCCGGTTTTCGCGCCGTGCCCCGGATGCGTAACCATTCCGGGCGGCTTGTCGATGACGAGAATGTCCGGGTCTTCGTAGATGACGTCGAGTTCGATTGCTTGGGGCGTCGCGACCAGTTCGTGAGCCGGCGCAATCTGGAACACCAGTACGTCGCCCGCTTCGAGCAGCCGGCTCGGTTTCGCGGATGCGCCGTTGACCAAGATGCCGCCACTCCGAGCGCTGCGCGCGACCAGGGAGCGTGACGCGCCGCTCAATGACGCAACCACAACGTCGGTGCGTTTCCCGGCTTGTTCAGTGGTGACGACGTGTAACAAGACTGGAAAGCAGCAGCAATCCCACGCCTACCGTAATGCAGGAATCTCCCACGTTGAATATGTTCGGCCAGATACGGTAGAAGTCGATGAAGTCGATGACGTAACCAAAATGCAGACGATCGACGATATTTCCGATCGCGCCCCCGACGATCATCCCGAACGCAATGCGCACGGTTCGCGAACGCGCTGCCGCGTCGCGGAAGCTGAACCAAAAGAGCACGAGCACCACGATCGCCATGCCGATGAGCATAACCGCGTTGCTGCCGAACAGACCAAAAGCGCCGTGCACGTTGCGCTCAAACGTCCATCGCAAGAAGTTCGGAATGATGGTACGGCATGCCGGCATATCCGAAACGCAGTGTGCCTCGATCCAGCGTTTTGAGAGCTGATCGGCCCAGAGGACGAGAATCGCCACGCCGGCGATGACGAGCGTATTCGTTAAGGCGGAGTAGCGCCTAAAGACTTGGTTGTGGGACAAACTGATAGAACCACCCTGCGACGTTGAGAAATGCGTTGTTGACCAGCACTAGGCCGACGACGATGAGAAACGCGCCGGCGGCAAACTCGATCGCCCGCAGCGCGCGCTTAATCCTGCCGAGCAGCGGTAAGACGACGCCGATGGCGGCCGCCGCCGCCAAGAACGGCAACGCCAGCCCAAGACAGTAGAATGAAAGCAAAATCGCCGCCTGTGCGCTGTGCTGCTGCGAGGCGATCGCCAAAATGCCGGCCAGGATCGGGCCGATGCAAGGCGACCAGCCGGCGGCAAAGGCCATGCCGACGAGACCCGACGTCCAGAGCGTGCGGCGCTCGCGCACGACGTGTGCGCGCGTGTCGCGCATCAGAAACGGAATGCGGATCAACCCCATCATGTGCAGGCCGAGGATCACTACGACCACGCCGCCGATCTGCGCGATCAGAACCCGGTGCGCATCCAGCAGCGTGCCGACCGCGCTGGCGGAGAGCCCGAGTGCGACAAAAATCAGACTGAAGCCGATCACGAACGCGATTGCATGCGCCACGCTATACGCGCGCGCCGTCGCGCTCGGCTGCGCGCGCAGTTCTTCCAGACTCTCCCCGGTGAGCAAGGAGAGGTATGCGGGGACGAGCGGGAGGACGCACGGCGATACGAAGGAAACGAGGCCCGCAAGGAAGGCGATGCCGGCGGTAATATGTGTCGTCGCGCCCATCAGTAAGAGTCAGGTTAGGAATGCAGCACTGGTTCACCTATCCAAACATCGATCCGATCGCGATTCATCTCGGTCCACTCAAAGTGCATTGGTACGGCATCGCCTATTTGGTGGCGTTTGTCTTGGTCTATCTCTGGATGAGCCGTCCGGCCGGTCGTCAGCGCCTCGGCCTGACCAGGGACCAGATCCAGGACTTCCTTTTTTATGCGCTGGTCGGTGTGCTCGTCGGTGGACGGACCTTCTTCGTGATCAACGACATCATCAGCAGGCACGACGCGTCGTTTTATCTCTCTAATCCGATTAACTTCATTGCCGTGTGGAACGGCGGGATGGCCTTTCACGGCGGATTGATCGGTGTGATCATCGCGATTTGGCTCTTCATTCGGAAGCATCCCGGCCTGAAGTACACCGTCGTCGGCGATGAAGTCGTGATGATGTTGCCGATCGGCATCGCTCTCGTCCGCGTCGTGAACTTTGTCAACGACGAGCTTTGGGGTGACGTCTGCGTTCCCGATCATCCCTGGTGCCTGCGCTTTCCAAGCGCACCCGATCAAGGCACCTACTACCGGCATCCGTCCCAAATCTACGAAGCGATCCTCGACATTCTAACGCTGCCGATCTTGTTGATTCTCTATCGGCTCAAGCCGAAAGACGGCGTCGTCGCGTGGACCTGGTTTACGCTCTATGGCATCACGCGCAGCATCGCCGAGTTGTGGCGCCAAGCCGACTTCACGTTGATGGGGATCACGGGTGGGCAGCTGTACGCGCTACCGATGATCCTCATCGGCGTGATCGGCATCATTTATTGCGCGACGCGGCCGGGTCCGCGGACACAAGCTCGCGTGGCATCAGCTTGATTGGGTGACGCGGCGCTAAACGTCGCCGCGCGCTATTGGGCGTTGCGAGCGGCGATCGATGATGAGGCCCGCAGCTTAGGCCGCGAACCCCGCGCCGTAACGCTCGTCGGCATCGGGAAAGGGCAACAAGCCGCCGTGCTTACCGCGGCAATCGATGCCGGGTTGACCGATCTCGGCGAAAGCTACCTCCAAGAGGCGCGCCGCAAACTCTCGGAGCTCCCGCGGGTGCGCAAGCATTTTGTCGGCCACGTGCAGACCAACAAGGCCAAGGCGATTGCGGCGAGCTTCGATATGGTGCAGAGCGTCGATCGCGAGCGAGTGGGGAGCGCGCTCTCGAAGGCGGCGCTCGAACTCGGCAGGACGCTGCCGATACTCTTGCAGCTCAACATCTCGCCGGTGGAGCGCTTTGGTTGTCCGCCGGCCAAGGCGCAGGAGCTTGCCGAGACGCTCCGAGGCCAACCGGGCCTGCGCCTCGAGGGCGTCATGGCAATCGGACCGGTCACCTCCGAGCGCGACGCGATTCTACGTGCGTTCGAGCTTGCCGCCAAGACGTTGAGCCGCATTGGTGGAAGTACGCTCTCAATCGGCATGTCGGGCGATTGGCGAGAGGCACTGCAGGCTGGCTCAACGATGTTGCGCATCGGCGAAGCGCTGTTCGGCCCGCGGCCGGGCAGGGGGAGGAACTTGTGAGCATGTTCAGCAAAATCGGATCGTTCTTCTCGATTCGTGACGACGATGAAGAGTACTACAGCGACGAAGTCTCGGCACGGGTCGTGCCGCTCTCGAGCGCCGGACGGCGCGGCGGCACCCAGGTGAGCGTCTATTCACCGCGCAGTTACCAAGATGTCGTCGAAATCGCCGACTCGCTGCGCAACCGTCAAGTCGTCATCGTTAACTTGCAGAACGCCGATCGAACCCTCTTGCAGCGAGTTGTCGACTTCACTTCGGGAGTCGCCTATACCATCGATGGTAAGATCCAAAAGCTGGCCGAGTCGATCTATCTCGTCGTGCCTGCCGGTATCATCGTCAACGCTGCGGGTCTGCGCGAATCGATGATGGCCGACGGCACGTTCGATTTCATGGCAAATAGGACGTAGGAGCGGAAGCGATGCAGAAGATTACAGCGGTTGACATTCAGCACAAGAGCTTCAAGAAGGCGCTACAAGGCTACGATCGCGGGGATGTCGATCAGTTTCTCGACGAAATCATCGAGATGCTCGAGGACGAAGCCCAGCAGCGAGCCGCGCTCGAGGCTGAGATCGCGGATCTGAAAGAGCGAATCAGCCATTTCAAAGCGATGGAAGAATCGCTGCAGAACACTCTGGTGCTAGCGCAACGCACTGCCGATGAAGTCAAAGCTTCCGCACATAAAGAAGCCGATCTGATACGCGAGCAGGCGCGCCTGGCGGGCGAGCGCGAGATCGCCGGCTACAATGACGCGATCGCAGAGAGCCGGCGCGAGCAACAGCGCGCCGTCGAAGAGGCCGAAAAGGCGCGCAGCGAGCTGCGCAGTTTGCTGATGACTCACCTGGCGCTACTCGATCGCGGCGACGGCAGCGCGGTCAACGGCGAGCCGCAGAAGCCCACGACGGTGGAGAGCAACGCGCTCGAAGAGTCTCCGCCCAAAGAAGACACGACGCGCATCACGGTCTACTAATTGGGGCGCGTCGCGGTATTACCCGGGGACGGTATCGGCCCCGAGATAACGCGTGCTGCCGTCCACGTTTTGCGTTGCGTACGATCCGATCTCGAGTACGCCGAAGCGCTCGCCGGCGGGGCGGCTCTCGTGCAGGGTGCTTCCGCTCTGCCGCTGCAAACGCGCGAGCTCTGCGAGCGCAGCGACGCGATTCTCTTCGGCAGCGTCGGCCTTCCGGAATACGAGGGGAAACCGCTCGCCGAACGTCCCGAGCACGCGCTCTTTTTACTGCGCCGGGACTTTGAGCTCTACGCCAATCTTCGTCCGGTGCGTGTCTTTGCCGGGCTCGAGGGTGCGTCGTCGTTACGGCCGGAGCTGGTGCGAGGGCTCGATCTCCTCGTCGTCCGCGAGCTGACCGGCGGCATTTACTACGGGCGTCCTAAGGAACAGCGCCGTGTCGACGGCATCGACGAGGCCGTCGATACGATGATCTATCGCGCACCCGAAATCGAACGGATTGCGCGCGTCGCGTTCGAGTGTGCGCGGTCGCGGCGCAAACGTCTTACGTCGGTCGATAAGCAGAATATCTTGGAGACTTCGCGCCTCTGGCGGCGCGTCGTCGGCGAAGTTGCGCGGGAGTATCCCGACGTTCGCGTCGAGCATCTGCTGGTCGACAACGCGGCGATGCAGCTCGTGCGCAGACCCGCCGATTTCGACGTCATCGTCACCGAGAATATGTTCGGCGACATCCTCTCCGACGAGGCGGCGATTCTCACCGGCTCGATCGGCACGCTTCCGAGCGCCAGCCTTGGCACAAGGGGATCGGCGGGCCGCCAATTCGGTCTGTACGAGCCAATCGGCGGCACCGCGCCGGACATTGCAGGCAAGGGCATTGCCAATCCCACAGCCGCGATTCTCTCGGCCGCGATGCTTTTGCGGCACTCATTTGCTGATGTCGAAAGCGCCGAGCGCATCGAGGCTGCCGTTGACCGTGCCTTCGGTGACGGATTGCGCACGACGGAGCTGAGCGCCACGCCGAGCGCCGCGCTCTCGACCGAGGCTTTCACCGAGCAGATCGTCGCGAGATTGTAGCGAGAGGTTGCCGTATGCACGTTGATTTTGGGAAGACGGCTGCGGACTACGCGCGGCATCGCGCCGGTTTTCCTGACGCGTTTTTCGAGCGCGTTTTAAACATGGACGCGGTACGCCGCGGCGACCGGATTCTCGATCTAGGAACGGGGACGGGAACGCTTGCACGTGGCTTCGCGGTTCGCGGATGCACGGTAGTGGGTTTGGACCCTTCAGTCGCATTGGTCGAAGAAGCACGAGAGCTGGATGCGTCCGCCGGTGTCTCCGTGCGATATGTCGAGGGTCGTGCCGAAGAGCTGCCGTTTTCCGACGCGAGCTTCGACGTCGTTTGCGCCGGTCAGTGTTGGCATTGGTTCGACCGCCCGCGTGCTGCTGCAGAAGCTTATCGCTCGCTCGCGCAAGGCGGAAGGCTCGTCATCGCTCACTTCGACTGGATACCGATCTCCGGCAACGTCGTCGCGGCGACGGAGCGACTCATCGAACGGCACAATCCGCAGTGGAAGATGGGCGGCGGCAATGGCATTCATGCGTACGAATTTGCAGATGCCGCCAACGCGGGTTTTGTCAATATAGAAAGCTTCTCGTTCGACGTCGCCGTGGGCTACACTCACGAGGCGTGGCGCGGCCGGATTCGCGCCAGCGCCGGCGTGGCGGCGAGCCTTACGCCGGCAGAGGTTGCAGCGTTCGACGACGATCTGGCCGCGCTGCTGCGGAGAGAGTTTCCGGCCGGAGAGTTGAGCGTGCCGCACCGCGTATGGGCGGTGGTTTCGCGCGTCCCGCGCTCCGCTAACAGCGCTGACGTTTAGACCTTCGTCGACTCTTCGGCGACCTTGCGGCCGATGAAATCGATGAAGCGCAGATGCAGCACGGCGTGCGCGTGCGGATGCTCCGCGACCCAGGCCGAGCGCCAGCGCGCGAGGGCATCGCGTTTTAGTGCTGCGACGGCATCGTCATCCATCTCGATATAGTGCTGTAAGTCGAGACTGATGATGAGGCTGTTCTTCTGACGTAGGTCGAAGCCGGCGATCACGTCGGGATACTGACGTTTGAGCTGGGCGAGATCGTTCAATTCGGCTGCATCGACGCGCTGCTGCGGCGAGGGCGAACTGCACGCGGCAAGGATCGCCGTAAGTGCGATGAATGCCAAGCTGCGGACGTCGGCCATCGTTCGGTAACGATTCGGCCACAGCAATCGGCTACCATGCGCGCATGGACGGGATTGCTTGGGCAGCAAGCGCGATGGTTGCCGCGCGGACGCGGCTCGAAATCGCCACCGAGAATTTGGCGAACGTTTCGACCGACGGTTTCCGCCGGATCGCCCCGCGAGGATTTCTTACTACCTTAGGAGTCACGATTGTGCGCCAGTCGGCACGCGAGCACGGCGCGCTACGTCGCACCGGGCGGGATCTCGATCTCGCAATCCTCGGCGATGGTGCTTTTCGCATGCGCGACCGAGAGGGCCGCATCTGCGAGACTCGCTCCGGTGCGTTCGTACGGGCGGCTGACGGAACGTTGCGCGACGCCGCCGGCCGAACGCTGCTAGGACTGCGCGGTCCGCTTCGGGTGGCAAGCGGCGCTCCCGTCGATCCAGCCACGCTCGGCCTTCCGGCGCAGAGCCGTTTGCAGAGCGGCTTTCTCGAGACCACCGGCGTTGACGCAATCGCTCAGATGATTGACGTACTCGCGGCCGAGCGCTCTTTCGAAAGTGCGCAAAAAGCCGTTAGCGCGATCGACGCGTCGCGTGAAAAAGCCGCGGACGCGGCTCGCGTCAGATAGGAGGTCGATGGAGTGGATCGCGCACTCTTTGCGGCTGCCAGTGGAATGGCCGCACAACAACGGAATCTCGATACGATTGCGGACAACTTGGCCAATGCCGACGTCGTCGGCTTTAAAGGCTCGACGCAAACGTTTGCGGAGCTGGCGGCGCCAGGAGAGGTCGGTCTCGGCACGGTTGCGCTGGGAACACGTACGCTCTTTTCACAAGGGAAACTTGCGCGCAGCCCGGGTCCGTTCGATCTAGCGATCGATGGTTCTGGATTCTTCAAACTCGTCGATTCGCAAGGGCACTATCGCTACACGCGCGACGGCGCCTTCTCGCGGGCTGCCGACGGATCGCTCCGCAACGCGCAAGACTTACGGCTCGCCGGAGTTCGCATCCCTACCGATACGCTCTCGGCGACGGTTGGAACCGATGGAAGCATTGTCGCTAAGTTCGCCGGCGGGACGCGCACGATCGGTCGAATTCGTCTCGCGGAGTTCCCTGCTCCCGAACGCCTCCGCGCGCTCGGTGGCGCGATCTTTGAAGCGACGCCCGATGCGGGCAAGCCGCGCGATCTCACGCCCGGCTCGGATGAGGGTCCAAAAGTTCGCTTCGGAATGCTGGAAGAGTCGAACGTTACGATCATCGATGCGATGATGCAGATCCTTACCGCTCAGCGCGCCTACGAAGCAAACGCTAAAGGCGTGCAAGCGGCCGACGAAATGCTGCGGATCGCAAACAATCTCCAACGTGGATAGTGGGACCGCGCGGCGCGCCGGTGAGCTCATCGAAGCGATGCTGCTGGCGCCGGTCTTGCGTCCGATGATTGATGGCGCCGGCATGCTAGGCGACTACGAGTTAGATCTGCTCGCTCACGACATCGCGCGCCACGACGATCGTGGATTCGCCGCTCTGATCGCAGCCCACTTGGAAAAATCGCGATGATTGGCGTCGAGCGTGAGGAAAGCGTGCGAGCTTTGCTGCCGCTAACGCGCAAGCTCGCTCGCCGGTTGAAACGACTAGTGCCGAATCTTGACGTTGACGACTTGACTGGAGACGGCTGCGTGGGACTGATGCGCGCCGTCGACTCGTTCGATCCGCAGCGCGGTCCGCGACTTGACGAGTATGCGCGCCGCCTGATCGTCGGTGCCATGCTCAACGGGATACGCCGCATGGATCCTGTCTCGGAGCGGGCGCGGCGCATCGTTCGCGATGGAGAGAACCAACGTTACGCGCTGGCCGCGGTGCGCGGCGACGTTCCCGGCAGCAAAGAGATGGAGGCACGCTGTCCCGGATATCGGCGAGCGGTCACGGCGGCGTACCGCGGTCAACCGCTCTCGTTGGATGCGCCGTTACCGATCGGAGAATCGCTCTCCGGCGATTGGAGCGACGATCCGGCGCGGCTCGTCGAGGAACGCTCCGAGCGTGCGCGTTTGGCAGCGCTGATTGCGGGGCTGCCACCTCGCCAACGCCAAGTCGTGCTTCTGCACTATTTTAGCGGCAAGTCGCTGCGCGCGGTCGGCAAGCAGATGGCGATCTCGCCGCAGCGTGCCTCCCAGCTGCACATTAGCGCGATCGCCGGGTTGCGGCGTCAAGCTAAGGTTCCTGATGCTGCGCCGCATTGAGCTCGAAGAGAGCGCCGCCGCCCTTCCACCGCATCTAGGCACCGGGCGCTCCGAAGCAACCGTCCCGGCCGAGCCCGAGGCGGAGCTCGAGACCGCGCTGCTACCGTACGACCATCCGCGCTGGGTGAAAGATGCCGTCGCCGTCTCGCTGCGAGCGCGCGAACTTCTGGCCAAGCTGAGACCGGTAGCCATGCAGGTTCTTTGCTTTTGGGATCACCGCATTCGCTCGATTGTCGTCGGCGGGCGGCGCGTTGCGATCGATGCCAGTGGATGTTACCGCACAGACCCTTGAGCGCCATTAGTGCAAGTATGCCGCAATCGCGATCGCTAGCATTGCGCTGGCGAGGAGGACGAAGTAAATCAGCCCTTGCGCAAAGACGAGTACGTCATGAATCTCGCTGCGACGTTGCATTCGGGTAACTCCTTTCGAGTTCTTACCCTATGCTCGCACGCGATGCTGAAAGGGAGCGTAATGCCCGCTGTGATTCTGCTGAACTTTTAGCGAAGACCCGAGCGTTTGAGCAGTACGATGCCGTCGCGAGCGCTCGTTACGACGTAAGCCCGCCGAGCGAGTGCACGTCCAACCACCGGCTCGTCGACTTCGTGCCACCGCTTCGAATAATGCGTCCGGTCGTAGACGAACCATTGCTGGCCGGCGAAATTGATGGACGCATTCGGATCGAGACCAAGGTGGGCGAAGATTTCATCTTCGGCCCCAACGTCTGCTTGCCGCGGCAGTTGCCTCAACGTCTTGTCGAGCGACGCGTCGTGTGCATTCGGACGCCGGTAGAGATAATACCAGTATTCCATCGGACTCACGAAAATTGCAACGTAGATTGAGGTGACGGCGGCAGCGGCTACGAGTCCTTTGGCAAGCAGCTGTTCTCGCGCGGCTAGTCGAGCCGCGCCGTCCACGAACGCGGCTAGGGCATAACCCGTCAACAGCGCGCTATAATGCGCGCCGGGCGCAATCATGACCGGCTGGTGCGAGGCAAGGATCTCGGCAAAACCAGGAATCAGGAACAGCCCGTAGCGCGAGATGCACGGAAGAAATGCAAGCGGCGCTAGGACTATCAGCACGTAATGTATTCGTGAAAGCAGCAGAGCTCCAGCCGGTGCGGGTCCTCCGCCTTGAGGCCCGTTCCAGTTAAAGAATCCCAGCGATTGGTAAGGGACGTTCGGATTTAACGTGTGACGCACGACTCCGAAGTACACGATAGACATCAGAACCGCCAATCCGGCGACGATCCACCCGATGCGCTTGGCCGGTGTGTCGCCGCGCGCGGTCGAAGCGAAGAACAGCCCGTTTGCAGCCAAAACAAAAGACTGGTCCTCCTTCGTACAGAGAAGGAGGAAGGCCGTGACGACGCTCAGCGTCCAGCGGCGCCGATCTAACGCGAAGACTAGCACGGCTGAAAGAAACGGTACGAAGGCCATCTCGTGAAAGTCCCCGACGCCATTTGCAGATAGCATCGGATAGAGTGATGCCACCACGACTATTGCGAACGCCGCGGGTAAGCGGAAGCGCGCTCGTGCCAACCCCCATATCGGGAAAAGAACCGCCGCGACGAGGATCGCCTGAAAGTACTCGAGCCCAACAGGCCCAGACGCGCGCGCGAACGGCCAGGCCAGGGCGATGATCGGAGACCAGTGGACGAGGAGGTGATTGACGCCGCCTTCTGCCGTGCTCGAAAACCCGTGGCCGATTCCGTCGACAACCTGAGTGAAGATACCCAGGTCCACACCATTTCGGAAGATCGTGTAACGCCATTGGACGATCAGACAGAGTGTTGACGCTAATGCCAAGAAGAGCAATGCGACCAGCGCATTCCACACCAGACTCGCCGACGGCCGCCTCATCCCGCTATGAGGAAGGCACGAACAGATTCTTGCCGGTCATGCGTTCGGGAATCGGTAATCCCATTATCGTCAGCAGCGTCGGCGCGACGTCGCCGAGCTTTCCGCCAGGCTCGAGCGTACCATGCAGGTCCTTCGCAATGATGACGAAGGGAACGGGATTAGTCGTGTGCGCCGTGAGCGGCTTTCCGGCTTCGTCGAGCTTCGCTTCGGCGTTGCCGTGGTCGGCCGTGATCGCGAACAATCCGTTTGCGCGAAGCGTACTCTCGCTCAGGCGCCCTAGGCACTCGTCGATAACCTCGACGGCTTCAATCGTCGGCTGCAATTTGCCGGTATGCCCGACCATGTCTGCATTGGCATAGTTCATCACGATGGCGTCGAAGCGCCCGCTCTCGATCGCCGCGATCGCGGCATCGGTGATTTCGCGAGCGCGCATCGCAGGAGCGAGGTCGTACGTCGGCACCGATCGATCCGATGGAATCAGCTCGCGTTCTTCGCCCTCGAATTGGTCCTCGCGGCCGCCGTTGAAAAAGTAGGTAACGTGAGCATACTTTTCGGTCTCCGCGAGCCGAAGCTGACGCAACCCTTCACCCGCGAGAACCTCACCTAAAGTGTCGTATTGGGGACGCGGTCCGAAGAGTACCGGGTTCGTATACTCCTCGTCATATTTTGTCATCGTCGCAAAAAACGGATTGCGATACGGCTTCGATGGAAAGACCCCGAAGCCGTCGTCATAGTAGACCGTTGTGCCGGCGTTGAACGCCGTGGTCAACTGCCGCGCACGATCGGGACGAAAGTTGAAGAAGACGAAAGCATCTCCGTCTTCGATCGGTCGCGGCTGTCCGACCAGCGTCGGTAGAACGAACTCGTCGTCCTCTCCACGCGCATAGGCTTGCGCGACCGCAGTCGATGCATCGGTCGAGCGGTGCTCCGCCCGACCGTTTGTGAGCAAATCGTAGGCGAGCCGCGTCCGTTCCCATCGGCGATCCCGGTCCATTGCGTAGTAGCGTCCCGTCACGCTGGCGATCGATCCGGATCGTCCGACCGCGGCGAGCTTCGATTCCAGCCGTTCGATGAAGCCGCCGGCAGAGCGCGGCGGAGTGTCGCGTCCGTCGAGAAAGCAATGAACGGCAATCGAGACACCGGCGGCAACGGCAGCATCGATCAGCGCGAAGAGGTGATCGATCGAGCTGTGCACTCGTCCGTCGGATAGCAAGCCCATGAAATGCAACGTGCTTCGGTCGCGTGCGACGTGTGTGGTTGCGCGCCGCAGCGTCTCGTTCTCGCCGAACTCACCGGAGCGGATCGCCTCATCGATAATCGTAACCCCTTGCGGAACGACTCGTCCGCTACCAAGGTTCATATGCCCGACTTCGCTATTTCCCATTACGCCTTTCGGCAAGCCGACCGCTTCGCCTGAGGCCTGCAGCGTCGTGTGCGGCCAGCGTTCGAGCAGCGCGCGCCAGTTCGTCAGATTCGCGGCGGCAATCGCGTTGCCGTGCGCGTCCTTGCTGCAGCCCCATCCATCGAGTACCGCAAGCACGACCGGTCGATACTTCACCCTTCGACTCCGCTCAGGGTGACACGCTGTTGGCAATAAGCGCCGCGAAGCCGCCGGGATCAAGCGATGCGCCGCCGACGAGAGCCCCGTTGATGTTGCGTCGCTGCATGTATCCAGCGATGTTCTCGGCCGTCACGCTGCCACCATAGAGGATTGGCGTTGCGCTCAAGCCGTCCAGGCAGGCGCGAATCGTTCCCATGATGCGGTCCGCCTCTTCGGTCGCACAATTCCTCCCGGTCCCAATCGCCCAAATTGGTTCGTAGGCAATGACGACGCGCGCAAGCTCGCTGCGCGAAAGACCATCGAGGGCCGCGCGCGTCTGCGCTGTGACTGTCTCGTCGGCGGCGCCGGCGTTGCGAGTATCGAGCGTTTCACCGACCGCTACAATGGGCGTTAAGCCTTGCTCGAGCGCGGTGCGGACTTTCATGTGCACGGTACGATCGGTCTCATTACAGTAGGCGCGGCGCTCGGAGTGCCCAAGGATCACGTTGGTCACGCCGAACTCGCGCAGCATCGGGGCGCTGATCTCACCCGTGAAGGCACCCGCGAGCTCCCAATGCATCGTCTGGGCGCCCAGCCGCACCCGCGTGCCGCTCAACATTTGAGCCGCCGACGGAATCGATAGAAAGGGTGGAGCGATTACAATCTCAATCTGCTCCGGCAGCGCTGTGACCTGCGGCAGAAAAGCCTCGAGGAAGGCTACGGTCTCGGCAGCCGTCTTGTGCATCTTCCAGTTGCCGGCGAGGATCGTCCGCGGAACGCTAGCGTTCAAGCGCCGCGACTCCAGGCAACGTCGTGCCCTCGAGAAACTCCAACGTCGCGCCGCCGCCGGTCGAAACGTGACTCATCTTTGACGCAAAGCCGAGAAGATTAGCGGCTGCCGCAGCGTCGCCGCCGCCGACAACACTGAACGCGCCGGCCGCGGTTGCCCGCGCGATCGCCTCGCCCACGATTTCCGTTCCCCGGCGGTAGGCCGGCTTTTCGTAGACGCCCATCGGTCCGTTGAAAACGATCGTCTTTGCACGCTCGAGCGTTGCTGCGTAGGTTTGTGCGGTCGCGGGGCCGATGTCTAGGATCATCTCGTCGTCGACCGCGTCAACTCCAACGACATGCGCCTTGGCTTGCGCGTCTACTGTGGGCGCGACGATCGCGTCGAAAGGCAGTTGGAGCTCGATATCGCGTTCCTTCGCAAGTCCCAAAATCTCGCGTGCCGGCGCCAGATCGTCGTCGCGCAGCGATTTGCCGACGTCGACGCCGGAGGCCGCAAGCAACGTGTTGGCCATTCCGCCGCCTACACAGAACGCATCGACCAACTCGGTCAAGCGCTTGAGAACGCCCATCTTATCTTTGATCTTCGCTCCGCCGATCGCGCAGACGAAGGGCTTCGCGGGCCGATCGATTAGCCGCGCAAGGGCCGAGAGCTCGGCCTGCATCAGGAATCCCGCCGCGCTGGGGAGCAGATGCGCGATGGCTTCCGTCGATGCGTGTGCGCGGTGCGCGGTGCCGAAGGCATCGTTCACGTAGTAATCAC
>Ga0306920_100006044_pt1 | contig 15726 bp, 9 predicted proteins | sample flu12Cox44000170_FD_204666 | JGI IMG/M metagenome (GOLD analysis project Ga0306920, IMG submission 204666) | Lab enrichment of tropical soil microbial communities from Luquillo Experimental Forest, Puerto Rico - flux4day.12C.oxic.44.000.170 (v2)... | ecosystem: Environmental > Terrestrial >... | reverse complement strand
CACCTCCCAGCTGAGATCGACGATATCTCGGACCCAAACCTCCTCAAAAATGTCGGCTGGCTTCATAGCGCCCGAAATTCGGGCCAGTAGCTCATCATAGGCCGCCGTGTCCTCCCCCTCGAAAAGGGGCGGCGGGCCAAGCCACGCAAATCGCCTCGCTCGTTCCGGAACGTTGGGTGATGTGACTTCCGTCTTGCCGATGCTCTCCGCGGACACAAACGCCTCCCTACTCGACACAACGAATCACCGACTGATCTGATATTAACTATCGGCAAGGGTGGTATGAGCATCCAGGAGACGAGGCTGAGTAGTAGGATCGTCGCTCGGACAGTCCGAAGTTTCGGGGGATGAGAGTTCTGGAGCGATGCGTCCACGGCAAGCCACTCAACCTTCGGATAGTCGCCACTATTAGTTTGCAATTGGGAATGAGCTGAAACGCACATGGACCGGTCACCTCATGTGCTCCGCATCCCAGAAAAAGGGCATGAAGGGCTTGCGAAGCGACCGCCGCGCCGGGGTCGGTGGAGGGCGTCTGATAGCGTCAAGCGTCCAAATCGTTTGCACTGCTGCCGCCATAGTTTCGCTTCGTAGCGTCCCACGTCGTCAAGCAAGGTTGGGCCATGATTGGAGAGGCGCAGGAAACATTGGGCGATGGCGCTGGACTTCGACCATGGTGCGAGCGGCGGGCGCGTGGACGTCGTGGACAGTGGTTCTTGGTTGCTGGCCAGCGGATCGTCTCGTCCGTTCGAGCCAGGGACTGTCTTGTGACCATTGGCCAGAGTGCGAGTTGGGAGGGTTCCTGGTTGACTGGGTCTGTGGGGCGGGCCTTGCGGGCGCGCGGGTAGAAATTCGCCCTGGATCTCAAACAGGCCGGTTTCGATCGCGTTGGCGCGATGAAGTCGCCACACCAGGCTTGCGAGTCGATGAACGAGCGCAAGTTCGATCACGGATCGAGGATCGACACTGCCGACGAGGGCACGCTCGAACGCTCGGTAGGATTGAACATCTTCGAGACCCTGAACGACGGTTTGGTCAGCAAGCCCATCACGCCATGCGCGGCGGCGTGGGCGGCGGCGTTTGCTGTGCGGGTCGATACCGGGCGGGTCCGAGGCATCCTCCTCCACCCGTTCGTTAGGTCTCCACATCGCATCCTCGAGCATCCAGCCCCTTCTCACCCTGCTAACCCGGAAGATCCGGTAAGCGGGTTTCTTCTTGCGGCGTTGCGGTGGCGCTGACTTCCTCGTTCTTTGGGGCTGGATGCGAGGTCGCGGCAGCGGCATGCGGCCGAGGTAATGTCGCTCGTTGGGACCGCCGCTGTCCGATTCCGCGCGTCGCCTTCCAGAGCCTGCGGGCAACCCGGATCGGGTCAAGGCCGGCTTGCCTCCACCACGCGCGCTCGTCGCGCGAGCGATGCACCGCACGATGATGCCCGCGACAGAGAGGGACCGCGAACTCATCGCTGACCTTGCGGCCGAGCGCACGGGGCTGGGTAAATCCGAGGTGGTGGGGGTCGGAGGGCCTGCGGCCGCACACGAGACATGCCTGTTGGGCGACGTAGCGAAGGTGCTCCCGGTTGCGATACCGACGCGGGGCAGCGACCGTGAGAATGCTCTTGTCGATGCCCTTCGCTTGACCAGCGTCAGTGCTGTCGGAGGTAGCAATCGCCCGCGCCTCCGAAATCTGAGGCACCGAAAGCTCACCATTTGAGGGTGCCGCCGCATCGGATGATGAGAGTTCCGATAGCCTCCGCTCAAAGGCGTCCTCCACGAGCTTGGCATCGGTCGTCGTGAGGCTGTTCTTGGCGGTCAGCGCCTCACCCGCCCAAGCTGCGGCGAGATCAGCCGAGGTGATGTTCCTAAGCTCGGTCAGCAGATTTTCGCACAGCGCGGCCGATTGGTCAGGATCGAGGGTCACCGGGGTCTCGCCCTTTCGGCCGTCACGAGCCTGTCCGTTGCTGAGCATTCGCGGCGGCAGCCGAGGTCGGCCCTCCATCGGCTTGAGCGAGTGTTCGTCGGCTGAGGGCGTTGGCGAGCGAGGACCATCACAAAGATCGGGTACGTCCAAATCGTCCTCACCGGCGATGCCGACGAGCGTGAACAAGGCGTAACGGCGCGCGTAGGTCAGCGCGGCGCCCATGCGCTGGGGATTAGCCGTCTCGGCGATCGGACAAACCGGCCAATCGGACGCGATCCACTCGCCCGAAGCGTGGGCGAGCGTGGTGGTCAAATTCACCATGCCGGCGGTGTGATCGATCGCGGTCGTCTGCACAGTGGCAATCTCGTGCTGGCCGAGCGTTTTGCGCACGATGTCGAGGCCGCTCGAGAGCGGCGCATACCGGAAGCTGCGCTCGCCGTCTCCCGGCCGACCGGTGCGGATGGTAGCCGTGAGCGACTTTTCCGGGTTGACGAGTTCGGCCTGCGCCTTGGCCAAGGCCGAGGCCAGCGCCGCGATCGTTTCACTGGACCGGGGCATGGGAGGCCTCCGTCTCCAGCACATCAAAGCTCACCGCCCCCGATTTCGAGCGCTTGGCTTTCACGCCGTGCCCAATCGCCTCCTTGGCATCCTCGGGCATCAAGGCTTTGAGCTCGCTCTTGGCCCGTTCGTGGTCGAGAAAGGCGCTCCGGGTCTTGCAAAAGAGCGCGGCGAACTGTGCCCAGGAATTCGACGTGCTCATATCGACGATGCGGATTGCCTCGATGTGCGGGCGCGGCGGCTCGGCACTGATGAGGTGGGGCGGTTCGCCGGATTGGACGCAGCGCCAGAACTTCTTTTCCGCCGAGACCAGGACGCTGAGGTAAAGTGGGTCCATGGGAATCGCGATCTCGACCCACTTTCCACCGCCAGTGATGATTGAAAGCACCGAGCTCCGAAGGTGGGTGACCCACATGTTGTGCTGGAGCTGGGCGCTGTACTTTTCGGCAGCTGCCTCCTCGGAGAACGACCACGGCAGCATGAACTTGGCCTCGAACACCGCCTCGATGCCCTCCACGATGCCGTCCAGGGTTGCTGCCATCCAAGGAATGGCCGAGTGCTTGACGCGGCGTTGCACGTCACGGACCCGCCGGCCGGTATTGCGCTCGAACCAGGAGCGGTTGAGGGACTCGGTTGCAGCTCCGAGCTGCACGATGAGATTGCCTGATAAATCCTCTGGCTCGGTCTCGCCCCGTTTCTCGCGCCACAGGCGGACAAGGGCGGCCTCATCGCTGCCCATGATAATCCTGGCGTCGGATCCGCCGATAAACTGCCTACGATCCAACCTCGACCGTTGTCTAAGATAGGTCGAACTATGTACAACGGACATAACTGCCTCCGTAGCCGCATTGATGTTCTGTGACAAGAGCACATGTGACAATAGCACAGCATTATGCCTGTGACAAGCGCACAATTGCGAATGGCCCGAGCGGCCCTGAATTGGACGGTTAGGGACTTGGCTGCAGCGACCGGCCTTCACCGCAACACGATCACCAACATAGAGGTGGGTCGCTACGCCGGCGACGAGACATCACTGGAATTGATCGAGCGTGTGCTCACAAAGGCGGGCGTCGAGTTCCTGGATGAGAACGACGGAGGGCCCGGGGTGCGCTTGCGGAAGACGCGGCAACGCGGAAAACCCAAATAGGATAGCTATCGAGGGGCCTATGCTATGCCTTGGGACGACGCCGATCGATGCCACCAAAGACGCCCAACCGCGAAGCAGAATGCAAGGCGCGTGGCTGCTCTAGAAAGGTGCTACTTGTCCAGCGACGTGAAGCCCTGGGGACGATGGGCCACGCTCGGCCTCGCTCTACTGCATGCAGGTTAGGTAGCCGCGACGACGTTTCCGACCGTTTCCGGAGCGTCCAACCGTTTCGCGGAGGTTGAGAATAACCCGTTGAATAAAGGCATCAGCTGATTACCAGATTGACCTTGGGCTTAGATCGGCCACGCTTCCCATGAAACTAGTCTAGCTATGGCAGATCGAGCGCATTGGTCAGATCGCCGATCTTCTCGCGCAGGCCGGGCAGCGGCTCGAGGCCGAACCGCGCGTTGATCAGCTTCTGGATTGAGGAGGTGTCATAGGCGGTGTGATCGACATAGCCACGCCTAGCGAACGGCGAGATGATCAGTGCCGGGATGCGCGTCGCCGGACCCAGCGGTCGCCCCAACCGGCGAGCGCGGCGAAGCCACCCCAACAATCGTGTCGTGGCAGATCGATCCGCGCCATTATCGTGCGGTACCGACGATGTCGAATGGAAAACCCAGACCACCGTTAGACTTGCGCCCGCTCTTTGAGACGACGAGGAAGCTGGTAGCGCGTGAGGCATTGAGCCCCCCGGGTTCTGCCTGGAACGCGGGATTGTGATGGCGGCGCCGGCAGGCTGCAGAGCTTATGCGAGCCATGCCACAGGTCGGCGAAGCGGCAACTCGAGCTGCGCGGCTATCGCTGCGAAATCGGCTTCGACGGCCTGCCGACGGGTCCCAATCGCCTGTTCAACCATGCACGCTAGGGCGTGTATACTCATAAATCGCCCAGTCGTGTCGGCTTTCAGGCAAATCGGACATTGAGCCGGCATCGCCGAATGACCGGGTCTGACCCCGAGCCGACATGGGCGGCTCGGGATTTCTGCACTGCAAACTAGCCGTTGATCGCATCACCCTGAGACGTAATCCCACGGGCCGGCCCCGATCTATGGCCTTAGGCGGCCTCGACAGCGTCAAACCGGCCGGTAAAATTCCCGGGGCGGATGAGGCTCAAGCACGGTTATCGAGGTCCTGGCGGATGGCATTTCTCCAACCGCATTTTGAATACGACGTTTTTGTCAGCTATTCGCACGGCGCGCGAGCGAGCGAGACGGAAACGCCGCTGAAGGACTGGACGCTCGAGTTGATCCGCCGTCTCGAGACCGACATCCGCATCGTCGATAGTGAGTTCGAGTCCCTGCACATCTGGCGCGACGAGAAAATCGACCCCACCATCCATCTGACCGACGAGCTGCGGGCCAAGGTCAAGCAGGCCGCTATCCTGCTGATCGTGATGTCGCCACCCTATCTCGCCTCGGCCTGGTGCAAGGACGAGCACGAATGGTTCCGCGAGCAAGAGGATCGCTCGCGCGAGCAGGGCCGCATCTTCGTCTTGCGCGCCATCCGCACCACCGAAGGTGACTGGCCAGATTTTCTGCGCGACCAGCGCGGCAGTACGCTGCCCGGCTTCCCGTTCCACGACGCCAAGGACCCGATGCCCTTCGGCTGGCGCGGCAGTCGCGAGAAGTACGAGGACTATGTGCGCCAGCTCGGGCAATTGCGCACCGCACTGATCACGCGCCTGCGCGAATTGGGTGCTATCGCCGACCGTCGGAGTAAGTCGAATGCCGTCGTGCACACCGCGCCCGCCCCGGGACCGCGGCGCATCTATCTCCACGCGCGCGCCGAGCACGTTCCCGTTCGTGACGAAGTCAAGAACATCCTCAGAGCGGATGGCATCGAGCCATTGACCTCCGTCATCGATCCGGGTCGTGACCTGGCCGATTTTACGCGCGAAAGCCGCATCCGCATCGAGACTGCGATGCGCTGCGATGCGCTCGCACTTGTGCGTGGCGACGGCGATCCGCGTTTTGCCGGCGATCTCATCGACATCGGCATGAAGGAGCGCGAGCGTATGCAGATCGCCCGCGGCGCAAAGCTGCCCTGCGCGGTGCTCGACCGCTCCGGCGGGCCGTTGCCAATCGACGTGTCGGGCTACGACATCGAGCGTTTCGATCTTGCCGGCGACGACTGGCGGGGCAAGTTCCGCGGCTGGCTCGAAAGCTCGCAAAGGGCCGCCGCGTTGTGAGCCCACAGCAGCTGTCGAGCGCCGACTTTCTTACCACGGTCCGGCCGAAATCGCCCTATCCGGGGCTGCGGCCGTTTGAGGCCGACGAATGGTCGACCTTTTTTGGTCGCGAGCAGATGATCGACGAGGTGATCGAGCGGCTGGCGGCGCATCGCCTCGTGCTCATCCATGGCGCGTCGGGTTCGGGAAAATCCTCGCTCGCGCGCGCCGGCGTGCTGCCGCGGCTTGCTGGGCAGCATCTGAGGGTCGGCACGCCGTGGCAGACCTTCAGCATGCGGCCATCCGGCGGGCCACTGTGGAACCTCGCCACGGCGTTTGCACAGCTGGAAGGCCGCGCCGAGGACGTCGCGCGTGTCGACGAGATCGTGCGCGCCTTCAGCCGGCGCGACGCGACGCTCGCATCGGTGTTCGCCTTGTTCAAGGGCGCCGAGGGGCGACGCCTGTGCATCCTTGTCGATCAATTCGAGGAACTGTTCCGGTTCGAGAAGGAAACGAGCCGCGAGGAGGCAGAGCTGTTCGTTGCGCTCCTCCTGCGCAACAATCGAAACGACAGCAAGGATTCCGATATTTCCCCGCAAGGCGTTGCTACGGGGAAAGCCGATGCGCCCGCGACGGTGCATGTGGTCGTCACCATGCGTTCCGAATTTCTGGGCGAGTGCGGACGGTTCAAAGGCTTGGCTGAAGCCATCAATCGGACCCAGTACCTTCTGCCCGCCATGGACCGCGACGCGCTGATGCGCGCGATCCGCCGACCGGCAACGCTCTATGCCGGCGAGGTCAGCTTGGAGCTTGCCGAAAGACTCATCGCCGAGGCGGCGGGACGCGAGGACGAGCTGCCGCTGATCCAGCACGGCCTGATGCACCTGTGGAACCATGCGTGGAATGCGGCGGTGGCGAAGGCCAAGCCGGGTGAGAAAATCAAAATCGTGCTCGGTGCTGCGGCGCTCGAACAGGCCGGCGGACTCGTCAATCTCCTCTCGAAGCATGCCGACACGGTGCTGGCCGAAGCCGCCCCGGACATTGCGCATCGCTTTGTGGTGGAACGACTGTTCCGCGCGCTGACCGACCTCAACGTTGACGGCAGGGGCATCCGCAGGCCGCAGGCATTTCGCGAACTCGTGGCGGTGACTGAAACTGCACCGGACACGCTGCGTCAGATCATCGATTTGTTTCGCCGTGACAACGTGTCGTTTCTCACCCCCTATTCCAAGGAACCGATCACGGATAGTACGCCCATCGATATCAGCCACGAAGCGCTGATCCGCTGCTGGAGCAAGCTGGCCGATCAACACGATGGGTGGCTCAAGCGCGAATTCGATGATGGTTTGGTCTGGCGTTCGTTGCTGGTCGAGGCCAAAGGATTTGAGACAAACAAGCGGCGCATTCTCTCTCCGGCGACTACGGAAGAGCGGTGGAAATGGTGGCAAGAACGGCATGTGAATCCTCCCTGGGCCGCGCGCTATGGCGGGAATTTTCTGCTGGTCGAGAAACTGGTCGATGCCAGCCGCAGAAATGCAGCGCGCCAGCGGCAGCTGCAATACGGACTCATCGTTATGCTTCTATTTACCAGCTGCGCAGGCATTGCAGCTGCAATTTGGACAAATTCAGAATATTTCGGACTGCGCTGGCAGATGTGGTCCGGGCCCAAGCCGCTCGCTCCCGCCATCGAAGCCGCGCTCGAGCCAGAAGGAGTTTTTCTGGAGTGCGCGCACTGCCCGCAGATGGTGGTGGTGCCGGCGGGAAAATTCATGATGGGAGAAAAAAGCCAGCAGCATGAGGTCACGATTGCCAAGCCGTTCGCCGTTTCCAAATTCGAGGTGACGTTCGAAGAATGGGATACGTGCGTTACGCTTGGCGGCTGCTCGGTCAGGCCACGCGATCAGGGCTGGGGGCGCGGCACTCGGCCGGTGATCAATGTGAGCGAGGACGACGCCAAGGAATACGTCACCTGGCTTTCGAAATGGACCGGCAAGGACTATCGACTGCTTTCCGAAGCCGAGTGGGAATACGCGGCGCGCGCTGGCAGCACCACCAATTATTCTTGGGGTGACGACATCAAGAAGGACGGGAAGCCGATGGCCAACTGCAAAGGTTGCGACAGTGAATGGGACGGAAAACAACAAACGGCTCCGGTCGGCTCTTTCCCGCACGCGGCCAATGCGTTCGGCCTGCACGACATGCACGGCAACGTGGTTGAGTGGGTGGAAGATTGCTGGCACGGGAGTTACGAGGGGGCCCCGACTAACGGCTCGGCTTGGACCGATGGCGATTGCAGTCGCCGCGTGGTTCGCGGCGGTTCCTGGTACAAAAATCCGGAGTATCTCGGCTCGGCCGTCCGCAGCGGGAGCACCTCCAACTACCGGGACGACTATCAGGGCTTCCGGGTCGCGCGGACGATTAGGGTGGAGCAGCCGAATGCGGCCGAGGAACGACGCAAGGCCGAGGAAGCCATGAAGGCAGATGAGGAGCGCAAGGCAAGGGCGGCAGCTGCCGACGCCGAGGCACGACGCAGGGCCGAGGAAGCCGAGCAACAACGGCTAGCCGCCGTGAAGGCAGATGAGGAGCGCAAGGCTAAGGCGGCAGCTGCCGACGCCGAGGCACGACGCAAGGCCGAGGAAGCCGAGCAACAACGGCTAGCCGCCCTGAAGGCAGACGAGGAGCGCAAGGCAAAGGCGGCGGCCGCCGGCGCCGCCCATGCCAACGACGAACTGATCAAAATGTCGCAGAACCCGAAGGATTGGGTGATGCCGACAGGAAATTACGCCAACCAACGTTACTCTGAGCTCAAGCAGATCACCGCGGCCAATGTCGGCAATCTCCAGGCGACCTGGGGAATTTCCACCGGCGTTTTGCGCGGCCACGAAGGCGGACCGCTCGTGCTCGGCGATATCATGTATGTGCATGGGCCGTTCCCCAATCCGGTGTTGGCGCTCGATCTTAAGAGCGACGGCAAGATTCTCTGGAAATACGAGCCCAAACAGGACCCGAACGTCATCAACGTGATCTGCTGCGATACGGTCAATCGCGGGCTGGCATATGCCGACGGCAAGATTTTCCTGCATCAGGCCGATACCACGCTGGTCGCGCTCGATGCCAAGTACGGCAAGGTCGTGTGGCAGGCCAAGAACGGCGATCCCTCGAAAGGTCAGACCGGCACGTCGGCCCCGATGGTGGTCAAGGACAAGGTCCTGGTCGGGATTTCGGGCGGCGAATTCGGCGTGCAATGCCACGTGACCGCCTACGATCTCAAGACCGGCAAGCGCACGTGGCGGGCCTTCTCGGTTGGGCCCGATGACCAGATTCTGGTCGATCCTGTCAAGACGACGTCGCTCGGCAAGCCCGTCGGCAAGGACTCGAGCCTGAAGACTTGGCAGGGTGATCAGTGGAAGATCGGCGGTGGCTGCACCTGGGGGTGGATTTCCTACGATCCTCAGCTGAACCTCATCTACTACGGCTCCGGCAACCCTTCGACCTGGAATCCGAGCCAGCGTCCCGGCGACAACAAGTGGTCGATGACGATCTTCGCTCGCGATCCGGACACCGGCACGGCCAAGTGGGTCTATCAGATGACCCCCCACGATGAGTGGCACTACGACGGCGTCAACGAAATGATCCTCACCGATCAGCAGATCGGCGGCCAGATGCGCAAACTGCTGACGCACTTCGACAAAAATGGGTTGGGCTACACGCTTGACCGCGACACCGGCGAGTTGCTGGTGGCTGAGAAGTACGACCCGAAGGTCAACTGGACCACCGGCGTCGACATGAACAAGTCATCGCCGACCTACGGCCGACCGAGGATCGTGCCCCAGTACTCGACCGAGAGGCAGGATGTGAACGTCAAAGGCATCTGCCCATCATCGATGGGCACAAAGAACCAGCAGCCCGCGGCATTCTCGCCAGATACCGGGCTGTTCTACGTACCGACCACGCACCTTTGTATGGACTACGAGCCGTTCCGGGTGAGCTACACCGCAGGCCAACCCTATGTGGGAGCGACGTTGTCCATGTACCCGCCTCCCGGCGAATCCAATACGGGTAACTTCATCGCCTGGGACGGCAAGACCGGCAAGATAGTCTGGTCGGTCCCCGAACAGTTCTCGGTCTGGTCAGGCGCTTTGGCGACCGCTGGGGGCGTGGTGTTCTACGGCACGCTCGAAGGCTATCTCAAGGCCGTCGACGCCAAGACCGGCAAGCAGCTCTACAAGTTCAAGGTCCCCTCGGGCATCGTGGGGAACGTGATGACATACGAGCACGGCGGCGAGCAGTATATCGCGGTCCTTTCGGGGGTCGGCGGCTGGGCCGGTATCGGCCTGGCGGCTGGTTTGACGGATCCGACAGCCGGCTTAGGCGCGGTGGGCGCATTCGCAGGGCTGCGTAACTATACGCAGCTCGGCGGTCAGCTCATAGTGTTCGCGCTACCATGAGTAGACTTTCCCCACAAATTTCCGCCTTCAAGAGCGTCAGCTCGATGGGAATCCTGGCGTTTCTTCGTAAGCTAGGCGGGGGCATGAGCGCGCCGTGCCCCTTATGCCTCGCAACCCTGTGACACGCTGTTGGAAGCTCTTCCCATCCAAACGGGTGCCGACCCGCGGCACTGGGGTGTTCGCGTTTGTCGGTCAACCCTCGACGACTCGCAGGGAGGACTCTGATGTGCAATTTCCTGCTCACAACCTGCTTAAGCGCCGTTGCAGCCCTGGCTGCCGGCGCCGCCTATGCCAACGACGAACTGATCAAAATGTCGCAGAACCCGAAGGATTGGGTGATGCCGACAGGAAATTACGCCAACCAACGTTACTCTCAGCTCAAGCAAATCACCGCCGCCAATGTCGGCAAGCTGCAGGTGGCGTGGACGTTTTCGACCGGCGTTCTGCGTGGCCACGAGGGCGGGCCGCTCGTGATCGGCAACGTGATGTACGTGTACGGGCCGTTTCCGAATCCGGTCCTCGCGCTCGACCTGAACAACGACGGTAAGATCCTCTGGAAATACGAGCCGAGGCAGGATCCCAATGTCATTCCGGTGATGTGCTGCGATACGGTCAATCGCGGGCTCTCCTATGCCGACGGCAAGATCTTCCTGCATCAGGCCGACACCACGCTGGTGGCGCTCGACGCCAAGGACGGCAAGGTCGTGTGGCGGGCCAAGAACGGCGATCCAGCAAAGGGTGAGACCGGCACCTCCGCCCCCATGGTGATCAAGGACAAGGTTCTGGTCGGCATTTCAGGCGGCGAATTCGGCGTGCAATGCCACGTGACCGCCTACGACCTGAAGACCGGGCGGCGGGTGTGGCGCGCGTTCTCGGAAGGTCCGGATGACCAGATCCTGTTCGACGACAAGACCACCTCGCTCGGCAAGCCGGTCGGCAAGGACTCGAGTCTGAAGACCTGGCAGGGCGATCAGTGGAAGATCGGTGGCGGCTGCACCTGGGGCTGGATCTCCTACGATCCGCAACTGAACCTGTTCTACTACGGCTCTGGCAACCCCTCGACCTGGAACCCGAGTCAGCGACCGGGCGACAACAAGTGGTCGATGACCATCTTCGCGCGTAGCCCGGACACCGGCGTGGCCAAGTGGGTCTATCAGATGACGCCCCACGACGAGTGGGACTACGACGGCGTCAATGAGATGATCCTCACCGATCAGCAGGTCGGCGGTCAGGCGCGCAAACTGCTGACGCACTTCGACAAAAATGGGTTGGGTTACACCCTCGATCGTGACACCGGCGAGTTGCTCGTGGCCGAGAAGTACGATCCGACGGTCAACTGGACCACCGGCGTCGACATGAACAAGTCATCGCCGACCTACGGCCGACCCAAGGTCGTGCCCCAGTACTCGACCGAGAACAAGCAGGACGTGAACGTCAAGGGCATCTGTCCATCATCGATCGGCGCAAAGAACCAGCAGCCGGCGGCATTCTCGCCAGATACCGGACTATTCTACGTACCGACCGCGCACGTCTGTATGGATTATGAGCCGTTCCGTGTAAGCTACACAGCAGGCCAGCCCTATGTCGGGGCGACGCTCTCGATGTATCCGCCTCCCGGCAAATCCAACCTGGGCAACTTCATCGCCTGGGACGGCAAGACCGGCAAGATCGTCTGGTCGGTCCCCGAACAGTTCTCGGTCTGGTCGGGCGCCTTGGCGACGGCCGGCGGTGTGGTGTTCTACGGCACGCTCGAAGGCTATCTCAAGGCCGTCGACGCCAAGACCGGCAAGCAACTCTACAAGTACAAGACCGTGTCGGGCATCGTCGGGAACGTGATGACATACGAGCATGGCGGCAAGCAGTACATCGCGGTTCTCTCGGGCGTCGGCGGCTGGGCCGGTATCGGCCTCGCTGCGGGCTTGACGGGTCCGACCGAAGGCTTAGGCGCGGTGAGCGGATTCGCAGCGCTGCGCAACTACACGTCGCTCGGCGGTCAGCTCACCGTATTTGCTCTGCCATGAGCAAACGCTCGAACAACGTGGACCTATCATCCTGACGATCTCACGCGCGGGAGCGGTGAGGGAGGGAGTGGCCTCGCTGGGTCGAACACCAGCTTCCGGCCAGCCTGTCGGCATCACTCGGGGAACGATGGGGACCGGGTTATGTTGGTTGCGATAGTGCTAATTTAGAACTCGAAGAGCGGCGCTTCTTTTCTTCACAACGCGCAGAAGCGACAGCCCGTGCCAACAAGCTCAACATAACAACGCCGGCGAAACTATCAATTTCATTTACTTACTGCCCGCATCCTCGGTGATGGGTCGATCGCTCTCGTCGAGCAGCGGCACGCCGAAACTCTGTAGGATCTTGTTGATGGTAGGCCGGTTCTCCGCGATCAGGCGATTGAGCAGACGCTTCCAGTCCTGATCGGCGTAGCGTACGCCCATGGCAATGCGATAGGCGAGGCGTGGGCCGCTCGTCTCCTTGACCAGCGGAACCACGGTCGCCGCGGCATTCAGCTGCCGCGCGTAATAGCCGGCCATCGGTCCCCAGAGGACACCCGCATCGATCTCCCCCGCATCGAGGTCGCGCATCATCGCGACGGCTGAGGAGTCGACGCGGGTATCGACCATGAGCGGATAGGGCTTCGCCCTGGCCATCAGGCCGTTGACGGCCATGTTATTGCCGGGAGGTGTGCCGGCGACGATCCCGATGCGCCTGCCCTTAAGGCGCGGATCCTCCAGGGTTTCGACGCCGTCGAGGCCGTTGCCTCGCTTGAAAACAAGTGCATAGGCCGTGCGGTAATACGGGTTCGTGACCTGCACGAGGTCGTCTCCTTGGGGAGCACCCATGATGACGTCGCACTTGTGGGCGGCAAGCGTGTTGCGCACGAAACCGGTGGCCTGCGGATACCAAGCATAGGCCAGACCCTTACCGAGCTTGTCGGCAAGAAGTTGGGCGACCTTGTTCTCGAAGCCTTCCCCGCCCTCGGTCGAGAACGGCATGTTGTGCGGGTCGGCGCAGACCCTGAGCACCTTGGGATCAACGAGCTCGATCGACCAATCCGGGCGTTCGACGGCTTGCGCGAGCAGTTTTCCGGATAGGAACGTGGCCGCAACCGCCGTGCACGAAACGTACAAGCTCAACCGGAGCCACTCGCCGTTCGCGGAATTCGTCATCGATCTGTTCTCGTCGAGCCTTTGGCTGCGTCGGAACGCGCCGAGGTCCGGCCTGGTGCCCGGTAGCGCTCAGCTCTTGTGCCCGAGGCAGCTGTTCTCCGCTTGGGTCGTCGCCTCGGGCTTGTCTTCGTGCTTTTGCGGTCTTCCGCGCGGAACGGCGTCATTGGCGCGCGCCCGCAAATAGACGAAGATGTCCTCGATGTAGCACATGACGTTCGGATTGGTGCCGAACGACGGCATGACGCTCTCCTGCGCCGTGTTGACGTTCTTGCGCCCGTTGACGACAACGTTGGCGAAGTCGGGATAGTTCATCGTCTTCAAGACATGGCTGAGCGCTGGCGCGTAACTCGATCCTTCGCCGTCGGGACCATGACAGACATGGCAATCGGAGTGGTAGCGGCGGTAGCCTGAATAGGTGAACCAATCCACCGTTCCGTCGCTCTGCACCTTGTAGGTCGGATTGCTCTCCTTGTCGTAGTATTTCCCGTCCTCGTTCTTTACTGCGCCGGGATCGCCACTGGCATCGGCGAGGGCAGCGCCGCCAAGCGCCACAACGGTAATCGCGGTCAGCACGAAGCTTGCTTGCACTGCTCGATCCTGGACGAGTTCGAGCGCCGCCCAGCCACCAAACCGGCGCGCGGTTTGATTCCGCGCACCGGATCGATCAGGCGTGACGTCTCTCACTGCCGCGGCAGTGCGAAGACAGTGAGTGTTCCGCCAAGCGACGTGTAGTTGCGCAGCCCAGCATAACCCCCGACCGCACCGAGACCGGCCGTTTCAACCATCTGCTCCGAGGAACCAGCTTGTCGCCCCGGATGCACCGCACCATGCCATCCTGCAGCTTCGCCAGGCGCCAACAGACCCGCCGCCAGACCGATACCGGCCCAGCCGCCGACGCCCGACAGGATCGCAATGTACTGCTTGCCGTTATGCTCATAGGTCGTGACGTTTCCGATGATGCCGGACGGGGTCTTGAACTTGTAGAGTTCCTTGCCCGTCTTGGCGTCGACGGCCTTGAGATAGCCTTCGAGCGTGCCGTAGAACACCACGCCGCCGGCCGTCGCCAAGGCGCCCGACCACGCCGAGAACGGCTCCTTCACCGACCAGACGATCTTGCCGGTGCGCGCATCCCAGGCGATGAAGTTGCCCATGTTGCTCTCGCCGGGAGGAGGATACATCGACAGCGTTGCCCCGACGTAGGGCTGGCCCGCCGTGTAGCTTACCCGGAACGGCTCGTAGTCCATGCAGACGTGGTTGGTCGGCACGTAGAACAGACCCGTGTCGGGCGAGAACGCTGCCGGCTGCTGGTCCTTGGTGCCGAGCGCCGCCGGGCAGATGCCCTTGACGTTTACGTCCTGCTTTTTCTCGGTCGAGTATTGCGGCAAGACCTTCGGCCGGCCGTAGTCTGGCGACGATTTGTTCATGTCGACGCCGCTGGTCCAGTTGACCACCAGATCGTATTTCTCGGCCACGAGCAGCTCGCCGGTGTCGCGGTCGAGCGTGTAGCCCAAGCCATTGCGGTCGAAATGCACCAGTAGCTTGCGCGCCTGACCCCCGATCCGCTGATCGGCGAGGATCATCTCGTTGACGCCGTCAAAGTCCCACTCGTCGTGCGGGGTCATCTGATAGACCCACTTGGCCATCCCGGTGTCCGGGTTGCGCGCAAAGATCGTCATCGACCACTTGTTGTCGCCCGGCCGCTGGGTTGGGTTCCAGGTCGAGGGATTGCCAGAGCCGTAATAGACGAGTTGCAGCTGGGGATCGTAGGAGAGCCAACCCCAGGTGCAACCGCCGCCGATCTTCCACTGATCGCCTTCCCAGGTCTTGAGGCTCGAGTCCTTGCCGACCGGCTTGCCGAGCGCGGTCGTCTTCGCCGGGTCGAACAGGATCTGGTCATCCGGCCCCGAAGAGTACGCGCGCCACACCCGCCTACCGGTCTTCAGCTCATAAGCGGTCACGTGGCACGCCACGCCGAACTCGCCGCCCGAAATACCGACCAGCACCTTGTCGTTGACCACCATCGGCGCCGACGTGCCGGTCTCGCCCTTCGCCGGGTCGCCGTTCTTCGCCTGCCACACGACCTTGCCGTCCTTGGCATCGAGCGCAACCAGCGTGGTATCCGCCTGATGCAAAAAGATCTTGCCGTCGCCGTAGGCAACCCCGCGATTGACGCTATCGCAGCACATCACGGGGATGACGTTCGGATCCTGCTTGGGCTCGTATTTCCAGAGGATCTTGGCGTCGTTGTTGAGGTCGAGCGCGTAGACCGGGTTCGGGAACGGCCCATGGACGTACATGACGTTGCCGATCACAA
>Ga0306920_100006043_pt1 | contig 15728 bp, 15 predicted proteins | sample flu12Cox44000170_FD_204666 | JGI IMG/M metagenome (GOLD analysis project Ga0306920, IMG submission 204666) | Lab enrichment of tropical soil microbial communities from Luquillo Experimental Forest, Puerto Rico - flux4day.12C.oxic.44.000.170 (v2)... | ecosystem: Environmental > Terrestrial >... | reverse complement strand
TGATCTGGCGGAGCGAGGTCTGCGCCTGCTGCGAGACGGCGAACATGTAGTTCTGCACGTTCACGACCGCCTTGATCGGGTCCACCACCCGGAAGTACACGACGGCGTCCACCCGGACGGTCACGTTGTCCCTGGTGATGCCCTCCTGGGCGGGGACGGCCATCGCGACGATCTGCATGTTGACCTTCTGCAGCCGGTCGCCGACCGGCCTGATCACCGTCAGCCCCGCGCCACGCGGCGGCGACTGGATCTTGCCGAACCGGAACACGATGCCCTGCTCGAACTGCTGCACAACCTTCAGTGAACGGCCGGCCACGACCAGGCCGGCCACGACAAGTACCACCAATATGATCACGATGGCCTCGATCACTGCCACCAGCCCCTCTCAGGCCAGACGCGCCGGACACGCTTGACGACCTAGCCGGCCTCGGCCAGGTCAACGACGATGCCGTAAGCGCGGCGTTCGGTGATGCCCAGGCCGGCCGCATGCCGCAGGCGCACCCGCAGGTCGTGTCCGATGCGCGCCAGCGCCCGGGCGTAGCTGCTCAGGAAGGCCTGGTTCCCCATCATCAACAGGCTACCAAATTCTGGAAATTAGTTGCTAGTTTCGTGATGCGAGCGTAGCGTGCGAGACAGGCGCCGGGCCTCAGCCGCCAAGGGCGGCCAGCTACCCGGGGCTACCGGAGGAGCGCACGCCCACGGCCTGGTCATCGCGATCGCGTGGTCATGGTGCTCGCAGTGCCGCGTATCCGGCTGAGGCTGTCGGTGCCCGTTGCAAGCCGTCGGGCCAGATCTCTGGCCTGGTGGCTACGGACGTGGAAGCGGCGACACGATGAACGCCTTCACCGCCAACGACCTGGAGGCCGCGGACCTGCTGGCCCGGTCCGGCACGATGACGGCGCGCCGCCGACTCCACTACTGGCCAGCGATGGCGCGGGCTGTCACGCGATATGGCCGGGCAGGCGCCGGGCAGGTGAGCGCCAGCCGGGCGGAGATGACCGCAGCAGCGCCAGGCCGCGCCCGCCGGCGGCTAGGCTTGAGGCATCCCTCTTGGGCCGCCCGGCCCGAGCCGGTGATTGCAGTGATGGCAGGCCGGGGGCGGGCATGCCGGGCGGAGTGAATCTGCGGCCAGAGGGGAGCGATGACAGCTGGCTGGCCCTGGCCAGGGAGCGTTTTCTGGCAGCGGAGCCCATAGAGCCGGGCCTGGTGCGTGACACGATCTTGGCGTCGTGGTGGCGCTGCCGGGAGTGGCATGTCGCGGCCGACCGCATTGACCTTTCCTACGTCCGCGATCCCGACCGCGATACCCCGCTGGCCCGCAGCGCCCTGCCGGTGCTGCAGAACCTGCGCGAAAATCTGGCGGGCGAGCCGGTCAGCGTCGTCCTCGCTGACGGGGCAGGCGTGGTGCTGTCCAGGCTGACAGCCGACCATGATATGGAGCGGTACCTCGACGGCGTCCAGCTGGCGCCGGGCTTCAGCTACGCCGAGGAGTTCGTCGGCACTAACGGGATCGGCATGGCGCTGGGGAGTGGCCAGGCGGCGCACGTGTTCGGGCACGAGCACTACGCCGGGCAGTTGGGGCATCTTGCCGACGCCGGGGTGCCGGTCCGCCATCCGATCTCCGGCCAGGTGATCGGGGCGGTGGATTTGACCTGCTGGCGCAGGGACGCCGGCCGGCTGCTGATCGCGCTCGCCCAGAGCACCGCCGGCCAGGTCACCCAGGGGCTGCTCAACGACAGCAGCGCGCGGGAGGTCCAGCTGCTGCAGGAGTATCTGCGGGCTTGCCGGCACACTAGCGGGATCGTTATTGCGCTGACCAGCGACCTGGTGCTGATGAACGACCATGCGCGAGACGTGCTCGACCCCGGCGACCAGGCCGCACTGGCCGGGCACGCAGCCGAGGCCCTGGCCGGTGATCACCTTGGTCCGGTGGATGTCGGCCTGCCAACCGGGGCCAGGGCGCGGATGTACTGCCGGCCTCTTCGCGGGATAGGCCGACGGCGGCTTGCTGGCGGCGTGGTGCATGTCAAGCTGCTTGAGCTGGCCAGCGGGCCAGCAGCCGGTGCCGGGGCAGGCTCACCGGCGCGGAGGTTCGGGCCCAGCCTGGTCGGCTCCGGTCCGCTGTGGCTGCGCGGGTGCCGTCAGGTGGATGCGGCCTGCGCCTCAGGCGAGTGGCTATCGCTGGCGGGCGAGCCTGGAGCCGGCAAACTGGCGCTGCTGCGGGCTGTCCACCGACGCCACAACCCAGCCGGCGCGTTCCATGTTCTGGATGCCGCCGAGGCCGGTGATCACAACTGGATGGTGCGGGTGCTCGGCGAACTGCTCGAGGGCGAGGGGGGCCTGGTCATCCGGCACGTCGACCGGCTCAGCGTCCTGCGGCTGCAGGCGCTGTGGATAGCGCTGGAACAGGCGCTGGCCGTGGGCCGGCAGCAAGCGCTCTGGGTCGCGGTCACGCTCAGCCAAAGCCCAGTCAGCGGCGACCTTGCCAGGCTGCTGGAGTTCTTCCCGAGCGCTGTGGAACTCCCCCCGCTCCGCCACCACATCGAGGACCTGCACAACCTCGTGCCGTTCTTCCTGGCTAAGCTGAGCCGGCATAGCCCCTTGACCTGCTCGCCCGAGGCGATGCAGCTGCTGCTGCGGTCGCCCTGGCCGGGCAACACCGAGCAACTCTGGCACGTCCTCAGGCAGGTCGTCCAGCACCGGCGCACCGGGACAATCCATCCAGCTGACCTGCCACCGGAATGCTGGAGCGTGAGCCGCCGGCTGCTCAGCCCACTTGAGTCCATACAGCGCGATGCCATCGTGCAGAGCCTGCTGGACCACCAGGGCAACAAAGCTAAGGGGGCTCGATCACTGGGCATGTCCCGGGCGACGATCTACCGCAAGATCCACGAGTACGGAATCATCACCCCAGCCAGCTGACCAGCGGTGCGTCACCATATTGAGCAAATGCCGCGATATCGCCCTCGCGGATGAAGGTGACGGCCGGGCTCGGCGTAGGCGAGCCGCCGCTCAGCGACCACCGGACCTGCAGACCCAGGCTTACGGGGCGGCGTCTGCGCGGCCGGTTGAGGCGTCGGCTAAGCCTGCTTTGGCTGGACCAGCACCTGCCGCCGCGTCCACAGATGCCGCGTCCTGCCGGGGACGTACGGCCGTCAGCATCGGCGAACAGCTGGATCGTGACCGCGATGACCTTGCTGGACCCTGGCCAGATGCCAGTGACGGTCCCGCCGTTCCCCGAAGGTAAGGGGAATTATGCGGTCGCTTCGTCACCGGTGCCGGCACCGGCCAGGAGGGCCAGGACTTCGCCTATGGTGCGTTCCCGGCTGCCGGTCTCTGGCAGCGGCAGGTGCTGCTGGATCTGGTAGCGATTCCGGCGGCCATCCCTCTCCTTCACGACGTATCCGGCCTCGGTGAGATCGGTGACGATGCCGTAGGCGGTGCGCTCGGTGATGCCCACCCTGGCCGCGATGTCGCGCAGCCGCACGCCCGGGTCGTCGGCGATGCACAGCAGCACCCGGGCGTGGTTGGTCAAAAAGCTCCAGTCCGCCACGCCCGCAAGCTATCATAGATCGTTTCTAGAAATCTATTGCTAGTTTCTGGTTTACGAACTTAGCGTGAAGACAGCCCTCGGGGAGCGGTCTGCTGTTCGTGGCGCCGGTCCGTCCACGAGGGGACCGGCAGAGAGCGATGGCCATGAGCGCAACGATAGGCAGGACCCCAAGCCTGCGAGCCCTCCGGCCCGCCATAACCGGGTGATCTGTACACAGACGACCGAACAAGCCATGAAGCCAACACAGGCGCTCAGCGCGGCGTCGGGCTGGGAATCGAGTTACGCTCTGTAACTCGCGCTGGTCAACACCCAGCGCGCAAGTAACCGCCGGTCGGTATGCTTCCTGCTGTCTGGTCGCTGACAGCAGGCGGCGGCCAGATCGAGGTGATATACGCGCCCCGTTGCGAGTCTGCTCGGCGTCGGCCTGGAACCGTCTGAACGGCCTCGTGGCGCTGGGTGCTCGCTGGCGCGGGCCGGGAAGATCATTCATTCGGGGCTGTTCAAGGTTTGGCGGCTGGGCCTTGTGGTGCGGCCCAGCCTTCCGGCGTTATCCGGGGGCGATCTGGGTTGATCTTGCTGTCTGTGCAGGCAGGCCGTTTACCGACACATCGCAGCGTGCTCCTTCTCGCTGCCGGGCGCTGGGGTCCGCTCGCCTACCCGGCGGGGTGGAGCCGGTGGGTGAGTGCGGTGTGGCGGCGGCCTGCGCCGGGGGTGCGGACGGCCTGGGCCAGTGCGCGGCGGGATCCGGCGAGGATGATGAGTTTCCTGGCGCGGGTGACGCCGGTGTAGAGCAGGTTGCGCTGCAGCATCATCCAGGACGCGGTGGTCAGCGGGATGACCACCGCGGGGTATTCGCTGCCCTGGGAGCGGTGGATGGTGACGGCGTAGGCGTGGGCGAGTTCATCGAGTTCGGCGAAGTCGTAGTCGACCTGCTCGTCTTCGTCGGTCAGTACGGTGAGGGTTTGCTCCTCCAGGGACAGGGCGGTGACGATACCGACGGTTCCGTTGAAGATCCCCGCCTTGCCTTTGTCGTAGTTGTTGCGCAGCTGGGTGACCTTATCTCCGACGCGGAACAGTCGCCCGCCGTACCTCTTCTCCGGCGTCTGGTCGCGTGGCGGGGTGAGTGCTTGTTGCAGCAGGGTGTTGAGGTTGCCCGCTCCGGCGGGGCCGCGGTGCATCGGTGTCAGCACCTGGACGTCGCGGACCGGGTCGAGCCCGAATCTGGCGGGGATGCGGCGGGCGGCGATGTCCACGACGAGTTTGGCGGTCTCCTCCGCCGGGTGCAGGCCGGAGTCCTCGGCGGGCTCGCAACCAAACCAGTAGAAGTCGCCGAACCCGGTGAGCTCCGGGGGCTGGCCGTGGTTGATGCGGTGGGCGTTGACCACGATGCCGGACTGGCGGGCCTGGCGGAAGATCTGGGTCAGGCGCACCCGGGGGATGGCGCCGGCGGCGAGCAGGTCCCGCAGTACTTCACCGGCGCCGACCGAGGGGAGCTGGTCGACGTCGCCGACCAGCAACAGATGCGCTCCAGCCGGGATGGCCTTGACCAGCTTGTTGGCCAAGATCACGTCCATCATCGACGCCTCATCGACCACGACCAGGTCGGCGTCCAGGGGGGTGCCGGGGTCGTATTTGGGGTCGCCGCCGGGCTGCAGCTCCAGCAGCCGGTGAACGGTGCAGGCCTCGTGGCCGGTCAGTTCGGCCAGCCGTTTGGCGGCCCGGCCGGTGGGCGCGACCAGCACCACGGTGGCCTTTTTGGCCGTGGCGAGCTCGACGACGGAACGGACGGTGAAGCTCTTCCCACAGCCGGGGCCGCCGGTCAGCACGCCCACCTTCTGCGTCAGGGTGAGCTGGGCCGCCTCCTGCTGCCCGGGGGCCAGGTCCTGCCCGGTCCGGGCGTGCAGCCATCGCCGTGCCTTGTCCCAGTCCACGGCCGCGAAGGCCGGTAGCCGCTCTTGCCGGGAGTTCAGCAGGGCCAGCAGCCCGGCCGCCAGGGACTGCTCGGCCCGGTGGAAGGCCACCAGGTAGACCGCCGGGAGCAGATCGCCACCCTCACCGGGTACAAGTTCGCGGACAACGCCCTCGGTGGCGACGAGCTCGTCCAGGCATGGGCCGATCAGTTCCCGGTCCACCTCGAGGATCTTGGCGGCATCGGTGATCAGGTTGGGTTGCGGGAGGTAGCAGTGCCCGTTGTCGGCGGCCTGCGACAGGGTGTACTGGAGCCCTGCATGGATCCGTTCCGGGCTGTCGTGCGGGATCCCGACGGCTTGGGCGATGGTGTCGGCGGTCTTGAACCCGATGCCCCACACCTCCGAGGCCAGCCGGTACGGCTCGTTCTTCACGATCGTGATGGAGGCGCCGGCGTACTTCTTGTAGATCCGCACGGCCAGGGAGGTGGACACTCCCACGCCGGACAGGAACACCATCACTTCCTTGATCGCCTTCTGTTCCTCCCACGCCTCGGCGATCTTCTTGGTCCGTTTCGGTCCCAGCCCGTGCACCTCGATCAGCCGGCCGGGCTCAGTCTCGATGACGGCCAGGATGCCGACACCGAACTGTGCCACCATCCGTTCGGCCATCACCGGGCCAATCCCTTTGATCAACCCCGAACCCAGGTAGCGGCGGATGCCCTGGATCGTGGCAGGCAGCACCGTGGTGTAGGAGTGCACCTCGAACTGCCTGCCGTACCTGGGGTGGGAGCTCCAGCGCCCGGTCAGCCGCAGGCTTTCGCCGACCTGGGCACCCAGCAGCGGCCCCACCACCGTCAGCAGATCCGGTCCGGTCCGCTCGGTGGCCACCCGGGCGATGGTGTAGCCGGTGTCCTCGTTGACATAGGTGATCCGCTCCAGCACCGCCTCCAGCACCGACAGGCTCTGCGGCGCAGGCGACGGGGACTGACCGGTCACGGCGACCATTCTGCCCGGGGCATCCCAAGCCGCGATGCGCCGCGCGCCAGCCGGCCCACAACTTGCCGTTGCCGGGATAGGCAAGACCGGTGGTCGCGCCTATGCCCGGACTTCGGCGGTGCAGGGCTCGGGTGCATCCGGCCCAGGTGTTCACTCCCCCCGCTTTCGCTTCCTGGCCCGGTGGTGTTCTCGCCGCCCCGCACCCGTGGCCGGCTGCATGGCTTACGCCCCTCGCGCCTGACGTGACAGGCTGGCCAGAGCAATCGCAGGAATCAGCGCGGACCCCAGCCGCCCTGGCAGGAGCGCATCCGCAGCGGAGAAGGTCAAGATGGCACAGGGCACGGTGAAGTGGTTCAACGGCGGGAGAGGCTACGGCTTCATCGCGGTGGAGGGAGGCCCGGACGTGTTCGTGCACGTCAGCGCGATCACCGGCGGCGGCGCCCCCAGCCTGGAGGAAGGGCAGAAGGTCGAGTTCGACATCACGCAGGGCCAGAAGGGACCCCAGGCGGAAAACGTCAGGGTCATCACCTGACACATCGGCAGCCAGCGCCCTCCCGGACGCCGCGCAGCCCCCGGTTGCGGGCCAGTACACCGGCCCGCGACGCCCCGGGTAGCTCCGCCCGCCTGAGCCACGGGTTGCCGTCCGCCAGCAGGTCACCAAGCGTGGCCGAGCCGCCGGCCGGGCAAGCACGCGTATCCGCCGTTCTGTACAGCACCACTGGTCCGTCGCTGAGCTGATGGCGCCGCACCCGAATGGGTGATCTGGGTGGCCGTGCGCCGCAGGGCCGGTCACTGGGGCTCGGGCTGTTGACTCGTCGCGTTCGCGTGGTGGTACTGGTCGTGGCGGCGTGGGGCGAGTCGCCCTCGCTGCGGCCGAGCGGGGCGCGGTCGAGGAAGCCGTGGTAGCCCATCATGAGCTCCAGCCCGCGGGCGGTCGTCGAGTAGGTCAGGTAGACGGTTCTGTCCTTCAGCGCGTAGGCGCTCATCACCGGCGCCTCGGAAGATATGGCGCGGGCCCGGTCCCGTACTCCTGCGCGAGCTGGGCGGCCACCGCGGGGACGGCGCCGGCCAGGAACGCACGCGTCGCCTTCTCCGGGCGCGAGATGTCAAGGTCGAAGTTGTAGTCGCTACCGTGGGAGGAGGCCCACGGGAAGCTCCACCCCATCCGCCGCGTGTACGCCTGGAGCTGGTCCAGCTGCGCCCGCGAGATGCAGGGCCGAAGATGCCTGTCTCGCGGAGAAGCCGGTAGCAGGCGGCGCCGTCGCTTCTGGCTGCACCGTGGACGTCGGCCTCGGTGTCCAGCAGCTCAAGGACATCACCGACGGTGATGCCGGCGCAGCGTGTGGCATGTCGGGCAGACCGCTGTGACTAGCTCGAGTCCAGTTCGGCCGTGGCTGGGGCAGGGTGTCCGGACCGCCGGTTCAGCCAGTCGCCGGGCAGCTGCCGCCCGCGACCGCGGACGGGCCGCAGGCCGCCTGCTCGCCTTCGATCGCGAACGTTACAAGGGGCGCAACACCGTCGAACGCTGCTTCAGTAAGCTGAGAGCTACGCGCCGCGGCCACTGGCGCGGCGTCGATGACGTCGAGCTTTGCGGCGCTGCTGTGGGTGGGCTGGCCGCGTTTGGTCGCGGATCGCACCTGGCGATGGCTGAGTGGACGTCATTTGGAGAACAGGTGGAGACCCAGCCACGCCCACCAGGCGACGACCGCGATCCGGCCGGTGCGGCTGTGCATGATCCGGGCGAATAGCGCGCTCAACGTCGGCATGCGAGAGCCGGGGCGATGGGCCAGCGCGGTCAGCCCGATCCCCAGCGCGGGGAAAAGCAGGTAGCCCGCCAGGGTTATGTTGTGACTGCTCATCTGCGGGCCAGGTACCAGCCGCCGGCCAGCCACAGGAACAGGACGACCGACCGGCCGGGCGCGGCGGCGAGGACCGGGTTGGCCAGGTAACTCAGGGTCGGATGCGCGTAGGAGTCGGTGCTGAGCGCGGGCTGGAGGAACAGCGCGGTCAGCTCCCAGACCGAGGCCCCGGCCACCAGGACGGCCCACGCGGCGATCCCGGCCCGGGCAAGCCGCTCGGGCTCGGTCTGAGAGTCCGCGGAGACCCGCCAGGCGATGAGGACCGCGAACGCACAGGGAATCGCGACCGAGATCGTGGCGGGCCACGAGTAGCGCTGGAGCCACCCCACGACCGACGAATACACAACGGCGGCGACCACGGCGGGGACCAGCAGCCGTCCCATCACCGCCCGGCGCTGCCCGGCTGATTCATCCGAAAACCCCGTGACCGCGTGCGCAGTGCCGCGTCCGCTTTCTCCCGCCGCACAGGAGCGCGGAAGAGCGCGGCAGCGGGCCCGGTCCCATGCCAGCGCCAGTCCGACCGCCAGCAGGCACGCGGCCCGGACAGTGTCAGCAGCGAGGTAGGAGAACAGGGCCGCCGTCAAGAAGGTCAGGACCAGCGGATGGACCAGGCGGCGAGGAAACTGCCACAGGCTGGCGGCGAACGCGGCGCGGCGGGCGTTCGGTGCCGGTGCGGCCATGGCCGGACGGTACTCCTCCCCGGCGCGCGTTGAACATTTACCGGCGCGGCACTGTTGCGTTGGTCGATCGCGGATGGCAGGAGACTGGTTCGGTGCCTGCAGGCCGCACGGCTTCGGCCTTGCCGGCTTCCAGTTCCCGTGCGACGTGATCTGGGCCGCGGTCCGCTGGTACCTGCGGTACGGGCTGTCCCACCGGGATGCCGGGAAACTGGCGGCCGGGCGCGGCGTGACCGTGGACCACCTCAGCGTGTGTCGGTGGGTGCCGCGGTTCGCCTGGAGTTCATCGAGGCGGCGAGGCCGTGCCGCCCATGCTGTCGGCGACCGGTGGTTCGCCCGGCGAGAGGTACCTGAAGATCGCCGGCAGGTGGACCTATCTCTACCGGTCTCTACCGGGCGGTCGGGCAGCATGGCCAGGTCATCGACGTCCTGCTGCCGGTGAGGCGCGATCTGGCGGCCGCCCGGCGCTTTTTCACCCGGGCGCTGCGTGCCGGCACGGTCCCGGTCGAGGTCACGACCGGCCGCGCCCGGTTTACCCGCGGGTCCTCGACGAGCTCATTCCCTCAGCGCGGCAGGACCGTCAGGTAATCCACGCTGAACGCAAGTACCCAGATGCAGAAGCGGCGCCGGAGGCGAGAGGGACGGCAGCGGCAGCCCGGAGTTAGCGGCCGCGCTCCTGGCGGCGCCGCCAGCGCTCCTCCAGCCGCCCCATCAGCCCCGATCCCGCCTGCTCGCCAGTCCGCCCGCCCTTGGCGGCGCGCTGCTTCCTGCCAGCAGCCCTGTCCTGGGCCGGGGGGCGCCCGGTGGTGACGCCGGTCATGCGCCGGTAGCTGGTCACCGCCCACAGGCTGCAGGCGAGCATGACCGCAAAGCCCGCCACCGCGATCGCGATGACATTGATCACTACCCCGGCGAGCAGCAGCCCGACGCCGATCACGAACCCGGGCGTCGCCGCGATGACCCGGCGCTTGTAGTGCACCCGCGGGCCGGCCGCCGCTACGGCGTCGGCAAATCGCGGGTCATCGGCGCGGAGCGCCCGCTCGATCTGCTCGAGCTGGCGCTGCTCGTGCTCAGAGAGCGGCACGGTGCCCTCCGGTGGAACCCAGACGGGGGCGGTTCGCTCTGGTGGCGGTCGCCTGACGGCCTGGCTTACCTCCACGGTACGCGCGCGAGTGCGCGCCCGCGGAAGAGCCCATCCCAATTGGGCGCGGGAGGCGCACACCGGCTCAAGCCTGTGGCGTCACCGCGGTCATTCCGGCATCTCACGAACAGCCCCGCACATCTACTGGTGAATCACCCCGGCGGGTCCGCAGGCCGTGAGGTGCCCGGGTTCGGCGAAGCCGGAGCCCATCACAAGCTCCGAGAGCTCCGGCAGGCATCCCTGACTGGTCACACGCGCCAGACCGACGCCGAGCTGGCGGGCCGTTCGTGTGCGTGCAGCCGCTGATGTCGTCGGTTAGCGCGGCCGGCGGGGAGGTTACCGAACCCTCCGCTGGTCCAGGTCTGCGTGGCGAGATCTGGCGCTGACCACCGGTAAGCGCCGATCCCGGTGCCCTGCCGTTCGCCGGGAAGGCGGCCGCTACTTCTTGCCTCTTTGGACTCAAACGCTGACTAGCTCCCAGCAGACGCGCGCCGCGGCCGGCCGGGATCGAGGTCGGCGGCGAACACCTTCTGCAGCATGTGCCAGTCCTGCGGATGAGCTCTGATTCCCGCCTCGAACAGACGCGCGACCTGCTGCATCATCGCCGCCGCCTTCTGCTTGCTGTCTCCTTCGGCAGGCACCGGTATCTCCTCGTGAATATGCACGCCCCAGTGATCGCCCTCGAACCACAAGATCACGGGCATCAGCGCCGCGCCGGTCTGCACGGCAAGCGCGGCCGGGCCACCCATCATCCGGGCCTTCTCGCCGAAGAACTCCACCTCGATGCCGCCGCCGGTGACATCGCGATCACAGACCAGGCCGACAGGCTTGCCCGCCCACAGCCGCTGCGCCAGGATGCCGAACGCGCTGCTCGTCCCGCCGCTGGCCGGCAGCACCTCAATGCCGAGGCCCTCGCGGAACGCGACGAACCTGTCGTAGACCGACTCCGGCTTCAGCCGCTCCGCCACGGTGGTGATGGACCCCGTCCCCTTGGCGATAACCCACGCGCCGGTCAGCTCGTAGTTCCCCATGTGCGGCAGCGCGAAGACCACCCCGCGCCCGGCCGCCAGGCATTCGAACGCGGCCCGCAGATGCCCAGTGTCGTGCATCCCCGCGACCAGCCGGCCGGCCGGCATCACCGGCAGCCGGAATGCCTCGAGCCAGTACCGCGCATACGAGCGCATCACCTGCCTGGACAGCGCCCGCAGCTGGCCGCCGGGCGCCTGGCTCCCGATCACCCGGCGCAGGTTACCCTCGAGCATCTGCACCCCGGGGCCCCGCCGCCGCCACGCGAGGTCGGCGAAGAACCTGAAGGCACCCTGCGCCCACGATTCGGGCAGGCGGCAGACAACCGACCAGCCGAGGCCATATCCGGCATCGGTCAGCCTGTCCTTCAGCCCCGGCATCGCTACCTTCCCACATCGGCGGGCGGCCGCTTTGGCACGGCAACGACCCCGCACGGCGCACGCGAGGACTTGCTGTCCTGCGAACCAGAGCCGGCGGCGACCGGCAGTTGCGCCTGCCGAACTGCCACGGCAACCACTGTCGCACCCCTGGCCGCACAGCACCGAAGTACAGCAGTGCCCGCCGCCCGCCGTGACCCTCAACAGCCGCCAGCAGCTTCTGGCCGGCACGGGCCGCTTGGCCGGCGCAAGCACGCGTCACGTGGGAGCCCATTGTGTGGTGGGCTCAGGTTGGCCTGTCAGTTGCTGCTGGCGGGCTGGCCGCCGGGGTGGCCGCCGTCCCCGGGCGGCGGAGTCTGGCGCGGCTGGCGAGCAGGTGGCGGTAGGCGCCGAGGTAGATGGCGGACGCGGCGCTGGGGGTGAACTGGCGTGCATAGGCCCGGCCTGGGCTGGGGTCGGGGTGCTGTCCGCCCAGGACCCGGGACAGCGCTGCTGCGAGGGCGGCCGGGTCGTCGGGCGGGACGAGGACGCCGCGGCCGCCGCCCAGGGTGCGCGCCAGGCCATCGACCGCAGTGCCGACGACCGGGACGCCGAGCCCGAGCGCCACCACCGCGCTTTGCGACCACGACTCCTCCCGCGAGGGCACCACGTGCACGCTGGCTCCCGCCACGTAGCGGGACGGCCGATACGACCAGCCCGGAAGGCGGACCACAGCCTGCAGCCCGCGGGCCCGGACTAGCCGGGCCATCGCTGGGCGCATCGGGCCGTCGCCGACCAGGTAGGCGGGCGGGGGCACGCCGAGCAGGGCGAGCGCCTCCACCAGCACGTCGGGTGCCTTGTCGGCGCGGAACCGGCCGGTGAACGTCACCCGCGGCCAGGCCAGCCCCGGCCACGGCCGGACGGATAGGCCCTCCACCGGCGAGCACCCTTCGCGCAGCCGGCCGCCCAGGCCCAGCCCCGCCGCCCACGCGCTGACCGCCGGCCCATGAGCAAAGAGCAGGTCGACCCGGCGCGCCGCCTCCCGGGCCTGCGCCGTATGGTCGCCGCCGGGCCAGGACATCTGGTTATGCTCGCTGGCCACCAGCGGCACGTCAGGCGGCACCGTTTGTGCCGCAGCCCACCAGGCCCCCACCATGTGCGCGTGCACCAGATCCGCCGACGCCAGCCGGGGCCCAAGCCAGCCGGCAAAGGCGGGCTCAGGCGTCCACTGCAGGCTGCGCGGGTTCACCAGTTCGCTCACCCGGAACGCGTCGGCGGGAAAACCGTAGCGGGCGGCCAGCGCCACCCCCGGCGGTGTCGCGTCACCGGCCAGCAAAGTCGTCGCGACGCCGTGCCGGCGCTGGGCCGCTGACAGCAGCAGCGCCGACAGCTGCGCCCCGCCGGGTTCCAGCACGCCGAGCACCCGAACCACCCTCATCGGCCGCCTCCCCCCGGCGCGGTCACCGTTCCCGCACCCCGGCACAAGCCCCGCCCGCGCCGCGCCGGCACGACAGCGCAATACCGGGCACCTGGAAAGCCGGCAGACACCCGCAGGCTGGAAGACTCCTTCGCCCAGCGCCTCGCGCCGCACTGCTCACGCCACGCATGGCCGGTCCCAGCCGGCAGCGTCAAGGTGGATGCCTGCCCGTGCCAGTCTGGGTACACCGTGAGCGTGTTCCTCCGCCGCGCGGGCAGCGCGGGGAATGCAGACATGCGGTGAGCGAATGCGGGCAAGGAGGTGGGCGCATACAGGCAGTGGTCGGGGACCGGCTCCACGTGCACGCCAATATCATCGGCCATCCGGAGCGGACAGGCGAGATCGTCGAGGTCCGCGGAGCGGGCGGGGAGCCGCCCTACCTGGTGCGTTTCGACGACGGTCACACCGCCCTGGTGTTCCCCGGCCCGGACGCGATCATCGAGCATCCGCGCAGGAAGGCCAGGAAGAGGCAGGCGGGAGGCTAGCTCGTCACCAGGCCGCACGCCGCCATCGATCGGAGCGCTGACAGGCTCCTGCCGCGATGAAGACCGCTGAATCCAAAGGCCGACAACGAACCCCGACGTACACCCTCGGCGGACTGCAGCTCGCCCGCGGCGACGTTCCAGGTCGGGGCGTTATGTGGGCCGAACCTGTTCGCGGGGAACTAACCCCTCTGGTTGTGGGCGGATCACGGTGAGCAGAGGGACGGCTCCTGACTTGCCCGCCTGCTGCGTGCCCAGGCGCGGGCGCTGGCTTCATGACCCACGAATCCCGATGGCTCCCGGCCGTGTGGCCGTACGTGCCGGACGAACGCCATCTGCCACCTGATCAAGTGCGGCGGTTTGGCCTATGCCGCCGCAGACCCGCCGGTCTGGACCACGTTGGAGGCCACGATCTTGCCGCCTGTGACGGTGTCGGTGCCCTGGTAGGTCTGCATGGTCACCCTGTTGAATCTACCCAAAAATCGGGCCGCATTTAGATCAAGCTCGGCTGGCCGCGTGCCACCCGCTCCGCAACAGGGTCTAACGTGAAGAAACCGCGATCAGGATGCCTGCTGTTGGAGGCCTACCCAGGTACCGGTGTCTTGCCTGTCACGGCCCGGTGACGGAGAGATGCCAGCACAGTCTGACGGCTCAACCAGCCAGCCTCCGGCGGTCCGCCCCGCTGACACTCAGCGACAGAAGGGGGGCCACCGCGTGACACGCCCTGCGGAATCCATGCCAGACACGGCGCAGACCCATATGGGCGGTAGCCGCCGGCGAACTACACCTCGGCATGGTCCCCCGCTCGAATCGGATGAAGCACCCGGCGTGCGTGACGATCCGCCGGAGGATCCGGTCGACGTAGCTAGCCTGGACCAGTCCGGCCTGGACGCGGCCGACCCGGAGGATGTGGCTGGCCCGGTTGACGTGGACATGGTCGGCCCGGACGAGGCCGACCTGGCGGCCGAGGCCGCCCTGGAAGGGGTGGATCTGGAAGACCTGGGCGACCTCGCGGACGTCGACGGCTTGGAGATGGACGCCGACCACGGGCAGGAGGATAAGGATGGCAGCCGCGCGGCCGCCGGGGACCTGGACGACGCGCTGACGGCCGGCCCGCTCGCGGCGGGAACCCCTGGCGTGAGCGCGCCGGAGGAGAAGCCCGCGCCCGCGGGCGACGGCGGGGCAGCAGCCGCCGAGCAGCCCAGCCCGGCCCGGACCGGTGCCGGTGAGGGTGAGGACGAGGCGTTCGTCTACGGCGACAATGACAACGACCTGCCCGCGGCCCAGGTCGCCTCGGCCGGGGCCACCGCCGACCCGGTCAAGGACTACCTCAAGCAGATCGGCAAGGTGCCGCTGCTCAACGCCGAGCAAGAGGTCGAGCTGGCCAAGCGCATCGAGGCCGGGCTGTTCGCCGAGGAGAAGCTGGCCAAGGCCGCCGAGGCCCTCCCCCCGGGCCAGCGGATCGACATCGAGTGGATCGCCGAGGACGGCCGCCGGGCCAAGAACCACCTGGTGGAGGCGAACCTGCGGCTGGTCGTCTCGCTGGCCAAGCGCTACACCGGCCGCGGCATGCTGTTCCTCGACCTGATCCAGGAGGGGAGCCTGGGCCTGATCCGGGCGGTGGAGAAGTTCGACTACACCAAGGGCTACAAGTTCTCCACCTACGCGACCTGGTGGATCCGCCAGGCCATCACCCGCGCGATGGCCGACCAGGCGCGCACCATCCGCATCCCGGTCCACATGGTGGAGATCATCAACAAGCTGGCCCGCGTCCAGCGGCACATGCTCCAGGACCTGGGCCGCGAGCCCACCCCAGACGAGCTGGCCGCCACGCTCGACATGACCCCGGAAAGGGTCATCGAGGTGCAGAAGTACGGCCGGGAGCCGATCTCACTGCACACCCCGCTCGGCGAGGACGCCGACAGCGAGTTCGGCGACCTGATCGAGGACTCCGAGGCGATCCAGCCGGGTGAGGCGGTGAGCTTCACGCTGCTGCAGGAGCAGCTGCACTCGGTGCTGGACACCCTGTCCGAACGGGAGGCCGGGGTGGTCTCGATGCGATTCGGGCTGACCGACGGCCAGCCCAAGACCCTCGACGAGATCGGCAAGGTCTACGGCGTGACCAGGGAGCGCATCCGGCAGATCGAGTCGAAGACCATGTCCAAGCTGCGCCACCCGTCACGATCCCAGCTGCTGCGCGACTACCTCGACTGACGCCCGGGCACTCACGAGGAATCTCTTCGCCTCTTTC
>Ga0306920_100006042_pt1 | contig 15728 bp, 14 predicted proteins | sample flu12Cox44000170_FD_204666 | JGI IMG/M metagenome (GOLD analysis project Ga0306920, IMG submission 204666) | Lab enrichment of tropical soil microbial communities from Luquillo Experimental Forest, Puerto Rico - flux4day.12C.oxic.44.000.170 (v2)... | ecosystem: Environmental > Terrestrial >... | reverse complement strand
TGGCCGGTCGGGATAAGCTTAATGCTGCTCGCTGCCTGGGAAGGAGTGGTCCGCGGACTTGGTGTGCGCAGCATCATTTTGCCGTCTCCGTCGCAGATTATTGAGACGCTGATCGAACGACGCGAGCTGCTCCTCGCCAACCTGTGGCCCTCCCTCGTTCTCACCGTGCTAGGCTTTGCGCTCTCGGTTGTCGGCGGCGTCCTGGTTGCTGTGCTGATCACGTATTCATCGCTACTGCGGCGGAGCTTGTATCCGATCATCGTCGTCTCGCAGGTAGTGCCAAAGATTTCCATCGCTCCTCTGTTCATCGTCTGGTTCGGGACCGGGATGATGCCGAGTTTGCTGCTCGCCTTTCTGATCACCTTCTTCCCTATGACTATCAATTCCGCGCTTGGGTTCCGATCAATCGATGAGGAAATTCATCTGATGGCGCGGACCTTCATGGGCTCTCCGTGGCAGATCTTTTGGAAAATCCGTATGCCAAATGCGTTGCCACATATCTTTAGCGGGATGAAGATCTCAATCACGCTGGCGATTATCGGGGTTATCGTGTCTGAATTCGTTGCCTCACAGGCGGGTATCGGCTATCTCATCAAGCTCGCGGGCGGCTTGCTCGACACGCCGCTGATGATGGCGGCAATTACTGTCTTGAGCATCGCGGGCCTTGTGCTGTACGGACTCATCGCGTTGGTTGAGCAGCGATCAATCTATTGGCAATCGTCTAGCGATATCGGCGCAATTGCTGGTGGCTGATGGGGTGCGCCGCAGGAGCAACCCTGGGAGGAGACTGCGACCATGGCACTGCATCGACGTTCCTTCCTCAAGCTGGCAGGCATCACTGGCACCGGCAGCGCACTTGGCATTTCCGCGTCGACGATCGTTCGGGCCGCTACTCCCATCAAACTCACCTTGCCCTGGCTCCCTCTTGGCACCTACAGCTTCAGTTTCGTCGCCAGGAAGCTCGGGTACTGGGACAAGCGCGGGCTTGATGTCACTATCGACCGCGGCTTCGGATCGACCAAGGTCTGCGTCCCAGTCGATCAAGGCCAGTACGACTTTGGCCTGATCGACCTGGCTGTATTGACGGGATGCGTCGGCCGTGGATTAGACCTTGTGGCGATCGCCGGCATCTGGCCGCGCTCCCCTATCGGCATCTTCTCGCTCAAGGAGCTCAGCATCACCGACCCGAAGCAGCTCGAGGGTCAGTCAATCGGCTTTGACGTCGGAGGCGGTGAATTTGCGCTATGGCCCGCTTTCGTGAAGGCAACTGGCATCGACGCCAGCAAGATAAACATTGTCAGCATGGATGCAGCCGGCTTGATGCGGGCAGCGGCCGCCAAACAGATCAAAGTGGTTGGCAATTTCTTCGGCAGCATCGCGCCCACGTATTGGGCCAACCACATCGATATCAACGCCATGTTCTATGAGGATTATGGGGTCAGGATGTGCAGCATCGTCGCCGCGTGCAAACGTGCCACGATCGAGAAAAGGCCGGAGGTCTGCCAGGCGTTTGTCGACGGACTTCTCGAAGGACTCAAGTTCGCCTACCTCAATCCGGAAAAGGCGATTGAGCTGCATGTGGAGAGCCTACAGGAATTCCAGGGCGGTGCGCCCGCCACGCGCGAGGTCTTGTTTTACGGACAAGAAGTTGGCACCTCCCTGGGTTTCGTGCCTGCCTTCAGGCAGCATGGGCTCGGCTATATCGATCCGCAACTTGCTGAAGTGACCCGTCAGTCGGTCGAGACCTATATGGGGGTCAAGAATATCCCGCCGGCAAACCAGCTCTACACCAATCAGTTTGCTGGATCGGTCAATTTGACCTCGGAAGAATGGATCGCGGTGGAAGACCGCGTCAAAAAAGAGCTGCCCTCGATGCGCGGATGAAGCCGATGCGTCATTTTCACTCCAGCCTGAGAGCGACGAAAGAATTCATTGATAGCCGGTTGCGCTCAGGTATTGGCATTCCCCGCAAAGAGCACGCGTCAAGTCCGGTTATTGAGGCCGCGGAAATCATGCCTGCGTGCCGTGCGGCACCGCCGCCGGTGGACCCACTTCACAAGCTCGGGGAAAACCTCGCAGCACAGTAATCTCCCGCCGAGCCGTCGATGTGCCCTCCGTTCTTCATTGAACGCCTGGGCCCCGCCAGGCGAGCCGCAAACCCCGACATTGACAAACATAGAAAACAAGCCCTTTCTAACCTTACATTGATATTGGGTCGGGAATCGCACCTCATGCTATGGGGGTCGAAATGTGGAAATACCTGCCCACCTGTCTCGGAATGGCAACGGTTTTCTTCGCCTCGACAGCGTTCGCAATAGAGCGCGGCGAGTTGGAGAAATCGAGCATCAAAGCCGCTACCGATTGTGTCGCCCAAGCCGCTTTGAAGAATCCCGACATCATCACGTTACATCGGCAAAATCGGCTCAAAGAGATTACCGACTGGATCGTGCTCCGTTCCAACGTCTGCGATAAGCCGCTTACGGCGGTGCGTCTGCTCCACGACCAGATTTATGGAAAAGGCAGCGGGCGCCTCTTTCTTCAAGGTCGGTTTCTTGCCGATCTGCCCCGCGATGTGGGCGAGCGAATAGGGATAGAATTAGCAAACCGCGCTTTGCAATCTCCCGAGATTAGTGGAAGCTTCGGACGAGCATACCCTGGTCCATATGATCGCGGGCAATGGAACCACGACGGTTCTCTTATGACTCTGGTCGAAGGCGAGAACAATTCGCGGGCGATCTACTATCACTTCCCTCGTCCTGCCATGGCGGATATTGGAGTAACAGAAGGAACCTTGTTGTTTCGAGGATACGAAACCGAGGGACGTTGGTTTGGCGTAGCGTACGTATTCAAGTCAGGCTGTCCGCCAATTCCGTATCGTGTTGAGGGAAATTTACATCCGAATGATCGCGGTGGCATGTCAGTGCATCTTCGAGGACCAGCACCTGCGGAATACATTGGATGCGATCCAATCAGCTACTCGTGGACCGATAATTCAGATCTGGTTTTCGAGTATCTAAACCCTCAGGGGAACGCTAACCGCTAATTTGTTATAAGCACTTGAAGTTATTCACCCACGCACCGGCGAGGTGACCGTAAGCGCGCGCTGCCGGCCAACTATCACTTGACGTTTAAGGGCCCAGACGGCGACTTCCGGGGTTGGACCCTAACCGGAAGTAAGTTGCTTGGGATTTGTGCGGCGCACACTGGCCATACCTGGTGCCCATTTCGCTCGTCTCTCGTTCCTGCTTTGATGACCAAAATGAATTTGGCGTGATCGTGCTTCATGGGAAGGCAATGAAGCGCCGCGATTTCATCAAGCTCATTGGCGGCTTGGCTCCGGCGTGGCCGCTCGTGGCGCATGCGCAGCAGCCGGCGATGCCGGTGGTAGGGTTTCTCCACAGCGGGTCCCCACAGCCCTACTCCCGTCTCGTGGCCGCTTTCCGTCGTGGCCTGAATCAAGCGGGCTATGCCGAAGGCCGCAACGTGACGATAGAATATCGCTGGGCGGAAAACCAAAACGATCGACTGACGACGCTGACAGCCGATCTGGTCCGCCGCAATCCGACAGTGATCGCAGCATGCGGTCCTGCTGCTGCCCAGGCAGCCAAAGCCGGGACAGAAACCATACCGATCGCTTTTGTGGTCGGTGCCGACCCGGTGAGGTTAGGACTGGTCACTAGTCTCAACCGGCCCGGCGGCAACCTCACAGGCGTGAGCATCCTCATTAACGATCTGGCGCCGAAACAGGTTGAGTTACTACACGAGCTGGTTCCAAAGGCGCAATCGATTGGCCTCCTTGTGAACCCAGACAATCCCTCCACGGAGACCGATACGAACGAGATTCTGCGGGCCGCGAGTGTATTTGGTCTCGTACCTCTCGTCCTCAAGGTCAGAACCGCAAGCGACATTACCGCAGCATTCATGGACCTGGCACAGAACAGGGTCAGCGGGCTAATTGTCGTTAGTGATGTTTCCATGTTGGATCGCCGCGCGAAGATTGCTGCACTGGCAGCGCACTATGCGGTGCCTACGATCTATCCTTTGCGGGAATTTGCGACGGCCGGTGGTCTGATCAGCTACGGGAGCGACATTACAGAAGGATATCGACAGCAGGACATCTTCGCTGACGTTGCCCCCTTATCTTATCCAATCGGAATTTGAGTCTGGGGGTTGATAATGCCCGGCTGGGCGGTGATGGCGGTCCGCTGCGCGGAGCCGTCGGCGGAGCGCAGCGCAGCGGACCGCCGTTCCGCGGCATAGATGGATGGGGTCATCCAGCCCAGCCGCGAATGCGGTCGCTCGTCGTTGTAGTCGGCGCGCCAAGCCTCGAGTACGGCCCGTGCGTGCGGCAACGAGCGAAACAGGGTCTCGTTGAGCAGCTCGTCCCGTAGCCGCCCGATGAACGATTCAGCGAATGCGTTCTGTGCCGGCTTGCCCGGCGCGATGTAATGCCACGCTACCTTGTGATCGTCGGCCCAACGCAAAATGGCATTGCTGGTGAACTCGGTACCGTTGTCACTCACGATTGTCCTGGGCGTGCCGCGCTCGATGAGCAGCCGATCGAGCTCGCGGGCGACCCGGATGCCCGAGATCGAGGTATCGGCAATCAGCGCCAGGCACTCGCGCGTGCAGTCATCGACGACCACCAGGACGCGAAGCCGCCGACCGTCGATGAACTGATCGGCTGCGAAGTCGATCGACCAGCGCTCATTCGGGAGCTGCGGAATGGTCATTGGCGCACGCGTCCCAAGGGCTCGCTTGCGTCCGCCTCGCCGGCGTACCATGAGCCGCTCCTCGCGATAGAGCCGAAACAGGCGCTTATGGTTCACGATGAAGCCCTCCCGTCGCAATAGTACGTGCAGACGACGGTAGCCGAACCGTCGGCGCACGTGAGCCAAGGTCCGCAGCCGAGCTCGCAGCTGCACATCGTCTGCTCTACGCGAGCGATACCGCACCGTCATCCGGATGCAGCCTGCCACCCTACACGCCCGCCGCTCGCTCATCTCGAACGCAGAACGCAGGTGAGCGACAGCCTCTCGCTTGGCAGCGGGCGTCACCATTTTTTTGCCAGAAGGTCCTTCAGCGCGGCGTTGTCGAGCATGGTGTCGGCCAGCAGCTTCTTCAGCTTGGCATTCTCGCTCTCTAGCCCTTTCAGGCGCTTAGCTTCAGAGACTTCCAGCCCGCCATACTTCGACTTCCAGTTATAGAATGTCTGCTCGCTAATTCCGTGCTTGCGGCACAGGTCGGCCGTTTTCACCCCGGCCTCGTGCTCCTTCAGGATCGCAATGATCTGCTCTTCCGAATGCCTCTTGCTCTTCATGGTCTGGTCCCCTCCTGAGGGCCAGACTCCAATTCGCCCTGGATCAATTCAAGGGGGCAACGTCATCGCGGCCCAGCTGCTCCGGGGTGTGAAGCCTGCCGACCTACCAGTCCAGCAGTCGACTAACGTGGAGCTCATTGTCAACCTACAAGCTGCGAAGATGCTTGGGCTCGAAGTTCCGATGTCAATCCTAATGCGTGTCAACGACGTGATCGAATAAATGGCCTTTGCTGCACTGTATATGTCGCCTCCTGAATCGGCATCCGCTCAGAACGTCCACTCACAACGCCAGCGTCATTTGCGTATCGAGGCTTGTCGCGTGGATGCAAAGCAACGAGAGCGAGACGCCGATCAGGCGAACTCCCTTGCGCATCGGAAACTGAGCCGCCAGCAACTCCGCGCTGATTGATGCCAAGGTCGAGCGGTCGGAAATCGGTGTCTCACGTGATCGACGCCGCGTGATGATCTGGAAGTCGGCAAATTTCACCTTGAGCGTCACTGTGCGTCCGCGCACGCCTGCGCTGTCGCAGTAGTGCCAGACCTTGTCGACCAGCGGGCCCAGCTCGGCTGTCATCTCATCGAGGCGGCTAAGGTCGCGCGCAAACGTGTTCTCCGCTCCAACCGACTTGCGAATGCGATTGGGCAGAACCGGCCGGTGATCGATGCCGCGGCAGATGCAGTAGAAATGCCGGCCCGCCTTGCCGAAATGCTTGGCCAGGAAGGTCTCGTCCTTGGCGCGCAGATCGAGCGCGGTGAATATCCCCGCTGCCTTCATTTTCGCGGCCGTCGCCGGCCCGACCCCGTGAAACCGCTCGACCGGCAGCGTCTCGACAAAGGCCGGCCCCATCGCAGGCGTAATGACATAAAGACCGTCCGGCTTGCGGTAATCGGAGGCGAGCTTGGCGAGGAACTTGTTGTATGAAACACCGGCCGATGCTGTCAGCTGGGTCTCAGCGCGGATTTTGGCTCTGATCCGTTCGGCGATCTCGGTTGCCGATGCAATGCCTTGAAGATTCTCGGTCACATCCAGATAAGCCTCATCGAGTGACAGCGGCTCGACAAGCGGGGTGTGCTCCGCAAGTATGGCGCGGATTTGCAGCGAGATCTCCTTGTAGGTCTCGAACCGCGGTTTCACGAAGATGAGATCGGGACATTTGCGCCGCGCCGTCACCGACGGCATGGCAGACCGGACACCGAATTTCCGCGCCTCGTAGCTGGCGGCTGCGACGACACCACGCTCCCGCGAGCCGCCGACGGCGACCGGCTTGCCCCTGAGCTCCGGATTGTCGCGCTGCTCCACCGACGCGTAGAACGCGTCCATGTCCACGTGAATGATCTTGCGCAGACCTTGCGGCTCAGGTCCCCCGTCGCCGCGCTTCGGGTCGGTTTCGGCCACGAGAATCAGCGCTCCGCATCTGCCTCATTCATATTCCCGCGCCGTACCGACATCCGCAAGCTCGCGTGCGGGCCTCCTTCATGCCAACCCATGTTGGGCGAGAAATGCCAGTGTCAGGCGGATGCACTCCTGCGGCTGCTCGATCTGCAGAAGATGTCCGGCTCCCGCCACCAAGCTGTAGTCATAGCCGCCCTCGATGGCGAGGGCCTGGTTTGCTTGCCCGGTGGGCGGTCCTCCTGCCAGACCGGGATCCGCACCAATGAGCTTGACCGGTCCGCCGAGCTCGTCGGCGCGCGGCCACAGGTTCAGGGTCAGGGCCTGCGCGTAGATGGCGGCTTCGTTCTCGGGATCGCACACCAGGACGTAAACCTCGCCATCCCCGCTCCGGCGCAGGACGGAACGCGCCATCAGCTCATGCGCACCCGCCACCCACGATCGCGCGGCGCGAGACTCCCGGTATTCGCCGGCAAGCTCCTCGACCGACGCATAGCGGCGCCTGCGATTGCGCGCCCATTCCGCCAGTCTGATCTCGAACGCGCGCATGGGCTCATAGGCGGGGTGCCCCGGTGGCGGGACATCGGGCGGATCGAACAGAACGAGTGCATCCCAGCGCCAGCCAATCTCGATGGCATGCTTCATGGCGGCACGCGCCGACATCGAGTGGAAAATGCCGGCCGTCGGCTTGTGGCCGAGCTGCGCGGCCGTTTCCTTGATGATGCGCTCGAGGTCGCGGCAAAACTGTCCATAATCGTGGTTGGCAGGCTTCGCCGGACTATTCCATCCGTGATTGCGAAAATCGAACACCAGGAGGTCGAACCTGCCGAGCAGATGCTGCCAGTACGGAAAATAAGCATCCGCGGCAAAGCCATTGCCGTGGCTGAGCAGCAGGCGAGCGCCCTGCGGATTGCCGTGCCGGCGCATGCAGATTTCTGCGCCATCTTCCAAGCGGACCTGAAAGGTCCTGCTTGGGGACGGGATCTCAAACCGCATTCGTCCTCGTCCGCTGCTTTTTTGGCCCTGATATGCGATGATAATGACGGCTGGAACAGGAGAAAAGCATGAACAAGCCTCAGAGCAGTCAGCAGCAGTCGGCCCAGCCGGTCTATCGCGAGCTCGTCACCATCAACGGCAAGAATGTCGTTCTCGCCCATAACGAGCCGCCGGTGATCAACGCCGGCGTGATCGAGAACGGCGACATCTTTCGCATGATCAACGTGTTTGCCGAGAAGTTCAGCCCCAGCAATATCGACAAGGCGGACGGCACGCCGCTGCGCCTCTATACCTCCGAGCGCGTCAAGGTCGATGTCTCCAAGCGCCGCAAGCACGACATGGGGTTCTGGCACCGCAACATCGACGCGCACGAGATCATCTTCTGCGTCAAGGGCGCGCTGAAATGGGAGACCGAGATGGGTGTCAAGGTCATGCACCCCGGCGACATGCTGTTCATCCCCAAAGGCATCGGCCATCGCTCCATGCTGTGCGAGGACTCAAGCGATGACAACGTGCTGATCGAGCTCAAAATCGCCGACGACCTCACCTACGTGGGTGAAGCCGGCAAGTAGCCGGTGCATGGGGCAAGCCGTGCAGACCGTCGATCTCCTGATCAAGGACATCGACTGGCTGATCAGCGTCGACCGCGAGCGCCGCATCATTCGCAATGCTGCGATTGCCGTGCACGATGGCCGCATCGTCGCCATCGGCAAGTCCGCGGAGGTCAGCGGAACCTTCAGCTGTACCCGCACCATCGATGGTGCCCATACGGTGGCAACGCCCGGCTTCGTCGATTGTCACCTGCATTCATCCTTCCAGCTTTCGCGCGGGCTGGCCGACGAAGCCAATGCGCAGGCGTTTCTGTTCGAGCGCATGTATCCCTACGAGGCGGCGATGGATGGCGAGGGCGTGCGGCTTGCAGCCACGCTGGCTGCGGCCGAGTTGCTCAGGCACGGCGTGACCTGCTTCATCGATCCCGGCAACTATCATCCCGAGGCATCGGTCGAAGGCGCGATGGCAACCGGCATCCGCATGATCGTGTCGCGCTCCTCGTTCGATCTGACGAAATCAGTCCTTGGAATCCTGCCCGAGCGCATGATCGAGAATACCGAGGTGGCGCTCGAGCGCGCGCAGGGGGTGCTTGCAGCCTTCGCCGGTACCGGCAATCCACGGCTGCGCGCCAGCGCCTCGTTCCGCGGCCTCAATAATGCTTCCGACGAGCTGATCCTCGGGCTCTACAAGCTTGCCAGGCAGCACGGCACGCTGCTGCAGACGCATGCCTGCTTCAGCTATTCGACGCACGACTCCAGCATCGCGCGCGGCGGGCTTGCAGAGATCGAGCGGCTCGAAAAGCTGGGAGTGATCGACGAGCACATGCTGCTCGTGCATTCCGGCTGGCTGGAGCCGGACGAGGTCGCGATCATCAGCAGGCGAAAACCCTCGCTGGTCTGCGCGCCGAGCTCGAGCCTGCACAACGGCTACGGCAATTTCGTCTTCGGCAAGCTGCCAGAGCTGCTTGCACTCGGCGTCAACGTCGCCATCGGCTCCGATCACGCCAGCTCCGGGATCGTGGACATGCCGCAGGAGATGCGGCTCGCCTGCTGCTGCTACAAGGAGCTGCGGCTCAACCCGCGCGTCATGCCGCCCGAGACCGCGCTCGAGATGGCGACGGTCAACGGCGCCAAGGCCGCATTGTGGGAAGAGCGCATCGGCTCGATCGAGGTCGGCAAGGATGCCGACATCGTGCTGTTCGACACCGAGCGCCCGGAATGGCAGCCGCTGATCAACCCGATCGCCAACCTGGTCTACAGCGCGACCGGGGACTCGGTGCGCGACGTCTTCGTCGCCGGCGAGCAGGTGGTTACACGCGGCCGACTGACCAGAATCGATGAGAGCAGGCTTTACGAGGCGATCCCGCAGGCGCTATCGCGCTTCGGCAAGGAGCTCGCGCTCGACAAGCTGGTGAAGCTGCGCTGGCCCGTGTCCTAACCACGGACCAGCGGTCGCCGGCCGGGCCCGGGCAGGAGCAAAGCAATGACGGGGGTTTTCGGCGATCATCGGCTCGGCATCCCCTATGCGCCAGTAGCGGAGCTGCTGGCGCGCTACCGGGCGCGCGATCCGGACAAGACCGCGCTCGTCGATCTCGATCAGGGCTCGCAGATCAGCTTCGGCGAGCTCGATGCGATCGCAACCGACATCGCCGCGGGGCTCAAGCGTGAAGGTATCCGCAAGGGCGACAAGGTGCTGCTGCTCTCGGACGAGAACCTGGAGAAGATCCTGATCTGGCTCGGCGCCTGGCGCCTGGGCGCGGTGATCTGCCCGTTCAACACCGAGATCAACCGGGAGCAGATGGTTGCGCTCACCGCCACCCTCGACCCCGCGCTGATTCTTTATCATACGGGCATCGACGTCGCGGCCATGGTCGGAAACTCGCACGCACCTTGCTTGCGATTTGGCGCCTGGCGGCCGGATCCAGCCACTGGTCCAGCCGATGAGTTCTTCGCCTTGCTGCCGCGGGGAGCCCATGCAAGCGATGCGCCCGAGCGCAATGACGCGTACGATCTGGCTTGCATCTTCTGCACCTCCGGCACCACTGCGAAGCCCAAAATCGTGCTCTATGACCACGCCGTCTATTGGCTCAACGGGCTCGACACGATCGACTTTCTCGGGCTCACTGAGAACGACCGTACGCTCGAATACCGCTCGTTCGGCTGGAACTCGGCGCAAGTGCTCAGTCTGCTGCCGTTCCTGCAGACGGGGCTCACGCTGCATCTCGCCAGGCGCTTCTCACACAGCCGCTTTTTCGATTGGGTCCGAAGCTGTGGCATCACCTTTGCCGCAGGGGTTCCCACCGTGCTCAACATGCTGCTCGACAAGCCGCTCGGTTTCGCAGCAAAAGATATTCCGACCTTGCGGCTCATGAGCTGCTCCACCGCGCCGCTCACTGCACAGCAATGGACCCGGTTCGAGGAGATGTATGGAGTGACGCTGCTGCAGCTTTACGGCATGTCGGAGACCGGCTGGGTGTGCGGCAACCGCCACCACCGGCGCAAGCTGGGCACGGTCGGTCCGCCGGCTCTGCACCAGGAGCTCCTCATCGTCGATGCCGAGGAGAGGGAATGCGCCGTCGGGGTTGAGGGCGAGATCACCGTCGGCGGTCCGCAAATGGCGATCGGCTACCTGCTCGACGATGGCTCGATCGAGCCGGTGCGCGGCAAGCGCATCAAGACCGGCGACCTCGGCAACAAGGACGAGGAGGGCTTCATTCGCATCACCGGTCGCAGCAAGGACCTGATCATCCGCGGCGGCATCAACATCGCGCCCCTCGAGATCGATGAGATCGTGCTGTCGCACCCGGGCGTCGCCGCCGCTGCTGCCGTTGGGGTGCCGGACAAGACATACGGCGAGGAGGTCGTGTGCTACATCGTGAGCAAGGATCGCGGCTTGACCGAAGCCGCCATTCTGGAGCACTGCCGACATTACCTGCCGCCCGCCAAGTCCCCGAAGCAGGTGGTCATCGTGCCAGACCTTCCGAGGAGCGAGCGGGGCAAGGTGCTGCGCGACAAGCTGCGGGAGGACTGGATCGGGCGCACGACTGTGCCCGGCCGATGACGCCCGCTCGAGCCAGTGATGGGGACTAGCCATGGATGCGCTGACCAGGCCGAACCGCAAAGCCGAGACTGCCCGCGGGACCGCGCGCGGCTATCCCGACCTGCACGACCATGTGCGCGCGCTCGACAAAGCCGGGCTGCTGGTCACGGTCGCGCGGCCCATCAACAAGGATACCGAGATGCACCCGCTGGTGCGCTGGCAATTCCGCGGCGGCATCGAGGAGAAGGATCGCAAGGCGTTCCTGTTCACCAACGTCACCGACAGCAAGGGGCGCAAGTACGACATTCCGGTCCTGGTCGGCGGGCTTGCCGCCAACCGCGAGATCTATCGCATCGGCATCGGCTGCGCGCTCGAGGAGATCGAGCAGCGCTGGGTGGATGCGGCGGCACGGCCGATCCCCCCGCGCATTGTCGCCAATGCGCCTTGCCATGACATCGTGATCACCGGCAGGGCGCTCGACAAAAAGGGCTCCGGGCTCGACGGCATTCCGCTGCCCATCTCGACGCCCGGATGGGACATCGCGCCCTACGCGACGCTGTCCCAGTACATTACGAAGGACCCCGACACCGGCGTCCAGAACATGGGCAACTACCGCGGACAGGTGAAGTCACGGCGCCGGCTCGGCATGAATCCCTCGCTCGAGCTGCGGCCCGGCATCTACAATCATTGGGAGAAGCTGCGCGCGCGCGGCTTCAAGAAGCTGCCCTGCGCGGTGGTGCTGGGCGCGCCCCCCTGCGTCACCTTCGCATCGGTGCAGAAGCTGCCGGAGGCGCTCGATGAGCTGCACGTCGCAGGCGCGCTCGTCGGCGCGCCGATCAACGTGGTCAAGGCCAAGACCGTCGACCTTATGGTCCCGGCCGAGGCCGAGATCGTGGTCGAAGGCCTCATCGACACCGAGTATCTCGAACCGGAGGCGCCGTTCGGCGAGTCGCACGGTCACGTCAATCTGCAGGAATTCAACGCGTTCATGGACGTTACCGCCATCACCCGGCGGCGCGATGCCATTCTCACCTCCATCATCTCGCAGGTGACGCCGAGCGAGTCGAGCCTGATCAAGCGGATCGGCATGGAGCCGCTGTTTTTAAGCTTCCTGCGCACCACGCTCGGCATCAAGGGAATCAAGCGCGTCTGCATGCATGAGCCGCTCACCAATATCCGCAAGGTGATTGCGCTCATCTGCGAGCGCGACATGCCGACAAGCGAAATCTGGCGCGCGCTCTACGGCGCCGCCGTGCTGCACCGGGCGGCAGGCAAGTACGTCATCGCCATCAACGACGACATCGATCCCGACAACGCCGATGCACTGCTGTGGGCGATGTCCTACCGCGCCAATCCCAGCCTCGACCTCCACATCCTGCCGCACCGCGACCAGGGTCACGGCCCGCGCAGCGCCCGCAACGGAGGCGAGGACGCCTCGGTGCTGATCGACGCCACGCTGAAGGAGGATTTCCCGCCGATCTCGCTGCCGAAGCGGGAGCACATGGAACGGGCGAAAGCGATCTGGGAGGAGCTGGGTCTGCCCAGGCTGAGGCCGCAGCCGCCCTGGTTCGGATACTCGCTTGGTGAGTGGCCGCAGGAACTCGATGCCGCCGCCGAGCGCGCCACCCGCGGGGAATATTTCGAAACCGGCCAGCAGCTGGAAAAGCGTCGGCGCAAGGATGTCCGCATGAACGCCGAAGTGCGGCACGTCAGGGAAACGCGGGCGAGGTCGCGACGGAAATAGGAGGCGGCCATGCAATTCGGATTATTCGGCAGCGCCCAGGCAAAGCGCGGCGGCGCCGATGTCGACAGCGGGCAGGGTTTCAAGGACTTCGTCGAGTACAATGTCGAGGCCGAGAGCCTGGGATTTGCAAGCACGTTCGTGGTCGAGCACCATTTCACGGGTTTCGGCCAGGTCTCCGCCAGCCTCAATCTCCTGACCTGGGTTGCGGCCAGAACGACGACGCTGCGGCTCGGGACCGCCGTCATCGTGCTGCCCTGGCATAACCCGGTGCTGCTCGCCGAGCAGGCTGCCACCATCGACCTCATGTCGGACGGACGCCTGGAGCTGGGCATCGGCAAGGGCTATCGCCACAACGAGTTTGCAAGCTTCTGCATTCCGCCCGAAGAGGCCGAGGAACGGTTCGAGGAGGGGCTCGCGCTCATCATCAAATCGTGGACCTCCGAGGAGCGCTTCTCGCATCATGGCAAGCACTGGCACTTCGAGAACATCATCGTCGAGCCGCCGCCGCGGCAAAGGCCGCATCCGCCGATCTGGATCGCCGCCGGCAGCCCGGGCTCGATCAGAAAAGTTGCGCAATACGGCTACAAGCTGCTGCTCGACCAGTTTGCCTCGACCGCGACCATTGCCGAGCGATTCAATCTGTTCAGGTCCGAAGTCGAAAGGCGGGGCCGCAGGTTCGATCCCATGGATGTGGGCGTCTGCCGCGCGTTCTTCGTCGCCCGCAACGCGGATGAGAAGGCGCAGGCCATCGAAAATCGCCTGGCGGCGCAGCGCCGCATGACCACGCTGGCGCAGACGCCGGACGGCAAGAGCAAATCCAGCATGATGTCATTTGCCGATACGCGCGAGGCGACCGAGGAGGCTGCGCTGTTCGATACCCCGGACGGGATTGCTCGCCGGCTCGAGGCGCTGCGCGGGCTGGGTATCGAGCATGTCCTGCTCAATGGCCCGGGCGGCTCGCGCGAGCATCTGCACCGCTTTGCACGCGAGGTCATGCCTGTATTCCTCGACCGCCCGCCAGAGCAAGTGGCGGTTGCAAGCGCGCGCGGGTGACCGCGAAATCCGCCAAGAGCGGCGAGCTGCCGGGCGCCGACATTGCACTGACGCATCCTCGATGCTGCCGCGGCTTGCGCCGCATTTGATCCAGATCAAGACGGCCGTGCCCTCCTTCGAGCAGTATCGCTGCTGCACAACGAGGGAGCACATCATGGACATGGACGTCATGGTTGTTGTCGCCAGCATAACCGCAGCTTTTGTCATCTTTGCCGCCACGCTGTTCTGGGCCGACTTGCAGACCCGTCACCTGGGCGACCGCCCCTGAGAGGACGGCCGTGACCAAGCCCATCCCGGACCGGGCCGAAGTGGCACTCGAATATCCCGACAAGCTCTATATCGGCACGTTCGAGCATTCCTCGCGTTTCGACGCCCATCTTGACGAGACGGGAATCTCTCTGAGCCTGTATCGCACCGGCGATGTGGACGATCGCAAGTCGATCCGCATGCACTTTCATTACGCGCTGTTCGCGGAGATCCTGCACGACCTGGCGAGAACCGTATCGGTGCTGCCGCCGGCGGATGTGCTGCATCGCGAAGCATTGCGGGACTCAGCAAAGGCTCTCTACCGCGCGCTCGACGATACGACCTCCGACTCGCAAATGACTGCCGACGAGGAGGTCCTGCTCACCCATGTCCTGGAGTAGCCGATCCAGGAACCCGACGCAGGCCTCGAAGCGGCGCACCGTATCGCCTGGGGGGCGGTCAAGCGTTCCTACGCGAAGGTGGGCGCCAGCGGGATCGAGCGCGCGGCGCATCAACGCATGACATAGGACCGAAGCTACGAGCCCGTCAGATCAAGCCGCACGAGGCAGATGTCGTGGTCGTCCGGATCGGACGCGATGTGAAAGCCGAGCTCCCTGCACATTCCGAGCATGGCCGTGTTCTCGCTCAGCACCTGCCCCTCAATAAGCCTGAGACCTTCGGCGCGGGCATATTCGATGATCATCCCCATGAGCAGATAGCCCAGACCGCGTCCCTTGAGGTCGGAGCGCACCAGCACGGCGTACTCGCCGCGCTCGTAATTGGCGTCGGCGTGCAGGCGGACGACCCCGAGCATGTTCCCGGGGCTCTCCTCAAGCGCAATGAACGCCATGGCGCGGGCGTAGTCGATCTGAGTGAATCGCGCGACGAAGGTGTGGCCGAACTCCTTCACCGGCGCAAAGAACCGCAGGCGGAGGTCCTGCTGCGTCACCGCGGCGAGGAACGGCCCGTACAGCGGCTCGTCCTCCGGGCGTACCGGGCGCACGAGAATTGCCGTTCCATCGCGCATGGCCGTACGGCGCTCCCATTCCGCCGGATAGGGCCGGATGGCAAAGCGCGGATTCACCATGAGCCCGCGCGCAGCCTGATCGAGCGGGGCTACCGCCACGCGCGCGTCAACGGCGACAATGCCGCGCGCGTCCGCCAGCACCGGATTGAGATCAAGCTCGCGCAGCTCGGGCACATCGGCCGCGAGCTGGGCGAGCTTGACCAGGAGGAGCGCGATCGCATCCACATCGGCAGCGGGCACATCGCGATAGGCGGCAAGCACGCGCGACACCCGGGTGCGCGCCATCAGGGAGCGCGCGAGTGCAAGATCGAGCGGCGGCAGCGCCAAGGCCTTGTCCCCAATCACTTCCACCGCTGTGCCG